>Ga0105044_10014968_pt1 | contig 10485 bp, 8 predicted proteins | sample MAT01_FD_78092 | JGI IMG/M metagenome (GOLD analysis project Ga0105044, IMG submission 78092) | Freshwater microbial communities from Lake Fryxell liftoff mats and glacier meltwater in Antarctica - MAT-01 | ecosystem: Environmental > Aquatic > Freshwater > Ice > Liftoff microbial mat | place...
CATTGGGCAAGGACGGGCACGCGGTCGGCGGCGAATCAAGTCACGGGTCTTTACCAAAGGTTGAGCCGCCGCCCACCTCATGCCCCTACGCAGCTTGTCATTACTCCTGCGTAACATGAGTTATTATGTTAACTCGTACCGCTACCCAGTCAACTTTCACACCAGAAAAAGCATTTATCTCAGGACGCACAAAAGTGAACAATAAAAGTTGTTTCTGCCCGAATAGCACTTGTCTAGCCGATGAAGTATCAATTCGTTCGGCTTCTTCCTTCCCCAATGTTTGGCTCGTGACCGACGAAGAAATTGGCAGCGCTTGGCTAATGATCGCCGAAAAGCCGAGTTGCCCCCATTGTGGCTCGATCCTTGTGACGACTAATAGTGAACGGGCCGAAGAAGTTGTCTTGCAATTAATGTGATCGCTAATGTGATGGCGAATTGGGATGTAGATGTTCTTGGATCGCGTCCATATTCAATTCGAGCCCAAGTCCTGGTTTCCCGCTCACACTCACTTCGCCCCCATGAAAATGAATGGGCTCGGTTAACATGGCATTATACGAAGGAATTGCCGCTGTGCTATGTTCCAAGCGGTAGAAATTGGGCACTGTCATCATCACATGCGAACCAGCAATCACCTGGAGTGGTCCCATGGCATTATGGGGCGTAATGGGAATATAATAGGCCTCGGCCATTGTTGCGATCTTCTTTAGCTCGCTGATGCCGCCCGTCCAGACGACGTCGGGCATAATATAGTCGGCTAGCCGCTGCTGGAAGATTGGCAAAAAGTCCCAGCGCGTAAAGAGCCGTTCCCCCACACAGATTGAACATTGTACTTGCTCGCGCACCGAACGTAACGCGTCATAGCTTTCTGGCGGCACTGGTTCTTCAAACCAATCGATACGCGATTCCGCATAGAGTCGATTCGCTAGGCGCACCGCAGTTGGTACATTATAATGCCCGTGGGCGTCGATCAAAATTTCAATTTTGGGTCCCACTGCCTCGCGAATTGCCGCCACAATGTTGCAGCCCAATTCTTCGCCCTCTGCCGAAATCTGCCCGGTAATGTAGCCGGTATGATAGGGGCGCATCTCTAAAAATGGATCTAATTTGATGGCATCGTGCCCAGTCGCAATCACCTTTTGCGCAGCCTCGACATAGTGTGCGGGCGTCGAACAGTCGCCAAACCAGCCATTGGCATAAAGCCGAATACTATCGCGAAATTTACCGCCCAACAGGTCATAAATCGGCTTGCCCAAGGCTTTGCCCTTAATATCCCACAGCGCAATGTCAATCCCACTAATCGCCGTCGTCGGAAAGCCGCGTGCGCCCAGATAGGTATAGCGCCGATACATTTTGTGCCACAACGGCTCAATATTGGCCGGATCTTCGCCCACCAAGACTTCTTTGAGCATCAAGACCAATTGTGCCGTGAGAAACGAGCCACCGCCCGGATAATTCGTCGCTTCCCCCCAACCAGTAATCCCCTCATCGGTGTCGATCTGCACAAAAGTCCACTGTCGCTCACTACTACTGCCATATTCGGGCAGAGGTGGATCCACCACATATGCTTCGACATCGGTAATTTTCATTCGTTCCTCCTCTGTAACTTGTGTTCTCTAGGGAAAACAGCAAATCCAGCCCTGCTGCGGGGAGCCACGCTAGACACTGTCGCATTGCGCGGCCTAATAGATAAAACCCTTAAAAGTCATAGATAGCGTCTCGTGTATTATCGAGTTTATTGGGTTGACTTTTAAATGGTTTGTCCATCAGTATACCTTGTGGCTAGTGAAGTGATCAACCGAGGATTATGGAGGCAGTGTATGCTTATCCAATAAAAAACAAGACCATGCGGATTGCGCTTGACCACTCCCATCCTCACACTGGCGCTCACACTGGCGCATTGAGCACTGAGCCACCCAAGCCAATCAACTTCGCACCCACCTGGCGCAAACAACCCGCTAGATCTTGTTGGATCTGGGCTGGGGAAAAGCTGAGCAGTTCCCAGCGCTCTGCCGCTATCGGGAGACGAGTTTCTTGTGCGCTGTGCTCATCCGTGCAGTTGATTGCCAAGTAGCCGCCGCGGGCGCGGAGGGTGATGTCGATTGGCTGGTCACCCTGCAGTCGATTTTTGAGTGGCCGCAACCCATGCTCGCGCAGGGCGTGCCATAGAGTTTCAAAGGGATCATCTTTGGTATAGAGGTCGGTGACAACCTGCGCGGTGAGCAAACGTTCCAACGTGGTGTGGATAAAGGTCACGCGCCGAAAGCTGCCCGCGGCAATCGGCGTGGCTAATCGTTGAAATGGGCCTAATTCAATTCGAAAATAGTAGTCATCGGCGCGCGGATGGTCGATTTCGGCGGGCAAGAGTTCACGGCGCGTCAGCAAGCGGTAACGGCGTGTGGCCGCGTAATAGGTGACAGTCTGCGCTTCTTCTTGCGCTTTGAACGCGCCCGTCTGGTAAAAGGCCAGGTAATCTGCCCCAACACGGCGCGGCGCAGAGCGCTGGGGAATGCGATACCAGCCTTCGGCGGCGGCACGGCGTAAATCTTCAATATTATTGACGACAGCCACCAATACAGTGCGCCGTCGGGCTTCGGCATCGGGGTATAGCGTTGACATGCCGCCAATATACTGGATTCCAGCGGCTTCAGCAAGTTTACAAAGTCGTCAGCGAAAGAAACCACTCATAGGCATGGGCCTCATCCAAACAATTGGGACATTGCTCGATCATCCCCGTTGCTGCCGCCAACACACGCGCCTGCCCACAGAAAGGACAATTCACAAGGGTGGGCAGGGTGGCATCGGCGGGCAGTACGGCGCGCAGCGTCGTCCCCCCTTCATCCACCGGTAGCCCCATGCCTTGCGCCAGCAGCAACTCGTTGACATTGAGTAACTTGCCATCGTCCCCTTCGACCAAAATCTCGCCCAACAGACGGCCAAACTTTTCCGTGCGATCCTGCCCTCGTTTATCCAAAATTGTGCGCAGCAGAATAGGCTTGTCAAGCACCAATGTGCGCACAAAGTCGCGCACGACCAAGCCGCGCGCACGTTCAGGACCTTTCACCTCGGGCGTATTGATGCGCCACAAGCGAATGGTCTGGTCATGGTGCCAGATCCCTAGCCCCAAATCGAGATCCACCGTAATCGTATCGCCATCATAGACCGCGGTAACATGGGCCACGTAGTGATATAGTTGGGATTTAACCTTGAGACTCGCCAGTGTTGACATGGTTCACACTCCTGTCACTAATTTAGCCAAAGTGGATGATCAAAATAATCGCCTGGTATCTACTATAAACGGCAGCATTTTCATTTTCCGGGGCACCATCAGCATTCACGATAGTAGGCGCAATTCACAAAGCAATAGGATATACCCACTGTAAACTGTATCCGCAGAACAATTGTTCCACACCCCCGTGTTGCTCATAGACGATTTTTCGCAAAACAGCTTCTATGGGATAATAGTAGCAATCTCTGACCGGTATATCTCTCAGCAAAATAAAGCATAGCAACAGAAAGGGTGCCACCATGAAAGCGATCATGGTCATGTTCGACTCGCTCAACCGCCACATGTTGCCGGCCTATGGCTGCGATTGGACGCATGCGCCCAACTTTGCGCGCCTGGCCCAGCGGTCGGTCGGCTTTACCAATTCTTATATTGGCAGTATGCCCTGTATGCCGGCGCGGCGTGAATTGCACACGGGACGCTACAATTTTCTGCATCGCGCCTGGGGACCGCTGGAACCCTTTGATGAGTCCATGCCCGAAATTCTCGATAATCATGGCGTCTATACCCATTTATCGACCGATCACTTTCACTACTTTGAAGATGGCGGCGCGACTTATCATAATCGCTATACCTCCTGGAACTTTGCGCGCGGCCAAGAAGGTGATCCGTGGAAAGGCCATGTCGCCGATCCTGCGATCCCGCCCGTGCTAGTCGAACGGCACTCGGCCAATTCCAATCCCCAGTCACTCAAACAGATGTGGCGCCAGGATTGGATCAATCGCGGCTATATGAACACGGTGGAAGATCAACCGCAACCGCGCACTTTTGCCAATGGGATCGAGTTTATCCGCACCAATCATGCGCAAGACCAATGGTTTCTGCAAATCGAAACTTTTGACCCGCACGAGCCTTTCTTCACGCAGCAACAGTATAAAGATCACTATCCGCACGACTATGATGGCCCCCATTTTGATTGGCCACCCTACCGCCGTGTGGAAGAAACAACCGAACAGGCCCAGCACATGCGCTACCAATATGCTGCGCTGCTCTCCATGTGCGACGACTACATGGGCAAAGTGCTGGATCTGATGGACGAGTTGAATCTGTGGGAAGATACCATGCTCATCGTCTGCACCGATCATGGCTTTATGCTGGGCGAGCATGAATGGTGGGCCAAGAACACGCAACCCTGGTACAGCGAACTGGCGCGCACGCCCCTTTTCATCTGGGATCCACGCGCCCAACGCCAGGGCACCATGGTCGATAGCATCGCCCAGATGATCGATGTGCCCGCCACCTTACTCGAATTCTTTGACATTGATCGGCCCCCCACCATGCAAGGCTTGCCTCTGCGCGACGCGGTGGCTAGCGGCGCACCAGCGCGCACCGGCGCACTCTTTGGCGTGCATGGCGGCCATGTCAATGTGACCGATGGGCGCTATGTTTATATGCGCGCGCCGCAAGCGCCCGACAACACGCCGCTCTACGAATATACGCTCATGCCGGCGCGGATGCGGCGACTTTTTACAACAGCAGAGTTACACGACGCGACATTGGTGGAACCGCTTTCTTTTAGCAAAAACATGCCGCTGCTCAAAGTACGCGGCAGCAGCACAGTCGATGCCCACGGCTTTGGCACCCTCCTGTTTGACCTGGAAACTGATCCGCAGCAGGAGCATCCGCTCCAAGATGCCGCGCTGGAAGAGCGCATGATTCGGTTGCTGGTCGAGTTGATGCAGGCCAACGATGCGCCGCCCGAACAATATGCGCGCTTGGGGATCGAATCCTATGTCCGCTGAAAGCCACGCCGATTTCGCAGCACGCCGCGCCCGCTTTCGCCAACAATATCCCGACGACGCGGCCATCACGGCCTATCTACAGCGCCTGGAAACAAACTGGCCGGAACGTGTGACCCTCATACAACACATTACAGACACAGTAGCAGGACTGGGCCAGACACAACCCCAGACACAACCCCATGTGCTGGAACTCTGTTGCGGGCCTGGTCGGCTGGCGACTACCCTACTCTCCACTGTACCCAATTTGCACTATACGGCCATCGATCTGTCGCCACCGTTTCTGGACTTCGCCCGCCAACGGCTGGCTGACTATGCTAAACGGGTGACGCTCATTGAAGCGGATCTGAGCGAAGAAAGTTGGCCAACACTTGTCAGCGCGCAGGGCAAGGGTGGGCGTTTTCATGCGATTGTCTCGCTCCAGTCACTCCACGATGTGGGCGACCAAACCGCCATCAGCCGCGTCTATGGATTGGCCAAGCAATTGCTGCTCCCCGGCGGCTGCTTGCTCAACGCCGACCTGATTGTGGACGCAGGCGCAGAACTCTCTGATAATCCTGGGCGGCTACCCATTGCGCAACATCTGGATCTGTTACAGGATCAAGGGTATGCCAATGTCGCCTGTACGTTGGCCGTCGGTGGATTTGGCTGTGTGATCGGTTGGCAGGTTGAACATGGGCTAGCGTAACGCGGGTTGTTGCTTCTCCAACGGGGGAAGTGGAGAAGCAACCAAGTTCCAAACGAGGTAGGACAGAATCCTACGACAATTGTCACACAGATCAAATGTTCGTTCTATCGGGAAAATTGCTTATTTTTCAGGGCTGGCATGGGAAGCAGCCATTGTGCGCCCAGCCGGTTGTGCATGCAAACATGCCGGTCAAGCGATCTGCGCCAGGAATGCTTCCAACGTAGCAATCCGTAGCCCCGTCAGGGAGGCCAACAGCGCGTAAGCACGCATATAAGCGGGCTGCTGTGCTTTCATCGCCAGCACCGCTTCGACACGCATGCCCGACTGTTCGGCCCCTACAGCAACCGAGGAGACCATATCGATCAGGCGGCGAAAACAAGCAGTGACCAGAAAGCAATCAAGCGCTTCAACCGCCTGTCCGCAGGTTGTTGCATAGCGATGGTGGATCTGCTGACGCAAGGGTGTGCCAATATGCATGTCCGCCAACAAGAGTGTCCACGCCAGATCAAAGCGCGCATCGGTGATGGCAAACCCGGTCCAGTCGATGACCACCGGCGAACCGTCGGGACGGACCAAAATATTGTCGGGGTGAAAGTCTTGATGGGTTACCGCCGGTTGGCGACAGCTCATGGCGCTGCGGTGCTCGGCAAGCCAAGTCAGGATCGGCGAAAAATCGATACTCGCGCAGGCCAGACAACGTTGTTGGGCGCGCAACAACCAGCGATCAATAAAATAAGACGGTGTGCGCAATGCAGTGCGCTGTTCGACAGTGACAAATTGCTGCCAATCCAAAGTATGCAGCTGTACAAACAGTCGCACAAAGTCAGTCATAACATGCTGGGATGGTTCGGGCGATGCAGCGTTCAGGAGTTCACCCATGGGTTGGCCAGCAATGTGCGCCATCAGCAGAAAGGGCTTGCCGAGATGCGCGGCATTGGTCTCAACCGCATAAACCTGGGGCACAGGATAGCCAGCGCGGGCCAACCCTTGAATACTGGTAAATTCATGGGTTGCCTTGCCACTCGCTTCACGGCCATTGTGCAGCCGCAGCACATGGTCTGCACGTTGGCGCGCAGCAGTGGGGCCATATTCCACCACAAAGGTGAACAACTCGCTCTCCCACCCTGTGGTAATATTTTCCACCTGGTGAATCGCGACGGCGTCTAGTGCTGGTTGCGTTGCTGGCCAATGACGCGCATAATAATCTTGCAGTCGCTGCTCAATTGTTAGCGAATCCATCAATCATATCTCCTCTATCACTGGTGCAAAAAGGCAATGTAGCGTGGACAATAGCATGAGTGCCGATCAATTTCAACTTTACGATCTCACCATTGTCGTCGAGGAAATCCAGGGCAACTGCACCTGTGCCATGCGCGTCGGCGACTGCTTTCAGCTGCGCGGCGGCAAAATTTCCTTGCCCACCAATGCCGATTTTTGTCTCTATGCGCTGCAAGCGGTGATTCCCTTGTTGCCTGCCAAGCAACGGCACAATCATCCTGCCGATTGGATGGAAACCGACAGCCGCGCCGTCTGCCCCGATCCCGCCTGCCGCTTGATCATGCGCATTGATCGCACCGGCGCGCGCACCCTGCGCCATGATGACGTGAGCCCGATCCCCTGGGAAAGTGTGCAAATCGATGGCGCGTAGCGCGTGGGTGGCTGACATAGATTTCCCTGATCTTGCTTGGAGCGAGCCATACACTCTATAGAAAATCTTGGTTGATCCGATGGCGCCTCTGTGCTACACTTAGTCCAACGCAGATCCGAATAAGCTTGCGCCAACGTCCTTCCTGGCAGGTGTTAGCACCAATTTATGCAGGATACAATTATGCCCCGATACCGACTACGCGTGACAATGGTTAGCCTATACTTCAGCTTGCACGCAACAACGCTGCTAGCGCAAGCTATTACACCAACGCCGACGGCAACAGCAACACCGATTGTGACCCCTTGGTGGCAAGTAACTGAGGACAGCATACCCTATGCCATTGGATTGCTGATTGCGATAGCCGCTTTCGTTGTTGGCACGCTGGCGCGCCCCCTGCTAGAAGAGCTGGCAAACGCCCTACAACGTTGGGTGGGAAGTTGGGGCAAGGCTGGGAACTTTCGCAAACGCTATCTAGATTGGGTTGTCTCACAAAATCGCTTTGACCGAATTCTGGTGCCTGAACGCGTCGCGGCACGCGCGCAAGATCGCCGCCAATCGGTTGAGTTAGAAGACTTGTATACGCCATTATCGTTAGGAACGGAACGGCAAACGCGGGAAAACGAGTTATTCGGCACTGCCCCACGGGTAAAGATGTTCCGCCCACTGCACAAGTGGCTAACAACACGCTGGCAACAGATTCGCCCAACCCCAGAACCCAGCGCTGGCGCGATTGGTGACCTGATTCAAGCCCAGCCGCATCTGGTAATTCAGGGCGACCCTGGTTCGGGCAAGACAACACTTTTACGCTATCTGGCCATTTCCTGCGCACGTAGTCTGCGGCGTAAGCGTGCCGATGGCGATGATCATCGAATGGTGATGCAGCGCTTTGGCTGGAAGAAGCACCTTTTCCCGATAATTATTCCCTTGAATTTGTTGGCCGATGTGGACGCTTGGTCTGCAGAGCGCCGTCTGTTGGATGAGATGATCGACACCCTCGCCCCCGAGTTGCGTAAACAATATGTCAATGGTTTTTTTGAGCGCTGCTTAGAACGCGGCAATTGTCTGGTCTTGTTTGATGGCTTTGACGAATTAGGGAGCCAAACGGCGCGCGGCAAAATGGCGCGCCTGATTGCCGATTTGACGACGCGCTATCGCCAACCCACCAATCGTTTTATCGTTTCGACGCGGATTGTTGGCTATGAAGCGCAATTGGACGCCTATGGATTTAGTGTACGCACTGTCCAAGATTTGGATAATGATGCGGTCAAAGCTTTGGTAGAGCGGCGCTATCGTGCCATTGCCATTGGCGAAGGGCTGGGGCGCAGCGCACAGGCGCAACAAGACTTGCGGCAACAGTATGCCGAACGGGTGCGCGACCTGTTGGCCAATCTGGCACGCAATGCCGGGTTGCGCCAATTGACAACCAATCCACTCTTGCTGTCGTTGATCGTCTTAGTTCATTCTGTAAAGGTAAAATTGCCCGATGAACGCCATCTACTCTACCGCGACTGTGTGGAAATTTTGACCGAAGGCTGGCAGGAGTTTAAGCGCGCCGGTGCCGGGTTGCCGATCGCCGCCAAACCCGATGAGTTGAAATTGGATCACAAGATTGTGCTGCTGCGTGAAATTGCGTTGACCATGCAGCAGCGGCGGCGCAGTGGGGAAAGTCAGGCATTGATCCGACGCGACATGGTAGAGACCATCATTGCCGCGCGCTTGCCCAACTTTATCGCCGATCATTTGCCGACCGAAGCCGACAAACGCGCCCAAGTTTGTACGCGCCGGGCAACGGCGTTGCTCGATGATATTCGTGAAAATAGCCAGATTCTCACCGAAAAGGGCTTTGACGAAGCCGGCGAGCCGGTCATAGGCTTTTCACACCTCACTTTTCAGGAATACCTGGCCGCAGATGCCATACGCGAGAACGCTGCCGAGTTGCCCATCCTGTTGCAGCAACTCTTTAATTCGACCTGGCGGGAAGTATTGCTCCTCTATGTCGGCATGGTAGATGCTGGTCCTGTGCTTCACACTTGTTTGGCGGAGCCACGGCAGTTGCCCCTGACTCGCTATTTGCTGGCGGGCCGCTGCCTGGCGGAAAAGGTCAACATTGACGTAGCGTTACGGGAGCGCGTGGTTACGGGATTGTGTAGTTACTTTCGCCCGCCGGATGTCAACGATCTGGCCACGACCGCCGACTTCGTAGCGTGGGTGGGCGGTGAAAAGCGCTATGACTGGTTGATCGGCAACCTGTGCGACCAGTTGACAACGACAGAAGAGCAGCTTTTTGCCCAACCGCCAGCGTCAGGCAAATCATACTATAGCGCCATGCAAGCCCTTTTGCTACGGCTGATGCTGGAAGCGGCGGAAGCCAATACACGCTATATTTGTGGCTGCACCCTGAGTGCGATTGGCGACCCGCGGGATCTGGACGAAACCGTGATGATTCCCGCTGGTGAATTTATTATGGGCAGCGAGGAGTATAACAGCGAAAAGCCCATGCATCAGATGACTCTTGAACAACCCTATGCCATTGGCAAATATCCGGTCACGAACGCCCAATACCAGCGCTTTGTAGAGGCCTCCGGCCACGCACCGCCTTCGCACTGGCATGATCGTAAGCCCGCACCCTGGCAGGCCACACAACCAGTGTTCAATGTCTCCTGGGACGATGCCCAAGCGTATTGTCGCTGGTTAGGGGACGCGCGCGGGACAAGGGTGCGGTTGCCGACCGAAGCTGAATGGGAACGCGCGGCGCGTGGCAAAGATGGCCGGAAATGGCCTTGGGGCAATGAATTTGACCCGAATCGCGCCAATACGTACGAAGCGATCGGTGACTGGACAACCACGCCCGTAGGTATCTATCCTTTAGGTGCCAGCCCGGATGGCGTTTTGGATATGGCTGGCAATGTGTGGGAATGGACAGCTACGCAGTGGGTTGAAAATTATGCGAATTATGGCAATGTAGTCGATAATAATCACGAAGGGACCGCACCTCGGGTGGTGCGCGGCGGCGCGTGGGACTTCAACCAGGACTATGTGCGCGCCGCCGACCGCGATTGGAGCTCGCCCGGCCGTAGGAGCTACTACCTCGGTTTCCGTGTAGTGGTGGCCCCCGATAAATTCTTTC
>Ga0105044_10014969_pt1 | contig 10484 bp, 7 predicted proteins | sample MAT01_FD_78092 | JGI IMG/M metagenome (GOLD analysis project Ga0105044, IMG submission 78092) | Freshwater microbial communities from Lake Fryxell liftoff mats and glacier meltwater in Antarctica - MAT-01 | ecosystem: Environmental > Aquatic > Freshwater > Ice > Liftoff microbial mat | place...
CGGTAGGCGGTAGGCGGTAGGCGGTAGGCGGTAGGCGGTAGGCTGGTGAGCTCCGGAAATTTTATGCCTCTTTTGTTCTTTCCCACACCCACGCTAACTCCGAACTCCCCTCAATAGATAAGCCGTCGCTGCGTAGAGGGCCATTGTTACGACGATGCAGACGGTGATGCTGAGTCCGAAATGGAGGCCGCGGCGGAGAAGGGCGGGGAAAATGAGAAACATCGGGAGGCTGGGGAGAACAAACCAGAACACGCCGGTGGAGTGGGCGGCCAGTTTTTCGACCTGCTCGGCGGGTCGATCCTTCAGATCGATCCAGATCCAGAGAAAAGTGAGGAGGGATGTGAGAGGCAGCGAAGCGATCAAGGCTCCGAGAAGCGGTTTGCTGCGGGCGACCACGACCTCGTTGACGAGGTAGATGAGGACGGCGGAGAGAAGGATTTTGATGATCGCAAGCATCGGAAAAAATCGAACCACAAGACCTCACTCGATCACGATGGCGCGGGGCGGCGGGAGGGTGACCCGTTGGTCGGGAACGGGCTCGGCGGCGGTTTCCTCCACTACGGGCACGGCGAGGGGGATGCCATTGTTCCCGATCGGTTCGGCACGCTGCACGGCAGACGCGGGCAGCGCGGGCTGATCGAAACGGGCGGGCAACTCTCCGACAAGCTCGGTTGGGGTCACCGCAGCCGGATCGGCCGGTTCCGCCACAGCGGCGATGCGGGCCCGAAGGACGGGCGCGACGGTCTGGTAAGGGTCGCTGGTGCCGACCACCGTCGGAGCGATCGGGAGAACCGGTTCGGCGGCTTCGGAAACGACGGGACCAGCTCGGAGGGGACCTTTGACGGGTTGGCTGGTGAGGTTGCGCAGGCGGCTGCCGGGCTTGCCGTGGATGTGGCAGATGGTTTCCAGACTCGTGCCGGGGCGAAGATGCTCAGTGTAGGTGCAGCGGACCTGGGTTGAGATGCCCCCGGCCCCTTCTTTGGTTTCGTAGCAGTCGTCGCAGGCGAGTTCGCCGGACTTGAGACAGATTTCAATTTGCTGGGCGTCGGCTGGCGGCTTGAAGGCGCGGGGCTCGAACGTTTTCGAAGCAGCATTCATCGCGGCGGTCCAGACGGGAAGGACTGTGTCAGAGCTAAAGGCCCCGAGATAGATGGATTCCGTCTGGTCGAAGCCGGCCCAGACAAGGCACGTCACTTCAGAAGTATAGCCGACGAACCAGTTGTCCGTGAAGTCGTATTCCGTTCCGGTTTTGCCCGCCACGGCGAAGTTCCCGAGGCCATATTTTTCGCGCGCCTTGGTCGCGGTGCCGTATTTGAAGCTGTCTTCGAGAATACTGGTAATCTGGTAAGCCGTGAAGGCGTCGATGGCCTGACGGGGATCGAGGGCCACTTTGGGGGTATAAATGAGGTTTCCGGCGGTGTCTTTGATGTGGGAAATGATGTGGGACTTATCGGGACGGCGTCCGCCATTGGGGAAGATGGTGTAGGCGAGGCAGAGATTCTCGGGCGAAGCGGGATTTCGTCCGAGGAAGGTGGCGTTGAAGTTTTTGAGGTCGCCCTCAAAGGTCATGCCGGCCGTTTCTGCCAGTTTCACGACGGCGGGCGCTCCGATCTTTTGTCCGATGCGCACAGTAGCCGCGTTCTTTGATCGGGCCAGAGCACGACGGGCAGTGATCACGTTCTCGTAAGCGTTGTCGAAAGTCTCTACGCCCCACTCTCCGAGAATTCCGGTCGTTCCCCCGACCATGACCTGTTTGGTATCCATGGGGGTATCATCGAGGAGCGTGCCGGGAAAATAGCTGGCTTCGAAGGCTGCCGCATAGACGAAGGGAGTAAAGGCCGTTCCGGTGGGTCGGCGCCCTTGAGATACACGGTCGAACATGCTGTCGTTGAAGTCACGTCCGCCGACCTGGGCGATGATGGCTCCGGTCTTGTTCTCGACCATGATGAGTGCCCCCTGAAGGTAGGTGGGAGCGGGAAATTTCTGGTCGGGCGAGGCGCTCTTTGCGAAATCAGCTTTGGCTTTCTTGTATTCCGCAAGAGTGGGATGAGAGAAGTCGGGATGCTGCTCGATGTTGTCGAGCTGCTCCTTCAGGGAATCCTCCGCCACCTTCTGCACATTTCCATCGATGGTGGTGTGGATGTCGAAACCACCCTGGGAAACGGCCTCATAACCGAGCAACTCGATCACTTCCTGACGGACTTCTTCGTAAACGAAGGCCGACTTCCCGGTGATATTGCCTTTGGCCACGGTACGGACTTCGGCTTTGATTGACCGCTCATAGGTCGCCTCGTCGATGAAGCCTTCCACTTCCATCCGGTCGAGGACGTGGTTCCGCCAGCGAAAGGAGGTCTCGGGGAAGCTGCGGGGCGAGCGGTGATAGGGGTTCGGGATACAGGATGCCAGGGTGGCGGCCTCGACCACGCTCAAATCACGGGGATCTTTGCCGAAGTATCCTTCTGCGGCGGAGGCGATCCCGTAGTAGCCGGAGCCGAAATAAATGCGGTTCACGTAGAGCTCGAGAATCTTCTGCTTGCTCGCTATGTGACGCTCGATTCGCTGGGCGAGGAAAACTTCGGTGACTTTCCGGCTGAGGGTGCGGTCCTTGAGTTCGAAGGTCTGCCGGGCGAGCTGCTGGGTGATGGTGGAGGCACCCTGGTTCAGGGATTTGGATCGAAGGCCGTAATAAGCCGCCCGAAGGATACCCAGGTAATCGACGCCATCGTGCTCGTAGAACCGGCTGTCCTCGGCGGCGAGCAGAGCATTGACAAAGTTGTCAGAGACTTCATCAAGGGTCACCGGGCGGCGGTTTTGCACGAAAATCCGGCCCAATTCGTCTCCGTTGCGGTCGAAAATTCGGCTGGCCACCTCGACTTTGGCCAGTTCCGATAGATCGAAGCTGGCCGCCAGATCGTAGCGAGGTTTGCTGTAGAAAAAGGCCCCGGCGGCTCCAATCAGCCCGACGATGAGTCCGAGAACGAGCATGAATCCGAACGCTTTGAGCCAGAACAGGAACCGACCTTTCTTGCGACGCCTCTTTTTCGGCGGGGCGTAAAGGGGGAGTTCGATGAAGCTCTCCTCTGCGGCGGTAGGTTCGGCGGGGCGAACGAGGCTCTCCGGATCGAAGTCGTAGGGGTCTGGGGAATCGGAAGGCACGGAACGGAACGTGGGAAGGAAGTGGCGAAATAGGGCGGGCGAGCTAGGATGGCGGTCGATGCCGACCGGGGACCAAAATTACTCACGCGGAGAAGATACGTCGCTTTTTTCCCTCGTCTTTCAAGAAATCTTAAAAAGTCCGGCCGGTTCGATCTCCTTTGCCCGGTTCATGGAGCTGGCTTTGTATGATCCCGAGGCGGGATATTACGCAAATCCCCTGGAGCGGAAGATCGGGCGAAAAGGAGATTTTTTCACCAGCGTCTCTGTCGGAGAGACCTTTGGATTGCTGCTGGCATACGGCATTAACGAGGCCTGGCGGGCTGCTGGAGGAGGGGCGTGGGTTGTCGTCGAGCAGGGTGCCCATGACGGACAGCTTGCCCGCGACATCCTCGCGGGGTTGGATGAAATCGGCGGTGGACTGGAGCGGCGCGTGGAATACCGCATCGTCGAGCCGCGCGGTTCGATTCGGGAGTCGCTTTCGGCTCATCTTGCGGAGCGACCCGACGATCGACTGAAAGTAGTTCCGTCGCTCGTGGCGGCGCGGGCTCCAGCGGGAATCTTTCTTTGCAATGAGTTGCTCGACGCCTTCCCTGTCGCTCTCGTCGTTCGGAGGGGGGGAAAGTGGATGGAGAATCGGGTGGCTTGCCGGGGGGATGAACTCGGATGGAGGGAGGAAGAGTTGACTCCGGACCTGGAGAAGTTGGCGGCGGATTGGGGGAACGATTTGGAAGAGGGATTCCAGGCCGAGCTCAGCCCAGGGCTTGATTCTTGGGTCACGGACGTGTCGGGCTTGTTCGAACGGGGCAACTGGTGGGTGCTCGACTACGGTTATGAAATCGCGGAGCGAATCGTGGCGGCGCGGCGCGGCGGGACGCTGCGCTGCTACGAGGGGCATCGGGCGAGTGAGGACCCGCTGGTTCGACCCGGGGAGTTGGATATCACAGCTCACACGAATTTCACCGCCCTCGCGGCGGCGGCGCAACGAGCCGGGCTGGAGGCGCGGCCTTTGACGGATCAGCACCGCTTTTTGATCGAAGTCGGACGGCCTTGGCTATTGAGTCTCGAAGGCACCCCTCCGAGCGGTAGCGACGCCGCCAGACTGCGGCAATGGCAAACCTTGACCCATCCGAGTCTGATGGGGCAGCAGTTTCGCGTGGCCCGTTTCACGAAGGAACAATCGCCACCGTCAGAGTAGAGCTTCCGCCGCCTGCGACGGTGAGTAAACCACGACGCCAAAAAAGGTAAGTCCAAACAGTGGTCCGAAGTGGTTGCGATCGCCGGTGATGAGAATATCACGGCTTCCGGGGATCGCGGCGATCAAAACGGGTTGATCTTTTTCCGGGAGAGGGATCATAGTCAGCAAGGCGCCGTCTGGAGGAAGCGTTGGCAGGAGCTCCAGCAACTGACGGATCGCTCCGTTTGATCGCGCCGCCGAGCAGAGAATATTGGCGTCGCAAAAAAATTCGCATCGGTTTTCAGCGATCTTTTTGTTCCGCCAAAATCTTTGTCAAGTCGCGTTCTTCTAAGCTGAATTCCCGAATCCGCTCGGCGAAGTATCTCTCTAATGGGAAGGGTGACCGCCACGCGAAGCAGGATGCCTTCGGGGGTGGATTCGGCAATCAACTCGTCATCAGGCCGGATGCCCGCTGCCTTCCTGAGTTTGGCAGGTAGTGAGATCCCCCCGGCCACTCACGGTTGCAGTGGTTTTCATAAAATGCAGTAAAGCAGAAATTCTGCATTACTGGAAGCCTGTGAAGCGACTGCAGGCGCAGTTTGAAGGAGCTTACCCATCGGAGGGATCGGGAGTTTCTAAGATCTTCCGGATCGACGGAAGTAGCGTCGGATCAGTCTCCAGCGCGCCTAAAAAGGAAGGGTGCCGACAAGACCACCCTGAGGCTCGCAGGGCGGCCGCTGAGACGATTTTGTCGGTCCAGGCTCGTTTTCGATCCAGTTCGGGAGGAGCCTCCGGGGGGATAGGAAGCTCGAGGCGCTCCGCGAGCCCTTCGTAACATTCCCGCTGGGTCAAAGGAGTGTCGTCGCAGACGTTAAAGATCGATCCGGCGTGCTTCTCGAGTCCGGTCGAGAACAAGTGAATGATGGCCCCCACGATGTCATCGCGGTGGATTTGATTCAGCGTGCGGCTGACCGGACCGGTCTCGATGGTTGCGGTGCCGCTGAGGATCTTCCGGAGGTAGACGGAACGACCCGGACCATAAATGCCGGCCAGACGGAGAGCGATCCCGCCACCCGAGCGAACAAGATTTTCCCCGGCGAGGAGGAGGCGACTGGTTTCGCGATCGGGGTCCGTTGCAGAGGTTTCCGTCACGACAGACCCATCCGTCTGGCCATAGACACTGGTGCTGCTGGTTAGGATGAGTGGCGCTCCGGGAAAGTGGAATTGGAGATGCGTCACTCCATCGACGAAGACCTTCTGGTAAGCCTCCGCCCCGCCGCGTCCTGAGCTGGCGCAGTGGACGATGACATCGGGAGTCGGAACGGCCCCCTCCGCGCGGAGGCGAGCGGTCGCGGCTTCGTCGCCCAGTTCGAGCGCAAGGACGGGGTAGGGGAAGTGGGTATCTCCCGACCGGCTTGTGGCTGAAACGGTCCAGCTCTCGGAGCGAAGCCGCTGGGCCAAGGCAGTGCCGACATAACCGTGACCGATGATGAGGATGGAGGGCATCAGGGGAGGAGATCTAGGGGGATTGAAGCGGGCGAAAGCGCCAGGACCTGGTCCGGATTCGCAGCGGGAACTTCGGTTGATTTTTTGCGTTGGGCCGTCATGCTACGGTTTCGCCCCCTCACTGTGCCCCGTTGTGCCCTTATGTCAGATAAAATCGAACCAGAAGCCCCTGAAGATCTTGGCGCCCTCCTGCAAATCCGGAGGGAGAAGCTCGCCAAGCTCCGCGAGCTGGGAGCGGATCCGTTCGGTGGTCCTTTTGCTACGACTCACCGGGCCGGAGAGTTGCGGGCCGATTTTTCGGAGGAACTCCCCGTGCGCCTCGCCGGGCGCATCACCGCGTGGCGTGACATGGGCAAAAGCCACTTCATGGACCTCGCCGACGTGCACGGTCGGATTCAGCTTTTCCTCAACGAGAAGCACCTCGGCGAAGAAAAAACCGCCCTGCTCAAGCAACTCGACATCGGCGACTGGATCGGCGTCGTGGGCGAGACCTTCACCACCAAGGTGGGCGAGCCTTCGGTCAAAGTGGATGAACTCGTCGTGCTCTCGAAGTCTCTCCGTCCGATGCCCTCCAAGTGGCACGGCGTGGTCGATCCACAGATCAAATACCGCCAGCGTTATCTCGATCTCATCGCCAATGAGCGCTCCCGCGACATCTTCCTGAAACGGAGTCTGATGGTGGCCGAGACGCGCCGTTATCTCCAGGAGCGCGGCTTCCTTGAAGTCGAGACTCCCATGTTGCAGGACGTCCCCGGAGGCGCGGCGGCGCAGCCTTTCGAGACACGGCATCACGCTTTGGGGATGGACATGTATCTGCGGATCGCCCCGGAACTCTACCTCAAGCGCTTGCTCGTGGGCGGTTTCGACAAGGTCTTTGAGTTGAACAGGAACTTCCGCAACGAGGGGATCAGCCGCCGCCACAATCCGGAGTTCACCATGCTGGAGGCCTACTGGGCCTATGCGGACTTCGAGCAAATGGCCGAGCTGGTTGAGGATCTCATCTGCCATCTGGCCACGACCTTTTGCGGCGGCTTGCTCATCGAGCATCGCAATGCCGAAGGCGAGGTCACAAAAACGATCAATCTGCAGCGCCCCTGGCGGCGCACTCCCTACCGGGATCTTATTGCCGAAGTCGCCGGAGCCGATTGGTGGAAGCTCGAACCTGCGGATCGCCGGAAACGATGCGAGAAGCTCGGCGTCGAACTCGGACGCGAACTGGAGGATCACGAAGTCTCGCAGCAAGTCTTTGAAAAACTCGTCGAAGAGAAATCGATCGATCCGATTTTCGTCACCCACGTCGCTCAGGAACTGGTGCCTCTCGCGAAGCAAAACGTTCTCGACCCCACCGTGGTCGATGTCTATGAGCTCATCATCAACGGGGTCGAAATTTCGCCGGGATACTCTGAGTTGAACGATCCCGAAGTGCAGCGCCGCCGATTGGAAGACCAAGCCGGAGAAGAAGTTCAAAAAATCGACGAAGAGTTCATCCTCGCCCTTGAGCACGGCATGCCTCCCGCCGGAGGAATCGGCATTGGGATCGACCGTCTCATCATGATGCTGACCGGAGCGGAGTCGATTCGCGACGTGGTGCTGTTTCCTCAGTTGAAACGGAAAGAGGGTTGATGGACATATTGTCCGTAGCTGCGAACGTAAGCGAGTGGTTCGGAGCATCAGTCGCCCACTCGCTCACGCTCGCAGCCACGGGATAAAGCGGACTCTGGGCAATGGATAATTTTATGGACGATTCAAATTTGATCCGCCACCAATCAGCTCTGCTACACAGAGACCGGCTACACAGTAGACAGGGTATGGTCCGACACCTAACCCTGTTGGGTCTGATTGGTCTTGCTGCCTTACCTTCCGTCATCTTCAGCGAGGACTTCGCCGATCCGGCCCCACCGCAAGTCGCCACCGTTCCGACGGACGCGCCTGATCTGGTGGCGCAGCCCTTTGATCGGCTCACGTTTCATGTAGCGCCCAAAGCCCTTTCGCCCGACGCGGTCGTCGCGGATTGGCCTCGCTATCTCGGACCTGCCGACAATTGCACCACTCCAGAGCGCCCGCTCTTGGGATCTCTTCCCGATGCTGGTCCCACTCTCGTCTGGGAGATCGAGAAAGGGGGCGGCTATACGTCCGCCATCATAGCCGAAGGACGCCTGGTGCTGTTTGATCGCTACGATGAAGAGGAAGTTGTCTCCGCCCACGATCCCGAGACGGGACAGCGCTTCTGGGAAGATCGGTTTCCGGTGGAGTATCAGGATCGATATGGGTTCAATCCCGGACCGCGGGCGAGTGCGGTGATCGCCCAAGGCAAAGTCTATACCCTGGGGGTCACCAGCACCCTGACCTGCCACGATCTGCGCTCCGGCACCCGACTCTGGCAGCGCCGACTGGATCAGGAGTTTTCCCGGGCGAGCTACTTTTTCGGACACGGTTGCACCCCGCTCGTTTACGAGGGCAAGGTGATCGTTCCACTGGGAACCGATGATAAAATGAGCGTCGCCGCTTTCGATGCCGACAGCGGCGCACTTCTCTGGGGCACGCGTCATGAGTGGAATGCGAGCTATGGTTCTCCCATCGTGGCGGAGCTTCAGGGCGCTCCACGCCTCCTGGTGCTCGGCGGAGGCGAAAGCAAGCCGGCCACCGGAGGTTTGCTGTGCATCGATCCCAAGACCGGTGCCCTGCACGATGCCTTTCCCTGGCGGGCGGAGAAATACGAAAGTGTCAACGGACAGACACCCGTCGCCGTCGGCAACGACCAGGTGTATATCTCCGACGCGTACGAGTTAGGTGGAGTGCTCCTGCGCCTGACTCCCGAACTCAAGTGGGAGGAAGTGTGGAAAGCTCCCGACTTCGGGATGCACTGGACCGTGCCTCTCATTGTGGACGGGCAGCTCTATGGTTTTCGCGGTCGCAACGAACCGGATGCGTGGTTCGCCAGTTACGACATCGCCACTGGAAAAGAAAACTGGCGGGCCGACCCCGAGTGGAGCGTGCCGCTGGAGAGTGGACGCGAATACCGTCTCCGCTACTTCCGGGGGAGTCTCCTGCATAACCCGGAGCGCTCCTATGCCCTGAGCGAGTTGGGAACTTTGGGGATCTTTGACCTCAAACCGGAGGAATTTGTCGAAGTAGGGCGTTGCCAGCTATTTGTCGCCCAAGCCACCTGGTCCCCGCCGGTGGTGAGTCACGGTCTGCTCTACATCTCCCAGCACGAGCCGGCAATGGGGGGAGAGGCACCGCGAGTGCTCTGTTATGATTTCCGGGGTGAGTGACCAGGCCTCACAACCGCTCCACCCGGAAACGCGTTTTCACTTTCCGTCCCGTGCGAATATCCTCAGCGACGATCTCGTGCTCACCGGCCAGAAGAGTGGCCCAGACACGATCGCCCTGACGCGTGATCTGGAGGCTCTCGCTCGTCCACTGGATGTCCTCAAGACCGCTCCCTGAAATCGCGAGGGGAAATCGGCTTCCTTCTTTTGGTAAATCGGGATCGAGAAAGGCGACCGTGCCCGGGAGAGGGCTGACGATGCGGAACGGAGGAGGGGCTTCGTTGGGACTCAGTTCGGCGAGAGCGGCGCGGGCGGGGAGGGTGTTTGCTTCGCTGCGCCACCAGGTAGCGTAGGTGAGAGGAAGGATGCTGCGGCCATCGCTGGTGTAGTCGGCGCTGCTTGCGGATTCGGGGACACCGCCGTCGATAAACCACTCCGTGCGCGTCCGTTCGGCGGGGAGTTTGACGACTTCGGGAGTGACGAGTTTGCCGGTGAGAGGATCGAAGTCGCGGCGGACGGCTCCGGCAGGAACGGCATACCAGGTGGACGGGTGATCCCGATGAAGCCGCTCGAGGATTCGATGAAAGACGGGGGCTGCTCCCATGGCACCGGAGATTCGTTGCAAGGGACGATTGCTGAAGCGTCCCACCCAGACACCGACCGTATATTCGGGCGTGAAGCCGACGGTCCAACTATCGCGAAAGTCCGTCGAGGTTCCGGTTTTTGCGGCGGCGCGAAAAGGCAGATCGAGGGACGAGTGTTGGCCGAAGGCGTCGGCGCGAGCGCGGGAGTCGGAAAGAATGTCGTTGATGAGCCAGGTCCGATCCGCCTGAAAGACGCGTTGCCCGGCCTCTGCTGGCCCGGTGCTCAAAGATTCGCTCGGGAGGACGAAACGAACCGGCTTCCACACCCCCAGCCGAGCGAGGCAGGCATAGCCGTTGGTCAGCTCGAGCAGACGGACTTCGGCATTGCCGAGAGTGAGGCCCAGTCCATACTCGTCAGCGGTTGGCCGCAGACTGGTGAAGTGTAGATCGCGGCTCAGCGTTTCGTGGAGGCGGGCCGGGCCGCCGATGCGGTCCAGCAACTTCACCGCCGGCACGTTCAGCGAATTGGCGAGCGCATAACGAAAGGTGACCGGTCCCCTGAAACGACGATCAAAATTGACCGGCTGGTAGTTGCCCGTGCTGGTGACATATTCGATCGGGGTATCGGCGAGGACCGTGGCGGCGGTTTCTCCGCGTTCGAGCACGAGGAGATAGGTGAAAGGTTTTAACGTTGAGCCGGCCGAGCGCGGTTGCCAGGCACCGTTGATTTGGCCGGTTTCCGAACCGAGGAAGGAGCGCGAGCCGGTCAATGCCAGAATGTCGCCGCTGGCA
>Ga0105044_10014971_pt1 | contig 10484 bp, 12 predicted proteins | sample MAT01_FD_78092 | JGI IMG/M metagenome (GOLD analysis project Ga0105044, IMG submission 78092) | Freshwater microbial communities from Lake Fryxell liftoff mats and glacier meltwater in Antarctica - MAT-01 | ecosystem: Environmental > Aquatic > Freshwater > Ice > Liftoff microbial mat | place...
AACGCTATCTCGCGCCGGCCTTCAGGCACCACACCGGCGCTCACGACATGCGAAGCCTCGCCGCCGCACCATTCGAGGATCAGCTTCGTCGCCAGCTCGATCCCCGAGCGATTGAACTGCGGATCGACGCCGCGCTCATTGCGATAACGTGCATCCGAATTGATCCCGAGCTTGCGCCCTGCACTCGCAACACGAATGGGGTCGAACAGCGCCGCTTCGAGGAACACATCGGTCGTCACTTCGGTGCACCCGGTCGCCTCGCCGCCCATCACGCCGCCAATGCCCTGCGCGCCGTTGTCGTCGGCGATGACGACAATCCCGCCGTCCAGCACATAGGCTTTGCCATCGAGCGCCAGAATCGTCTCGCCGGGTTTCGCCAGACGCGCCGTCAGATCGCCGCTCAGCTTCGCCGCGTCATAGACATGCAGCGGCCGCGCCCGGTCCAGGCTGACAAGATTGGTCACATCGACCAGCGCCGAAATGGGCCTGAGGCCCACTGCGCGCAGACGGTTCTGCGCCCAGGCCGGCGACGGGGCGTTCTTCACGCCGCGAATATACCGGCCCTCGAACAGCACGCAGCCGTCGGTTGCGACATGCGTCTTGATCGGAGACTCAAAGCCCCCCGCGACAGGCTCGACGCCTGGCGTCACCACATGGCCGATCCCCGCCGCCGCCAGGTCGCGCGCGACGCCGGCGACACCATTGCAGTCGCCCCGGTTCGGCGTGATCGCGATATCGATTACCGGATCGTTCAGCCCCAGCACATCGGCCAGCGGCGTACCGACCACGGCATCGTCCGGCAGTTCGATGATCCCGTCGTGATCCTCGCCGAGTTTCAGCTCGCGCGCCGAACATAGCATGCCGTTGGAAAGCTGCCCGCGGATCGACCCGGCTTTCAGCTCCAGACCTGTCGCCGGGATGATGCTGCCGACCGGCGCGAACACCGCCTTCATGCCGGCCCGCGCATTCGGCGCGCCGCACACCACCATCACGTCTTCATCGCCCGTATCGACGACGCAGACCTGCAGCTTGTCGGCATTGGGGTGCCGCGCCGCCGTCTTCACATAGGCGACCTTGAACGCCGTGAGGTCCGCCGCGCGGTCTTCTATCGCTTCAACTTCCAGCCCGATCCGCGTCAGCGTCGCGCCGACCTCCTCGATCGTCACGTCGGTCGCGAGATGCTCTTTCAGCCATGAGAGGGTGAATTTCATCGCGTCAGCCCCCCGGCGAGCGAGGGCTGCTCCAGCACGCCAAAGCCGTAATGCTTCAGCCACCGCAGATCGCTGTCGAAGAACGCACGCAAATCCGGCAACCCGTATTTCAGCATCGCCATGCGGTCGAGGCCGCAGCCGAACGCGAAGCCCTGATACTTCTCAGGGTCCAGTCCGCAATTCGCGATCACCTTCGGGTGCACCATCCCGCAGCCGAGAATCTCCAGCCAGTCACGGCCCTCACCGAACTTCACCGTCGGGCCGGAACGATCGCACTGGATGTCCACCTCCGCCGACGGCTCGGTGAACGGGAAGTGCGAGGCGCGAAGACGCATCTTCACGTTTGGCACTTCAAAGAACGCCTTGCAGAATTCCTCCAGCACCCATTTCAAATGCCCCATATGCGTCGACTCGTCGATCACCAGACCTTCCACCTGATGAAACATCGGCGTATGCGTCTGGTCTGAATCGCTGCGATAGGTGCGCCCCGGCGCGATGATGCGGATCGGCGGCTTCTGCGACAGCATCGTGCGGATCTGCACCGGCGAGGTATGCGTGCGCAGCACCGGGCGCGATCCATCCGCCCGCTGCGTCAAATAGAACGTGTCGTGCATCTGCCGCGCGGGATGCTCCGGCGGAATGTTGAGCTTGGTGAAATTGTAGTCGTCGCGCTCGATATCCGGCCCTTCAGCCAGCGCAAAACCCATATCGGCGAAAATCGCGATCAGCTCATCCGTCACCTGGCTGACGGGATGAATGCGCCCCGCACCGGGATCGAACGCAAAGGCCGGCGCCGGCAGCGTCACATCCACGCGCTCGGTCTCCAGCCGCCGCTGCAGCGTCGCATCGGCCAGTGCCTGCTTCTTCTCGGAGATCGCGAGCGTCACCCGGTCGCGCAGCGCGTTGAAGGCCGGCCCGGCCGTCTTGCGCGCTTCGGGGTCGAGCCCGCCCAGCGTCTTCAGCAGCTCGGAGACGACGCCCTTCTTGCCCAGCGCATAAACGCGCGTGAGCTCGAGCGCCGCGTCGTCGCCAGACGCAGCAATGCGCGAAAGCAGATCGCTCTCAAGCGCGGTGATGTCGGTCATGTCAGTCCTAAGGAATTTTAAATGCTGCCGTCGCGGGGGTTATGCCCCGCGAGCGGCCCTTCGGACCAGAGTAAGCGCCGCCCGGAAAAGTGGTAGCCGGTTTTCCGAAAGGCGGCGCTCAGCAGGTGCTTACGCCGCGACCTGAGTCAGCGCGCCGTTCGCCTGGTCCACGAGAGCCTTGAAGGCCTCGGGCTGGGTGATGGCGAGGTCGGACAGGATCTTGCGGTCGACCTCGACACCAGCCTTCGCGAGGCCGTCGATAAATCGGCCATAGGTCAGGCCATGCTCGCGGACGGCGGCGTTGATGCGCTGGATCCACAGGGCGCGGAAATTACGCTTGCGCAGCTTGCGGCCGATATAGGCGTTGGTGCCGGCGCGATCGACTGCGGCTTTCGCGGTGCGGATCGTGTTCTTGCGGCGACCGCGGAACCCCTTGGCGAGGTTCAGGATCTTCTTGTGCTTGGCGTGGGACGTAACGCCCCGTTTGACACGTGACATAGGTTTAGCTCCTCAAATTCTTCGCTTAACGGGCGTACGGCATCCACAGCGCAACGCGGGTCGTCTCGCTATCCGAGAGAACCTTGGTGCCGCGCTGGGTGCGGATGTAATCGCCGTTGTGGCTCGACAGGCGGTGACGCTTGCCGGCAACGCCGGCCTTCACCTTGCCTGAAGCCGTGAATTTGAAGCGCTTTTTGGCGCCCGACTTCGTCTTCAGCTTGGACATTTCGCACCTCTCAGTGTGTGAGAGCGCGACGAAAAGGGAGCCGAAACCCACGCTTTTCGCCGTGCATTGAGGGCAGACACGGCATGTCCTTAAGCCGGCCCGCCCCTAACGAGCGCGCGGAGATACAGGAACAAACGGGGGAGTGCAAGGGAGGGGATGCTGTCTACTTGCGTTTCACGGTGAGCTCGACTTCGAGCAGACATGCGTATTGCGCATTGTTTCGACGCTAGTAGGCATGCGCCGCCTTTTTGGTGAGTCGAACACGGTAAGTGCCGTCTGCACCCGGAATGGCTCGCCTCCCTAATCGAGATTTCCCATCCTCGTCTACATATGCATCTAGTCTATTTGCTTCCGAAATGACCACCAGAAAAGCGCTGACTTCAGGAAGCTGGCGCTTAACTTCCAGAAGCCTCAGCAGGTCCTTTTTGATTTGGGCCGCCGGCGCAGACGCTCGTTTAATCTCAAACACATGAGATGGGGGAGACTCGGGTAAATGCCCCCCAAAAATCACGAGATCTGCTCGTGTTCGGTCAGTCACGACCATCTTTGGTTTGATTTTCAATATTGAGCTGTGAGGAACTTCACATACCAGCCGTTCGCTTTTGCCAATGTTTGCGAACAGTAAGTTGCAAAACTCGGCAATTAGAGCGGACTCTCCGAGTGGATAGTGGTGATAGAGGCTGCGTCTGTGACCAACCCAGTATGTTACGCCTTGCATTGCCCTCGCGAGCCATTCCGGCGTGCTATATTTTTTATTCGCTGTTTTCGTCATGAATGAGAATTGTCATAGTGCGAGAACAATATGGCTTCGATACAGCGCGATCAGCAACCCATCCTCGCTCGGCCTGCAAACCAGCCGACGCTCGTGCGCGATCACCAGCGCCCATCACCGTCAATCCGTGCGCTTTGACACCCGCCCGCCGCCCGTTCGCGCCAAAGCAAGCACGCGCTTCCGCACCTCGCTGAACAACGGAGCGGGCAACTCTCCATAGGCAAACGACCCATCCGGCGTTGCGCGCACATCCGGCCCCGGCCAGACGAACTGGTTGAGATCGTCCGCGACAATCCACGAGCGCGCATCGTCCAGACCGAGCCGTTGCTTAGTTGCCGCCGGAATTTCGATGGCCGCATCTGCATTCGCGGGCGCGCTATGCGTCACCGGCGCGACAAGCACGACCGTCTCATCGCCGCTCCGGCGTAGCGCCAGCACGATCACTGCCGGGCGGTCCTTGCGCCCCTCTTCCGCGCCCGCCGCAGCCTCGTTGTACCAAAGATAGGAATAGCGGATGACGAGGCCTGGAACCGGCTCCGGCACGGCCAAGATCAGTCATCCATTTCATGGTTGAACTGCTCGGCCGCCGCCGATGGCTCTGCCGCCTCCAGCGCCGCGATCATGTCATCCGGCAATTCCCAAGGACGCAGCGCCACCCTGTCGCGCGACTTCAGCCGCCGATATTCGGCCGCTGACAGCAGCACGAGGCTTTCCCGCCCGTGATTGGTGATCGAAACCGGCTCGGCCAAAGCGACCTCGCGATAGCGCCCAAAAGCCTTCTGGAATTCCGCAGAGGTGACTGTCGTGCTCATAAATCCATATTATCCGGATAATATGGATTTACAAGCTGCCATTGCCTTAAAGCACCCGCCCGGCATAGGCCGGGCTTTTCAGCAGATGCTCGCTTTCCTCATGACTGGCGAAATTCTCAGGGCGCATCGGCACGGCGGCGGGCTTTCCCCGGTCGCGCGTGATCATCATCGGCTCGGCCAGCGCGATAGCGCCAAGCGCCCTCTGGAATGCCCAGCCGTGACACTTGTGCTCATCGATCGGACCCGATCCTCACAAAACGGTCTCCATGGAAGCCGACCTCAATGGCGGGACTCACTTCAGAATCGCGAAGCAGACCGCCGCCCCCACTGCGACAACCGCCGCACCGGCCAGCGCCCAGATCGGGTCGACACGTCTGCCGGCGCGGCGGGCCTCCGCAGCGGGGGGCTTCCAGCGGCGCAGCTTCGCCGCCTCGGCATCGGCACGACCGCCTTCGCCCGACAAGTCGTGCCATGGCTCCGGAGATTGCGACATGTCGGACCTTCTCGCTGAGAATACCAAGACAACCCGGAAAGTTTGGAACGCCTGTGGAGATGCCCGCTTAGAATAGCAGAAATTTCAAAAATACATTGTGCGTTTCCGCACATCCCCGAATTGACTCGAAGCGGCTTGCCCCATCTGATCCAATATTGACAGGATAACGGGAGATTCAGCCGGAATGTCAAAATGGGGGACCAATGATTTCCAATATGTCGCGCAAAACAGCGCCGCTTCTATGTATTATTCTTGGCCTCTCAATGGGCGGCTGTGCCACCATCATTGAAGGCACAGACCAGCCCATTGGACTGATGACGACGCCCGCCGGCGCAACCTGCGATTTGTCGCGCGAGGGCAAGGTCTTCGCCCAGATTTCGCCGACGCCCGGTCAGATTGTTGTTGAGAAGACCAAGCACGACATTTTGATCGAGTGCCGGAAAGAGGGCTATCAGCGCGCTCAGGTGATCGCCAAGTCGACATTCAGCGGCACTACCTTCGGCAACATCCTGGCCGGCGGCATCATCGGTGTCGTTGTCGACGCCTCGTCCGGTGCCAACAACGAATATCCCGAGAGCATCGACATCAAGATGACGCCGCTGGGTCAGCCGGTGCCGCAGCCAAAGCCTGCCGCCGGCACGCCGACATCCTGAAATCCCCCTGCCGGATAACCACCCCGGCATCGACTTGGCCCGGCGCGCTTAGGCGTGCCGGGCCTTTTTTGTCAGTCGGAGCTCAGCAGGAGCCTAGCGGCGCCAGCGCGAATAGCCCCAGCCGCCGCCGCCAAACAGAAGAAGCACGATGACGATAATCAGAAGGGTGTCCATGACAGGTCTCTCTCTCTGGAATGTGGCCGGCCCGGAACCGGCGAGCCTTGCCAATGAAACCCGTAAAGCCACCACATCGTTCCCGAATTGCCGCCGAAGGCTAAGTCTGCAGCGCCGCCTTGATCTCCGCCGCCGCCATAATCGCTGCCGCGCGCAACACCGTGCGGTCGCCCTCGTTCACCACCACGCGCGCCGCCACATGCTTTTGCGGCTCGACATGCATCTGGTGCATCGGTTCCACCACCGCGTCGAACTGCCGCTCGGTCTCGGCTTGTCGCCGCCCGCGCTCCGCCACATCGCGCGCCACCCGCCGCTCACGGCGCAGCGCGTATCCAGCCTCGACAAAGACGGTCATATCGGCCAGCGCGCGGATCGCATCGAACGTTAGATTGTGCAGGCCTTCCAGGATCAGCACATCGCACGGCGGAATGGCCGTCACCTCGTCCGTGCGCTCGTGGCTGGCGAAATCGTAATGCGGCCTCAGAAACACCGCGCCCGCCCGCCACGTCTCAAGATGCGCCGTCAGCAGCGCAAAGTCCTTGGTCTCGGGCCGGTCGAAATTATAGGTCGTGACATCACCCGGCCCCCGCACCGCGCCCGGGTGATAATAGGCATCCTCTTCGAGGATCGCCGCATCGAGCGGGCTCAGCGCCGCCGCCAGATCGCGCGCAAAGCACGTCTTGCCCGAGGCCGAACCGCCGGCGATCGCCACGACAAAGGCGGCGCGCCGCGTCATCCTTTAGCGTTTCGCCCGCACCACCGGATGCGACGAGGAGAGGCCGCCATCCACCGCCACCGCCTGCCCGTTCACGTAACTCGCATCGTCCGATGCAAGGAACAGCGCCATATGCGCGATCTCGTTCGGCACACCATAGCGGTTCAGCGGATTGAGCTGGCCGATCTTGCCCTCGGTGCCGCGCGCCCGGCTCTGGTCGAAGATCGGCTTGGTCATCCCGGTCTCAATGAGGCCGGGGCAGATCGCGTTGACGCGAATGCCGGTGCCGTAAAGCTCGTTCGCCGCCGTCGTCGCGAGGTTCATAACGCCCGCCTTCGAGGCGCTGTAAGGCGCCGGGCCGGCACCCGAGCGAATGCCCGCAACCGACGCCGTGCAGATGATCGAGCCCTTGCCGTTCGGGATCATCGCGCGCGCGCCGTGTTTCACCGCCAGCATCGGCCCGATCAGATTGACGCGCAGCACTTCGGCGATACCCGCCGGATCGATCTCGGTCAGTGGTACATAGGGGCCGACAATACCGGCATTGGCATAAAAGACATCGAGCTTGCCGTATTCGGTGACGGCCCGCTTCACCAGGCTCTCGACGAACGCCTCATCCGCCGCATCGCCGGTCAGCGCGACAACCGTTCCGCCGGCCTTGGCAATCATCTCCGCCGTCTCGTGTACGGCCTCCGCCTTGTCGGCGATGACAAGGCTCGCGCCTTCCGCCGCAAACAAAATTGCGCTGGCCCGGCCGATGCCGCTCGCCGCGCCCGTCACGATTGCGCTCTTGCCCTGAAGCCGTCCCATTTCCGTCCCCTTGTTTTTATGAGGGAACGATTAGCACAGTCATGCTGCAGGCCAAGTCAGGGGTCGGCGATCGTCAGCCCGGCCTTCTTCAGTCCATCAATGCATTGCGCGACAAGCGCGTCGTTCATGCCCCATTTCTTCAGATCGCTGCGGGCGTTGAGCGGAAAGTCGGGCTGGAGCTTCAGCAATTCTTCCGACGCCGCCATCGCCCGCGCGCCATCGCCCATCTCGCCATAGATCATCGTGTAGAACACCCAGCTGCGATAATGCAGTGGCAGGTTCATCCGGTCGGCGGCAGCGAGCGCCTCGTCATAGGCACCGCGGCGATAGGCATCGAGGATCAGGCCGATATTGTACCAGCCGGGATGACCGGGGTTCAGCGCCACCGCCTTGCGGATCAGCGCCGCGCCTTCGTCATACAACCCCATCGTGACCAGCTTGTTGCCAAAATCGGCCATGATCTCGGGGTTGTTGGGGTTCAGCCGGCGGGCGTCGGCGCCAGCGCGCCGGAACGCTTCGATGTCGCCGCGATAATAATAGACGGCATAGAGCGCCTCATAAGATCGCGCATCTGTCGCCGCCAGCGCAACGGCGCGCTGCGCCGTCTCCAGCGCCTTGTCGAGCGCGCGATACGCAGTGATCGGCCGCGCATTGTAGCCATAGCGAAACTCGTCGAGATACATGAACGTCAGCATCTGCCAGGCAGCAGCGTAGTTCGGGTCGGAAGCGACGGTCTTCTCCAGGCAGTCGCGCACCTTGGCATGCTCATCCGGGTCGAACGCCCGCCAATAGGCATAGACGCTGAGAACGCAGGTATAGCCGTCCATCGTGGCGGGCCGCGACGCCGCGCCGGCCGCCTCGCGCTCATAGACGACGCCGTAAGGCTGGCCGATCGCCGTTGCGACACTGCTGGCGATCTCGTCCTGCACGGCCATCATCGTGTCGAGCGAGAAGACGCGCTCATAATCCTGCGTCCAGATCGCCCGCTTGCCCGGCAATTCGGCGAGCTGCACCGTCACGCCGATTTGCCCGCCCGCGTGACGAACCGTGCCGGACAGCAGATAGCCGCGCTCAGGCAACGCCGCGCCGTCTTCCGCGCGATAGACCGCGAACTCCTGTAAGCGCGCGAGCTCGCTGACCAGTTCCTCGGTCAGGCCGCGGGCGATCAGATCGTTGGCGGGGAGGCTGCTGAAATTCGTGAACGAAGCGACGGCGATGACCGGCTGGAACCGCCCCGATGCGGAGGGCAAGAGAGGCTGCGCCGTCGCAAGCGGTGCCGCAACGGCCGGCTGACCCGCCACCGGCATGCCGCCGCTCTGAATCTGCGATGCCACCCATACCAGATAAGCGAGCGCCAGCATGATGAGCCCGACCGCACCCACCATGATGAAGCGGAGCCGGAGGGCACCAGGAAGCCGCGTGATCCCGGGCATCGGCTCGGCGGGCTTGGCCGCTTCCACCGATCCGGGCTCGGCCGCCGCCGCACCCGATGCGCGCCGGCGCAGGCTCGGCACATAGCCGCCGCGCGGCAGATCGATGACGATCGGATCGCCGGCGCCCGAGCCCTGATAATATTGCGCCAGAGCGCGCCTCAGACGGCTCGCTTCGACGCGCACGATGGGATCGTTTGTCTGGTCGAAATCGGCCGGCCGGTCGAACACGTCGACCGCAATCGAATAGCCCTTCAGATTTGCGGCGCTGCCATCCAGTGTTTCGTTGACGACATGGCGCAGGAATGCCGAGAGCCTCGCTGCTGTCGCGAACTCCGGACTGGCCAATACGCGCGCGAGCGCGTCACGCCCTTCGCATTCCGTAACGTCATCACCTACTGTCAACCGCCCGTCCCCAAGACCGCCGATTGATCGGTTCCCTCAAGAGAACCGTCGTCCTTTCAAGACGTTAACGAGCATGACGGGGTTCGGGAAAACGTCAAGCGCCCTCGCGTGCCGCCCGTTACATACCGTTACCTACTCGGTTTCAGCGCCCGTCGACTCCATATCCGGGTGACTGTCGCGCGGCTCAGTCGCGTGGCTCGACCGAGGCGAGTCCTCCCATCGCCCAATTGACGGCGGCGCATCCGACCCCAAGCGGATGCGCCGCCGTCTTCGTCTCGCATTCAAACCAAGGCTCCTGGACTATGAATACGCACGTCACCCACGGTCTCTTCAACGACATCGCGCTGCGCATTCAGCGCGCTGTGGAAGACCTGCGGGCTGCGGTGAACGACGGCACCGCCGCCGACCCTGTGGCAGCGATGGAACTCGCCGGGCGCATGGAGCGCTATGCCGAAAGCGTTCTGGCGGGCGAGATCAGTCAACCCGATCTCGTCGGGCTCAAATCCAGCAAGGCCGGCTGATACGATCAGGCCCTGAACTGCGCGCCCTCGTGGCGGAGCAGATAGGTCTTGCGCTCCAGCCCCCCCGCATAACCCGTCAGCGCCCCATTGGCGCCGATGACCCGGTGGCACGGCACCACGATCGCCACCGGATTAGATCCGTTTGCGAGGCCGACGGCCCGGCTCGCCGACGGTTTGCCGAGCGTCGCGGCGAGGGCGCCATAGCCCCGCGTTTCGCCGGGCGGAATCTGGCGCAGCGCCGCCCACACGCGCTCCTGGAACGGGGTGCCGCCGAGCCTCACCTTCAGCGCATCCAGCGCGGTATGATCGCCGCGGAAATAAGCCGCGAGCGCCGCCCCGATCTCCTCGGGCACCGCGCCCTCGATCAGGCGGGCCTTCGGAAAACGGCGGCCGAGCAGCCGCGTCAGGCGCGCTTCATAGCCTTCGAAGTCGAGCGCGACGAGGGCCGTGCCGTCGAGCACGAGGGTGAGCGGGCCGATGGGCGAGGCAACCGAAGCCCGTGTGAAAGTGATGTCCTTAGTCATGATCAGTCCTCTCAATTTTAAATCGCCGGCACGCGCCAGAGCGCCTGCGCCGCATAGGCCCGCCAGGGCCGCCACAGTTCTGCGCGGGCTTCGAGCGCGCGCGCGTCGAGCGCCGCATTCTGCCGCAGCACCAGATCTCCGGCAGGAAAGGCATC
>Ga0105044_10014972_pt1 | contig 10483 bp, 8 predicted proteins | sample MAT01_FD_78092 | JGI IMG/M metagenome (GOLD analysis project Ga0105044, IMG submission 78092) | Freshwater microbial communities from Lake Fryxell liftoff mats and glacier meltwater in Antarctica - MAT-01 | ecosystem: Environmental > Aquatic > Freshwater > Ice > Liftoff microbial mat | place...
CGGTCTCGGCGCGGGCTTCGGCGAGAAGTTTCAGTCCATCGACGCCGAGGCCCTGGAAGCTGTAGGGCGAAGTGCGTGGCTTGAAGGCGCCTCCGCGCAGAACGCGGGCGCCGCTCTTCGCAATGTCTTTCCCGATGCTGACGATTTGCTCGCGGCTCTCGACGGAGCAGGGGCCAGACATGATGACGATGTCGTTTCCGCCAACGGGGACGTTGCCAATTTTGACGACGCCGGTCTGTCCGCGGAATTCGCGGGCGACGAGCTTGTAGGGCTTGAGGACGGGGGTGACGGACTCGACTCCGGGGATGGCGGCGATGGGCTTTTCGCGGATGACGTCCTCCGGACCGATGACGCCGACGACGGTGCGAAGTGCGCCGCGGGAGACTTCGGCGCGGAGGCCCCATTCTTTGATGCGGTCGAGGAGATGCTGGAGCTGCTCTTCAGTGGCGTCGGATTTGGTGACGATGATCATGGGAAAAGGGTGGCGAGACTAGCGGCTGCGCACGCTCAGGCAACGGCATTCTTCCCACCGGGGCGGCGGTTGACAGGGTGTGGCGAATCTGTTTCCGTGCGCGCCGTGAAACTCCTCCTCCCGCTGCTTGCACTGACCCTTTTCGTCTCCGCCTGCTCCTCCTCGAACGCCCCGCGTCGGGAGCTCTGGGCGTCCTCCAAAACTGGCTATTCTTCGACAGTGGGCTACTCGGACTTGAATGCGACGCGGCGCAATCTGTATTCGCCAAATCAGCCGTCCGGACCTTACACGGCTTCGCTCTATGATGGATCGTGGCAAATGAAAGGGCAGCCAGTCGATGTGGAGATGAGGGAGAGAGAGGAGCAGAGAAGGATCGACGCGATGGGAGCGAGGCCGGCGGCGACGGTGGAGTAGGACGTCATCCAGGCTCGCGGACGAGGGAGATGACGCTCCGGTTATTTTTGATTTTGGTAATATGGAAACCACCCACCACCCACCACCCACCACCACCAGGAAATGACGCTCCGGTTATTTTTGATTTTGGTAATGGCTGTTCCGCTGCCACTGCGCGCAAAGGACATTGATCGCACTTTCGACGCAGAGTCACTGAAAGCCGGAATTCCGACAGCGTCGGACCTGGGTCCTGACTGGAAGCCCGTCCACCCGGATCGCTGGCTCGTAAAGGGCATTAACAAAATTAGCGTATTTTACGACTACAGGCCCGGCGCGCCTACTGGCGACAAGCCGGATTCCATCGTTGCCGACATCTTCATTTTCCCGACTTCCGAGGAGGCGGCCAAGATGCTGGAAGCTCACCGGCAAAAGACCGCGTCGATCCACGGAAATGTGGTCGAGGACGTCGAAGGACTGATCGCTGGAGCCTATTCGAGTCATCGGCCGGAAGCGCTTTCCGGCAAACGGATTACCTTCGCCTACCAGAATCTAGTCGTGACGCTGGCACCGAGCATGAAGGGCATTTTCGTGGCGACTCAACTGCTTAAAAAACTGCGGCAACCCTGAGCGCGGAACGCTGCCCGCCCTCTCTCCTACCAAATTGAGGTAAAAGCCGGACGATACGGCCCGGTAGGGCCGAGGGAAATTAGCCGGTGGCGTCAGCCACCGGACCCCGCAGGAAACGGGCTCCGCCCCGGCAGGGGCGGGGGGAGTTCCGCCGCCCCTGCCGGGACGCAGTCACCTTGTGATTCGGGTCCGGTGGCTGACGCCACCGGCTAATTTCCGGGGAAGCCTCCGGCTCCAAAGAAAGGTCCCGTTTTCAAAAGAGTTTGGTATCACACCCCGAGCAGCTCGCGCTGCCAGGGCATCATTCGCGCGAGGCCGTCGGGATTGTCGGCGGCGAGGTTTTCCAGAATGGTCTTGGGCGCGATGAGTGAGGGATCAAGCTCAAGGTCGGTGGCGAGTTTGTCGCGGCGGGTTTTGAGGTCCTTGAGTTTGCGATCGAAGTCGGGTGTGGCGCGCGGGCGCGGCTTGCGCTCGCGGTAGGGCCACTCGGCCTCGGGGAGCGCCAGACCTTGCGAGGCGGCGTCGTAGAAGCGGCGCTTCCGGGATCCGTGGAGATGATGAAAGGTGACTTCGCGGCCGGCGTCGAAATCGGCGGCGGCGTTGAGGAGTTGCTCGTTGTGCAGAATGTGGAAGGCGGGCTTGTCCACGGCCTGCGCTTCCTGATCGCGCCAGTGCCAGAGCGCGCGGAGCACGGCGCCGGCGCGTCCGCGCAATTCGTGGCTGCCGGTGATGCGCCAGATCTCGTCGGGGTCGCGCTCTTTGGTGATTGCGGAGGCGGCGATGGCTTTTTCGCAAGACTGCCGGAACCACTCGGTGCGCCCGAGGCGGACGAGATCGGCTTCGAGGGTGGCGGCGATTTCCAAAAGGAAGTGGGTGTCCTTGACCGCGTAGTCGCTCATCTGCGGGGGCAGGGGACGCAGCGCCCAGTTGGCTTTCTGGGAGGCTTTGGCGATCGTTTCGCCAAAGTACTTCAGGATGAGCGCGGCGAGGCTGAACTGGGTGATGCCGGCGAGCCGGGCCGCGAGCATGGTGTCGAAAACGGAAGTCGGTCCGGCGTAGCCGACGCGGCGCAGCAGGCGCAGGTCGTAGTCCGCGCCGTGAATGACGAGTTCCTTGCCGTCGAGCGCCTGGAAGAGCGGCGCGAAGTCGAGGGAGGCGAGGGGATCGATCAGCAGGTCGTGGCCGGGAACGCTGATTTGGATGAGGCAGAGCTTTTCAAAATAGCAGTGGAGCGAGTCCGCCTCGGTGTCGATCGGGATGCGCGCGTGCGGGGCGAAAAGCGGGAGGACGCGGGCGAGGGCGTCGGGTGTGTCGATGAGGGGCTGCATGGCTGGGTATGGTCGGGAGCGGGTTCGCGCATGGCTCTTCCTCTTCCTCTTCCTCTTCCTCCCTCCGAGTGAACGTGAGGAAGAGGAAGATTAAGAGGAAGAGGAAGAGGAAGAGGAAGAGGAAGGTGTCGGAGGGGGGAGTTTGGCGCTCTGCTAACCGCGGAGACCGGTGAGGAGGAGTTCGGCGTTGTTCTTGGTGTGCCGGAGGGCGTGGACGAGGACTTCGGTGGCTTCGAGCGCGGGGAGGATGGCGAGCTGGCGGCGGAGGACGCTGATCTTTTCAAACTCCTGCGGATGGTAGAGCAGTTCGTCGCGGCGGGTGGCGGACTGGAGGAAATTGATGGCGGGAAAGATGCGCTTGTCGCTGAGGCCGCGGTCGAGGCGGACCTCCATGTTGCCGGTGCCCTTGTATTCCTCGAAGATGAGGTCGTCCATGCGGCTGTTGGTCTCGATGAGGCAGGTGGCGAGGATGGTGAGGCTGCCGCCTTCCTCCGTGTTGCGGGCGCTGCTGAAGAATTTTTTCGGTTTCACGAGGGCCTTGGAATCGACGCCGCCGGACATGGTGCGCCCGCGGTTTCCCTGGAGATTGTTGTAGCCGCGGGAGAGGCGGGTGATGGAGTCGAGCAGGATGACGACGTGGCGGTTGAGTTCGACGAGGCGTTTCGCGCGCTCGCTGACGAGTTCGGCGATGGCGGTGTGGCGCTGGGGGCTTTCGTCGAAGGTGGAGGAGTAGATCTCGCAGTTCACGCTGCGGCGGAAGTCGGTGACTTCCTCGGGGCGCTCGTCGACGAGGAGGAGGATGACGTGGGTTTCGGGCGAATTGACGAGGATGGATTGCGCGATGTCTTTCAGCAGGATCGTCTTTCCGGTCCGCGGTGGCGCGACGATGAGCCCGCGCTGACCGCGCCCGAGCGGGGCGATGATGTCCATCGCGCGGCCAGTGATGGAGGTGCCCTTTTGGTTTTCGAGGACGATGCGCTCGGTCGGGTGCAGCGCGGTGAGTTGGTCGAACTCCTTCGTCACGGTCCACGATTCCGCCGGGATGCCCTCAATGCTCAGGACTTTGTCGAGCGTCAGGAATTTCTCGCGGTCGCGGGGCGGGCGGATGCGTCCGGTGAGGCGGTTGCCATTGCGGAGGCCGAACTGGCGCTCGGTTTGCTGGGAGACGTAAACGTCCTGCGGGAGGGAGCGGAAGTTGTAGCACGGCCAGCGGAGGAAGCCGCTGCCCTGTGGCGAGAGCTCGAGCACGCCGTCGGCGAAAAGCTCGGTGCCGCGCGCGGCGTAGGCTTTGAGGAGATCGAAGACGAGGTGATGGCGGGTGCGGTCGGGATTGAGGCGGAGATGCAGCGCCTCGGCGCGGGCGAGGAGGGCGGCGAGCGGCTCGGAGTGCAGTTCGTCGATCCAAAGCTGCTGGAGAGACGCGGGAGCATCCGCTCCGCCGGCGGGTGTGGTCTTTGCGGGGGTGTCAGCCGATGGCGGGGCGGAGCCAGGCGGCAAGGAGTCGGGCCTGTCGTTCGAGACAGGAGAGGGTGGAGTCGTTCCAGATGACATGATGGGCTTGATTGATTTTCGTCGGGAGATCGAGCTGTGCGTGGATGATCTTTTCGGCCAGCCCGGCACTCAGGCCGCGCTGCTCCGCGAGCCGCCGCCGCTGGGCGGCCGGCGAGCAGGCGACGACGACGATCCTGTCGAAACGCGCTTCGGCCTGCGTTTCAAAAAGCAGCGGAATGTCCGCGACGAACCAGCCGCCCCCGCGGGCGTTTCCCGCGCGAGCCGTCCAGCGGTCGCGAATGGCCGGATGCAGAATCTTTTCGAGCCGCCGTCGGTTCGACTCATCCTGGAAAACCAGCGAGCGCAATTTCGCCCGGTCAGGTCTTCCCGCTGCGTCGCAAATGGCCGCGCCGAAGGTTTCGACGACCGCCGCGCGGATGGCTTCGTCATTCGCCAGCAGGTCATGCGCACACTGGTCGGCGTCGAAAAACTCAGCCGGGAAATGGCGAAGGAACAGGCGGGTGAACGACGATTTCCCGGTGGCAATCCCGCCGGTGACGCCGAGGACGGGCACAGGCCCTTACTTCGACATCAGCGGAAGTTCGGAAAATCCAAGGTCCGGCGGAGCCAGCGTCTCGATGATTTCTTCCTTCTCCTCATCGAACCGCACGGGATCGCCATCGGGCTTCATCAGCCGGGCGGAGACAAAGATGACGAGATTGCGCTTCAGGTGCTGATCGACGCTGGACCGGAAGAGACGGCCAATGATCGGGATGTCGCCGAAGATTGGCACCTTGTCCTCGACCTTCTGCACGTCTTCGCGCATCAGGCCGCCGAGAACGACCGTATTGCCGTCGAAGATGCTCACGCTGGTCGTGATTTTGCGGGTGCTGAAGATTGGCTGGTTGATCGTGTTCGGGGTGATGATGGACGTTGTCGAAATGCCGGTTAGCGGGTTGGTCGTAGTCGTCTGGATGGGGCTGCCGTAATTGATGAACCCCTCGAACTCCACAACCTGCGGGACGAGATTGAGATCAATGGTGTAACCGTCCGGTCCGACCACGGGTTCGACTTCGAGAGTCACACCGGTGTTTCGGACCTCAAAGGCCGTCGGTGTGGTCGGGGTAACAGGGAAGGAATTATTTGACGAGCCACCTCCCAATAGTCCGCCCCCGACACCAGTACTCACGCTGGCATTGCCGCCGACAGATTGCGGGATTTGCGGAGGTTCGAATTCCGTCGGGTATTTGAACTCGCGAATGATTTCGATCACGGCCCGCTGGCCGCTCTTGGTGGTGACGCGGGGTGCGGAGAGGAGATCGACACCTTTCCTTTGATTCAAGGCGCGAATGACCACTTGAAACTGCGGATCGGTAAAGACGCCGGAAATCGCACCGATGGCAGGAGAGAGCTGACTCGCTCCGACTGCACCGAATAGCAGCGCATCAACGGCGTTCGCGCTGATGGCGGTTCCGCCGCTGCGATTGCCACCCGTCAGCGGGGAGGTGCCCACGGGCACACCGCCGGGGGGGACGAACGGAAAGTCGAGAGGGTTGGTCGCCGGTCCCGAGCCGCTGGTGCCTCCGCCGAGGAAAACGTTCTTCGTGGCAGGGGCATTGAACTGCCCCAGAAGCCAGTCAAAGCTGAGTTCCTTGAGATTGTTCTGGGAAATCTCGACGAACTTCGCTTCGATCTCGACCTGTGTCGGGCCGCCCGGATTGATGCCTGAAGTGATGATGGTATCGATAAGTTCGAGCTGATCCTGAGTGTTGCGGACGATCAACCGGCTGCTGCTGACGATGTAGATCGCCGACGCCGCCCCGTTAAACTGCACGCCTTGGGAAATGAGCCAGTTTTTCGCCGACTCACGGTCCGCAATCCCCGAGCCGCCTTTACTCGCATCATTGGCACCCGGAGCGGCACCAAAGCCTGGCGCGGCCAAGCCACCACCGCCCCCAGCGCCGGCTTGCCCGCGGGGAATCAGATCCGGACGGACCTTCCATTCCTTGGTGATCAGGATGTCGGTATTCTGACTGGCGGGAACGACGGAAACCGCATAGGGCTCAACCTTGAATTTCAGGTTGGCCAAACCGGTGACGTACTTCAGCGCCTCGATCATCGGGATGTTCGAGAGCGAAACCGTGATGCGGGCGTCAGCGGGACTGCCAATCGCCATCGGAGCCGCAGCCGGAAGCGCCGCAGGCGCGGCATCCAGGCCAGGGATTGCTGAGATGGGCGGTGGAGCAGCATCAGGGATGCCGATGCTGGGTCCGGCTTCGAGCTTGAGCACGATATTGACGCCGGTCTTGGGATCGTCCGGATCGAGATCGACGCTCTTCTTTTTCAGGTAGTCCACGGCTTCGCGGATCGTCGCTTCCTTGAACTCGAGTTTCGGGATGATGATCCTTTCGAGCTTGCGCTGAATTTTCGCGATGTTTCCCGGATCGACGGAGCGCTCGACGACGAGACCGATGTTGGGGTCCACATTGAAACGCCGCACAGGATTTGACCAGGCCCGGTCGATCCTCTCGATCGCGCGCGCGCGGGTTTCATTGTAGCTCACGACATGGAAGTCGCTCTTGGCCCGGTCGATCTGCTCCTCGAGAGCCCGTGCGGACTTGTTATAAGGGTCGATGTTGAGAATTTGCTCGCAGCGCTTGAAGGCGAGGTCGTAGCGGGCGGTGTCATAGTAACCTTTGGCCTCGATGAAGAGCTGCTTCACTTTCTCCACGTTCCCGCGGAACTGCGGGCCGATGGTGCGGTTGTAGTATTCCGGGTCTTCGAGGTGGGCGAGGATGAGGATCGCCTGCTTGCAGCGCGGATTGTAGCGCTCGTCGGTGACAATTCGCAGGGTGTTCTCGGCGTCCGCGTATCGGCCCTCGCTGATCCGCTGCTCGGCCAGTTTGCTGCTCGCATCACAGAACCCGCGAAGGGCGCGGTTGTAGAGGCTCTGGGTAAGGGGCGCATTCGGGATGAAATCACAGGCCTGCTTGTAATAAGCCGTGGCCTTTTCGTAGTCCCGGATCTTCATCGCGCGATCCCCATGCTCGAGCATCTGCTCACCCCGATTTTCGTAATCCCTCCTTCGTTGAAGTTCCCGCTGCGCTACGCCCTGCACACCGCCGGCGGCGAAGGAGAGGGATGGGGTGATGAGCATCGAAGCGACCAGCAGGGAAGAGATGGTGGTGGCGAGTGGGGGTTTAGTCATGGATGCGGTTCTTGAGTTGAGAGTGGTTGGGTAAAATTTAAGCCGCAGGCTTGCCGCTTGCGGCGGAATAATCTGGGGGTGGGCGCGCGGCGGGAGCTATTTTTTGATGCGGGGATCCGGGAGGATCTCGATTTGCTTGCCGTCGGGCGCTTGTATTAGCCCTCTGCCGTCTTTGCTGTCAACGAGTTTGTATTTTTCGGTGACGTTTGGCTTGAGGACAAACTCCTGCAGCTTCTTCACGCGGAATATGGAGTGCGGAGTCGTCCACTCGTAGAGGAAATCCATGAAGTAATCCGGCGAGTCTGTGACGCGATTGAGGACGAGGATGACGGGCTCTTTGGTTTCAACATTGATGATCGTCAGTTCCGAGACGTCCTCCGACTCGCCGGTGCTCGGGTTCGGTTTGGTCTTATACTCAAATTTGTCCAACTTGAACTTCGTGTTCACCACGGGTTCGGTCATTTTCAAGAACTGGCTCGGTTGCTTAAAATCAATAGTATCGAGCTGGTATGTGAATTTTTCGGGGGTGCCCTTTACGGGATCGCCATCGTAGGCTTTGAAGAGCAGGCGGAAAGGAACGCGGATGAACTGTTTGACGAACAGCTTGGTGTGGTAGGGAGGACGCGAATCCTTCTTATTCGGGTTCGTGCTGGCGCGCCATTCGTCCTCATTGAAAAATCCGTCTCCATCCGGGTCTTGAGACCAAACATTTTGGTCGAGCAGCGGCAGGTTGTGGTCGATGAACCAAGTGTTTTCGATCGGTTTATTGGTGAGAGTGTCGGTGTAAAAGGACTCTTTGTCCGGCTTCTTCGGGGTGCCGTCCTTGCCGATGACGTAGCGATCACTGACGAAGAGCTGTCCGCGCTTTTTTTCGACGGTACCAACCTTTCTGGACTCTGCATCTGCCCATTGCGGCGGATTTTCGAGAGCTTTTCTGGCCTCTTCGACGGGAACCAGGACGAGGGGGGACACCTTGCCGCGAGGAGTCGAGGTTACCGTTGCGCCGGAAAACTGGGTGGCAAAGCCTTTCGCGCGCAGGATGAGGATGACGGAGAAAACGAGCAGAACCAGCGCGAGGAGGGCGAGCGCGAACTGGTCGTAATGTTTTTTGATCCAGTCCATAGACTATTTCGAGGGAGCAGCAGCAACGGCGGGTTGGGCGAAATCGACGATGTCGATCTGGAGCGTTACTTCGAGTTGTTCTTCGCCGACGATGTATTTGGCAATGGCTTGGGGAGCAGCGGGTGCCCCCGGTGCGGCGCCTGCGACTGGTGGCGCTGCGGCGGGGTCCAGGGCAGGGGCGACGGCAACGGCAACGGCAACGGCATTGGGATCGACTCGCGGCGGTCCTTTTTCGTTCTCATTCTTCAGACGAATGGTGCGAACCGTGTAGAACTGCGGGGCCGTGGGGCTGACCAGCGCGTTGAGGAATGTCGCCAGGGAATTCTGGCGGCATTGTAGGATGAGTTCGATAGAGTTGGTCGTCACCAGCGGTGCCTTTGCCTTCTTGTCTCCCTTTTCAGTGCGTGTTTTACCCGATTCCTCGGGGAGCGGCTCGCGTTTGATGGGGGTTTTTACTTCCGTCACCCGGCTTTCGATTAACTGATTGAAGATCCATTCGATGGCCTTGAGTTGGTGACCAAGCAGGGCCGCCACGTCCTTATTGTCCGGTGGGCGGGTTTCGTAAGGATCGAAGCCGAGATAGAATTTGTCAGGCAGTTTCGTCGCTCCCTGTGCTTTCTCGACGACGGCATTCTTGGTTGCCTTGAGCTTGTCCTGAAACTGCTCGGGAGACATCGGCTCAATGGGAAAGGCTTTCCCGGCGAGCATCGACTGGAAGGATTCGATGACTTTGACGGCTCCCTCCTTTTGGCCTGCGAGCGCCGCCAGGTTTTCTTGGTTTGGAGCATCCTTCAAGTTCTGAAGTCGATTGAGTTCGGTCACCCGTTCGCCGTACTGAGAGGTGGCCTTATCGAAGCTTCCCATCGCGGAGTATAGGAAATACCCGAGGACAAGGACGCCCACGCACATCGCAGCGAAAAACCCGGTGAGGAATTTGTTCTCTTTGATCCAGTTCATTTGGAGCTGGCTGCGAGGGTGGCGGATTTTTTCAAGATGAGGGGGATGGCAAATTCATACGCCCACTCGGTATCATTCTCCACGGAGCGGGCGAAGTCTTTGTCCTTGTCCGTGATCACCTCGTAGAGCGGGGATTCCTTGAGCTTGTTGACAAAGTCGTCGAAGACCAGAGCTTGGCGGTCATTGTGCAGCCAGAGTCCTTTGAGCAGGAGGGTTGGTCCCGGAGTTGCGGTGGCCTTCGCTTTTCCTCCCGGCACAGGAGATGGATTTGCGTCCGCTCCCTCCGTCTTGACGGCCTTGATCTCAAACGACGTGACCCACACGAGATCTTTCGGGAGGCGCGTGTTGATGTCCTCAATGACTTTGAGCCAAAAGCCGCGGTCTTCGACGGCGATGAGAAGCGGGGCGGCGGTTTCCTGCTGGGCTTTGATTTCCGCCTGGGCAGCTTTCATTTTCCTCTCCAGCGCCTGAAGTTCCGCAATCGGATTGTCGAGGACACCACTTACTTGGTTCGTCACTTTGGTCGCGTGGTCGTAGTAAAGCCACCAGCCTGCCAGCGCGAGCAGGGTGCAGATGCCGGCGAGCAGAATGTAAGGACGCCGCTCTGTGAGTTGGTGACGCCTGACCACACTGACTGGGCGCAGGTTCAGCTCCATCGGGCAATTGCTCGTGCCGCGGAGCGCTAGGCCCACGAGTTCTCCCATGCGATGGGCGTTCCTGCCGATTTCATCGAGATTCAGACCGCCGCCGACGGTGACGTTGCGAAGCGGATTGAAGAACTCGACGGGGAGTTGGAATTTCTCGTGAAAGAATTCCCGCATATAGGGCAGCGTGACGCTTCCGCCGCTCAGGTACACGCGCTGCGGCTGCGCGCCGCCCTGCTGC
>Ga0105044_10014973_pt1 | contig 10483 bp, 10 predicted proteins | sample MAT01_FD_78092 | JGI IMG/M metagenome (GOLD analysis project Ga0105044, IMG submission 78092) | Freshwater microbial communities from Lake Fryxell liftoff mats and glacier meltwater in Antarctica - MAT-01 | ecosystem: Environmental > Aquatic > Freshwater > Ice > Liftoff microbial mat | place...
TCGGTGTGTATCTGGGGCCATCGACCAGCCGCTCTCGCATCGCCTTCTTGCCCATCGGCCCCAAAGTGGCGGTCATGGGGCAGGCCAAAGATGCAGACGGGGCCATCTGGTATATGGTTGATCCCAAAGCGGCTGCCCCCGGCAAACAGGTCAAAGCGATCTGGGTGCTGTCCAGCGACATCACGGGTGACGGCCCTAGCTGCGCCACTGTCCCAACCGTGAAATAACATCCGCCAGCAAACACCCATGTAGGGGCGCAGCGTGCTGCGCCCTTGTGACCCGTAAAATCGTGTTGGTGTAGGGGCGACCCATGGGTCGCCCTGCTGGAAATGAATATCGTGGACAGGCAGGGTTTTTCAACCCCTGACGACCCCGCCCAAAACCTATCCAAAACTGAGGTTATGAATAACAACACCTCTATGCCTGTCAAAAATCCCCAAAAGAATCGCACTTTTGAAACAAATCCTTCATAATTCGCTGCGACGAGCCTTGTATAAACTTTTCATATCCTATACAGCTCTCAATTTCGATTCAGACTTATGATCAGGATACCATCGTGAACCGTTTTGTTCGCCTTATGATGCTCATCGCAGCGGTGGGGCAGTTGCTCGTTGCCATCGGATTTTTTGCACACATGCCCTGGACACAGGTCTTCTGGCCGTTTAGCTACACCCATCCTCTCTCATTCATCTTCATGTCATCGATTGCCGCCGCTGCCGCTGCCTCAACGCTGTGGGCGCTTTACACACGCGAGGATGCGGCGTTTGCGGGCATTGCACTCGATTACATCGCCATCTTTGGGCCGCTGGCAGTATTCAGCGGGCAAATCTACGCCCGCCTGAACAATCAGGCGATGCTGCCTCTCATGATCGGCGGCGTAATCGGGGTGCTGTTTGGCCTGGGTGTGCTGTGGTGGAGTCGCCAGCAGCCATTTCACGACACGCAGCCCACGCCGCGCCCGCTGCGTCTGACCTTTGGGCTGTTCGTTGTGGCGCTGTGTCTGGTCGGCGGAGCGCTGGTGATGAAGACAAAGAATATTATGCCCTGGTCGTTGAGCGATGAGGCATCGGTTCTATATGGATGGTTTTTTATTGGGGCAGCGATTTATTTTATCTATGGCCTGCTCAAGCCTGTCTGGGGCAATGCTGGCGGCCAGTTGGCGGGCTTTCTGGCCTATGATCTGGTGTTGATCGTGCCATTTCTGGCGCATATGGCCGCTGTGGAACCGCAGCATCGGCTCAGTCTCATCATCTATATTGGCGTTCTGGTGGGCAGTGCGGCGCTGGCGGTTTATTATCTGTTGATCTCTCCCCAAACGCGCCTGTGGCGGAAAGCTGCCACGCTCTCATCAGGCGCGACCAATGAAAAGGGCTTGGCATGACCACCGTCTCGACCCCATCGGCACTCTCAAAGATGGAATTTGGCCCCACATGGCTCGCGCTGCCAACCCTCGGTGACAGCCTTGATCCGTTTGATTTTTACCAGCGCATGGCGGCCTATAAGCGCCTCATCGACGATTCCGATGCTGAGGGCATCTTCGGGGCCGAAAATCAACTCAATTTCTTCTGGGGCTATGTGGTGCAGTTGTACTGGCAGTGGACGACAGGCCGCCTGACCACCCCCCAGACGCCGCCCAATCGCATCGACCTCGACAGCATGTGGGGCTATGGCAATTACACGCTGTGCATCGTCCCGCTTGTGGGCGCGATGCGGGCAGGCGTCACGCCGCAGATGCAGATTTTGCCCCCCGATCAAGCCGGTCAAGCCGAGTACATTAGTGGGGGCGGCAAGGCCGGAGCCTTCGTCATTCCCCAGGCGATGCGCGGTGCGGTAGAGGCGTGGGAGAGATTTTTTCATCAGCTTAAGACGCTGCACGCGGGCGATGATCTTGAGCCGCTGCGCTTCACGCTGTGGGAGGTGCATGGCGAGAGCCTGGGTGCAAGCACGGACACGTATGATCGCCTTGCCAGCCAATACTCAAAGAATGAGGTGGATTTTTTCAAGGGCTGGATTCGCATGGTCGATTTCCTCGGCTCCGCTGCCTGGCGCACCGACCTTGAGTATATGGGGGCGAATGGCAGAGACGTGCTGCCTCTGCGCCTGCTCACCGATGCCGACATTCCCGGACAGACGCCCGATATGACGCCCGCTGTGAATGCCAATGTGAGCAGCGTCATCGGTCTGACGCGCCAGTCGCAGTGGCGCTTCAATGTGAATCTGTGGCTGTGGAAGCGGGCCATGCGGACTCGTCAGGCCCGCGATGAGGTGCTGGTGATGCTGGATGCCACGTTTGCCCCCTCGCCTGAGAATGCCAAAGAACGCCGCAAACTGCTGTGGTATATGCTGGGGTTGTAGGGACATGGCACGCCATGTCCACAGGTTCGGACATGGCGTACCATGTCCCTACATCGTGTTGTGGCCCATAATTGCATCCCTGCCCGTTCCCCTCTATGATGGAAGACGCTCAAGGGGATCGGTATGCAGAACACACGGCGTCTTTTGATCACAAGTTTGCTGTTTCTTATCGGGAGTCTGATCGTGGGCTGTGAACCCACCGCGCAGATGATTGTGCCAACAGCCCTCCCCACCATCACGCTCACCTTTACACCGTCGCCCACGCGCACACCGGGCCGCGATACCACGCCCACACAGCGAGCCGTCGCGCAGGCGGCCACCGCTGGCCCCTCGCCTACGCCGCTGTTTGGCTCAACCCGCCTGCCCACCACAGCCATCTATATCACACCCACCCGCGCCGCCAATCCCAATGCGCCGCGCATCGAATTTTTCACGTCGGATGTATTGGGCATCGAACCGGGCGGCAAGATCACGCTGTACTGGTCGGCCCGCAATGTCGATACGGTGCTGCTGTATCGCATCCAGCAGGGCGAACGCAGCCAGGTCTTCAACAATCTGCCGCCCGATGGCCGCCTTGAAATCCCGACCAAACGCAGCGAACGCGGCCAGCTTGATTTCCTACTCAGCGCGGGCCGTGACAGCGATTATGTTGAACAAACGCTGACGATTCCGTTTCAATGCCCGATTTCCTGGTTCTTTTCGCCGCCGCCGGAGGACTGTCCTGATGATGTGCCGCTGGACACCCGTCTCACCGAGCAGACGTTTGAACGCGGACGAATGCTGTTTGTGGAGAGCCAGAATTTGATTTATGTGCTGTTCAATGATGGGCAAGACCCGTCGTGGCTCTCGTTCGAGAATAAATACGATCCGGCCATTCATCCTGAGAAAGACCCGAATGCGCCGCCCGATTTCATCCAGCCGCTGCGCGAGTTGGGGCTGGTGTGGCGTACCAATGACACGGTGCGGAATCGATTGGGATTGGGGACAGCGGACGGGGCGAGCTACGACGGCTCACTCCAGACGTTCACGCGCACAGGCCGCTCACCGCAGATTTACGTCAGCAGCGCCGATGGCACGATCCTCAAGATTCTGGCGGGCGGCCAAACATGGCAGATTATCGTACCCATTCCTGCCGCTGCCGCCGAGGGGTCGTGACGATAACCCCACTCCGTAGACCCCACTCCAACCCCTCCCTGGCCCTCCCCACTTCGTAGACCCCTCCCTGGCCCTCCCCACTCCGTAGGGAGGGAAAAGCCCCTCCTTGCGAAGCGGGGAGGGGTTGGGGTGGGGTCATAATCCTACGTTACTTCCCTGTCAGCAGGGTTTGCACCTCCGGCCCGATGACGATCACGACGCCGCTGCTCACGAGGCCATCCACGCCCGGCTGAATGTTGGAGGCGGGGACACCCATCAACTGCGCCAGATACAGCGCCGTATTGGACGCACGTCCGCCATAATCGCGGATGAGCGTCGCCGTACCGCCATGCGTTGGATCGTTGCCCAATCCCGATACCTTGACGCCTTTGCCGATCAGCCATTCCTGCGTTTTGGCCGCCAGCCCGCCGATATCCGTGCCGTTATACACGTAAATCGGCGTGTTCTCCGAGATCATCTTGGACAAAAGATCGGCGCTGCTGCCTGCTGCAACCGTGTTATCCGTTGGGGTCGTGCCGGGATTGGCCGCTGCGCCGCTGATATCCGGGTACAGCACATCCTGGATCAGGGTTGTGATATCGGACATGATCGGGATGAGAACATCATCGCCTGTGGGTGATTTACCGAATGTTACATCCCCTACGCCAATTGTCGCGTAGTGGATATTCTCGCGCGGGATTTCCATCATCAAATTGCCCAGCTTGATGATCTGATCCAGCGTGAGATCGGTGCGATAATTGTCCTTGAGTTCGTTCCACAGCGTCGGAATCTGCGTGGCAAAGCGTGTGATACCGCCCGTATTCAAAAGCTGCTGGCGCATCGCTTCCAGCGTCTGCTGCTGACGCTTGGCGCGGTCAAAATCGCTGCCCTCAGTGTGGCGCGTGCGGGCATATTGCAGCAACCGCGTGGCATCCAGGCGCTGGCATCCAGGCTGGAAATCCACCACCAGGAAGCCATAGCCCACATCCGGATAGCGGTCATCGTGGATGGCATTGGGGATACACACCTCAACGCCGTCCGGGGCCAGCGCCGCCACGACGCTCTCAAACAGGTTGAAATTCACCACCACATAATGATCGACACGCACACCAAAATTGGCCGCAATCGTCTCAGCCGCCAGCGCCGGGCCACCGCCGCCGGGATACGACACGCGATCTCCCTCGCGCATGGCGGCATTGATGCGCTCCTGCCCGATGTTCGGGATCGTAATCCACAGATCACGCGGGAACGAAATGACGCCCACCGTCTTCCGTACTGGATCGATATTCACCAGGATCATGGTATCCGAGCGGAAATATTTCTCCTGCTCATAGCCCTTGCGCTGATCAATCCCCAGCAGCAGGATGCGAATCTGGCGCGGGTCTTCCCATTTTTGCGTGATGAATGTGTCTTGCGTCGGGGCAATGGTGGCGACTACCGCCACTGATGCAGGATCATTGGTCGGAGCCACTGTCGGCGTGATGTTCGGATCAACGACAGCGGCTGTTTGCGGCACGCTGGTCGGTATGATCGGCACAGGCGTCAGCGTCGGCAGCGTATTGAGACCTGTCATGGCAGGTGCCATCTGGATCGATCCCGGATTCAACGCGGCCTGGGCGACCTCGCCAATTGATTTGACCTGTACGCCGGTGCTCCACAGATCAACGACCACGCCGCGCACCCCGGCATAGGCCACAATCGAGCACAAGCCTGTCATTAAGATGAGCGCCAGAAACCCAAACAGGCCAAGACATCCCCCTGAAACACGCATAAAAACTCCTGAAAACACTTGTTGGCGGAGAAATGGCACGCAGTATAGCATTGGCATTTTGCCAAAAACACCGCTGATCTAGAGACACGCCGACGCATCGAAAGGTTCAATCGGGTAGATCGAACGGTTTGCTCTGTCAATGAGAACTCCCTAAAATCAGGAGCGTGGTGGGACGCACCGTGCGGTATCCATCATGATCATCGTGGCGGGGTCATAGGGGCGAGATAACAGGAATTAACAAACACAACACAGAGAGGAATATCCTCATGGACGGTTTTACACATGTCATCCCGATGGCCGTGCGCTTTGGCGATCTGGACGCGCTGGGGCATCTCAACAATGCCAAATATGCCACCTATCTTGAGCAGGCCCGCATTCAATATGTCACGGATGTGTGTGCGTTTGGGGGCGCGTGGAGCGATTTGGGCATGATTCTGGCCCGCATCGAGATCGATTTTAAGGCCCCGATCCTCTATGGCGATAAGGTCGAGATTTACACGCGCTGTCCGCGCATCGGCAGCAAGAGTTTTGATCTGGAATATGTGATCACACGCCAATCCGCCGACCACGAATCGCCTATGACAGCAGCAGCGAGTCGTTCGGTTCAGGTGGCCTTCGATTACGCCACCCAGCAGACAATTGCCGTCCCGCAGAGCTGGCGCGGCGCGATGATGACGTATGACCACCTCGGATAAGACCACAGCGAGCGTTGTGTCATCTGAAAAATCGATTTATTCATCTTCTCTCAATGAAAGATTGAGACCGAATAAGTCTGACGGAATTGTAAAATCCCCTTAAAATTGGGGGGTAGGGTGGGCTGGTGTATGAACAATCTGCGTTATAATGGAGTGAAGAATGTGTTTCGCATTCGCACACATGAGGAGGTCAGCGTTATGGGTGTCTATTTTGATAATGGACAGGATGCGGTTCTGAACGGCACTCGTTCCACCGCAGTCTCGGCAGATACGATGCGTCCGCTGATGCGGATGGTTTATATGTGGATGACGTTGGGCCTGGGACTCACGGGTTTGATCGCCGCTTTCGTTTCGTCTTCAATCTACGCCAACATTCAAGCCAATGGCATTGAATCCATGAAAAGTGTGTCGTCGCTGATGTTTCCGGCGATCATCGTGCAACTCCTCGTGGTGCTGGCGCTGAGCTGGGGCATTAACCGCATCAACTCGTCCGTTGCTACCGGGTTGTTCTTCTTCTATGCGGCGCTCAATGGGTTGACCATCGGCATCATCGTCTTCGCCTACACTGTCAATGTCAGCACGAGAGGCGCAATCTCCGCCGATTATCTGCCTGTGGCAAAAGCCTTCTTCACCACAGCGGGCTTGTTTGGCACGATGACCGTGATCGGCTACACCACCAAGATTGACCTGACCAAATACTCGACCTTCTTCATGATGGCGCTGATTGGTCTGTTTATCGCGGGCATGGTGAACATTTTCCTGCGGAGTGAAGCCTTTAGCTGGGCCATCAGCGTGTTTGGTGTGCTGCTGTTCACAGCGCTCACCGCCTATGATACACAGAAGATCAAGAACATGGCGAATGATCCCGCTATGCAGGAGAACACCGAGGACTTCCGCAAGTGGAGCATTATGGGGGCGCTGACGTTGTATCTCGACTTCATCAACCTGTTCCTCTACCTGCTGCGTCTGTTCGGTTCACGTCGCTAATCTCACGGCACAGAGCAAAAAGAGCGTCCCATCGGGCGCTCTTTTTGATTTCCTTGTTCTGAGGTCAAGATTTATAGACAAGATAAGAATTCCTAACATTTTATTTCATCAAATCGCGTTATACTGCCTTTATCAAGTGCAGGTGGAAGAACAGAGGGTCTCATGGGCTTACAAGTGATCGTCGCAGAAGATGACGCCGGGCTGAAACAAATCTATCAACGGATTTTGACAGCTCTCGGCTGTACCACGCTTCTGGCGAGTGATGGTCAGGAGGCGCTGCACCTTCTCAACATTCATGCGCCGGATCTGTTTGTGCTGGATATGCGTCTGCCCCAGATTGGCGGCATTCAAATTGTCGATTATTTGCTGACCGATACGCGCCTTGAAAAAACACATGTGATTATGACCAGCGCCGACCCGACCTATGAACGTCAGGCGCGGCGGCTGCCCTCGGCGCAGTTTCACCTCAAACCGCTGCTGGCGTCGGATTTGCGGAATATGCTCCAGGCCTATCTTGAACGGGTCAACCAAGTACGCACGGCCTGATCATGGGGTTTGGATCAGGCCTTGCGTCATCATCCAGGCCCGTATGTGCTGCGCCGTGATATCCGGTGCAGACTGCGGGAAGAGATGTCCATGCCCTGCGATCTCCTGATGGACAGCCTGCGGCCAGGCGTCGGCCACCACCCGCGCCGATTCCGCCGTATAAGTATCGCTTGTCGCACCACGCAAGACCAATCCCGGCAAATGCTCCTCATGTAAATGCGGCACAATCACATCCCAGAAATCTTCCTCAATCGTCGTGCTGAAATAGAATGCCTCCCATTCCGGCGACCATGTGAGGGTGCGTTCACCGGTCTCCGTCGGGCGTGTGCCATATGCGGCATAGAGACGCAGCGTCTCATCCGACCACTGAGCAAACACGGGCTTGGAGCGAAAATTGGCATACGCATCCTCGACGCTGGCAAAAATGCGGCGGCGGCGTAATGCGCCCTGGGCCAATGGATTGTCAAGCGCCTGCCCTCGATGCCGCAAATCCGCCATGACGCGGAAAAATTGGCGCACAAGAAAGGTCGGGTCAAGCAGGATGATATGGTGAAACAGACCCGTGCGGCCCGCCAGAAACGTCGTCACCGCGCCAAAGGAATGACCGAGGCCGATCATCGGCGCAAGCTGGTGCTGCGTCATGGCCTCGCGGATGAGGGACACATCGTCTTTCCAGGTCGTGTGCGGGCCAATCGGCGGCGGCGTGGGCTGCCACAGCGCACGCGGCGGAATGGCGACAACATGGAAATCGGCAAAGAAGGGCCGCAGCAGCGGCACATACGTTTCGAGCACAAAGCCGTTGGCAGGCGCGAGGTGGAGCAGGGGCTGGCCGGGTGTGCCGCCCACTGTCACGAGAGGGATATCGGTCATCGACTGTCCTTTATGCTGCGTTGCATCGCATTCATGTCCTACCTCACCTATCCCATTCAATCGTAGGGGTGCAGCGTGCTGCGCCCTTCATGTGGGCATCCGGCATATTGGGCGCAGCACGCTGCGCCCCTACTGTGAACGCTCAATTTCAAGGGATTACGATTTGACATGATTGCCCAACCCCGCCATGACTTAACCCTGTCTGCCTCAAACAGCGATTGTTATACTCTGCCCATTTGGAGAGAACCATGATATCAATTTCCGTCATCATTCCGGTTTACAATAGTGCCAATATTGTCCATCTCGTCATCGAGAGTCTGGCGCAGGTGCTGCCCACTCTGACGCCCGATTTTGAGGCAATTCTGGTGGACGATGGCAGCCCGGATGCCAGTTGGGAGACGATTTCCCGCCTGGCCCAACAGTACCCCTGGGTGCGCGGCATCCGCATGATGCGGAATTACGGGCAGCACAACGCCTTGCTGTGCGGCATTCGGCAGGCCCGTTACGATATTATTGTGACGATGGATGACGATATGCAGCATCCGACGGAAGAACTGCCGCGTATGATTGCCGCGCTGACGCCCGATATCGATGTCGTCTATGGCAGCCCGCAGGAGCAGCGGCATGGCTTCCTGCGTGATCTGGCCTCACAGATAACGAAGCTGGTGCTGCAAAGTACGATGGGCGCGGAGACCGCTCGCAACATCAGCGCCTACCGCGTGTTTCGCAGCGTCCTGCGTCAGGCTTTCATCGATTTTCACGGGCCGTATGTCAATCTGGATGTGCTGCTCACCTGGGCCACGCGGCGCTTCAAACGCCTGCTCGTGCCGCATCGGGAGCGCACCATCGGCCAATCCAACTATACCCTGCGGAAATTGATCACGCACACCTTCAATATGGTCACGGGTTTCAGCACGCTGCCGCTGCAAATCGCCAGTCTGGTCGGTTTCCTGCTGACGGTGTTTGGGGGGCTGCTGTTGTTCTATATCCTCATTATTCGCGTCCTGATCTTCCAGTATGATTTTCCCGGCTTCACCTTCGTCGCCTCGATGATCAGCCTGTTTGCAGGCACACAATTGTTTATTCTCGGCATCATTGGCGAGTATCTGGCGCGGATGCATTTCCGCCTGATGGACAAGCCTGCCTATGTGGTGCGTGAGACCGTCATGCAAACAATGCCCACCACCGAGGATGCCGTATGAGCGACGCGCCCTGCACAGTTCTCGATTGGGATTCGCAGTTCTTCGGCCTGCGCGTGGCCCGCGTCAATGGGTCGCATATCGATGCCGCACAGATGGTCATCATCAAAGACTGGGCACAGGCGCAGCAGATTGACTGTGTGTATTTTCTGGCTGATTCCACCGATCCGCTGACGGTGCGGGCGGCGGAAAATGGCGGATTTCGCCTGCAAGACATCCGCATGACGCTGGGCCTTGCGCGGCCCGCTGATCCCACACCCTTTGCGGACATGCCCACCATTCGCAGCGCCCGTCCCACCGATGCCGATGCGCTGCGCGATACGGCTCGCCATGCTTATGTTCACTCGCGCTTTTACAACGATCCGCATTTCAGCGAGGAGCAAAGCGCCTCGCTGTATGATGTGTGGCTCACGCGCAGCATCACCGATCCCACCTATGCCGATCAAACATTAGTGGGGGAGGTCAACGGTGAACCCGCAGGCTATATCGCGCTGCATCTCAATCGCACTGCCAAGCAGGGCACGATTGGGCTGGTGGGCGTGGCCGAGACCGCACGCGGGCAGGCAATGGGGCAGGCCCTCGTGCAGCAGGCGCTGCTGTGGTTCTGGGATCAGGGCATGGAGAGCGTGCAGGTCACGACGCAGGGCCGCAATATTGCCGGACAGCGCCTGTATCAGCGCTGCGGCTTCCTCACGCAGAGTGTGCTGCTGTGGTATCACTGGTGGCCGCGAGAGAGCGATTGATATCACCCTGATCCACTCCAACAAGTGTAGGGGCGCGGCGTGCTGCGCCCGTGATTTAGGTATTATTCACCGAAGAAGCGCCGTGAAGCCCCGCGCTTTAGCGATGGGGAGGTAAGGCGTAAAACTTGTATTTCCGCCCCTGATGTGTTAGAAGGCTCTTTGCACCTTAACAAAGGACTGAGA
>Ga0105044_10014974_pt1 | contig 10482 bp, 8 predicted proteins | sample MAT01_FD_78092 | JGI IMG/M metagenome (GOLD analysis project Ga0105044, IMG submission 78092) | Freshwater microbial communities from Lake Fryxell liftoff mats and glacier meltwater in Antarctica - MAT-01 | ecosystem: Environmental > Aquatic > Freshwater > Ice > Liftoff microbial mat | place...
CGACGATCGCCGAAGCCCGGGGCCTTGATGGCCACCGAGTTGAAGGTGCCACGGATCTTGTTGACCACGAGGGTGGCCAGGGCTTCGCCCTCGACGTCCTCGGCCACGATCACGAGCGCCTTGCCGGACTGCATGACCTTCTCGAGCACCGGGAGCAGGTCCTGGACCGAGGAGATCTTGCCGTTCACGAACAGGATGTACGGATCCTCGAGGATCGCTTCCTGCCGCTCCGGGTCGGTGACGAAGTAGGGGCTGAGGTAGCCCTTGTCGAACTGCATGCCCTCGGTGAACTCGAGCTCCATGCCGAAGGTGTTCGACTCCTCGATGGTGACCACGCCGTCCTTGCCCACCTTGTCGATGGCGTCGGCGAGCACCTTGCCGATCGACGGATCGGCGGCCGAGATCGAGGCAACCTGGGCGATCTCCGACTTGTTGTCGATCTCCTTGGCCTGAGTCTCGATGTCCTTGACGGCGGCGGCCACGGCGGCCTCGATGCCGCGCTTCAGGCTGAGGGGGCTGGCGCCGGCGGCCACGTTGCGGAGGCCTTCCTTCACCAGTGCCTGGGCCAGCACGGTGGCGGTGGTGGTGCCATCACCAGCGATGTCGTTGGTCTTGGTGGCCACCTCCTTCACGAGCTGGGCACCCATGTTCTCGAAGGGATCCTCGAGCTCCACCTCACGGGCGATGGAGACACCATCGTTGGTGATGGTGGGAGCGCCGAACTTCTTCTCGAGCACCACGTTGCGACCCTTGGGGCCGATCGTGACCTTCACGGCGTCGGCGAGAGCGTTCACGCCGGCCTCGAGGGAGCGACGCGCGTCGTCGCTGAACTTGATGAGCTTGGCCATCGGTGCCTACTTGACGATCGCGAGGATGTCGCGACCGTTCAGGATGAGGACGTCGGCGCCGCCGTCGGAGATCTCGGTGCCGCCGTACTTGCTGTAGACGACGGTGTCGCCCACCTTGACGTCGAGCGGGATGATCTCGCCCGTCTGCTCGGAGCGACGGCCGGGGCCGACGGCGAGCACCTCCCCCTGCTGGGGCTTCTCCTTGGCGGTGTCGGGGATGACCAGACCGCTAACGGTGGTCTCCTCGGCCTCGCCGGGCTTGACGATGATCCGGTCTTCGAGGGGCTGGAGTGACATGTCTTGGCGCCTCCGTGACGCTTGCGATGCGGGTTAGCACTCGGATAGTGCGAGTGCCAACCCTAGGCCCGGTCGATCAGCACTCGCAACCGTCGAGTGCCAAAATCCCAGGTGACCGCCCGAGGCGGCCGCCAGAACGCACCGGATGGGTGGCTCAGGCGCCGGGAATGCCGAGGTTGGGGTGGGCGCCCGTGTCGAGGGGCGAGGGCCCGTCGGACTGCCAGCGGTACCAGGCGGCGCTGGCCACCATCGCGGCGTTGTCCGTGCACATGGCGCGACTGGGGAGGAAGCCCCGGATCCCATCCTCCACGCACGCGTCGAGGAAGCGCTCCCGGAGTCGGGAGTTGGCCGCCACCCCGCCGCCCAGGCAGAGCCCCTTGGCCCCCACCTCGCGAGCGGCCGCCTGCGTCTTGGTGACGAGCACGTCGACGACCGCCTCCTGAAACGCCGCCGCCACGTCGGGCGTGGAGACGTCCGGATGCTTCCGCACGTGGTTGACCACCGCGGTCTTCAGTCCGCTGAAGGAGAAGTCGTACGTGCCGTCCCCGGCCATCGGACGAGGAAACCTGATCGCCTCCGGATCACCCTGAACCGAGAGGGCATCGATGGCCGGTCCGCCCGGATAACCGAGGCCGAGGTAGCGGGCGACCTTGTCGAAGGCCTCGCCCGCCGCGTCATCGATGGTGGAGCCAAGCACTCGATACTGCCCGTGTCCCTCCATCAGCACGATCATCGTGTGGCCGCCGGACACGAGGAGCACGACGAGCGGCAGCTCGAGGTCGGGTTCCTCGAGCAACGTGGCGTAGAGGTGCGCCTCGAGGTGGTTGACGGCGAGGAAGGGCACGTCCCATGCCAGTGCCAAGGCCTTGGCGGCCGAGACGCCCACCAGCAACGCCCCTACGAGCCCGGGTCCGTAGGTGGCCGCCACCGCATCGATCTGGCGCTCGCCGTCGGCGGGCACCTCGGAGAGCCCAGCCTCGACGAAGGCCTGGGCTACCACCGGCACGATGAGGTCGACGTGGGCCCGGCTGGCGATCTCGGGCACCACCCCGCCGTAGCGAGCGTGGAGGTCCACCTGGCTGCTCACGACCGACGACAGCACGGAGGTGCCGCGCTCCACCACCGCCGCCGCCGTCTCGTCGCACGATGTCTCGATGCCGAGGATGCGGCCACGACCGAGCTCGGGGAGGGCGGTCACGGGTCGAGCGCCTCGCGCACGGTGCCCTCCGCGACGCCGGCCTCGAGACGGGCGAGGCGGGCGGCGTGCGCCGCGGTGTCGACGTCGTTGGCCCACATCACGATCGCGTCCTCCTTCGTCTCGACGTAGTAGCCCTTGCGGATCCCTGCTGGGGCGAAGCCGAAGGCACGGTAGAGGGCTTGGGCGGCGTCGTTGCCCGCCCGCACCTCCAGCGTGAGGTTCTTGGCGCCCCGCTCCACCGCAGCCACCGAGAGGAGGTGGAGCAGACGGGTGCCGATCTTGTGGCGGTGCCAAGCGGGGTCGACGGCGAGGGTGGTGATGTGTCCGTCGTCGAGCACGAGCATCAGCCCGCCGTAGCCCACGACCGTGGGGCCGACGCGGGCGACGACGTACACGCGGCTTCCTCGATAGCCGAGCTCGCTCATGAAGAGTCCGATCGACCACGGTCGCGGGTACACCTGCTGCTCGATCTTGAGCACGCCCCGGAGGTGCCGACGCCGCATCGGCCCGATCGTGATGTCGATCTCGTCGGGCCGGGGGATCCGCGCCGCCATCAGTCCGACCGCCCGTCGCGGGTGGACCAGTTGATCTCGGCGTCAGGCTTGCGCAGGTAGAGGGGGGTGAGCTCGGCGGGGCTGACCCACTCCTCGCGAAGCGCCTGGGCGTGGGCGAGCTGCACGAGCGAGCCCGCCAGCGGGTAGGCCTCGCCGGCGTCGGCCACCTCCACCCGCCGCAGCGAGCTGAACATCGACTGGTACCGCAGCATGCCGTCGCCAGCGAGCAGAACCTCCTCGGCGGTGGCCGAGAGATCAGACGCCAGGTCCTCGGGTGAGGCAACGGCTGGCGCGGTGATTCGCTGCACGCCGCCTGGCGATTGCCGGTACGCGGCGTGGTAGATCTCACCGCGGCCGGCGTCGAGGGCGCACACGATCCGACGGGGCGAATGACGCAGCGGAAAGGCCACGAGATCGAGGCTGGTGACACCGATCATCGGAAGTCGGCGGGCATAGGCCAGGGCCTTGCCGGCGGCGATGCCGACCCGCAGACCAGTGAACATGCCCGGCCCGAGATCGACGGCGATCGCGCTGATCTCCGCGAGCTCGACCCGAGTCTGGCGGCACAGGAACTCGATGGCCGGCGTGAGCGTCTCGGCGTGGCGCCGACCCCGAGTGGAGTGCACCGAGCCGAGCACGCCCTCGTGGCCGCCGATGGCGCACCCGACCTGGGCGGTGGATGTGGTGATGCCGAGGATCAGCATCAGGCCCCGCCGGTCCAGGAGCCGAGGGCCACTCGCATCGCCGCCGAGCGGCGCGCCCAGGCCGGCCCCACCGGCTCGAGCTCCAGCAGGCGATCGTCGTCACCCACGCCGAAGGTGAGCCGCACCTCGAGGTGGTCGTGCGGGAGCAGCCGGGTGATGGCGTCGCCCCACTCGACGAGCACGACGCCGCCCTCGTCGAGCATCTCCGCGAGCCCGAGGTCGAGTGCTTCGCTCATCTGCTCCAAGCGGTACACGTCGAGATGGTGCACCGGCAGCCGCCCCTCGTACACGTGCACAAGGGTGAACGTCGGGCTGGTGATGCGTTCCACCACGCCGAGGCCCCGACCGAACCCCTGCACGAACGCGGTCTTCCCCGCCCCGAGGTCGCCCGCCAGCACGATCACATCGCCAGGACGAGCAAGGACGGCAAGGGCCGCGGCCAGATCCCGCGTCTGATCGACGGAGGCGGTGGTCGCAACGACAGGCACGGCACCATTCTACGAGGACAGGTGCCGGCGCTCGACTCGAGCGCCGATGGCACACACCACCTCGTAGGCAACGGTGTCGAGCCGCGCCGCCCACTCGTCGGGAGCGATCCGCTCGTCGCCTTGGGCGCCCAGGAGCACCGCCTCGTCGCCCGCCCGCACGTCAGAGCCGGGGCCGACGTCCACCATCACCTGGTCCATCGTCACCACCCCCGCCATGGGGTAGCGGCGGCCACCGATGAGCACCTCCTGGCCCAGCTCGCCGAGGCGCCGGAACACGCCGTCCGCGTAGCCGATCGGCAAGGTGGCGACAACAGTGTCGTGGGCAGCGTGGAACCGGTGGCCGTAGGAGATCCCTTCGCCAGCCGCCACGGTCTTCACGAACGACACCTCGGTGGCGAGCCGCACCACGGGGGCCAGCGGCACGGCTCCGGCCAGCGACGGAGCCGGCGGGATCCCGTAGACCGCGATCCCACAGCGAACGAGGTCGTAGCGACTGGCGGGGTGCGCGATCGCGGCCGCGGAGTTGGCCGCATGGCACAGGGGCACGGCGATCCCCTCGTCGTGCAGGGCGGCGAGGCACCACTCGTAACGCTCGAGCTGGGCGGCGGTCTCGGGGCGATCGGGCTCGTCGGCCACGGCGAAGTGCGTCCACACTGCGTCGAGGGACAGATCCGGATGTGCCTGCACGAGGCGCGCCAGACGCACGACGTCCGCCGGGGCTGCCCCCACCCGCCGCATCCCCGTGTCGACCCCGAGGTGCACCGAGACCGGCAGGCTTCGGCGAGCCACCGCGGCGCGGCCCACGAGCCCGATCAGCTCTGGGCTGTACAGGGTGACGGCGACCCCCGCCGCCAGGGTCTGATCGACCTCGTCCGGACGCGGCTCGGACAGCAGGAGCACGGGGGCCACGATCCCCCCGGTGCGCAGTGCGGTGGCCTCCTGCACCTGAGCGACGGCCAGCCAGGTGGCTCCGGCCTCGACTGCGGCGCGCGCCACCGGAACGGCGCCGTGTCCGTAGCCATCCGCCTTCACCACCACGCAGACCTCCGCCGGGGCCACCAGCTCGCGGAGGGCGGCCACGTTCGCCGCCACCGCATCGAGCGACACGTCAGCCCATGCCCGAGCCATCAGCCTCGACCATCCCCAACCGGAGGGTGAAGTGCAGCAGAAGCAGCGCGCTTCACCCTCCGGTTCGAGAGGTTGGCCCACGCGGTCGGTAGGAGGGCGAGGAGGTCGCTGGCCACGAAGCCGTCAGGCTGACCAAGCGTGGCGGCCGATCCGTGGAGCCAGGCTCCAGCGGCCGCCGCGTCGAACGGGGAGAGGCCGCCAGCGAGAAGCGCTCCGACGATTCCGCTCAGCACGTCCCCTGTGCCGGCCGTGGCGAGCCGGGCGTCGCCGCTCGTCACCACGCGAACCGTGCCAGTGGGATCGGCAACGATCGTGACCGCCCCCTTGAGCAGGACGACCGCCCCCGTGGCGGAGGCGAGGTTCCGGGCCGCGGCGATGCGATCGGCGCCTGGAGGGCCGCCCGTGAGTCGCTGGTACTCACCGTCGTGCGGAGTGAGCACGGCGCCCGCCGTTCGCGGGCCGAGGATCGCCGCCGCCCCGGTGTCGAGCGCCGTCAACGCGTCGCTGTCCACCACGATCGGCACCTCAGCAGCGGCCACCACCTCCCGGATTGCGTCCCGAGTGGTCGGCTGCGTGCCGAGCCCCGGGCCGATGACCAACGCGTGGAACCGGTCCAGGCCTGCGAGCGCCGCGTTGGCCCAGCCGGTGGCCGGCAGATCGAGGCCGACCGCTTCGACGGGACGCATCGGGTCGTCGACCAGCCCCGGCGAGCCCACTCTGACCATGCCGGCCCCCGCTCGCTGGGCGGCCGCTACCGCCAGGTGGGCCGCGCCGGTCATTCGCGCAGAGCCAGCCACCACGAGCACGGCCGCCTTCCACTTGTGGCTGTCCGGCGCGCGATCCGGGAGCCATCTGGCGACGTCATCCGCCTCGACGACGCCGACGTCAGCGGACGCGTGGAGCCCGATGTCGGCCACCACGACCTCGCCCGCCAACCGGCGCCCCGGCTCGAACAAGAGCCCGGGCTTCAGGGACGCGAACGTGACGGTTCGCCTCGCCGGGAGCGCTCTCCCCCGCTCCTCCCCGGTGACGCCGTCCACCCCGCTGGGAATGTCCACCGCGAGCACCGGGGTGTCGCCCACCTCGGGCGCCGAGTACTCCCCCCGGAACCCCGTGCCGTAGGCGGCATCCACCACCAGATCCGCCTCCGGCAGCCGGGCGGGCGCGTGGGCCGCGTCGAGCACGAGCACCCGGACCCCGCGCCGCCGCAGCCGGACGGCCGCCGAGCGACCGTCGGCCCCGTTGTGGCCCTTGCCAGCGACCACCACCACGCGTCGGCCATAGGCGCCCCCCAGCAGCTCGAGCGCGGCCGACGCCACCGCTGCGCCCGCCCGCTCGATCAACATCTCGACCGACACCGGTGCCGCCGCGTCGACCGCCGCCATCTCGGCTGGGGTGAGTACGGGGATCACAGCGCGACGGCAATGGCTTCGGCGACGCGGTGGGTGTGCGTCATCGTGAGGAGCCAGCGCGTGATCCCGTGGTCGGAGGCCAGCTCCTTCGCCGCCCCGTGGAGCACCACCGACGGCGCGCCGCTCTCTGCGCGCGCCACCTCGATCTCGCTCCATCGGCAGGCACCCACGCCAGCGCCCATGGCCTTCAGGACGGCCTCCTTCGCGGCCCACCGCGCTGCGTACCGTTCGGACGGGTCGGTCCGTGCATCGCAATAGGACTGCTCGGCCTCGGTGAAGACTCGGTCGCGCAGCGTGGGCGTGCGGGTCAACGCCGCCCGCATGCGGTCGACCTCGCACAGGTCGACCCCGATTCCCTTCACTCCGATCGCCAGCGGTCGGCCAGCCCGCGGATCGGCTCCACGAGCAGATCAGCCGCGGGGACTTCGGCGAGGCGGTCCTCGCGGAAGGTCGGCTCGGTCTCGAGGACCGCGTCTCGTAGCGCCGACCATCGGTTCCGGTAGCCCTGGAGGGCCCCACGCGCGGCGGCCGCCGGCAGGTGGTCGTGAAACCGCACGTGCAGCAGTGTGAGCCCCGTGGCGCGGTCGTCCTTCGTCTCCGGGACGATCACGACCGTGCGGCCGTCCTCGCGGCCACGCGTGACGAAGACCTGTCGCTCGACCGCCACGGTGTGCTTCGTGCCACGGAGCACACCGTTTCGTTCGGTGCGAGACGGGATGTCGAGAGCGATGCCGCCGCGGTCCACGATGGACACGGGCACCTCGCCGTCCCCCGCGACTCCGTCGAGCTCGTAGCGGATCCACCCCGTGACCTCGGCGACCGCCGGGTCGATGTCCGCGAGGGTGCGGAGCGTCTTGTAGCTCAGGCGATCGCGCGCCGCCCCGGCCGTGAGAACGGCCTGGACGAGCGGAGGCTGGAGCAGCGTTTCGTCACTGCGGGAGATGCCCACCGTCACCGTCTTGGCCTGGTGCTTGATCGCGTCGACCGGCCGCGTGAGCTCCGCGATGCCTGCCGTCAGGGCGGCGGTGAGGTCTTCGACGACCACCGCCGGCGTGCCGATGCGCCCGAGCTCCGTCTGGTAGGCGTCGAGCGGTGCGATCCCGAGGGCGTAGCGGAACGACGAGGCCAGACGAACGGCAGTGCTGGCATCGAGGTTCCCGTCGTAGGCGGTGCTGCGGAGCCCGTCGAAGAAGGGGCCAGCGGCAGCCGCAAGGGCGGGGCGAAGCGACCGCAGGAGCTGGTCGCCGTCCTCGGGGGCGTGCTCCCCGACGGCGTCCTCGATGGCCGACCGAGCCTCACGGAGCGGGCGCGCCTGCGCATCGATCGCCAGAGCCGCTTCATAGCCGAACAGATGGCCCGCCACCGCGGTCAGCACAAAGCCCAGCTGCGGGTGGGTGGCCGGCACGGAGATGACGTGCAGAGCAGCCGCGAAGCGCGCCTGATCATCCGTGGCGATCACGATCGGCGAGGCCTTGTGCGCTCGATAGATCGCCACCTCCTTGGCGACGTCGTCGGCCGTGGATCCTTCGAGGCCGGCCGCGCACACGAGGATCAGTGGCTCGCACGACAGGTCGATGTGCTTCTTGTCCTCGGTGGCGTCGCATGCGATCGATCGGTAGCAGAGCTCGCTGAGCTTGATGCGCAGCTCCTCGGCCGCGATCCGATTGGTGCCGTTGCCCACGATCGCCCAGTAGCGCTTCGAAGGCGCCAGCTGCTGGGCGGCGGCGGCAATCTGCGCACGACGGGCAATGGTGGCCTCCATGGCGGCGGGCACCTCGCGCAGCGACGCCACCAGCGCTGGGTCCACCGTGCCGCCGACCTCCTCGGCGATGGCCCATGCCAGCAAGAACCCGGCGGCGATCTGGGAGTAGAAGGCCTTCGTGGACGCCACGCTCATCTCCACGTCGCGACCGTCGGAGGTGTAGAGCACACCATCGCTCTTGTCGGTGAGGTCGGCGCCCCGACGATTGACGATGGCCACCACCGTCGCGCCACGATCGCGAGCGAGGTCGACCGTGCGATTCGTGTCCGTGGTGGTGCCCGACTGGCTGATGGCGACCACGAGCGTGTCGGACATGTCGGCCCGGAGTCCGAACCCGGACAGCTCCGTGGCGGGGAGGGCCTCGACGCGCAAGCGACCGTCGTCAGGGACCGCGGCCACGAGCGCGGTGGCGAGGCTCTGGCCGGCGACGTGGGCCGTGCCCTGGCCGATGACCTGCACGCGGTTGATGCGTCCATTCCGCAGCCCATCGCGAAGGGCCGGCGGCAGCACATCGTCGGTGAGCACCACCCCCAGCTGACCGTCGCGATCCACGAGCTTGCCTCGGAGCGTCTTCCGGAAGCTCGTGGGCGCCTCCGTGATCTCCTTCAGAAGGAAGTGCGGGAACTCCCCTCGGTCGATGTCGCGGGTGGTGACCTGCGCTTCCTGGAGGTCGGCAGTGGTGACAGGGAGCTCGGTGCCGTCATAGGCCTGGCGGGTGATGCCGTCGAGCGTGCCGGCCCGACGACCATCGAGGACGAGGATCTGGCCCCGGCTGGCGTTGGGGTTCTCCAGATTGGCGGGCGTGTCGCCATCCATCCGCAGGTAGGTGCGAGTGAGCTCCACCAGCCCGTAGGGCTCAGACGCCACGACGTAGCACTCGTCCGCCAGGCCGACGTAGAGGGCCTGCCCGCTCCCTCGCAGCGCCAGCAGGAGGTGATCGGGATGCGACGCCGCGCTGGCGCCGATGGCGACGGATCCCTCGAAGCTGGCCACCGTGTCCCGGAAGGCATCCGTGAGGTCGACGCCTTCGGCCAGGCGGTGCGACACGAGGGTGGGGATGACCTTGGCGTCGGTGGTGATCTCTGCGGCCACGCGGAGCCCGTCGGCTGCCTTGAGGTCAGCGAAGTTGTCGACGTCGCCGTTGAGGGCCGCCGTAACGTAGGGCCCGTCCGGCCGGTCCAGCTCGAGGCTGTCGACCGGATGGGCGTTGGGTTGGGAGATGATCCCGATGCTCGCCCAGCGGGTGTGTCCGAGCACGACGGCCGACGCTCGCTCCCCCACCATGGCCAGCCGCAGCAGGTCGTCGGCCAGGATGTCCGCGCGCATCGCCGCCGTGTTGTCTCCGAGCTCACCGATCTCCGCGGCGGCCTTGTACACGAAGCTCAGATGCCCCTCAGCGGTCCGCACCGCCTTCGACCGAAACAGCAGATCGCCCCGGCGAGAGGACACCAGTCCCGCAATCGACGGATCGGCGAGGTCGAGGCCGTGATCGCGAACGAGGATCGTGAGGCCAGCGGAGTCCCGCCCCCGCACCTCGAGCCGATCGAGGGCCGACAGCGCCTGCTGGATCGACGCGCCGATCTCGATGGCGGACCAGGCGGCTCCCGCACCTACGAGCTCCCGGACTCCATCGGCGGTCGGAACACGGTCTCGCTCAACGGCCCACCGCGCGTCCTTCAGCCGGAGGAGCGTGGCGTTGACCTCCTCGATCGGATGCCGACCCAACGCTCCGTCGGTGTCGAGGCTGGCCTCGAGGGCCGTCACCCAGTCACCGATGGCGGCACCGACCGCGCCGGTGCGGGTGGCCACGTCTCGGTCGCGCACGAGAAGGGCGAGACCATCCATGCCGCGTAGCCGCGCGTCGAGCTCCTCCAGGGCCTCGGCGGCCGCCAGAGCCGAGTCGAGGGCGTCCGGACCTTGCAGTGACCGTTGGATGCTGTCGAGGCGGGAGAGCACGTCGGAGGCGGGCAGCTCACGACGAGCGCCGGGCCCCCGGAGGAGGGCGATTATGCCGCACACGGTGGGGAGACCTTCCGGTTCGGGGACCGCATCAGCGTACGGGCTGCACGGCCTGGATCCGTGACGATCCTC
>Ga0105044_10014977_pt1 | contig 10481 bp, 10 predicted proteins | sample MAT01_FD_78092 | JGI IMG/M metagenome (GOLD analysis project Ga0105044, IMG submission 78092) | Freshwater microbial communities from Lake Fryxell liftoff mats and glacier meltwater in Antarctica - MAT-01 | ecosystem: Environmental > Aquatic > Freshwater > Ice > Liftoff microbial mat | place...
GATCTCTACGCCGATATGATCTCGATTCTCGAAACTGCCCGACGACAGCGACGCACCATCCTTGATGTCCTCTCTTTAGTCCTCGCTCGCCAGCCTACCTTTTATGGGTAGGTGAATAAATACGAATAAATGTATTTATTCACCCATCCATGGGATTAAGCTCAAAATCCACAAATTTGAACCCAAGAAACACATAATGAACCCAATAGGACTGGGGCAAAATGCGGTCTGCACGGGTAGGTGAATAAATACTGCGGTCTACACGGCTAGGTGAATAAATACTTTAGATGTAATTGCCCTGCGTAGTAGTCACGCTCATTTCAGTTATGAGCATAGCACGAAACGGCATTGGGCACGCTTAAGTCACTCGGAAATTGGGGCATGGGCGAGAGAAACAAAAAAAAGGATTGAGACAGGCACTCTTACCCATCCCAACCCCTAATCCCTAAATCCTAACCCCTACGGTAACTACTCAGCCATCGCGGTATCTTCACTGGGTTATGACCCAACATAAGCCTTAGATGTCCATAAAGAACTTTGAGGCACAAAGATCGTAACTATAACCCACTACAAAGTGGTCTATTGTCGACCGTTATGAGCCGAAAAGTGGTGATGGCTGTGTAGTTACCCCCTACGGCACGCCAGTCTTTCCGAAATTGCTCGCCAACAGCGAAAAATCGGTGATATTGACGATATCATCGCCATTAAAGTCGGCGCGGGGATCATAGCCCACTTGACCGCTGGTCTTGCCGAAAGCCACCGCCAAGATCGAGAAGTCGCTGATGTTGACGAGATTACTATTGTCGGCATCCCCCGTCAGCAACACGCCAACATGGATCGAATGACTGCCGTCAGGCATGACGAAATCGAGCGCCGACGCCAACGCCAGTGCGTGCTTGACGCGGATGCGGTAATTGCCCGCCGCCAAGCCGTTCACCACGAACTGCCCGTTGCTATCCCTGTTGTGAGTGCTGTCAAAGACCACGACATTATCGCTCATACGGGTGATGCTCACTTGCAAGGTTGAATCGGTGATCGTCACGGATGCGCCTGTCGTTCCGGTCAAAACCGAGATGGCACCGCTGGTGGCATAGATCTTGCGCCCCCCCGCTACCGTGTTGAAGCTGATCGGCGTGGTGTTCGCCAGACCCTTAGAACGGAAGCGCACCGTCGCTAGCGTGAAGGTGCCTGTTGCCTGAGAGTTTCACCGTCAACCCAGCCTGCTGACGATTTGCCCCTTCGGCGGTTCCGTATCATCGTGACCATCGGAACGCTCTCCACCTAGATAGGATTATTTCAGCGAGAAGCGCGTGCGAACGCAAGGCGTAGTGAAAGCGGAGGGGTGGGCATGGGCTTTGGAGTGGGAGGTGCTTTTGTTGTCACTGCTCAGGCTGGAAATCTGTATACCTATCGACCCGTCTTCAGGAATCTGCCCCACCGTAACTACGCCTGTTTGATCTCCACTCCATTGTTAAGGTTATTCTGCTGTCGTTTTCAACCTGAGTTGTTACAGTATATTTTAGAACGATTATCCTGTGTTTTGTTCAGTGTCCTAATCACTCTACAAGACGAACCTTTACTTCTTGCTGATACCTCTCTTGAATCCAAACTAAAATTTCCGAAATGCCATCTCCCAAATTCAATTGAGAAAGAAGCATTAAGAAAGTAATTTCTTGCGCTAAAATATCAAAGTTGAAGTGAGCAAATGCCTCATCATACGACTGTTTAGCGTAAGATAATTTTCTAGAAACAATCATATTTCGTGCAAGCTCACAGAATTTATAACATGATGCTCTCATATTCTCTACATAAATGAGGTGAGTTTGTGTTCTTTGATGCCAATCATCTTCTGGATTATTGACATAATATAGTATTGCTAGCCAGAATGGGGTTGAAATTGGAAGGTTTTTCTGTTTATGCACAAATTCAAATTCATTTTTAGCCTCCGCAAATTTCTGACTTCCAAAGTAAGCTAAAGCAAGTGAGAAATGAGCAAGAGTATTCTGATATGATAATTCTATCGCCCTTATTGCATGCTCGATACCTTTGTTGTAGTTGTGTTCTGTAATATATAACCTAGATAACCAGTAACGATTATATGTATCGTCATAAATTTGAATGGCATTTGTAAAGTCGGAAATTGCTTCATCATTTCTGCTGCAAAAATGGTGAATCTGTCCGCGATAAAAATATGGTAGATCGGTATGATCATTCCCACTCAAAGAAATAACCTTGTCGAAACTTACAAGAGCCTCTGAATACTTTTCTAAGCGAAATTCATTAATGCCGCGTTGCAGATATGCACTTTTAGACGAGGAGTCTATTTCGGTTGCAAGGATCATCTGGTTTAGTGCTTTGTCATATTGACCTAATCGTTCAAAAAGTTTTGCTCGATCAAGATAAAGGTGAACTTGCTTGTATCCGAGATCAACAGAACGATCCCAATCGTAAAGCGCAAGTGCAAAATCTTCCAAGTCTAAGTGAATTCTCCCACGCATATAGTAAAGCTCACCATTGTTTGGACTAATTGCAATAGCTTGCGTGTTCGCTTCAATAGCTGCATCATTGTTTTTCAAATCTCGATAGATACGCCTCAATGTGAGATATGTGTCCAGAGAAGGGTCAACTTGCACTAAGCGTTCTAAAATTTTGGGAACATCACCGATTTTCCCGAGCTTGATTAGAACCTGTACAAGAAAATTAAAGAGCGATTTATCCTGTAGTCCCGCATCAAAAGCCTTTGTCAAATCGGCCAGAGACTGCTCATAGAGACCCATATCGAGTAGAATGCGACCTTTAGCAAAATACATGTTTATATCATTAGGTTCTAGTTCAATGATGCGAGAAGCATCCTTAAGTGCATTTTCATTGTTACCCAAAGCGCGATAAAGAAGTCTACGCAAACGAAGACATTTAGTGTTATCTGGGTTCTTCTCAATAGCCTGATTCATTAAGGTCAATGCTTCATGATATTGCCGTTGTTCATATAAAATGAAGGCTTTGTGGTGTACTGCCTCGATATTGCTTGGGCTAAGGCGCAATGCATTATCAAAGTCCTCAAGTGCCCTTGAATAATTTTTTTGCTCAACAAAAATTGCGCCGCGTTGTGTATAGTAAACTGATGAGTCTGGATCTTTCTTAATGGCATGGTTAATGTCAGTTAAAGCGCCATCAATGTTATATATGAGTAGATAAACTCGGCTTCGCCAGTAATGGTATATTGAATTCTCTGGAAAACTTTCTACAGCTCGGTTAAAGACCTCCAGTGCATCAGTATAATTATCAAGCATGATGAAGCAATTTCCCAACTGGTAAAACACATATGGATCAACATAGTTCAAGGTTAATGCTTGTTCAAAGTCTGTAATGGCATTTTTGTAGTCTTCCATATCAAAAAATACACGTCCCCGCGCAAAGTATAGATCTCCCAGTTCAGGCTGGATTCTTATGGCATTGCTTGTGGCATCTAAGGCTGATAGATTATCGCCCATATCTCGATATATTCTTCGTAACAATAGATAATTGTGAATATTGTTGGGAAAATTTTTAATAGCTTTTTTTAGGACTTGTAATGCGCGATCAACTTCGGATGTGGAATAAAGTAATTGAGCTTTAAGGTAGTATAACTCAGAATCACGGTTATCAAGCATCAATCCAAGTTCTAAGTCTTCCAGAGCTTTTACCGTGTTGTTCATGGTGCTATGCAACAATGAGCGCCACTTAAAATAATTAGCTTCCTCTGAATTGATTGCAATAGCAAGATTATAATCAGCAAGTGAGCGCGTGTATTCTTGGATTTCAAAATAAATTTTACCACGGATAAAGTATAACGCATCGCTATTAGAGAATAACTTTACAACTCGAGATAAATCAGCAAGCGCAGATTTATAATCCCCAGTTTGAAAATAAATAGATGCGCGGACCAGCAGAAACTCGTATTCATTGGGAGATAATTTCAAGAGGCGATTGAGCCATTTCAATCGGGAAGTTAGTTCATTTGAGGGAAGGTTGTTCAAGTTATCACGAAAATAGTCCAGCAAACGTTGTTTAATCTTTTCGTATTCATCAACTGTTTCTATATTTTGCCACTCACCTAGAAGTAAACTACGTATTGAGTCATGGTAAACATAACCGCCTTCTTTATGTTTTAAGACAAAGGGATATTCTGTAATATATTCTAATAAAGCCTCGTTGGTACTATTGTCTTGAGAATCACCCCGCAATATACCAATTATCTCTGCGTCAAATATGAAGGGGATTGCACAAGCACGCAAGCAGAATCCTAATTCAGGATCATCCTCTTCTGTTTGCTCTATATCGAGAAATAATAATTGTTGTGCTAATTCCTCAGGTCCGGCACTTGACTCTACAAGTGCTTGTAGTTCCTGTGATAATGTGTCTGATTTATCTGTCATTAGTTTCTCCTACTGTTTTTGCGCTCATGCCGATTTTTTAATGTATTCATCATATTGATAATGTTGAGAATCGGAGCTCCCCTTTTCAAAAAGTGAAAAAAGCTATCGACGTCCTGAGAGTGGTAATCTAATTCCATCATTTGCAAGCATTCTTCTACATGATGGCGTTCCCACAGGCTAAGCGCATCAATAACGGACACAACCTTTTGATGCTCCACCGGAAATTCATCCATGAAATCAGGTCCACGACGTCCAGCTAGCACCAAAATTAGCTTTGAAGGACGTTGCTGCAAATCGAAAAATAAGTGTCTAAGAAATTCTTCAATGATCCAATCTTCAAGCACCGCCCAATTTTCTACAAACTCATCTTCCTCTTCTGGCAAGGGGCAACACTTCTCGTAGGCATCAAGGAGGATAATGACAGGTTTATCAATGCAATATTCACGTAAATCCTCAAAGAAACTTTGAATACTTGACTCTTTTGCCTTTGTCTCCTGATTTTCAGTCAACTGCGTTGATGATATGCGGATTTCTTGATGCTCAATATATGTTCCTGTGACTGTTATATCTTTTGAACCCGTGAAATCAGCACCATCAAGTGTGACACGACCATCAACATTTGAATATTTGTAGATGGAGGAAGGATCTCCAAACATTCTTGCATTCTCAACACGCTCAAATCTAGGAATAGGGATACCCTGACGTTTTAATTGTTGTGCAACATTTTGAATAACGCTGTGAGGCCCGATATCGGCAAGTTGATCTAATGCAAACAAACATACTGGAAGCTTTTGGCTGCGACATTGAAAAGCCAGCGTTTCAAGTAGAAGACTTTTACCCATTCCTTTGTCATCAAGAATCGCAAGAACACGCCGATCATCTTTGAATTCTAAAAATTCCTCAAACTGCTTTTTCTCCAAATCACGATCAATCAGTTTGCGAACTATTGGCTCATGACTTCCACTTACACGTCTTGTACGTCTGTTTGCTCGTGAACTCATTGACAAACTATCCCTTATTTACAATACCTTCGCCAATTTTACAGTGAGTGAATGCTGTTGCGCTCACTCAAACACTTCTGTCTAGCAAAACGAGACAGAAACTAAATCAACAGGCGTAGCGCGGACTCATGATTTAGTTTCTAAACTGTCAAAACCTATCGATCAGGGCTTCACTCAATCTCATCCCTAGACTTAAAGAATTTTGGCGAAGGTATTGTTATTTAGCATCAGTCTTTTTATCTTCTGTTTTTGCATCAGAAACGGAAACACCTGTGATATTTACATTTCTAGCATTTGAGAAATCTGCCTTACGAGCATCAACAATACCAGCGATATGCGCCTTCATAATTGAGGCACCAGTAGAGGATGATTCTGGTGAGTTAGCAAGAGGGGGATTAATAATTTGATTAATTTCGTGAGCAAATTCAGAATCTTCCTCTAGTTTCTTTTTGAGGATTTGAATCATCAAATCTTGTCCCGCTCCTTCATATTTTTCAAAATTTTGTAAGACTGCCTCTTCGTCTCCAGAGAATGCTATCTGCACCTTTTTCCAGACACTCTGTGTAACTTCAACTGCTTTTTTTGCTGCGCTCTCTCCTACTTTTTCCGCAATTATCTCTGCAATCTTGTTTGCCCCTACCTTTACATAAGGAACCAGAAAGCTAGATACCACAGTTGTAGCAAGTGCAATTACATCGATGGACATAGCGTTACCTCTTAGTTTGTATTGTAGTTTTCAAATTTAAATTATGCAAGTAGTTCAGTAAACACGAATATATTCCAAATATATTCCAACTGAACATAGGACTCATTACAGAGATGACTTTTCGGCTGCCTGCCTTACTTCTAATGGGGCGTTTTCCAATGGAATTGTTTGGCTTGAGAAACGAACATGGGAGTTAGGATTACCTACTTCATCTTTAGATTTCTTTACCTGAGTGGTCGCCTTTTTCAAATCATCAAATATAACTTGTTGCTCTGCCCCAGTACGTTGTACGGCTGTGGTTGCTGCTATAACGACAGCATTGAGAATGTCACCCCCTGATAATGTAGTTGAAATATCAGCCAGATCTTCAAAATCCTTATCCGTAAGTTGAGTTGGCATCTCCGATGGAATGTGTAAACGCCACAATCGCAAACGGCAATCTCTGTCCGGTAATGGCATTTCGATATGACAAAGAATGCGCCTCACGAATGCACTATCATAGTTTGAAGCGAGATTGGTGGCAAATATGGTTATACCTTCAAAACGATCAAGCTCTAGCAGCATCACTGAGCGAGAAACGTTAACCCCATGGTCGGCACTTTGGGTAACGTTGGTCATACGTCTGCCTAAAATAGAATCTGCCTCATCAAAGAAAAGAATAGCATCGTCCGCAGCAGCTTTGGCAAAAGCAGCTTTAATATTCTTGGGAGTATCACCAACATACTTGGACTCTATCTCCGCATAATTCACACGGATAATATGTTTCTGAAGATAGTTCGCTATGGCTTCGGCCGTGAAACTTTTTCCGGTTCCGGGTGGTCCGTATAAATTTACTGCTGTTCTGCCTCCATAAGGATCGATCTTGCGCAGATTCCAGTTATCATATAATACATGTTGATACTGCACCTTGGCTAGCATATCTTTGAGTTGTTGTACTGTGGTTTCATTAACGACCAAATCATCAAGTCTTCGACGTGGCACCTCTGCGACATATGTTTCCATACGCCCCATTTGATCATCAGTTTGCTTCTCGTTTTTCCCGCTCTTTGCTTCCTCTTTTCTTTTAGCTTCTAACGTTTCTTCAAGCGTATCATTTAGTTCAGATTCAGATTGTTCTCGGGTTGTATCTCTTATGATTTTCCATGGACGATTCGACACCTTACTCTCCTTATATAACCTGATATTTAAGATGATTGCGACTTGCGATTTCTGTTAAACACCTTAACTTGATGAGCAGTTTATCAGCTAAACATGGGTGTCACATCTTTTTGGACAATCGTATGATTTGCTTGTAATAGAGTACGCACTCCCTCATCTGGTACTTGCTCATAAGAGTTATAACTTTCTTGTGCTACTGGGGCATAGCTATCAGGAGAAAGTGTTCTCCCATTAACAAATACTGTTGCGGTGATTTGCCCAACCGCTGCTTCATACTGAACAATAGCACGTTGCAACCAAGTCATTTGTAAACCATTAGCGGCTAACCATTCTTGTACTTTACGCTTTGCCCATTCATAAGCGAGCCACATTCCAACAGCAATTGCTGTACCAACTGCCGCAATTCCCAACAGAAGTTTCATCCAATTCGACATAAACATTCTCCTTGACTGTTCAAATAGACCTGGGAAAAGCTCTAGTTCTTTTGTAAATCGGGAAGTTCCCATTCTACAGTGACTGAGGGTTGCTGTATAAGCAATCCACGTACTTCTGGAGGCAGTAGATTAATTGGCCAATCTTGTGCAATAAGTGTAGAGTTATTATCACTCCAGTGAATCTTTAGAACAACGGGAACTGGCTTTTCGCCCACACTGCGAGGTTTTTGAAATAACACCTCAATTTTCCTAATCGCTCTGCGAATTTGATCGAAAACTTCTGGGTCAGAGTTAGGATTTTCGAGTATTCGATATATTGTAGCAATAGGCATATCCATACGATCTGCGATACTATTTATTGTAGCATCGCGAAGCGCATTATTGGCCTGCTCCCGGGTGCCATGTGCAAGTTGATTAGTAATACGTCGGAAAAATTCAAAGCCCGCCCACATAGTCGCTACTCCGACCACCACTATAAAATTGTTCAGCGGTTTGTCGCCCTTTTTGCTCATCATATTCTGCACTTTCATATTTCTATATAACTTAATCTGCCGATCAATTCACATAGCCCATTTCTGCAAATTCCGCTTCACGAGCAGTCACCACATCGACTTCATGTTGACCGTTTTCTATGATGGCGATCCGAATATCAGGCGGAAGATCGTTCCATTCTACATCAGCCTCTACGATTTGATGACTGATAACGTTGGTATCTTGTGGTTCGCGCACCCAGTTTTCTACAGAACTCACAATCTGCATGGTACCTTGTTTTTTGTTAAAACGCATTACCTGCTTAACCAGCAATACACGAAATTTATTCCAAGCTTCCCATGCTCGACGAACAAAGTCAGATGCCACTGAACGCGCTTTGTCAAAGAATACCAGTGCGTCCTCAACAATTTGACCCAGTTTTGGTAGGTTTTTGATACGAATCCAAGGTATTAGGCTATTATGTGCCCATTTTAAGGTTACGCGCCAAAGTATGAAGATTGTGGCAGCGGCAAGACCAATTAAGCCAATCGCAAGTAGTAACCCTGAATTTTCCTTGTTTTCATTTCGATTATTACTCGACATAAGTTATTCTCCAGGATAGATCTTGTAAGTTAAATTGGATTTCTTCCGGATTAAGTGTTCTCGGATGTCGAACGGTAATCGATCCCAATAAAGCTTGTCGTTAATAATGCGTCGCTTCGGAGAGCCTCCCATTAGGTAATAGATTTCTATTTCGCAAGGTACTTGGTGAAAAGTCTCCTTATATTGGTACGTAACTTGAACACGTAAAAGAACCTTTCGCCCTTTTTCAACTGGAACTGTTATACTTGGCAACTTGAGATCTTTTGGCATTCGTTGCAAAACAGATTCTCCCTCGTCAAGAGTGAGTTGTAGTGTAACTAAAAACGCTTCAACTGTACTTAGTCCTAACTCTACTTCAAGAACTTGTGCAATGGCATAATAAACGCGAACCTGTTCGCGTAGCTCAAGGCGATTTTCAACGTTTTTACCTATGTAAGCTGCTCCTGCCCCTGCTACTGCTATACCAAAGTAAATGGCGGCAGCCGCAACTAGTATGTTTGCGTCTACTGCGTGTTGCATTCGCCCACTGCGACTCCAAGTTTCGATATCGTTATCAGTGACTTGACCCGTCACATTTCCACCTTGTTGCTCGGCTATAATTTGAGGCAAGGCAATCAAGTCTTGTCCACGATATGCCCGGGTCAAATCCTTTACAAACTCTTGTGCTGTCCGATAACGTTCTAAGGGACTTTTTGCCATACCCGTACGGAACACATCGTCGACAGAAGATGGTAGTTTTTCGTTGCGTGCAGTGGCGGGCAAGGGATTATTTACGGCAATCCACTGGAAGATTTGAGCTTCGTTCTCTATGATTTCCATCGGATACGGAAATCCACCTAAAAGAAGGAAATATGCCATTACAGCAAACGCATAGCGATCAGCGGGAGCTTCAACCTTTGAGGTACTAAACTGTTCTGGTGCCATATACAAGAGGGTTCCGGTCATTCGATCCCCGTATCGAGTTAAATTTCGATTGTCATTCACTCGGGCTAGACCAAAATCGCCAAGTTTTGGAATTCCTTTGCTTGTCATTAGGATATTTTGTGGTTTAAGGTCCCTGTGTGTTACCTCCTTGTTGTGAATAAAATCCAAAGCTATGGCAATAAAATCCAATATTTTGAGCATATCGCCAACAGTTGAGTTATGATTCTGTGTGTATTTCTCTAGGTCGCCACCATCTACATATTCGAGAATTATATATAAAATATTTTTGTGGGATTGTAATACCCCGTAGCCGTAAACATTGACAATATTTTGGTGTGGAGGATTAGAGAATTTCTTAAGTAAATCAGCTTCACGCATGAAGCGCTGTTTTAGCAGGTCATCTAGTTCAACTTCCGGCAACATTGTCTTAATAACAACCGTTTTTCCCTGCCCTCGAGCTTTATATACGATCCCCATCCCACCTTTACCAAGCTCTGACTCGATTCGATAACCTTCGACCTGTGTCCCAATTAAAGATGTTGTCATAGGGTTTTCCTGAACTATGGCAAAATATTGATTGTGATTGATTTGGTGTAATGATCACATTGATGCGAATAGGATAAGCATATCACAACTTTCGGTTTTCGAATAATGAATTTTCGTAACTACACAGGGGGTAGCAAAACCGGAGTGAAAGGGGTACCAGAGAAGGCATCGACAAGGGCAGAAAACATGGACGAGCCGTGTTTGCGGGCAGTCGAAAGATAGC
>Ga0105044_10014978_pt1 | contig 10480 bp, 11 predicted proteins | sample MAT01_FD_78092 | JGI IMG/M metagenome (GOLD analysis project Ga0105044, IMG submission 78092) | Freshwater microbial communities from Lake Fryxell liftoff mats and glacier meltwater in Antarctica - MAT-01 | ecosystem: Environmental > Aquatic > Freshwater > Ice > Liftoff microbial mat | place...
ACCCCCGAGGTGCTGGCCAAGCGGGACGAGTACTTCGGCGCCGGGGTCCGGGTCGTGTGGGTACTCGACCCCGATGACCGTACCGTCACCGTACACGCCCCGCCGGCGGTCCCGGTCGAGTTCGGCCCGTCCGATACGCTCACCAGTCCACTCCTCCCCGGGTTCGCCGTCCCGGTGACCCTCCTATTCCCCGTTCGGGCGGCGCCCGGCTGACCCCCCTCCTTGCCCGAGCGCGGGTGGGGCGCGATAATCGCCCCGGGCGCCGACTCGCCCGTTCCCCTCCCGAGGAGTGTATCCGTGACGAAGTTGCTCAGCGGCCTGTGCGCCGCGGCCCTGGTCGTCGGCCTGGCCGGCGCCGGCGGCGTGGCCCCCGCCCAGGACAAGAAGGACACCAAGAAGAGCGCCCCCGGCAAGGGCGGCGGCACCATCGAGGTCAACGAGAGCAAGGACGGCAAGTTCCGGTTCACCTACCGCGACCAAGCCGTCGACGTCCGCCTCTCGGTCGTTCCCACCATCCACGGCGAGAACGTCGTCATGCGACTCCTCCGCGCCGGCACGCAGCTCGGTCCCATCGAGGGCCTGGGCATGCCCGACGTCGTGGCCCGCGACTATGCCCAGCTCGTGCGCCGTCCCCACGGCATGATCCTCGTCACCGGCCCCACAGGCTCGGGCAAGACGACCACGCTCTACACCGCACTCGCCGCCATCAACACGCCCGACCGCAACATCATCACAATCGAAGACCCCGTCGAGATCCGCCTCCCCATGATCCGCCAGGTGCAGGTCAATCACGAGATCGGCCTCTCCTTCGCCTCCACGCTCCGAAGCGTCCTGCGCCAGGATCCCGACGTGGTGCTCGTTGGCGAGATCCGCGACCAGGACACCGCCAAGATCGCCGTCCAGGCCGCGCTCACCGGACACCTGGTCTTCTCAACCCTCCACACCAACGACGCCGTCGGCTCCATCGCGCGCCTCCGCGACTTCGGCGTCCCCTCCTTCGCGGTCAACAACGCCCTCCTCTGCGTCGTCGCGCAGCGTCTGGTCCGCCGACTCTGCACATCCTGCTGCACTCCCGAGCTCGACTCCTCGCTCTTCGACTCTCTCCCGCCGCACCTGCGCTCCGGCTCGTTCAAAGCGCCGCAAGGCTGCGCCATCTGCAAATCCACCGGCTACAAGGGCCGCGTGGGCGTCTACGAGATGCTCCGTGTCACGCGCCGCGTCCAGGCCGCCATCGAGTCCGAGGAAAATCGCGACGTCATCCAGCGCATCGCCGCCGAACAGGGCATGCAGCCCATGCTCATGGACGGCCTCTTGAAAGCAAGCCGCGGCCTCACAAGCCTCGCCGAGACCGCACGCCTTCGCCCAATCTCCGATGAAGAGCCATCGCCAAGCCTCGCGCAGCCCGCGCCGACCGATCAGCCCGGGAGGATCGCCGCGTGAGCCTCGCCACATTCATCTACAAGGCCATCGACGCCTCCGGCAAGGAACTCCGCGGCACCATCCAGGCCAGCTCCCAGGCCGAGGCCTTCCGCAAGATGTCCGGCGCCGGCATGACGCCCCTCACCATCGAGGCCGTCCGCGAACGCCGCGCACGATTCTCCTTCCAGCAGGTCAACGAGGCCGACATCGTCTCCCTGTCGCGCGAACTCGCCGTCCTCGTCGAGGCCCGCATCCCCCTCGACCGTGGTCTGCGCTCCATCGCCGAGCACGGCGGCAAGCCCGAGCTGGTCTCGATGATCCGCGACATCGCCGCCACCATCGAGTCCGGCCACCCGATGACCAAGGCCCTCGAGAAGTACCGCAGCATCTTCGGCGAGGTCTACATCGAGACCATCCGCGCGGGCGAAAAGTCCGGCAACCTCCAGGCCGTCATGGCCCACCTCGCCGAACTCCTGGAGCGCTCCGCCGAAACACGCCAGCAGGTCCGCCGCGCGATGATCTACCCCGCCGTCGTCATGGCCGTCGTCGCCGTCGCCGTCACCATCATCGTGGTCTTCGTCGTCCCAAGGTTCGCTTCTCAGTTCGAGGCCGCGGGATCGCAGATGCCCCTCATGACCCGCATCGTCCAGGGCCTGGGCGAGTCCGTCCGCGCATACTGGTTCCTCTATCTCGGCGCACTCGTAAGCGCGTTTATGAGCCTCACCCTCGCGTGGCGCTCGCGCTCCGGCCGGTTCTTCCTCGAGCGCCTCCTCACGCGCGTTCCCTACGTCGGACGAATCCTCGTCGCCGTCACCGCGGGCCGCTTCGCGCGCGTCGTCGCCATCGCCCTCTCCTCAGGCCTCGACATGATCGAGGCCATCCAGGTCGCCGGCCGCTCCACCGGCAGGCCCGTCTTCAGCAAGCAATGCCAGGACATGGGCGAAGCCATGCGCCGCGGCCAGTCCCTCGGCGAAGCTCTCCGCACCACCAACTACATCCCGAGCTTCGCCCAACGCATGATCGGCGCCGGCAAGGACTCCGCCGAAGTCGCCAAGGCCTGCTCAATCGTCGCACGCCACTACGAGCACGAAAGCTCCAACCTCACCAAGAACATCAACACCATCATCGAGCCCATCCTCACCGTCGTCATGGCCGCCATCGTCCTCCTCGTCGCCCTCTCCGTCTTCCTCCCGATGTGGCAGATGGCCCGCCTTAACCACTGACGATCACGTACCCCGACCACGTGCCGCAACCAAGCGCCACAACCAAGCGCCACAATCAATTCGGGCCTTGACGAAACGGCCGCGGCCCGTGCCGCTCTCGCGCAAGCGCCGCACCCACCCCTACGCTCCGCGCTCGCATGCCCATCCCCCTCCGCTCACCCGAAGAAATCAACGACATCGCCGCGGCTGGCGCGCTCTTCTGGAGCGCACTCCATCGCGCCGCTGCAAAGCTCCGCCCCGGCCAGACCACCGCCCACGCCAACGAACTCATCGCCGCCGAACTCGCGCAGATCAACGCCACCCCCATCCTCCGTGGCTACACCCAGGGCCGCTCGCCCTCTTTCCCCGCCATCGCCTGCATCAGCGTCAACGAGCAAGCCGTCCACGCCGTGCCCGGCCCGCGAATCCTGACCGACGGCGACCTCGTCACCATCGACACCGCCGCCAAACTCCAGGGCGCCCGCGGCATCTGGTGCCTCGACGCCGCCACCAGCGTCGCACTCGGCACGCCCGCCCATCGCGCCACAGCGCTTCTCCTCGCGGCTCGCGCCGTGCTCGACGCCGCCATCCAAGCACTCCAGCCCGGTGCCCCCTGGGCCACCGTCACCGATGCCGCCCGGCGCGCGGCATCTCGCGAAGGAGTCCGCCTCCTCGGCAACTACAGCGGCCACGGCATCGGCCGCCGCCTCCACGAACCGCCACGCCTGGACCTCGGCCCACTCAAGAACCCAGCCGATGAGCGACTCATCCTCCGCCCCGGCATGGTCTTCACCATCGAACCGATCGTGATCGAGCAGACAGAGCACGTGACAAAGCACGTGACAGAGCACGTCACAACACACGCAACCACACGCACAGCCGATCACCAACACCCACCCGCCGAAGTCACAACAGCCCCAGACGGCTGGACCGTCTCCACCACCGACAACACATGGGCCGCCCACGAAGAGCGCATGATCGCCCTCGAACGATCAGGCCCAAGAATCCTCACACGCTAGATCACCGCCGCGCATCTCAACCCAGCCCGCAAACTCCAGCCGACTCGCCCCAACTCGGCCCAGCGCCTCACCCAGCCAATATCCCTCTCACTCGGCTTCTCCGCGGCCTTCGCTCCCCTCCGCCCCCCGCGTTCAGCATTTCCTCGTCCCCAGTCCATCTCTTCTACCTCTTCCTACCCGCCCCTCTGTCTTCCTCTGCGTTCCAAAAACGCCACTCGTCGCGACACCAAGCCACAACTTCAAGACACCGGGACCAAGCCAGAGCGCCTACCATCGTGACCTTCGGTCCGCGGGCCTTTCGGCCCATCGACAACCGAAGCAGTCCGTTCAATTCAGGTGTGCATCAACCGCGCAGGCCCGGCCGCCACGCGGCATGGAGACGGGTCTTCGCATGGGCAAGCAGGACGACAAGTTCACGTTCGAGGCAGTGGACGACGAGGCCCTCCCCAACGCTATGTTCAAGGTGCGCCTCCCCAACGAGCAAAAGACCCAGGTCCTCGCCTACGTCTCGGGAAAAATGCGGATGAACTACATCCGAATCCTCCCCGGCGACCGAGTCACCGTCGAGATCAGCCCCTACGACCTCTCCAAGGCCCGCATCACCTTCCGCCACTAACTCAAGTGGCACCGGCCTTGAGTAGCGCCAGCCTCCCGCCTGGTGTCCCTCCCCCTCTTCTTTCCCTCCAATCCCTTGCGCGACCCCTCCGGTCGCATGCCCGCTTAGACTTCACAGATTCTTCCCCGTGACTTGACGCGGTGACCAGCCTAGCATCTAGGCCCCGGCGGTCTCGCCGCGTCACGTCAGGCTATTTGAGCAGAGGTGCTTCATGAAGGTTCGCTCCAGCGTCAAGAAAATGTGCGGTGCTTGCCAGGTTGTCCGTCGCAAGGGCAAACTGCGCGTTATTTGCAAGACCGATCCCAAGCACAAGCAGGTCCAGGGCTGATCCCAACCAGGGCCCCCGACACAGGGAGGTCCAGTTGCATCGGGGCGGCTTTCCCGCCCCGGTAGCGAAGGAGAGTTCGCAGTGCCACGCGTTGCAGGTATCGACATTCCCGATCAGAAGAAGATCTACTTCGCCCTCCAGTACATCCACGGTATTGGTCCGAAGTTCGCCAAGCAGATCCTGGAGGAAGTGGACGTCGATGGCGACCTCCGCTGCAACCAGGTCGACGATTCCAAGCTCGCCCAGATCAACTCAGTGATCGACGCGACCTACATCGTCGAAGGTGCCCTGCGCCGCCAGGTCCAGCAGAACATCCAGCGCCTCAAGGACATTCGCAGCTACCGCGGCGACCGTCACCGCAAGGGTCTGCCCGTCCGTGGCCAGCGCACCCAGTCCAACGCCCGCACCCGCAAGGGCAAGAAGAAGACCGTCGCCGGCAAGAAGGGCGTCAAGGCCAAGTAATCCTCTGCGAGGCTCGGGCGGTGATCGCCAAACGCGGCCATCATCCCGCGTGGCATCCGCCCCGCATCCCAGCCTCTTGTCTCAGCACTCGATTCACAACACCCCCCGGGTAGGACCCAAGGCGGGTCCGTTGATCCGAAGGAGTTTCCATGGCGAAGAAGGGCAAGATCAGGAAGAATGTTGTTCGCGGCATCGCCCACATCAAGGCGACCGGGAACAACACAATCGTCACCATCACCGATCTCAACGGCGAGACCCTCGCCTGGGACTCGGCTGGCACCATCGGCTTCAAGGGCGCTCGCAAGAGCACGCCCTTCGCCGCGACCCGCGCCGCCGAGACCTCCGGCAGCAAGGTCCGCAAGATGGGCATGAGCGAGGTCGAGGTGCGGATCAAGGGCGCTGGCGCCGGCCGCGAGAGCGCCGTCAACGGCCTCGTCGCTGCGGGCATCCGCGTCACCGCCGTCGAGGACCACACCCCCGTCCCCCACAACGGTTGCCGCCCCCGCAAGCGTCGCCGCGTCTAATCAACCGCCACCGGTGTCGGCGCGTGGGATGGAATCCAGCAGGCTCTCCTGCGGCCCACCCCCGTGCCTTCTTCCGTTGGTGGATTCTGTCCGAGCCAAACCGAGCCCGCACCCGCGACGCTCGGGTCTTAGTTGACGGCGTTCGCATCTCGATGGGACCCGGCCTGTCTCGGCCAACCGGGTTTCCGATGAGGGCGTGACGCTTGGCAAAAGCCTGTCCTGCCGAGGAGTGGATACCCGTATGACGACCCGAGTTCGCTGGCGTGGATTGGAGCTTCCGACCAAGGTCGCACCGGACACAAAGTTCCGAAGCGATGTGTACGGCCGCTTCATCGTTGAGCCCTTCGAGAAGGGCTTCGGAACGACCGTTGGCAACAGCCTCCGTCGCGTTCTCCTCTCCTCACTCGAGGGGGCCTCTGTCTCCTCGATCAAGATCAAGGGCGTCGAGCACGAGTTCTCCCCGCTCAAGGGCGTCATGGAGGACGTGGTCGACATCGTCCTCAACGTCAAGAGCCTCATCGTCAAGCTCGAGGGCGACGAGCCCAAGGTCATGCGTGTCGCAGCCCGCGGCCCCGGCGAGATCACCGCCGACATGATCCAGGCCGACACCGCCATCACCATCCTCAACAAGGATCTGGTCCTGGCCACCCTGACCGAGCCCGTCGAGTTCGAGATGGAGCTCCGCGTCACCAAGAGCCGCGGCTACATCCCCGCCAGCGAGCAATACATCGGCCAGGAGGAGCAGGAGATCGGCCTGATCCACGTCGACGCCGCCTACAGCCCCGTCCAGCGCGTCCGCTACAAGATCGAAGAAACCCGCGTCGGCCAGCGCACTAACTACGACAAGCTCACCCTCGAGATCTGGACCAACGGCACCGTCGCCCCCGAGATGGCGCTGGTCGAGGCCGCCAAGATCTTCCGCAAGCACCTCAACCCCTTCGTCCAGTACTTCGACGCGGGCGAAGAGCGCGTGAGCGAGGAAGCCGCCGCCGCCGCGAGCGTCGACGAGGACCTCATCCGCAAGCTCAACATGCCCATCAGCGACCTGGAGCTCTCGGTCCGCGCCAGCAACTGCCTCGAGTCCGCCCGAATCGACACCGTCGGCCAGCTCGTTGGCCAGGCCGATGCCGAACTGCTCAAGCTCCGCTCCTTCGGCCGCACCAGCCTCCGCGAAGTCAAGCGCAAGCTCCAGGACATCGGCCTCGATCTCGGCATGCCAATGCCCGAGGGTTACACTCTCGCCTCGCCCCAGATTCCCGCCTAGTTTGCGCTCTCCCGCAGCGTCGGCCCGGCACCCCGGACCCCGCGGCGATCCAGTCAGTCCTCTTGTCAGCGTCAAGTTCTTGCGTTGTTCCGGTCAGCCTGTCAGTTGACCACCTAAAGTCCAGTCGGTCGGTACGGGGCTCACCCGACCCCCGACCAGTTTCAAGAGTTGTCAGTCATTGAGCCGGGCGAAGTAGCAGCCCGGTGGGAGCGTCGATCATGCGGCACGGCAGAGCTGGTTACAGGCTGGGACGGACAAGCACCCATCGCACCTCGACGCTGCGCAATCTCGCGGCCGGACTCTTCGAGCATGGCCAGATCGTCACCACGATCCCCAAGGCCAAGGCTGTCCAACCCTTCGTCGAGAAGATCATCACCTCCGCCAAGAGCGGAACACTCGCCGACCGCCGCAACGTCATCGCCAAGCTCGGCGGCGACCGCATGGGCTTCGAGTGGCTCTACCTCCCCAAGAAGGCAACCGACGCCGAGAAGGAACACGTCCAGAAGATGCGAGACATCGCCGGACAGTTCTTCGACCTCCCAGAGAGCAGCGAGGTCGAGCGCAACCGCTACGGCGAACTTCGCAAGTCCCCCCGCCTCGTCAAGCACATCTTCGATCACATCGCCCCACGCTTCGCCGAGCGCAGCGGCGGCTACACCCGCATCGTGAAGCTCGGCCGCCACCGCATCGGCGACGGCACCGAGCTCTGCCTCCTTCAGTTCTGTGGCGCCGAGGACGGGGCCGAAATCGGCGGCCGCCCCAGCACGCGCCGCCGCATCGCCGATCGCCGCACCGCCTTCTACGCCAAACTCCGCAAGGACAAGCCCGCGGCCCCCGCAGCCGCGGCCCCCGCAGCCGACGCCCCCAAGGCCGAGTAACGCACAAAGGCCCAAGGCCTTCAACCCCACCAAGCCTCCCTCAAAGCGCGCCAACCAGGCGCGTTTTTCTTTGCGCTCAAAAATCTCACTCGCGCCGCGGCACGTCATTCATCACACTTTTTAGCACGCACCCCTCCCGGAACTCCGGCGTCCCGCGCACTTCTTCGCTCCGCGAAGGACTCCACCATCCCTCAATCTCTTCCACGCCTGCGCCCACGTTTCAGCAGTGATCCGCGCAACCACTCGCCAGCACGCCAGCGCAGCCGCCAGACTCGCAAAGTCGCGCAGGTCCATACACCCTGCACCACATCCGCCTGTAGCGATTGGACAATCTGCGATGAAGCACTCTCTTGCGGACGTTCGCGTCCTGTATGAAAATCCGTGAACCCGAGCGTGACTTGGGCGTATACTCAGTCTCTAACCCATCGGGCCCGCGGTCGCGTGCCCAGTCTGACCTTTGTACCCGGGCGCTTTCCGCCCACCACGAGGAGTTCCCATGAAGAAGCTCGGATTCATCGCGATGATCGCCGCCGCCTCCATGTTCGCTGGCTGCCAGAGCTCCAACGAGGGCTCCATGGGCGCTGTCGAGGGCCAGAAAGCCAAGGAGTGCTGTGGCAAGTGCACGACCGACAAGGCCAACATGGGCGCTGTCGAGGGCAAGAAGTCCTGCGGCGAGAAGTCCTCCTGCGGCACCAAGACCGACGCCAACATGGGCGCTGTCGAGGCCAAGAAGTCCTGCAGCGAGAAGACCTCCTGCGGCAACAAGACCGACGTCAACATGGGCGCCGTCGATGCCAAGCCCGCCTGCGCCACCAAGTCCTCCTGCGGCGGCCAGAACTAAGTCTCCAGACCCAGTTCACCCCAGCATCGCAGATCAATAAACGCAAGACACGAGCCCGCCCCTCAAAGGCGGGCTCGTGTTCATAGATCGAGTGTTTGTTTGCCAAGCCCCGCCGGTCCAGAGCTCCGTCTACAGCAGCGGGTTCTTCGCCCCATGGATGTAGTCGCGCGTCGGGCTCATATTCGGCAGTGGATTGTGAAAGACGTCGCTGTACAGCTCGGCCTCGATATCAGGCACCGGGCTGGATTCCGCGAAGTCCATGCCGCGCTTCACGGCCTCCTTCACTTCCGTCTGCAGATCATTGAACGCCGCCTCCGTCAGCACCGGTGTGCCGTCGCGGTTCTTCCGCTCCGTCATGAGGTGGCTCGCCAGCGCGTCAATCGAGTCCTTCTTCTTCTGCTCCTGGACCTCTTCCTTCGTGCGGTACTTCTGCGGGTCCGACATGCTGTGCCCGAGATACCGGTACGTCTTCAGATCAACAAACGCCGGCTTCTGGTTCTCGCGGCACCAATCCGCCAGCGGCTTGAACCGGTCGTACAGCTTCAGCACATCAAACCCATCGATGATCTCAGACCGAATCCCATACGCCGCGCCCTTGGCCGTCAGGTCGTGCGCCATCGTCGTCCCACGCTCGATCGCCGTGCCCATCGAGTAACCATTGTTCTCAACGATGATGATGACGGGAATGTCCCACAGCCCCGCGAGGTTCATCGCCTCGTGCAGCGCGCCCTGGTTCAACGCACCATCGCCCAGATACGTCAGGCACACGCGCTTCTTCGCCGGCGCGCCCGCGACCGTGCGGTTCATGACCTCCCATTCGTACCGCGTCGCAAACGCCAGGCCCGTCCCCAGCGGCACCTGCGCACCCACGATGCCGTGCCCGCCGTACATGTGGTTGGGCTTGTCGAACATGTGCATCGACCCGCCCTTGCCCTTCGCGCAGCCGCCGATCTTCCCGAACATCTCCGCCATGCACGCCTCAGGAGACATCCCGCGCGCCAGCGCATGCCCGTGATCGCGATACGCCGTGACAACAGGATCATCGTGATTGACCGACGAGATCGTCCCAACCGCCGTCGCCTCCTGCCCGATGTACAAGTGGCAGAAGCCGCCAATCTTCGCCTGCTGATACGCCTGACCACAGCGATTCTCAAACTCGCGGATCAGGAACATATCGCGCAGCATCTTGATCACCGCCGCGGCGGGAAGTGCGTCGCTCGGACGAGGAGAAGTAGCGGCGGACGTACGAGATGCGTCGGCAACGGACATGGTGGGCCTCGCGGTAGCGGTCATACCTGCTTCAACTCCGGAAAGACCTCGGCCTGCGAATCGATCACGCGGCCAAGGAAGATGCAGTGAGAGACGCCCTATTCATTCAGACCAGTTCACCCGAGCCAGTTCAACTCGGCCCAAGCCCCCCGTCGAACCGGGTGGATCGGCGACACAGTTTAGGAGCGGTGAGCGACGAAAGCGGCGGCCAACGCCGAGCCTTTCGCAAGGTCCAACACCCATTCTCACCCCAGCTCTTCACCCAGCCCACGCCGCGCAAGCAGCCCGCTCCGTCACCCCTCCCATCACCCCACCCGCCGCGCCGGTCGTGCGCTCCGAGTGCCTTGAGCGAGGGTGGTGCTTGCCGCACGAGCGTAAAGAGAGGCGGCAGCCTCGGCATTTGCCGTCCAAGCGCGTTATCCTTCCAACCATTCCGGAGCCCCCATGCCTGACCGCCGCGTCAATATCGCCGATCTCGTCTCCAACTTTCGCACGCACATCAAGGCGTACAAGTCCAAGGACACCAAGGAAGCTGAGATCCGCCAGCAGTTCATCGATCCCTTTTGGCTGGCGCTCGGCTGGGATGTGGGGGACACCAAGGGCATCGGCCCGGCGGAGTCCGAGGTCATCATCGAGAAGAACGTCGAGACGGTGGACT
>Ga0105044_10014987_pt1 | contig 10477 bp, 8 predicted proteins | sample MAT01_FD_78092 | JGI IMG/M metagenome (GOLD analysis project Ga0105044, IMG submission 78092) | Freshwater microbial communities from Lake Fryxell liftoff mats and glacier meltwater in Antarctica - MAT-01 | ecosystem: Environmental > Aquatic > Freshwater > Ice > Liftoff microbial mat | place...
GGCCATACTCGTGGCTTTGAGGAAGTCGTTTGCGACTCGCTGGCATTCGGCTTCAGTAATCTTCGGCCAAGCGTAGGTTTCGGTTGCGTCAGAAAGCCTTCAACACCGTGACTTGTGTGGTACGGTGAGGGCGATGCCCCAGGCTATCACATTTTGCCCCATTCGGGGCGAATCGCTTTGGAACAAATTGCACCCCTTTTGAATCAATTTGCAATTCCGGGCCGAATGCCCACAGGGTATTAGCCTTAGGGCAACGCTTTGGCAAAAACTAACGACGTTTCTTCTTCCGATTTTTCGCCCCGGCTTTTGCGGCATCTGAACGAGGAACGCGGAGATCCTTCTGGATGACTTTGTCGAGTCGCTTGCTGAATTTCATGAAGTTCATCATTTCTGCAGGCAGCGGCGAACTGAATCGCATGGGTTCACCGGTCATCGGATGAGTAAACCCCAGCGTCGAAGCGTGCAGCGCAAAACGCTTGTGAGCCCACGGGATTTCTTTCCAGAGATCCGGTCGATAGCGATTATCCCCCAGCACCGGATGCTGCGCTTCAGCAAAATGCACCCGGATCTGATTTCGTCGTCCGGTCTCCAGTTGCACTGTCAGATGCGTCGTATCGGGCAGTCGTTCGACGACCTGGTAATGAGTCACTGCAAGCTGGCCATCCTCTTCGTCATCCGTGGAATATCGCGTCAGATTTTTTCCTGTCGCGAGGAAGTTGCGGAATTCACCGCTGTCCGGCCGTACAATTCCCGCAACGATTGCATCATATTGACGTTCGGGCTTGCGTTGCCGAAACTGATTCTGCATCAACCTGGCATCTTCTTTTGTCTTGCCGAACATCAGCAGGCCTGACACACCACGGTCCAGGCGATGTACCACAAAGGCTCCGCGGCCCCTGCCTTCATGTTTCACATGCTCGTTGACGCGATACAACAGAGTGTGCGGTTCGCGTCCATCGGTCGGGACAGTCAGCAGGTCCGCCGATTTTTCGACAACCACAATATGCCGGTCCTCAAACACGATTGAGAAACCACGATGCTGTTGCTGTTGCGGACGACGACGCGGCGAATAGCGACGATTCTCTTCGAACCGCACGCGCACCTGATCGCCGATTTTCAAAGTGCAACCGGGATTTGTTTCGACCTGTCCGTTCAGCGATACGCAATCGTGATCGAACAAACCCGTGACGTGCGAACGAGATCCGCCGACAAGTTCCTGCACGCAGCGATCGATTCGCCCGTTGATCATCGCCGACGATGATTCGATCAAATGTTCACGAGTCAAAAATGGCACAGCGGGACTCGAAATCAATGGTTCGGAAGTAAACCGCGAAGGATATCCCACAACGCCACCCATCGCGAGCATTGTGGCGACGAATCCTGCCGACAGTGAAATCCGCCAGGATTGCCACAACGATCTGTGTCCGGCAAAATGTGCCGACCTCGGGATGCCAGGAACTCATCAAAAGCGACATTACGGCGATTTCTTTGAAATGCCGCAAAGTTTTGTGCAGAATCCTTCAGAACACATGTTGACACTAAAGCCCGACCGGCGATATCACTCCGTCTCTCAACCCGGATTCGATTCCTGAATCCAAAATCTCCCTTCTGTTCTCCTCCCTTCTCTCCCCCTTCCGGAATCTCATCCGGAAGTCAGAGCTGTTCGCGTCCATTGAATTGTTCGCCTTTTGAATCTCATCAAAAGATGAACGACTCAATTTCACGAACTGTTCGTCCCTCCGCTCGTCTCCCCTCTGACTCTCCACTCAGCTCCCAGATTGAGGAAATCATGAACGAGTTCCCAAACGGCGCTCATCATGAGCCGCAGATCCTGCGGTTCCCCCAGCCCACTCAGGCCGCGCCTTCCGAAACCAAATCCAATCCACCGGAACCGGAAACGCCGACACGCACTGTGTTGGTCTATTCGCCACGTCCCGGTGCACGCCAGTTGCTTGCAGACGATGTCCGCAAACGTGGTATGCAGGTCTGTGAAACGGACAGCCCGGATGCGATGTTGTTTCACCTAAGTCGACAGGAATTCTGCTGCTGCATCATTGATGATGCAGACACAGTCTCCCGGATTCAGGAGGTCAACGCTGCGATTCGAAATCATTCGAAAGCCGCTCAGGTCATCTGCATCGTCGGCGAAGACTCCCGCTGGGGTCGTGAAAGTGTACCGACTTTCGAATGCGAAGTTCTTGAACGCCCCTATTCAGCGTCACGTTTCGGAGCTGCGTTACTCAACGCACTGCGACGCGGCGAACTGATTCGTGAAAACGAAAAACTACGCCGTCAGTTGCTCAACCGCAACCTGATGGATCTGGTTGGCAGCACGCCGGCCATGCAGTCTCTGCGAGAATCCATTCGCATCGCTGCCGACGATGACCGCACAGTCCTTGTTCGCGGCGAACCAGGCAGCGGAACAACGTTGATTGCCGAAGGTCTGCACCGCTGCAGCCGTCGATCAACAAAGCCGTTTCTGAGGATTGACTGCAGTCTGCATTCCGTCGAAACACTGGAACACCAGCTTTTTGGTGAAAATGCCCCTGAAGGTTTCCCCGGCTATCTGAAAATGGCCGACGGCGGATCGATCCTGCTGGACAACGTCGATACGGTGGCATTGCCATTCCAGAAACGACTGGCTCAACTGCTGGAACAGCGAGCGGCTGCCGTACTCCATGGTGGTCAGGAAGGCCCGAACATCCGGTTCATTGCGGCCACACACGGTGACCTGAATCGACTGGCCATGGAAGGCCGGTTCCGCGACGATCTGCTGCAACACCTCAGCGGCATCACACTGCAATCGCCACCGCTGCGAGTTCGCGGCAACGACATCCCACTGCTGGTGGAACACTTCATCAGCCATATCTCGCTGAAGGAAGGTCGTCCCCCACGACAGATCAGTGCAGAAGCTGTGCAGGTCCTGGAAGGTCATCCGTGGCCAGGCAACGTGCGTGAACTCCAGAATGTGATCGAACGCTGCTGCACGGTCGATGTGACTGAAATGATCGGTCCCGAAGATCTGCGACCATGGCTGCAGAACGACGCGATCAATGATGGTGCAGAATGCGTCGGCATGACCCTGGCCGAAATGGAACGCAAACTCATCGAATCCACGTTTGCTCGTTGCAACGGCAACCGCGAAAAGACCGCTCAGATCCTGCAGATTGGTCTGCGAACTCTGTCCGGCAAACTCAGAGAATACGGCTACCCTCCACGTGGCGGCCCCGGTTCAAACATCAAACGAATGATCGCCGGAACCATCGGCGAACAACGCAAAGCAGCTTGATCGACACAACGAAAAGTACCTCTCCCCCCTCCGGAAAAGGGCGAGCTTTCCCCCGGAAGCTCGCTCTTTTCTTTTGCGCCTGTGTCACGCTGGCTGAAGCGTTATACTTCGCGCGGCCGAAAATGACACTTTTGTGAGCACCGGATCGTAACCCGAAGCGTCAGCGAGGGATTGGGATTTGCGGCCCTCGCTGACGCTTCGGGTTAATGTCACTTTCGACCGCACGAGACATATTGCGTCCGTTCAGGCCGACGGCAACGAGAGCGCCTGAACAACCTGAGAATGATTTAGAGATCAGGATGAGTTCTCTTCCCGATCGTCATGAAATCCCGGTTGCTGAAGACGGCAGATCGTTTGGCTGATCTCTGTGCGACGGATCAATACGACCGAGGTTGCACGCTCCCCTGTACGCGAACATACAGCCCGATGATCAGGCAAAAGGACTTGTGCCACCGTGTCAACAGAATGGAAGCCAAAATGACCCGATCAATTCTGCTCCTTCTCGCGGTGCAATGTTCCTTTGCCACGGCCATTTACAGCGATGACTATGTCCTGCGCATCGACACGATGGGATATGTCGATGCATCAGGAAAAGAACCACGAGAAACACTTCTGCACAGCATTGAAACCGTCGTGCGTCCGCAGGTTCCATTTCGATGTAAAGCAATCTTTGGAACGAAAACATTGAATGTGGCTGGCAAGTTGCTTCCGGCCGATCATGGAGAATTCCGAGTTCAAATTCGGTATACTCACGCGGTCGAGACAGGAATCCCGGTTCTGGTGAAAGATGGCGTCTACAACCCCGTCGATGATGTCACTGCTGTGGAAACAACCGTCACAATGGCGGTCGGAGAATCCGTTCCGATTGCTGGCTTTAAAACAACCGTCAGTCAGCCGTCCACTCCGCAGCGAGAAACCAAAACTCGATGTATTCTGTCTCTTACGGAATGCGAACCGACTGCAGTCCCAAAATGAGATTTCCAATTCTCGGACCTGGCCTCCTGTCCTGGAACGCGCTGTCCGGACGTTCCGGTCTGTGATTTGCAGAGTGGAGGCGGAGCCTACACTGCAGTGTGCTCCGACGCTGGAGCCTCGGAGCAAGCCACGAAGAATTGGACGGCCGACGCTTGCCAAATCAATACGACCGGGGCCGCACGTTGCCCTGCACGCGAACGGGCAGCCCCATAATCCGCAGGAATCCTTCGGCGTCCGTCTGATCATAGGAGCCGCCGCTTTCCATGCTGGCAATATCCGCTTTGTACAAACTGTTCGGAGACGTGCGACTGCTGACCCGAACGTTGCCTTTGTACAGAGTCAGCTTGATGTTGCCGGTGACAGGTTTCTGCGTCTCGCGAATGAATGCCATCAAAGCGTCCATTTTCGCACAGTACCAGAAACCGTAATAAACCATTTCCGCCACTTGTGGACTTAGCGAATCCCGGAGGTGCGTCAAATCGCGGTCGAGCGTCAATTGTTCCAACCCCTGATGAGCCGCATACAGCAGCGTCATGCCAGGCGCTTCGTAGACACCGCGACTTTTCATGCCGACAAAGCGGTTTTCCACGATGTCGATCCGACCGCAGCCGTTGCGTCCACCAATTTTATTCAGCTCCTCAACCAGCGCCGCTGCGCTCAGCTTCCTGCCGTCGACCGCGACGGGCACGCCGGATTCAAATGAGATCGTAACGCTTTCTTCCTTGTCCGGAGCATCCTGCGGAGACACGGTCATTCCGAAGTCGATGACGCTCTGGCCATCCACAGTCGGATCTTCCAGGTCGCCCGCTTCGTAACTGATGTGCAGACAGTTTTCGTCGCTGGAATACGGCTTCCGCGCCGTCGCCTTCACAGGGATGTTCTTCTTCTCGCAGTAGGCCAGCATCTCCGTGCGGCCAGGAAACATGTCGCGGAACTTTTTGATGCGCCACGGAGCGATGATGTGAATCCCCGGTTCCAGTGCTTCCGCAGCCAGTTGAAATCGACATTGATCGTTTCCTTTGCCGGTGGCCCCGTGAACAAACGCTTCGGCACCAACTTCGCGACCACGTTGCAGACAGGCCTTGGCAATCAACGGACGCGCGATACTGGTGCCCAGCAGATAGATGTTTTCATACCGCGCCTGCCACTGCAGCACCGGGAATGCAAAGTCACTGCACAATTCTTCGCGAACATCGACCAACTCTGCCGACTTCGCGCCGATATCGCGAGCCTTCTGCATGATCGCCGCCCGGTCTTCACACGGCTGCCCAAGGTCCACGTACAGGCAATGGACGTCGTAACCTTCGTCCTGCAACCATCCCACCAGAACCGACGTATCCAGCCCGCCGCTATACGCCAGAACGACCGATTTTCTCACGTGAGTCATCTCCAGATTTCAAATTGTCCGCTCAAAACACCTGTTCGACCGAAATGTTAACGCGGTCTGGCCCCTTCGCCACCGTTGCCGCAAAGTTTCTGACGAATCGTAGGGTGGACCAGCGACGATCAGCCGCGACGGCCCACCATGAGAATCTGTACCTTGGACATTCATGCCCGAGATCTTGCCAAACGATCCGGCAATGGCAGGGTTCTGATTGGCCATGGGACGGACATGGATGTCCGTCCTACGAAGGAATATTTCTTGTCACTTCATCAATACATTCAAGCGCCACATCACATAGCCGATCAACCAGCTCAACGGGCATCGCAGGAGCGGGCATCAATACGACCACGTCGCCCAGCGGTCGCAGGATCACGCCGCGTTTGCGGGCGGCGAGCGTTACCTGGTGTCCGAGTCGCAGTTGGGCGTCATACGGAATCAGGCCGTCGCGGTCTCGCACCAGTTCGATGCCGATCATCAACCCCTTCTGACGCACCTCGCCAACGTGCGGATGATCCCGCAAAACCGCGAGACGGTCGGAAATGTGCATCGATGTGACCTGAACGTTCTCCACCACGCGGTTGTCTTCAAACAGCTGCAGCGATGCCAGCCCGGCCGCGCAGCCCAGAGCGTTGCCGGTATACGTATGCCCGTGAAAGAACGTGCGACCTTCGGACGGATGACCAAGGAAGGCCGAATAGATTCGTTCCGTCGTCAGCGTCGCGGCAATCGGCAGGTAGCCTCCGGAAATGCCTTTCGCCAGACACAGAAAATCAGGACTCACACTTTCGTGCTCACAGGCAAACAGTGTCCCCGTGCGACCGAAACCGACGGCCACTTCATCCGCAATCAGCGGGATGTCAAATTCGGTACATAACTGTCGCACATGCCGGAGAAAACCAGGCGGATGCACAAGAATCCCTGCCGCTCCCTGGACGATCGGCTCCATCACGACACCGGCGATGCGCGACTGGTTTTCGCGAATCAAACGTCCGACTTCTTCAAAACAAAACGCGAGCCATGATTCTTTCGTGTGCCCCGTCGGAACGCGAGTCGCAACCGGGGACGACGTGGTCAGCGTCGCAAACAGCAAGTGCTTGTAGCAGCGATGAAACAAATCAATGCCGCCAACACTGACGGTCCCCAGTGTATCGCCGTGGTAGGCGTTGCCAACGCAGAGAAAAGTGGCGCGATCTTCCGGACCCTCGGGTTTCTGGCGATGATACTGGTACGCCATCTTCAAAGCGACTTCGACCGACGTTGCTCCGCTGTCGGAAAAGAAGACTTTGGTCAGCCCCGCCGGAGCCCGTCCCACCAGGGCCCGAGCCAGACGAATGGAAGGCTCGCTCGCCAGACCCAGCAGCGTGCTGTGAGCCACTTTCTGCAGTTGTTCGGTCACAGCGCGATCAATCGCCGGAACCGCGTGACCATGCACATTGCACCACAACGACGAGATGCCATCCAGATAGCGCCGGCCATCGACATCAATCAGATCAAACCCCTCGCCCCGCACAATAATCGGCGCATGTTCATCGATCCATGCCGACATTGGCGTAAACGGATGCCAGACATGATTATTATCCCACTGGCGAAGCAGTTCGGGGGAGACAGCGTTGAATTCCGGAGCTGTCATAGTTCAACTCGACGAATCATATCCCACGCGACAAGGGCATCGCGAACAGAGCGGACGTCGTGGATGCGCAGGATGTCTGTGCCCAATTCGGCCAATGCCAGGGCCACGCCGATCGTGCCTGCCGATTGTTCTTCCACCGTTCGGCCAAGAATCTTTGACAGGAAGCGTTTCCGGGAATGTCCGATCAGCACCGGGCGTTGCAGGGCCTGTTGAATGCTGGGCACCGCCGCCAACAGTTCCAGATTGTGTTCGGCCGTCTTGCCAAAGCCAATGCCCGGATCGACGCACATGCGCTCTGCCGAAATTCCGGCCATCAGGCACCGATCGACCTGTTGTTGCAGGAACTCAATCACTTCGCTCACCACATTTTCATATCGCGGATTCTGCTGCATCGTTTCGGGAGTTCCCTGAATGTGCATCACGCAGATTCCCGCGTCGGCTTTGCAACAAACCTCCAGCATGTCGCGATCAAACGTCAGGCCGGAAATGTCGTTGACGATTTCGGCTCCGGCATCCAGCGCCTGGCGCGCCACCTCGGCCTTGGTGGTATCGATCGACATGGGCACACGGAGTTGACCAGCCAGATTCTGAATCACAGGGATCGTGCGGCGAAGTTCTTCTTCCAGCGACACCGGCTCCGCGCCGGGCCGCGTTGATTCACCGCCGATGTCAATAATGTCAGCGCCGTCTTCGGCCATCTGGAGTGCGCGATTCACGGCAGATTCGATCGAATTGAATCTGCCGCCGTCGGAAAAACTGTCCGGCGTGACGTTCAGAATTCCCATCAGAGCAGGCAATCGCTTTCGCGGAATACTGCGTCGCGACAAGGACCATGCGAACACTCGACGGCTTGAATCAACAGTCACAGTTCAGACCTCAATGAGCACCCAGATACGCCTTGCGGACTTCGTCGCTGGCGGCGAGTTCCGCAGCAGGGCCTTCCATTTCGATGGAACCGACTTCGATCACATACGCTCGATGAGCAACCTGCAGCGCCATCGCGGCATTCTGCTCGACCAGCAGAATCGTCGCTCCCGTGCGATTGATCTGCCGGATCACCTGAAATATCGTCTGCACGATCTGTGGTGCCAGTCCCAGCGACGGTTCATCAAGCATCAGGAGCTTCGGCCTCGCCAGCAGGGCGCGCGCGATTGCCAGCATTTGTTGCTCGCCGCCGGACAATGTCCCTGCAGCCTGCGTCAGGCGTTCACGGACTCGAGGAAATAAGTTCAGAGCCATCTCGCGATCGTCAAGAATGTCCCGCAGATTGTTTCGCGAATACGCCCCCAGCATCAGGTTCTCCTCAACCGTCAGGTTGGCAAAAATCCCACGTCCCTCAGGCACATGAATCAGACCGCTTTGCGTGATTGAATGCGGAGGCCTCCCATGAATGGTCTGACCGTCAAACCGAATCGTTCCGTGCTTCGGCGTCAGGAGTCCCGATATCGTCCGCAGCGTCGTCGATTTTCCGGCACCATTGCCACCAATCAACGTGACGATCTCACCCTGCTCCACGCGCAGCGAACAACCCCGGATCGCTTCGATCGCGCCGTAGTTCACGGACAGATTGTCAACTTCCAGCAGTGACATGGTTTTCTCATACAGTCGCCTCGGAAAGCCTGCATCATAGCATCGAACGCGCTGACAAACCAGAATCAAGCACAGTCTTCAGCATTCCGCGCTTAGCCAAATGCGGGAGATGACTGTTCACTGCCTCAGGCAGTGTGACTATCGTTCTTAGACATGTTCTTGCCGCTCCAAACTGGATGGCCAGATTGTTGCTGCCGCTGTCGGGCATCTTTTGTCAGCGCGTGCAAATCACCATTGAACGAATTAACGATTGTCTCGCGAACCAGATGCAGATCGTGAATGATCGTCTCAGAAGAAAGTTCATTCGATCGGGATATCGTCATCCAACATCTCCTCAGGCGTACACACTTCCGGCAGACTGTATCCTCGCTCGAAAAGAAAGCGTCTGACTCGCGGAAGTATACGGGCGTTAGCTATATGCGTGCAATTCCATGTCAACAGAAAGTCTAGTTGATGAATGCTCGCCGCACAAATATGCAATGCATCCAGTCTTGCATTTACAGGGAGCAATGCTGCGCCAATCAGTTCGTCGGCTAACGATGGTACTTCGTCGGGCAGACCAATCAATGGTATGCCTTCCAAAGACAGAAGTCGTGCATTTGCCAATTCTCTGTGTCACTTTGATGCTTCATCAAGAACCTATTGCGAAGTGACCAATTCATACTGCGACCGTTCGAACTCCCACCAGCGACGAGTCAATAGTTGGCGCGCGGCGGAAACTACATGGGCGCTCGGTCGCGCACGAAGAAAACTTATGATCGACGTTTCGATGTATACTGTTTGCATCGCATTCTACCTTTCGTCGAGGATGTTTCTGCCAGAGTCACCACGCCGAAACCACAATCTCCGGCGAACGAAAAACGGGCTGTTCCACAATCCTGTTCCGCCCGAAAACCGTGCTTGCTGCCGCCGTGGGCAGGTCAATCCGAAGTTTCGCCGATGTGCGGGATTCCATTGCCGGGATTGCCGGTTCAAATGCAGCGAAGTATTTCTGAAACGCAGCAGCGCGAAACTCCGGCACAACGTGGATCGCGTCGAAACCGTACCAGTGCGGTTCAGGTTCCACTACAGGAATTCCAAAGTCCTCGGCCATTTGCCGTACAAGTCGATCGAGGGACTGCGAGCGTTCAAGAATTGACGTCCGCGACAGTGGGCACCCCGGAAACATGATCGTCTTCGCAATCTGAAATTGCAGTTTCCCGATCCGCGTAAGTGAAGCCAGCGGTAACCCCGTCACAACAATCTTTGCATCGGGTCGCCAGTCAAGTATCTGCCGGATGCAATGCTGGACAGCGGCAACGATCTGATCGGGCTCAAACAGATACACAATATCGTTCCCAAGATCTGTGATCAGGACCCGCGGTGGATTCGCCGAATCGCGCGGCAGCCTGTCCCACAATCCACAGTTGCGAATCGCCGGTAGCCGCCGATACCAGAACGCGCTGGTCTTGACATAAGAACGTCCCATCCCCAGCGCGACGTTCAGATTGATGGGTGCAGTTGTTATTTGCCGAAGCGCGCCAGTGAGTGCCTGCCAACCCAGCACGAGATTGCTGGCTCCCAGCAGTACAACGTCCTGTGTGTTCATCGCTATCGGATACTCCTGGAC
>Ga0105044_10014988_pt1 | contig 10477 bp, 8 predicted proteins | sample MAT01_FD_78092 | JGI IMG/M metagenome (GOLD analysis project Ga0105044, IMG submission 78092) | Freshwater microbial communities from Lake Fryxell liftoff mats and glacier meltwater in Antarctica - MAT-01 | ecosystem: Environmental > Aquatic > Freshwater > Ice > Liftoff microbial mat | place...
GCATTGAGGGCAAATTCATAAGCACGTTTTATAAGTACCGCGTCATGAGGTTCTCGTGAGCTCATTTCACCAATGATTTCTTGAATAGTGACCATAATCACATTCTACGTTTTAAATAATAAAAGCCAACTGGTTACTAAAGCTAGCTTTTAAACTATATTTTTGAACTTACTTTACGAGCTTGTGTGGATTGTGGTTTGCACATACCTTATTTGAACATCTTTCAGGAATGGTTTTCGGTCACGAATAATTTCTTCGTCGTCACTCAGAAATTTTCTTGACCACAGCTCGTGGTTTTGCTTGCTAGCAAAACATCACTACGCCTCACTAAGACGACCGCGTACAAAGCGAAGGCTTTGTACTGTCATATTACTTTACGAGTTTGTGCGGATTATGGTTTGGGCAAGACTTGTTACTACAGCGTTCGGGTATTGTCTTAGGTCACAAGTCAAATTTGTTCCGACGAACCAATTCGCTCGCGACCCCGGCTCGAAATCTCGCGTTGGTACGCTCGATATATCTGCGCCTCACTAAAACCAATGTGCATGCAGTGAAGACTGCATGCTTACCATATTACTTTACGAGCTTGTGTGGATTGTGGTTTGCACATACCTTATTTGAACATCTTTCAGGAATGGTTTTAGTGCCGGCCATCATCAGCGCTCCGCACATATCACATATTGCTCCGGTTGGCTTTGCTTTGATTGCGTGTTTACAATCTGGATAGTTGCTACAGCTATAGAAAATTCCAAATCGCCCACGCCGTTCCATCATGTCTCCTTTTTTGCAGATAGGGCACACAACGCCAGTCATCAGTTTCTTTTTTGCCTCAGGGTCTTCTTTTACAAATTTACATTTAGGATATCGTCCACACGCGATAAATCTTCCAAATCGTCCGTCTCGCTCGAAGAGATTTGATTTTTCGCATTTTGGACAGACCTCCCCGGTGTCTTTCGGCCCTTCAAGTTCTGTTCCATCTATGGTTCGTGCTCCCGTACAGTCAGGGAATCTTTCACAAGAAAGGAATTTTCCTTGTCGAGAAAGTTTGATAATCATTCCCGCATTGCATGTTGGGCATTTCCATTTAGGATCTGCTACTCCCATATTAGTGATCTTGGCGAGCTTGTCTTTTGACTTCACTTCTTTCAAAAATGGACCATAAAAATCTTTGAGAGTTTTTACATACTCTGCTTTTCCATCAGCGATAAGGTCTAGTTTATCCTCCATTTCAGCAGTAAATGAATCACTAATATACTGCGTAAAATTTTCTTCAAGAAAACTACTCACCACGTCTCCGGTGTCTGTTGGAATAAGAGATCGTTGCTCTTTCATCACGTACCCTCGATCGACAATAGTCTTTATAATTGACGCATAGGTGGACGGGCGTCCAATACCTCTTTTTTCAAGTTCTTTGACAAGTCCCGCTTCTGAATATCGAGGTGGGGGAGTTGTTTGCTTTTCTTCGGTTGAGAGTTTTATTAAATTCAAAGCCAGGCCCTCGGAAAGTTTTGGAACCATAACGTCTTCTTGCTTGGCGTTTGGGTCTGCCATGAGCCAGCCGTCAAACAGCACCCTCGAGCCGTTTAGAGCAAAGTCAGGAATAGAGTCAGAGGAGACATTTGCGGTAATTTTTGTGCGAAGCATTTTTGCGTCCCTCATCTGAGAAGCGATGGTCCGTTGCCAGATAAGTTTATAGAGGCGCCTCTGCTCGTCTGTTGTTCCTGCGTTGTCTTTAGAGAGATCAGAAGGGCGAATTGCTTCGTGGGCTTCCTGTGCATTCTTGCTGGTTTTTCCATAGACTCTTTCTTCAAGTAATTCTTTTCCAAATTTTTTGGTGATGACCGCTGCAATTTGTTTTTTTGCAACAACACTGAGGTTTGTGCTGTCGGTACGCATATAGGTGATGTGCCCTGCTTCGTAGAGTTTCTGAGCAATTGACATTGTCCGTGATGGTGAAAAGCCAAGGCGACTACTTGCTGATTGCTGAAGAGTTGAAGTAATGAACGGAGCTTTTGGAGCACGTTTTACTTCAGTTTCTTTAATCTCTTTAATTTTCCAATCTTCTTTTTCTGCAATTTTTACAATCCTATCTACTTCATTCTTTTCGCGAGGTTCGTTCTCGCACGTAAACGTCAGTTCAGTCTTGTCTTCAGTATTAAATAGACCAGAAAGAGTCCAAAATGTCTCTGGAATAAAGCTCCTGATTTCTCGTTCACGCTCCATAAGGATGCGAAGAGCGGGGGACTGCACACGACCCGCAGAGAGTCCGTAGCGAACTTTTTTCCAGATAAGTCCTGAAAGGTCGTATCCCACAAGGCGGTCGAGAACCCTGCGCGCTTCTTGCGCAGTCTTTAGGTTGTCGTCGATGTCGCGAGGATGCTTTACGGCTTCGATAACAGCATCTTTAGTGATTTCATGAAAGACAACTCGCTTTGGATGACGGAGTCCCACAGCTTGTGCAATGTGCCAAGCGATAGCTTCGCCTTCTCGGTCGGGGTCGGTTGCAAGGAGTACTTCTTTGGCGCTTCCTGCAAGTTTTTTGATTTCAGCAATTACTTTTTCTTTGCCACGGCTAATCTCATAATGGGGAGTAAATCCTTTTTCGATATCAATCGCCTTTTTATTATTTTTAGGAAGATCACGCACGTGTCCAATCGAAGCGACTACCGTGTATTCGCCGTCTAAATATTTTGAAATAGTCTTTGCTTTAGCAGGAGACTCAACGATAAGAAGTTTTTTACTCATGTGGTTTGTGTACGTATTAGTACTACAGATATTTTTTGAATGCAAATTGAATGCAAAAGAACAAGAGGAATAAAAAGAATAGAAAAGAATAAGTGGAACAGAGAATAAGAAAATTGAATGCGAGCGAATAAAGAGAAACAATAAAAACTAGCATATCGTATCCGACTGTTTTATTATTTTCTAGCAACTACCTCAATCGTATCTCTCCCATATTTTCTACAATAATTCCTTTTATCTCCATTGCTGCAAGGATAGAATTGATTTCATAAGCGGGTTTCTTAAGCGCTCGGATAATATCATCACGCTCTAAGGGCTCTAACAACAGCTCTACGATATCTTTTTCTTCGTCGCTTAGGTCAGAGTAATCTTTAGTATTTGATTCCTCCGTTTGAAATCCAAATGATTGAAGAATGTCTTTGCCGGACGTAATAGGGGTAGCACCTAGGCGAATGAGCATGTGCGGACCTTCTGTATTTTTTGAAAATATGGAGCCAGGAACTGTCATCACTTCGGTGTTATAGTCAGTTGCAAGTCTCGAAGTGATAAGGGTTCCCGATTTAAGTTCTGCTTCAATTACTAATACTGCGTCGCTCATTCCAGCCATAATTCTGTTACGTTGCGGAAAGCTCCAGGGAGTTGCTTTGAAAGTTGGTTCAAATTCCGAAAGAAGAGCCCCGCCTGAATGGATGATTTCTTCGGCAAGTTGCCTGTGTGAACTCGGATAGAGCGCTGATGAATCAAGTCCAGAGCCAGGAATAGCGATGGTGTGAAGATTATTTTTGATTGCAGCTTTATGGGCAATAGAGTCGATGCCGAGAGCGAGTCCTGAAACGATAGAGATTGGAAAACCGCGCAATTCACTTATAAGTTTTTCACAAGCAGCTTTTCCATACTCGCTATATTTACGGGCACCAACTACACAGAGAAGCTTCACGCCTTCTTTTGGAAGAGTCCCAGCGCAGTACAGTTGTTTTGGAATATCAGGTATTTCAAAAAGCCCACTGGGGAACTCATTTTTTGGTAACTCCCGAATTGAGTATGCCATATTCATAATTATACCAATATTTGTTAGGATGTAATCTACCTTATTAACCCCACTAGAATCTAGCAACTAGCATCTAGTAACTAATCATTATGCTCGATATCAAATTCATCAGAGAAAACGCCGATATTATAAAAGAAGGAGCTAAGAAAAAGCATATCGTGGTAGATGTTGACGGGCTACTTTCTCTTGATGAAAAACGACGAGAACTGCTTCTTAAGGTGGAAGACAAGCGTAAAACTCAAAATGATATGAGTCAAAAAATTGCTTCTGAAACTAATTCAACGCTCAAGCTTGAATATATTAATAGTATGACTACCGTTAAAGAGGCGCTCAGAATAGAAGAAGAAGAATTAAAGGAGATTATGAAGAGCTGGCAGCTGCATATGGTGCAGATTCCAAATGTTCCCGACATGTCTGTTCCAGATGGAGAAAGCGATGCGGACAACAAAGAAGTAAAAATTTGGGGAGAGATTCCAAAATTCTCTTTTGAGCCAAAATCACATATCGACATCATGCAACGACTCGATATGGTGGATTTTGACCGTGGGACTAAAGTCGCTGGATTTAGAGGATACTTTCTAAAAAATGATGGGGCACTGCTTTCGTTTGCTGTTTGGAATTATGCGATGGATTTCTTTTTGAAAAAAGGATTTAATCCTTTCATCGTGCCTTCGCTTGTGCGTCGTGAGACCCTCATGGGAACCGGGTATCTTCCACAAGGTGAAGAAGATTTGTATAAGACACAAGATGGAGACTTTCTAGCGGGAACTGCAGAGGTTGCAACGATGGGGTACCACATGGATGAAATATTGTCGGGCGCTGACCTGCCTAAAAAATTCCTTTCTTTTTCTCCGTGCTTTCGAAGAGAAGCAGGAAGTCACGGAAAAGATGTAAAAGGCCTTATACGCGTACATGAATTTTACAAACTCGAACAAGTGGTGCTCTGTGAAGCCAATCATGAAACTTCGGTAGCACATCATGAAGAGCTCAATCGAAACACAGAAGAATTTATTGAAAGCCTTAATATTCCGTATCACACAGTGGTGAATTGTGGAGGAGACCTTGGACTCGGCCAAGTAAAAAAATATGATATCGAACTTTGGGTGCCGCTCGAACAGACATATCGAGAAATAAGCTCCGCTTCATATTTTCATGATTTTCAAACTCGAAGATTAAATATTCGCTACAAAGACCACGAAGGAAAAATGAGATATCCTCACTCACTTAATTCTACTGCAATTCCAACCCCGCGTATCCTAGTGTCACTTGTTGAAAACTTTCAACAGGCAGACGGCAGTATTTTGATTCCAGAAGTACTTCGTCCATACATGGGTAACCGATTAGTAATAGAGAAAAAATAAACTTATGGTACGGACATTGCGCTCTCTAAAACAGCAAAAAAAACAACGCAGACTTCTTATTGCAAAAATAAGCCTGGCTGTCTTTGGGCTCGCAGTCTTACTCGGTGGGCCGGCTCTTTTATCTCACGCAAACTACTTAAAAATCTCACAAATTACAGTTTCGGGAAATGTGGCTGTTGCAAGCGCTACCATTCAAGAAGAAGTACAAAAAACTCTGAGTGGTACCTACGCTAAGGTTTTTTCGAGAGCAAATGTAGTTATCTATCCGCAAAGTGAAATCGTTGCTAATCTTACCTCTTCTTTTTCCCGATTTGAATCTATACATGTTGAACGTGATTCTTTGCAGTCACTTCACGTGTCAGTTGTTGAGCGAAAACCATCTGCGCTCTGGTGCCAAACAATAGAAAAAAATTCTTGTTACTTTATTGATAGCACAGGGCTTATTTTCGATACAGCAGGAGATTTTTCTGAAAATGTTTATTTTGTATATGTCGGCAACGTTACGAATGAGCCTATTAACGCTCATTTTTTGTCACCAGCTAATTTTTTGAAGGCTAATGCTATTATTTCTGGAATCAAAAATCTTGGACTAATTACAGTTCAATTCACGCATATCTCCGACACCTCTTTTGAGGTGGGTCTTAAGGGTGGTGAGCACATCATCATTTCTCTAACCGATGATCCTTCAAAAATTATTTCAAATCTGGAGTCCGTTCTCATAGACCCGAACCTTAGTATTTTTCAAAATAAAGAGCTTTCCGTCTCTTCTATTGATGTACGATACGGAAACAAAATCGTATTAAAAAAAAAGTAGAAAATTAGAAGTGGCAGCTCTATAAAAAGACGCTATACTATATATATGAATATGCTTCTCTTTTTTCCATACTATGTGCGATGGCATTATGGGCAAGGCACAAAAGACCTATTTGTAATCCTAGGACGATTTTTATCATTTGTATTTTCTTGGTTTTCCATAACGCTTCTTTTACAAACCCTTTTTTCTCCTTGGAAACGATTGGGAAGTGAGTACCAGAAAGGCTTTCATCCAGAAGAATTTTTCAGCTCTCTTCTCATAAATACAATTATGAGAATCGTGGGATTCTTCATTCGTACTGTTGTTGTGGTGCTCGGACTTATTGCCACAATGGTGACTATGACAGCCTCTCTTGTTTTGGCAATTATATGGATTTTTTATCCTTTCGTTTTGGTATTTTTGACAGTCTTGTTTATTGAAAATATTTTTTAACATGAATTTTAATCAATTAAAAAAAGAACTAGAGTATTTTTATCCAGTATATTTGCTAGAAAAAATAATAAGTCATAGCACCCGGCGTATCGTTCTGCGAGTCTTGAGCGCTCTTCTCGTCATTTTATTCGCACTCGCCAGCGGGCTTATTACTGAACCAACAAAAGCTTTAACAGGATTGTTTTTTCTTATTTTGATTATTTTCATAAAATTATCAGCTCTCGAGGGCCTTTATTTTTCTTATCTCTTTAGCACAAAAAATGTCAATAATCTTTATGAGCTTTCTGATATTGTATATTCAACAAACCAAAGAGATCTGACCAAAGGATTTATTGAATCTCGTGCAGGGTATAATGCTCTCCTGCGAGCAGGATTTGATGATGATTCCATCGCCCTTTTTTTATCTCAAAGAAAAATGTGCTTATCCTCTGAAACGGTTACGTTTGAAGACTCTTCTTCAAAAGTTCAAAGCTACATTCATGCACTCATAAAGGGAGATGGGGAATTCCAAGGATTTTTAAATTTGCAAAAAGTAACCGAAGAAGTACTGCTCGAAAGCTTTTCTTGGTCCTCAAAAATTTTTGAAGCAGGTCTTAATCGTGAGCGATACTGGGCGCAATCATTTCTAGAACGGATAACTCCAATAGGGAGAGATTGGTCATATGGAGAAGCATACTTTCTCAACAGATTTAGCTCACCCTTACTTGTTTCTTTTGAAGATCAGACCGAGCTCCACCAGGAAGCAATAGGTACGCTTGAGATATCCCTTTCAAAGTCATCACAGTCAAATGTTTTGATTGTTGGCGAAGAGGGAACTGGTAAAATAGAAATCATAGAAGGACTTGCTCGCAAGATTCATCACAACCAAAGTAACCCTGCACTTCATAAAAAGAAATTTACAGTTCTTCATGTCGATTCGCTGATTGCAAAGTACTTGGATGCTTCAAGTTTTGAGAAGGCTTTACTGTCTATATTAAGTGAAATCATTAGTGTTGGAAACCTTGTCTTGGTCATTCCAAATCTATCAGTTCTTTTAAAAGGCGGAGCCTTGCTCGGAGTTGATGTTGCTGCTGTTCTTGTTCCATTTATGCGTTCACCAGAAATGCATATAATTGGTATCAGTGATCCAAGAGCCTTTCACATAGAGATTTCAAAAAATAATGACCTTATGCAATTTATGGAGCCACTCCTCATTTCAGGAGAAAATAGCAACACTGTAATAAGGGTACTATTGGAAGATGTCCGTAATATGGAAAACACACAAGGCGTATTTTTCACGTATCCTTCAGTCAAAAAAGCTATAGAGAGTAGCGAGCGTTATTTTGTCGGTGCACCACTTTACGACACAGCGCTCGACTTATTGCTCGAAGGAATTGGCAACGCCGCACTTTCAAATCTTAACATTGTGACAGAAGAAGATATCCTTGATGTTGTAAAAAGAAAGACGGGAGTTGAAACAGGAATGATTACAGTAGGCGAGCGGGACCGTCTCATGCATCTAGAAGAACTTCTTCACGATCGAGTTGTAGGTCAAGATTCAGCCATTACGCTCGTCAGTGATGCGTTTAGAAGGGCTCGGTCGGGAATCAATAGCTCAGACCGCCCGCTAGGATCTTTCCTTTTTTTGGGACCAACTGGAGTAGGGAAGACCGAGACTGCAAAAGCCCTTACTGAAATCTTTTTTGGTGAAAAAGGGACTATGAATAGACTCGATATGTCTGAATACAATACTGCTGACTCACTAAATAGACTCATTGGAGGATATGATGGAGATCATGCCGGAGTTCTGGCTTCAATGCTCCGCGATAATCCATACGGAGTGCTACTCCTCGATGAATTCGAAAAGACAAATCCAAAAGTACTTGATCTTTTTTTGCAAATTTTAGATGAAGGGGTATTTTCCGACGCGCAAGGGAAAAAAGTTAGCGCTCGTAATATGATCATCATCGCAACATCAAACGCTGGAAGTCAGACTATTTTTGATACAGTTTCTAGGGGGGAAGACCTGCTTTCAAAAAAAGAGGAAATTATAACTAGTATTATTTCAGAAAGTGTTTTTAAACCAGAGCTTGTCAATCGTTTTGATGGAGTTGTCCTTTTTGAACCGTTAGAAAAAGAACACCTTCGTAAGATAGCAAGCCTCATGCTCAACAAGCTTGTTTGGAGACTCAAAGGAAAAGGAATTACTCTTATTATAAATGATGCATTATTGAATTTCCTTGTAAAAAAAGGGAATGATCCAAAGTTTGGAGCACGCCCTCTCAATCGCGCTATCCAAGATAGTGTTGAAAAAATAATTGCAGAAGGAATCATCTCTTTGAAATATCGAGCAGGTTCTACTGTAGAGTTAACGGAGATGGATCTTTCAAAGATTATATAAAAATTACACGAACGCAATATAAAAGTCACATTTTAATAGATTTTTTTGAGTATAAAAGGTAAAGGGCAGAACTGATGTATCAGTTCTGCCCTCGTGTAACCCGGTTTACTTAGTCCTGTTGTTTGGTTGGCACATTTCGCCCACAACCCGTCGACAAGTTGATGATGTGCGGAAAATTCATTTTCGGATGGCCCATTGCTCTCACTCTGTTGAGCGCCATTGCTTCAATAGATGCAATGGCGCTTTCCTGCGAAAAAAGTGAAGCAATGTCGAGTCCTTCGCACTGTTCTTTGCTCAGCTGCATTTTGCGTCTCCAACTAAAATGTTCACGATCAGGTCTCCCGGACGAGAGATCTGAATACAGCATAGCCCCGTTTAGTAAGTGAAGTCAAGAGCGTATCGTGGGATAAGTTTTTGTTTGCTTCACTTGGCGATTTTTCTATTCATGGGTATAGTTGGCTGATGAAATCAGAGGGAAATTTTTGGAACCAGTTACCTAAACCAATACTTGTTCTCGCTCCAATGGCGGATGTCACTGACGCCGCCTTTCGTCGTTTGATTGCAAAGTACGGAAAGCCTGATGTTATGTGGACTGAATTCGTATCAGCCGACGGGCTTGTTCGCGCGACAGAAGAAGGAAAAAGAAAATTGATGAAAGATTTAATTTTTTCAAATGAAGAGCGTCCGATTGTGGCTCAGCTTTTTTCTGCAACTCCGCAGTATATGCAGCAAGCTGCAGCTCTGTGTAGGGAATTAGGATTCAATGGCATAGACATCAACATGGGATGCCCAGATAAATCAATAGAAAAACAAGGAGCGGGAGCTGCCATGATTAAAAATCCGCAAAACGCTCGTGCCGTCATTCGTGCAGCAAAGATTGGAGCAGGAAACTTACCTGTGTCGGTGAAGACTCGAATTGGATACAACAAAGATGAGCTAGAAACATGGATCCCAGAGCTACTCGCTGAAAACCCTGCAGTGCTCACAGTCCACGCTCGCACGAGAAAAGAAATGTCACTAGTTCCTGCTCGCTGGGAACACATAAAGCGCGCTGTCGAAATTAGGGACAAGATGGGTAGCGACACACTCATTTTTGGAAACGGTGATGTTCTTAATTTGGAAGATGCAAGGCAGAAAGCAATGGAAAGTGGAGCTGACGGTGTGATGCTCGGACGGGCAATATTTGGTAATCCATGGCTTTTTTCAGACTATGATAGTAAAAGAAAAAAAATAATTGATGATCCAAAAGTTATTTTACACACACTCGAAGTCCTTCTCGAACATACGAAACTCTTTGAAGAATTACTTGGTGATACGAAGAATTTTGCTGTTATGAAGAAACATTACAAAGCCTATGTTTCAGGATTTGATAACTCAAAAGAACTAAGAATGAAACTTATGGAAGCCAATAATAGCGGGGAAGTTGAAATGGTAATTGAAGAATATATAAAAAACATATCAGCATAGCCACAGTATTCACGTTCATTGCTTGACATTTATATGCAAAAGTGTTAGGGTTCCGTTAGGTACACGTGTTCTTCTCATTTTCTCATCACGTCTTTTTGGAGGTATTATGCGTATCCGACATCTGATTTTTGCAGGAGCATTGGTTGCTCTCACGGCCTGCCGTGAAAAAATCGTTGAACCAGTTCAGGTAACTGAACTGGTTGCAAGGGTTCCTGCAGCATTCACAATGTACC
>Ga0105044_10014989_pt1 | contig 10477 bp, 10 predicted proteins | sample MAT01_FD_78092 | JGI IMG/M metagenome (GOLD analysis project Ga0105044, IMG submission 78092) | Freshwater microbial communities from Lake Fryxell liftoff mats and glacier meltwater in Antarctica - MAT-01 | ecosystem: Environmental > Aquatic > Freshwater > Ice > Liftoff microbial mat | place...
ACAGTCAGCTAATGCTACTTCACTATGAGCCTGCATCAGTTGCCGCTTAACTTGAGAAATACCTCTGGCTTCAGCATGAAACAGTCCAAGTTTCCGATCGAGTAACCCGAACAGAGAGGATGTGTGCAATGCCCAGATCAGCCATTATTCAACCCGATCAGTCCTACACCTTTGCCGACTACTTCAAACTCAACTTTGCCCCGCAAGATATCCTGGCGCACTTCAACGTTTCCCTCCAACGGCGTTCCTTAAACCTGCCCCGCTATTCTGGCACCCTCGATCGCCTCCTCGATCTCAAAGCTCGAATTGAAGAAAGCTTGCCTCGTCTTAGCCTGACCAGTGAAATGGCACGACGAGAATTCCTGATTGCCCCAGTGCTGACAGATTTGTTGCACTACACTCAAGCCACCCTCAACGTTGAATATCCCGTTGCCGTCAGCAACCAACTCAAAGGTTCTCTAGACTACCTGCTGCAAAATCAGCAAACGTTTCTCGTAATTGAAGCCAAAAACGAAGACCTAGAACGAGGCTTTGTGCAACTCGCGATCGAGCTGATTGCCCTTGATCAGTGGATCGAGTCAGAGCAACCCATCCTGCAAGGGGCGATTTCAACTGGAAATATCTGGCAGTTTGGGCAGTTCGATCGCCAAACTCGTGCAGTCACCCAAGACCTTGATCTTTATCGTGTTCCTGCTGACTTAGACGATCTGTTGCGGATTTTAGTCAAAATTCTGGAACCCTAACTCCTATGCTTGAAGCCGTCATCCAAGACCTGATTCGTCAACAGCCCCCTTACTACCTGCCTCAAGGCAGTTCCGTCAAAGGTGTCGGTGGTCAATATTGGCTCGTTTTCCGGCATCGAGACGCAGACAAAGGCGGCAATTTCCTTAAAAGCCTTGTTTCCCTATTAGGTTTCAAAGACAAAGCCGTCCCCCACAAAGTTTTTCGGATTGATCCCAGCACCGCCGAAATCTACTGAGCGTAGTTAAAATCTCGATTAGAAGACCGTGACGGATCAAATCCTTCATTGCGGACTCGGCGACGCAAATCACCCGGATCAGCAGAAGCTTTCACCGCTTCATCAGGACTGATTTTGCCAAGCAGTACCAAATCGCACAGCACTTGGTTCATGATCTGCATCCCATCGTTGGCACCTGTTTCCATCAACTGAAACGCTTCTGCGTCATTGCCCTTCACCAGAAAATCCTGCATGGCAGCAGTATTAACTAGAATTTCGTGGGCTGCTGTTCGCCGTCCGTCGGTGGTTGGGATTAGCATTTGAGCAACGATCGACACCAGCGATTCGGTAATTTGAATCCGCATTGTGGTTTGCTCATCTGGATTGTAAATATTTAACAGCCGATTTAGGGTATTAATTGCACTGCGGGTATGCAGAGTTCCCAAGACCAAGTGCCCCGTTTGAGCCGCTTTCAGAGCAGTATCCACGGTGACGCGATCGCGCATTTCCCCAATCAAAATCACATCCGGGTCTTCCCGCAACACTGCCCGTAAACCATTTTGAAACTCCAGCGTGTGCAATCCCACTTCTCGCTGACTAATCAGGCATTTCTGAGACGCATGAACATACTCAATCGGGTCTTCAATTGTCACAATATGGCGGCTCGTCGTTTCATTCATATGACGGAGCATCGCAGCCAGCGTCGTCGATTTTCCTGAACCCGTGGGTCCGGTAACTAAAATTAACCCTTGAGATTGAGTCGATAAATACTTGAGAACTTCTGGCAACCCCAAGCCGTCGATTGAGGGCACATCTAGAGAGATTAACCGCAAGACGATCGCGCCACCCGTCAACGAATCAAAGCAGTTGACTCGGCAACGCACCAATCCTGGGTAGAAAATTGCTGAATCTAGCTCTTTCGTTTGAGCAAAAAGTTCGCGCTGATGTGGATTTAAGACCTCAGATAGATACTGCTCAAACAGTTGAGGCGTAACTTTTACCTGATCTCGCAGCAGCACCATTTGTCCTTGTATGCGAAATCGGGGCGGTTCCCCTACCCGAATATGAATATCCGATGCCTGACGCGCATGGGCATCTCGAACCATCTGCTCAATCGAAGTTGTTGCCTTAATCGTGGCAGAAGCAGCAGGCGGCGGCACAGGAGATGAACTCTCGTTAAATCGAGGGGTCATGGAACTGGTCATGGGTATCTCCCTTGTTGATTCACTCGTCAGGTAAAGTGATGAAGCTGTGGCAGTCAGTTTAATGTAAGCCAGCCTACGGCAAATACACCGAAAGGGCTGAAGCACGCAAAATAACTAAAAATATGAAGATTTCAAATTGAGATAATCTCTATTGTATCGACTATCTCAATTGCAGTTCGACTTGTTGGCGTATGTCAATAGAAAGATTATTTAAGTGCAGTTAACTGATTCAGCAATATTCCGAAATCGCTGATATGTAGTAGCGTGTGAGAAATACAGCACTGATGAAACTGTATGACGTAAATACATCCCCAAAGTTATTGTGAAGCGTAGCACTATCTGGTCAATCATGCGATCGCCCAAAAAGATTTTAGAGTGGCTAGAAACTCATTGGGTCACTCCTGCTTACAGCGGCGGTTTATTAGGTGGACTATCCATCTTTTTCTTTGTGGCTGCAACCAACACGCTATCTGGTTGGCTCTATGTCATGAGCGGTGTGGGACTGGCTCTGTTGGCGATCGCTGCCATCTTGCCCGAACGCACCCTGCGCCAAGTATCCGTACGTCGAGCGCCCATTCATCCCGTCAGCGCGGGTGATCAAATTACCGTGGAATTGATCGTAGAAAACCAGAGTAGCAAAACCAAAACGCTTTTGCAGGTGGAAGATTTGCTGCCTGCGGCGTTGGGCAAGCCAGTCATTCACTCAATTGAAGAAATTGCGCCCAATCGTCCCCATCATTGGATTTACTCTCAATTAGTTGAGAAACGCGGCATTTATCGCTGGCAAACCGTTCATCTTCGCACCGCCGCACCTTTAGGTCTATTTTGGTGTCGTCGTCCCCGCATTGCTAAAGCGATCGCGATCGTCTACCCAACGGTGTTCCCCCTGACGCATTGCCCACTGATCGACGAAATGGGGCGCGATCAAAGTTTGCTGCTGAACAGCGATCGCCGTGCCCAAACTGCCTCCGAAGGACTCACCCGCTCTCTGCGCCCCTATCGCTGGGGCGATCCGATTCGTATGGTGCATTGGCGGACTAGTGCCCGTTACGGCGAATTGCGCGTTCGCGAACTAGAAACCTTCACAGGCGGACAGGAACTTGTGATCTGCCTAGATAGCGCCTTTGATTGGCTTCCTGATGCTGACCCGACCCAAAACGACTTTGAGCAAGCTGTGATTGCGGCGGCTTCTCTCTACTTTTATGCCTGTCGTCAAAATCTACAGGTACAGCTATGGACGGCAGGTACGGGTTTAATTCAAGGCAACCAAGCGGTCTTAGAAACACTCGCAGAAACGCGATCGGGCGAATCCATTCAGGTAAGCAGCCTCCCTACCAGTCCGTTCCTATGGCTAACCCAAAATCCAGATAGCCTCAACATCCTGCCGCCTGGTAGCCGTTGGATTTTATGGCAGGCGATCGCCAATCTCAACCCAACAACCTCCCAAAATCTGACTGTACAACGTAATCCCGGCATTCTGGTGCAACCTGACCAATCCCTCCAAATGCAACTGCAATTGCCCGCCACCCGGTAAATTAGAAGGAAAAAATGGAAGAAATTCCCGATGAATTTTGGACTGGGGTAGATCAGTTTAATCAGCAGCAATATTACGCCTGTCATGACACCTTGGAAGCACTGTGGATTGAAGCTGATCAAGCAGACAAGGGGTTTTATCAAGGAATTTTGCAGGTCGCAGTAGGGCTTTATCACTTAAGCAATGAAAATTGGCGGGGAGCCGTCATTTTAATGGGAGAAGGGATTAATCGGCTGTATTCTTATCTGCCTGTTTATGCTGAGGTGGATGTAGAAAGTTTTGTTGTGCATACTTCCCTGTTACACAAATGGTTACAGCAGTTGGGATCTGAGCAAGTGGCGATCGCCCTCCAGCAGCTTAACTATGGCTCTGATTCCACGGCTGCAACTTCAGATTGGACGCTGCCCACACTGCAAAAAATGATTATAAAAAGTAACGTCTCCAATCTTGGATTGCCTTAATCAATCGACGAGAAGAATCACGGTGAGAAGAGTGTTTTAGAGTATGGTTAATTTAAAAGTTTGCAGAAACTTTTCGCGACATTCAAAAGTCTCTATGCTAAGACAGTGTTGTAGTGAGTTCACCGTTTTTGGATAGTCTTTTTTGCACCATGCGTTATTCTCAACTTCTCCGGGTTCCATTGCGTAGACTTGCACTACTCGCGATCGCGCCCACCACTATCGCCGCAACACTGCTGTTTGACTGTCTGATTGGGTTTACGCCAGTGGGTTCTCAAGCAGTAAACGCTCAAACTGCGGAACCATCGCGACCGCTAACGTTGCGCTCTGACATCCAAGAAGCTAATTCCAAAACGGGAGTGATCACCGCCCGTGGCAACGTCCAAATTTACTATCCATCGCGGCAAATTCAAGCGACTGCTGCACAGGCTCAATACTTTAGCCGTGAACGCCGAATTATTCTCACGGGCGATGTTTATGTCTTGCAAAAAGGCAACAGCCTTCGCGGTGAAACGATTACCTACTTAATCGACGAAGGACGTTTCGTTGCCCTGCCTCAGGCTCCTAGACAAGTAGAAGCCATTTACCTAGTGCAAGATAGCCCCGCCCAAACTCCGGCTCCAGTCGCCGCGCCAACCCCTGTGCCTACTGCCGATCCGTTTGGTCAATCTGAATTTTCTCCGTCTACTACTCCCAGTGGCGTTAACCCAGCGACAACCCGTTAATGGTTGTTCGCATCGCTGATAAGATGAGTATTGCGAATTGTGGTGAATATAGCCAGGAGTGGGCTGTTGAAAATCGTTCTTGAGAATATTCACAAATCCTACGGGCAGCGCGTAGTCGTCAGCCGGGTTAGTCTTTCGGTCGCTCAAGGTGAGATTGTTGGGCTGTTAGGTCCAAATGGGGCTGGCAAAACTACGACGTTTTACATTGCCACAGGGCTAGAAAAACCTAATCAAGGGCGCGTTTGGCTAAATGACACCGAAATTACGGGCGTATCTTTTCATCGACGGGCACGGATGGGGATTGGATATCTCGCTCAAGAAGCTAGCATTTTTCGGCATTTGACGGTTGGAGAAAATATTCTTTTGGTGATGGAGCAAACCAATGTGCCGCGATCGGAGTGGGAGGGTCGGCTACATCAGCTACTCAAAGAATTTCGGCTTGAAAAAGTAGTCAATACATTGGGGCTTCGAGTTTCTGGAGGAGAGCGTCGCCGAACTGAGATTGCTAGGGCGCTAGCCACCGGACGGGATGGTCCTCAATTTTTGCTGCTAGATGAACCCTTTGCTGGAGTTGATCCGATCGCGGTCAACGAAATCCAACAAATTGTGTCTCAATTGCGCGATCGCCAGCTTGGAATTCTGATCACCGATCACAACGTCCGCGAAACGCTAGCAATCACTGATCGCTCCTACATCATGCGAGACGGACAGATTTTTGCCTCCGGCAGTTCCGAGGAGCTTTACGATAACCCAGCAGTCCGACAATATTATCTAGGCGATCGCTTCCAGCCTTAAACGCTAAACTTTTTCCTGCCAATTCTGTATACTCCCCCATGCAAAGCCCATGACTATCGACGTTTCCACTTCAAAAAAGCCCCCCTTTCGGCTCTCCGGCTTCTCGATTCCGGGGCTTTCGATGATGGATCGATATATCACTACCGAATTGATCGTGCCCTTTGTGTTTGGGGTCGTTGCCTTCACCTCAATTGGTATTTCAACGGGTGTCCTACTAGATTTGCTGCGGCGAGTCAGCGACTCTGGCTTGCCCATGAGCATCGCCATGCAATTCTTTGTGCTGAGACTGCCTTACTTCGTCGGGCTTGCCTTTCCCATGTCAATGGTCTTGGCTTGCCTACTAGTCTATGGGCGGCTTTCTAGCGACAGTGAATTGATTGCGCTTCGCAGTTGTGGAGTCAGCATTTATCGGTTAGTGGCTCCTGCGGTGGTCATTGGGCTGATTATGAGCGGCATTACGTTTGCCTTCAATGAAGCCGTGGTTCCGGCTGCCAACCTGAAAGCGAGCCAATTGCTGGATCAAGCACTCAACAAAAACAAGCCATCTTTTAAAGAACGAAATATTCTTTATCGCGAGTCAAAAACGATTCGGTTGCCCAGCGGTGAAAAGGATGAGCTACTATCTCGCCTGTTTTACGCCAGAGAATTTGATGGACAGCAAATGAAGGGGCTAACCATTTTGGATTTTTCCCAAAAGGGCTTGAACCAGATTGTGGCATCCGATTCTGCCAAGTGGAACGCTGAGGAAAAAACCTGGGATTTCTTCAACGGTACGATTTATGTTGTTGCGCCAAATGGCTCCTATCGCAACATTGTTCGGTTCGATCGCCAACAAATTCAGCTTCCCCGCACTCCGCTAGATATTGCAAAAACTGCCCGCGATTCTGAAGAAATGACCATTTCTGAAATCCGCCAGTATATCGATCTAATTGGGCAAACGGGTAACCAAAAAGAAATCCGTAAGATGCGCCTGCGGATTGAACAAAAATCTTCTATGCCTTTTGCCAGTCTGTCGTTTGGGTTGGTAGCGGCAACTTTGGGTATTCGACCTCAGCGATCGGGTCGCGCTGCGGGCTTCGGGTTAACGCTGATCATTGTCGTCTCTTACTATGCCTTGATGGTTGCAGGGCAAATTCTTTATCAAGCTGGCATTGTGAATGCCTTTGTTGGCGGCTGGCTACCCACGCTTGTGGCATTAACAACCGGAGTGATTTTAGTCGTTAGGCTCAACCGATAGTCTTGAAATCTCCTGTGACCTCACCCTTTTCTGATATGCCCAAGCCTTTAGTCCCTCTCCCAAATTTGAGAGAGGGATTTTTTAAATTGGATTCCCTTTAGAAAAAACATTTGGCGGAACCGTAGAATGTCTTTTGCAAAACATCCAGAACTATATCGAACTATTAAGCTGCTTCGCCAAACACTTGATTAAAAGCTTTTTCTACTTTGTAGCCAGAGTCGATCGATTCTAGAGGATCTTTTCGTAGGCGATGACGCAGGCAAAGAGTCACCACGCGGCGAATATCATCAATGGTGACTTCGGTGCGACCTTCCAACGCCGCGATCGCCTTTGCTGCCCGATTGGTAACGATATCACCCCGCAACCCGTCCACATCCAAATCTGAACAAACCTGAGAGATTTTGACTCGATAATCGTGGTCGATCGCAATTTTTTTCAGTCGAGCTTGAGCTTCTACCAGCTTTTGGCGCAATGCATCTTGCTCTAACTGGCAGTCATCTAAGAATTCCTGCGGATTTTGGTCAAACTCGGTGCGTTGCTCCACAATTTGCACCCGCAGGGCAGGTTCTTTGACCGTGCGAATTTCCGCGTGCATCCCAAAGCGATCGAGCAATTGGGGGCGCAGTTCGCCTTCTTCAGGGTTTCCAGAGCCAACAAGCACAAATCGTGCCGGGTGACGAATCGAAATGCCTTCTCGTTCTACGGTGTTCCAGCCAGAGGCAGCAGAATCAAGCAGCACGTCTACTAAATGATCATCCAGCAGGTTGACTTCATCCACATACAGGATGCCGCGATTAGCTTTTGCGAGTAGTCCTGGCTCAAAGGCTTTGACTCCTTCAGACAGGGCTTTTTCAATATCAATTGTGCCGCACACCCGGTCTTCCGTTGCGCCAAGGGGCAGATCGACCATTTGCACACTTTTTAGCGCGATCGCAATCTCCATGCCCTGCTCAATTCTCTGCCGAACCTCGTCTCCCATCATTTCGGGATCGCTGGGATGACTGTTGAATGGGTCATCAGCAACCACTTCAATTTCAGGCAGGAGATCAGCAAGCGCGCGAATGGTCGTCGATTTACCCGTGCCGCGATCGCCCATAATCATCACCCCGCCAATTTTGGGATCGATCACATTCAGCAGTAATGCAAGCTTCATCTCCTCCTGACCAACAATCGCCGTGAAAGGGAACACCGGGCGGCGACGAGGAGTCGTAGAGGGTTGGGGAGACTGACCATTTTCGGTTAAGACTGGATTGACTGAAACTTGATTTGCGGTGGGACTCACGGGCTTACCTGAACAACAAAAACTTTCTTAAAGACTGCTTTCCATTGTGCCATACGACATAGACCCATGCCCAATCTACGTCCTCATTTCAACCAATCAACCAGACAATTTCTCAATGCAAACTATCCGATTATTCGAGCGATCGCTTTTGTCTTGATCCGCAAACGCAACAAAAAAATTGTTCAAAATTCCGTAATTCCTTGAATTTATCTGTAGGTATATCCAGATGCGGAACTGTCACCAAATGTAATACCGAGAACTAGCTAGAAGTGGTTTGATAAATTTATAGAGATTTTCGCTCCACACCGCTTCCAAATCGCTGCTTTCTCCTTCGGTCAACCTTTTTCGAGCGATCGCTCTGCATCCTCCAATAAGATGAGCCGTAAGGACGAAGCTTTCCGATTTGGTGATCTGTATAGTTGAGTCAAAGAGTACTGATGAGGCGATCGCATAATCCCTTCAAAGTTGCCTGATGACTCTATAGAATCCGCTGCACTAAACCAAATATTTTCCCTGGGTGAATGGAGGAAGTTATGCAAAAGTCCCTAAAAATGTCTGTTTCCAAATGGTTTACCTTAGTTAGCCGCTTTGGTGTTGCCCTACTAGGAACCTCTATTACTCTAAGTGCTGCATTTGAAGCTCAAGCTGCTTATAGTAAGCCAGTGGCTCAAACGCCTGCTGTGTCAACCGCTACACTGCCTGATGGCGTTTATTTATACGGTCAAGCGCCCAAGCCTGATGAACTTGGCAAAGGGTATTTTGTATTTGAGAATAAAGCCGGAAAAGTTGTCGGTGCCCTCTATATGCCTAGTTCATCCTTTGACTGTGCAGCAGGTGAGTTTAAAGCGGACCAACTTGCATTGATGGTAACTGATAGTTACGATCGCACCGCTAACCCATTTGAGATTGCCCTCGATCGCACTTCAACGGTTGCTAGCAGTGGTAATTCATCTCTACCTTTAGGATTACAAGGCTTTCATAAATTAGATGCTGTAAGCAAAAACGATTTGCGTCTGTTGAATGTCTGCAAGCTGGATACACAACGAGCGCAAAAGTAGGTTATTGCCAGACTTAGGCTGTACTCTCAGTCACTGGATGAAAACAAAACGCTAAACCTAGAATTACGTAGGCTGCCAGCAGCAAAAGATAGCGTTTTTGATGGACATTCTAGATTTTGGACGGTGTGAGTTCTGGCGTTCAAATTTTGAGTCAGCGTAAGTCACAGCCAATCAATTCAGGCGAACTGTAAAGAACTATTTCGCAAACTTGATTAAGCGCAATCTTTTGCAGTGATCCCTAAGCTGCCGTTAAGTTCTTTGATATTAGCGATCGATTCAATTAAGGTGAGTGGATGGCAATAAACCACTTAAGCTTTATTTGTATGTCAGCAAGCATTTTGATTCGGACAAATTAACTGCCTACCCCCACAAAAGGCTATGAAGCTTCTGTTCTAAACAAGCCTTCTGTTCTAAACAAGCCTTCTGAGCAAGCTAGGTGTGGCTATGTTCATTGTTTGATTTCTCTCAGGAACAGCTTTCTTTTTATATGACTTCTTTTTCTACTCAGCGCTCTAGTTCATTTTCTTCATCGCTACCGACTTCAACGCCCCAATCGAGTGATGATGCCTTACAAGTAGCGCAGGGAATTTATATCACGATTCATGGGCACTTCTATCAGCCACCGCGTGAAAATCCATACCTGGATGTGATTGAGCATCAGCCGAGTGCGGCTCCGTTCCATAACTGGAACGAGCGCATTCACTATGAGTGCTATCGTCCCAATGCTTTTGCCCGCATTGTTAACGATCGCGAAGAGGTCGTAGGGATCGTCAATAACTACGAGTACCTCAGCTTTAATTTTGGGGCAACGTTACTAAACTGGATGGAACGCCACGATGTAGAAGTGTATCAGCGGATTTTGGAGGCAGATCGAACAAGCTGCGATCGCTTGAATGGACACGGCAACGCGATCGCCCAAGTTTATAACCACATCATTTTGCCCCTGGCAAGCGATCGCGATAAGTTGACCCAAATTCGTTGGGGAAAAGCAGATTTTTGCTCTCGCTTTGGGCGCGATCCTGAAGGCATGTGGCTAGCAGAAACTGCTGTCGATTACGCCACGCTGGAAGCCCTCGTAGCAGAAGGAATTCAGTTCATCATTTTGGCTCCGTCGCAAGCAGAGCGCTGTCGCCCAATGCCTACGGCTGAGCAGCCAGAACCGGAATGGCTAGAAGTTGGGGGTAGCCAAATCAATCCCACTCGCCCTTACCGCTGTTACTTGCCA
>Ga0105044_10014990_pt1 | contig 10476 bp, 20 predicted proteins | sample MAT01_FD_78092 | JGI IMG/M metagenome (GOLD analysis project Ga0105044, IMG submission 78092) | Freshwater microbial communities from Lake Fryxell liftoff mats and glacier meltwater in Antarctica - MAT-01 | ecosystem: Environmental > Aquatic > Freshwater > Ice > Liftoff microbial mat | place...
ACCTCATCATAAGGGCTCGATTTGGGGCCTCCGTTCCAAATTGACCCTCCATCCATTCCCAAAAACTGCATTTCCATCCAATCCCTTCAGGCCCCTCTCACCTGGGGGACAGGCTCTAATTATTGGCCGTGTCGGGGACTACCTGCAGGGCAATGACATTGGCTTCGGTGAGGTTGTCGGCCAAAGGCACCACCGTCAGTTCCGCATACTCGGCGTTGGCCGGGATGGTGACCGGCTTGGGATCGCCCAGCGCCACCGCGCCTGCCGGCCAACCAGCGCCGGTGAGGTAATAGTCGTTGGGCGATGCCGTCCCATAAGCCGCGGTCAGGTTCGCGTTGTCACCCGGGCGGCGGACGCCCGAGTCGATCCGTTGGACCCGTACCGTTAGGGTGGGCAGTCCGGTCCAAGTACCCGCGGCATTGGGACTGCGCCGCACCCGGAATTTGGCGCGCTTGGAGACGAGGGTGTTCTTGTCGTCCGCGGCATCCGGAGACGCGATGATGTCCGCCCAAGTTCCCATGGGCAGTTCCAACGAGGCCCACGCGTGATTCCGTTTGTCGAGGAGGCCGGGGTTCGGCGGGTCCAGGTAATTGTGCGACGCTTGGATCCGAATCACGGCGTTGGCTGGCAACGGCGGCGAATCAGCCGCAATCAAGGTCAGGCTGAAACTGGCGACCCCGTTGACATCGGTCTCAACCACCGTGGCATGGTAGTGCTGCAGAGATCGTTCGGTTCCATCCACCCAGGCATTGGCGGTTACCCGCACCCCCAAGCCGGCCGAGAACGCCGTCCCGGGCGAAGGGGTGCCGGGCAGTCCATGCTTCATCACGCGGGCGGTGCCGTTCACGGAGTATCCACTGGGGGTTGCACTGACGATGCAGGGACCCAGCACCACCTCCCAAACATTCTTCAGGTGGTCACCCATCACCGGTTCGTACCCAGCATCGAATTCAGCCTGGAAAAGGGGTCAAAAAGGGGTCAGTTCTGGCTAATGCCAACTAACTGCGGTGGGTCATGCTCGTCCGCCTGGCCCGCAATCAGAGTCAAATACCCCGGCGCGCTCTATCACGTGCTCAACCGCGGCGATCGCCGTGAACCCATCTTCAAGGATGATCGCGACCGCCGGACATTCGTCGAAGCCTTGGCCGCTGTCTTCGGCCGGACCGTTGGGCAGGTCCACGCCTACGTCCTCATGCCCAATCACTTTCACTTCGTCGTCGAGACGCCCCAGCCGAATCTCATCGCGGGCATGAAATGGTTGCTCGGCATCTACACCGGCCGGTTCAACCGGCGACACCAGCTCTCCGGCCACTTGTTCAGCGGCCGTTACAAGTCATTGCTCGTGGATGGCTCGGGCCAAGGCTACCTGAAGACCGTGTGCGATTACGTGCATCTGAACCCGGCACGGGCGAGGTTGCTGAAGAAGGACCCGCCGTTAAGCGCGTTTGCCTGGAGCAGTTGGCCGGCGTATTTGCTGGCCCCGTCGCAGCGGCCGTCATGGCTTCGGATGGACCGATTGTTGGGGGAGCACGGCATCCGGAAGGACAGCCCGGCCGGGCGCAAAAACTGGAGCGCCGGCTGGAAGCCCAACGCGCGGCGAAGGAAGCCGACAAGTACCAACCGATCCGGCGCGGATGGTGCCTGGGCGGGGAGGCGTTCCGGGAGGAACTGCTGGGGAAGATGAGCGAGCGGCGGGGCGGGGAGCATTACGGCGCGGAACGGGCGGAAAGCGACACGGCGAAGGCGGAGCGGATGGTGAAGGAGGAATTGAAGCGTCGGAAGTGGAAGGAAGCAGCGCGCCAAGGGCGACGCGGGCAAGGTGAAGGTGGCGCGGCGGCTGCGGGCGGAGACGGTGATGACGGTGGCTTGGATTGCAGAGCGATTGAGTCTGGGCAGCCGCAATTACGCGAACTTGCTGCTACGGCAAGCAGCTGGGTGAAGGCGAGTAGTCAATAGCCAGAACTGAGCCCTATTTCTCCACAGCGCTCCGAGGCGGGCAAGGCGTTGGGGTGTTCAGTCAGAGGTAGGCGAGCTTTCCTGTACACCGGCAGGGTTCGTAGCCGAGAAGCAGTCCCAAGCGCTAAAGCGTTTTTCCTGGCACCACGAGTGCTATGGTTGGCGCGTCAAGTTCACTTTTGACTTATGGCGACTTTTGTGATCCGTGTGATGGCGGTGACCCCTGGTTAAGCCTCGACTCGATCATTTCAATACACTTAACCGATTGGGGATCGCTTCTCCTGGTACGAGCATGTTCTAAGACTGTTATTCCACTAGTGTCAACAGCCCTAACATCTGCGCCACGTTCGATTAACACACTAGTTGTCTCCCAGTGGGCCTGCGAGACAGCCCACAAAAGAGGCGTCATTTTTCGGCCATCGTAGGATATTACATTAATATCGGCACCACCGTCCAACAACACCCGCACACTTTTAGTGTCACCCACGCCGCTGGCCAAAAGTAACTTTCTGTCTATATCTTTTAGACGCACATAATCATGACACCCACTAAGTCCTATAATTGTAAGTATTGTAAAAATCAGCTTTATATTCAAAGAATACTTGTTGGTATTCATTTTAATTCCTTTATTGACTCATTAATGATCTCTCCTTTGAAAAAAGTCGTTACATCAGTATATCCACTCGGAATTCTTATATAATGAGAAAGCATCAACACGGGCACGGCATCCCCTTTTCTCACCCTGGCCCTGACGACCCCGACCCCACCATCTGCGGCAAGCCCGTTGTTTGAAATGCTCGAGTACCAATTTTGGACATTTCTCCCCTTTTCCCAAAGATAGACCGCACCAAACTCTTTCACCGGATTCGCCTTGCTTAGCGAAACTCCAAACATTTTGAATTTATATCGGTACTTAACCTCCACTTCTGTGTCACTTTTGCATCCGTCTAGAAAGAGAACAATTGTTGCAGCATCGGACTTGTGGTCTGCATTGGGCGCAAATGTCTCCATATATAGGTCGAAAACCGTATTGCAATTTGCATAGCCAATATTTAGAGGGTCACGAATCAAATTGTGGAGCAATAGTGTGGACGAAGCTCTGGTTTTTCAACATTTTTGGATCCAGTCGCGCACCAGAATGGCTGACCCCATTCGCCGGTAAATCCTGCGGGTTCGAATGAAAACAATCCTTTGACTACATGAAAGTAGTAGTCAATCAAACCCAAGTAGTCGACAGACGCAATCGGGCTGTTGTTGAGAAAGGAGTGAAGATTTAGCCCACCTTTCTCCCCAACTGGATCCCTGCTCAACCATCTTCCGGACCCCGAACTATAGTAACGATAGCCGCAGTATAGGAAATCCGATTCTGCATCTCTGTATTTTGTGGAGTACAATAGGGGGTGTGCGGCTTGAATTCCTGAAGAACGGATCAACTCCCCAAACGGTCCATACTCGTAAATTGCACTTAAGCTGCCGCTGGTTCCATCTACCAAGGCCACGACATTCCCATTGGCGTCGTAAGCGACGAATTGAGCGGCTTGTCCTGCTGGCTTAACACTCAAAAGTCCACCAGCACCGCCAGCGCCCCGCAGGTTGCCACTCAGATCCGTACCCCATTGGTAACTTCGCACCGTCGCATTTGCCCCATCCAATTCCGCGATCAGGTTCCAACCGTCGTACAGGAACTTCAGCGTTGTGTTGGGGTTCGCCGGGTAGGCCGTGCCGTTCCATACGAATACCTTCTTGCCTATCCGGCGACTCCCGGCGTCATACTCGAAAAGGAGTTTTCGCTTAGATCCGGACGGAGCATTCATCAAACTTTCCATCGCAGTAAGGCGGTTCTCTCCGTCCCACGTGTACATCCACCGGCCGTCTTGGCTGAGGTTCCCGTCCAAATCATAGTTGAACGACTCCGGAGTCTGCGGGACGAAGACGTTTCCACTAACCGTCGTGCCTCTCACCACGGTGCTGACCCCCTGCCATGCGGCCGCCGATCCGTTCGCAATGCTGAGCGATTTTTGGAAGTACTCGCCCCGCCGGTAGTCTGCAGCTACACCGTTTACCGTGACGGAACTTGGCTGGTAAATCCGCCGCCTGGCCGGCGTGCAAGTGCTCGAACAACGCCGTGGCTTCCAACTCCGGCGACGCCCGAAGTCGGCGCTCGGCCTCCGGCCAGACCGCCGCCAGCGGGTCGGCTCGGGTCCGCCACGTATGCGGCTTGCGGAGTTGTTCGGGTGAGTGTTGAGACTGAACATATTTGCGGGCCGTCTTGAGATCGACATCCGCGGACAGGGCACTGAGCGACATATTTTTTGTTCGGGCGTACTCCCGCAGGAGTCGCCGGTACTGCTTCTGGTTGATCATCCACGGCACCGCCATTCACGAGATCAACGGGCATCCGCCCGCAAACCGGCTGCGCCGGACCAACAGAAATCCCCACCGCCAGCGGTGGGGACTTCTAATCGTCGTCAGTGAGGAAAAATAATCGTCGTTCTACACCCGGTTCGTCCTCGGCCAGGGATGCGACGGTCCAAACTAGGTTTGGGTCACTGAGAAGGACCCGTTCCTGGCCGTCAATCCGAACGGATCGCCGCGGGAATTATTCGCGGAGAACCGGTGCTCGTGGGTGAGGAGAAGCTTCACATCAACGACCGCGTCCTGTTCACGCGCAACAGTCAGGCGCTCGGTTTCTTCAACGACGAACTGGGAACGATTTCGGGCCGAGACCAAGCACGGCTTCACGTGAAGATGGAAAACGGCCGGTCCGTGACCGTCGACACGAGTGAATACCGTCACCTTCGACTCGGCTATGCGCTCACTACTCACAAAGGCCAAGGCATGACCACCGAGCAGTCCTTCATTCTGACCGGCCCGATGGAGAATCGGGAACAGACCTACGTTCAAGCGTCACGAGCGCGAGGGGATACCGGGTTCTTCGTCGGCACCGAGGACCTCCAACGCACCGCCGATCGGATGGCTCACAGTCAGCCCAAAGAACTTGCTAGTGATTTGGTGGTCGCGGTTCTCAAACTTGAGCTGGAGCTCCTGCCTTGATTAATAATTCCTTGGTCATCGAGAAGATGTCAGCGGCGGAATGAAAGCGGGGGAAACCTGGCGGTTTGAAAATCCGTTTTCTTGGGTGGGATTTTCTTCGAACACTTCGTCCTAAATCGCTTCTTCCTGCTTCGGGTTTCGTTTTCTTGGGCTCTCTTCTCCGTGGTGAGTTCGCAGCGTCGGACCTGAGCTGGAATGGGAGTTAATCAGGTAGGGGCCGGGAAGGTCGCCTCAGGACGGGAGCGGAATCTCCGCCCGGGCGCGGGTTAGGATGTCGCGTGGAACCTGCACAATCCGCTCTTCCGGGCTACACCCGGCGTGGACCGGAAGCTGCGGGCTGGCAGTGGCCGCAATGTCCTTGCCGATCACGGCAAAGTCACCGGATTCCATTTCGAGGATATCGGGGCATCCGTGACCGCCCGAACAGGGGCGGAGAGAGTTTCCAACTGGGGAATAGAGGAGGCTTCGGAGGAACATGGTTCGGGACTATCAGTATACTGATATTTACCGCTCTCTACTGAACGCAAGAAGCAGGGCGTTTCCATGAACGCTTTGGCCGCGAAATCTGGTCTCAGTCAGTCCTTTATCAGCATGTTCGAATCCCAGCCCGCCAATCCAACGATCGACACGTTGCTAAGAATTTCCGAGGCCTTGGGGTTGGATGCCGGAGAAATTCTGACCCAGGCTTTGCGCGACGTGGAGCACCCGATCCGGGCAATCCCACCGAAATTGAAGGAAGAGGCATTGACCGAATCTTGAGACTGAGTTACACTGTATGCACTTGAGAGATTTGAGTCTATGAGTGCTTCCGCGGTGGTCAGTTTACGGCTTTCCCAAGATCAGGCCAGTCGGCTTCGACGGATGGCCAAACGGTTGGGGCGTAGCGCTAGCGAGGTCGGTGCGCAGTTGCTGTCCGAGAGTTTGCGCCAGGCGGAGTATACTTTTATCGAGTTCCGCGACTCTCCGGTCGGTCGGCAGGCCTATATCCAAGGATCCCGGCTCACCGTGTGGCAGGTCATTTCAATTCTTCGGGATTACACAGGAGACGTAGGCAAAGCGGCCGATCATCTCCGCTGGCCCGCCACCAAAATCCACGCGGCCATCGCTTATGCGAAGAGTTACCCGGAGGAAATTGAAGAGGCTATCAGCGAAAACGCCTCCACAGATTTTGAGAGACTCTCCCAGATTTTGCCGGGCATCCAACGCCTCAAGGCCAAAGCGCCCAAAGCAACTCGTTAAGCCGGTATGCTCAAGCTTCTAACCGATGAGCATATTTCTCCAGCAGTTGCCCCCGCCCTGAAGCGACTTTGCCGCGAGCAATTCGCCATAAGCCTTCACGAATGGGAGAACGGCCAATTCCTTGGGGCATCCGATGCCATTGTGTTGGGTGAAGCCGCCACCCACGGCCTGACGATGGTCACTTTTGACGTGAGGACGATTCCGCCCCTCTTAAAGAGCTGGGCGGAAGTGGGAAAAGACCAGGCCGGCGTTGTCTTTGTGGATCAACGGACTTACTCTCAAAACGAGATCGGAGGGATCGCCCGAGCACTTCGAGAGTTGACGCGCCAGTTTGGAGAACAGGACTGGTCAAACAGGTATTTTTTCCTCTGATCGGTAATGGGAACTTCGGCCAAGGCCTCCAAGAAGTCACTGCCCTACAGGTAGAGGAGTGGCTGTGGGTGGCTTGGGGGCCGCCTCTGGACTTACAGTTTCGCCCGCGCTGGAGACCGTGGCGGTGTGGGTTCGGAAAGTGGATATCGGGAGGGATGTTTTCAGGATCATTCCGTCCTTCAATCGAATCCGGCCGGTTGCCGCCTATTACGAAATTTCCCCAACGTCGACCCACCTGAACTGGCGGACGACTGCTGACAACGCGGCCGGAACGGTTAAGGTCATGCCCCGGTATGCAGGACACATCCACCGACCGCATCGCGGTTGACCCGCGCGTTTGTCATGGCCAACCCGTCATCCGGGGAACCCGCGTCCCAGTGTCCCTCGTCACCGGTTCGCTAGCGGGCGGCATGACTTTTGAGGAAGTCACCCGCGAGTATGGGGTGAGTCTTGACGACATCCGAACCGCCCTGCGCTTCGCGACCCGCCTGGTAGAAGAAGAGCGACACCACCGGTTGCCCGCGTAGGCGGTGGGGGCACGAAGCCTTGGACGTGCGCGACCTGGGTTTGGGCAGCGCGGAGGATGCTTCCATTGCCCGGCAGGCCCGCGAGCATGGGCTCGCCTTCGTGACGCGCGATTTCGACTTCGCCGACATCCGCAACTATCCACCGGCCGACTATCACGGGCTGGTTGTTTTAGAACTGCCCGATGACGCGCTGGCCGTCGAGATCGTCGCCTTGCTCGATCGCTTGCTGCGTCACGAGGCATGGCTGGCCGGGCTTCCCGGCCGACTGGCCGTCGTGGATTCCCACAGGGCACGGTTCCGCCCGCCCCTGCCCTGAAGCTCGACTGAACCCGAAGATCAACCGCAACTAAGTAAACTCGACGCGCCAACCGTCGCACTCCTGGTGCCAGGAAAAACGCTTTGGAGCTTGGGACCGCTTCTCGGCTACGAACCCTGCCCGTGTACCGGAAAGCTCGCCTACCTCTGACTGAACTCCCCAACGCCTTGCCCGCCTCGGGGCGCTGTCCCAGTCAACCAGGAACCAGGTGGACGGTCGGAGTTTTTTCCCGCTTTCAGTTTTTGGGGCGGCCAACTTGGAACTCGAGTTGCGCCGAGGAGCCACGCTCGTCACGCGTGATCGCAAGCGTTCGAACGGGTGCCGACGCGACGCGCACCTCCCCTGGGGGCAGTGTTTGTTCCGGCCAAATCCCCGGGATCGAGTCCCGCCAACGGAGTGAAGCAGGTGATAAGTGAGAGGGCAGAGGTCAGAGATGGGTCTTCGGTCGGGTAAATTTTACCGAACAAAGCCGAACAAATTTTCTTCGGGACGGCTCGGCTTAACGACGAAATTCCGGAAAAGAGGATCGCGCACTTTGCGCCCTATTTACGGGCTGATGACGCATATTTAGGTCGTCGTCGCGAAGTGTCTGATTCAACTTCAACTCCCGCAGCCCTGGCCATCCCACGGTCGAGAGGGAGCCCGTCGGATCTCCGCTTCGTAAAGGCCACCCGGGGCAACCCGGCAACTCCGTAGCTTCAGAGACTTGTATTGTGCTTTGTGCTTCAGCACTGCCGTGGTGTCGCTCCGCCCATAGTCGACCCATTCCCGTTGGCTTGGATTCGTCGACCCTGGTGTCCGGGTCAAGACCATCAGGACAGTTCCGCTGCGGAACGGTGCGGGATTCCGAACTCCGCATTGAACGAGCAAACGAGGTGGTCAGTAATGTGGAACCCTCCTGGTTCAACACGGTTCAACAGTAAAATCTTCGCGACGGTGCAGAACAGCGCACTTTCGGGATTTCAGAACGCGAATGTTCCCGATGTAAACCGCACTTTCCCGAAGATTTACATGGATTCCTAAACGACGGATCCAGGTTCAATTCCTGGTCGGGGCACCAGTTGGTAATCAGCAAGTTGTGTGTTTTTAAGAGTAGAGAGTTGACTGCGGTTCAACACTGGTTTTCAACCACTATCGTGGGCTAGCCACCAAGGAAGCGGCCAAGGAGTTTTTTCAGATCGAACCGCCCGGCAGCGCGAGACCAGCTTAGGCACCTCCTGACCGAGTCCCTTAGGTTTGATCCCTTCCTTCCAGGGCCGCCTCCCCGGATAATTCCATCTTTCCACGTGGAACCTCTGGGCCTGTTCCGATGGATGAATCACCGGAATGAATGCGAACATCCCCGCCGCTCTGCCCATTTCCGCTGATCCACCGCGCCTCGCGACCAAACGTGAAGTCGCCCGATTTCTCCAGGTCACGCCCCGAACCATCGAAACCTACCATCGCCTGGGACTGCCGCACTATCGCCTCGGACCTCGGCGAAATCGTTATGACCTTTCCGCGGTCAGGAAATGGTTGGAAACACGCGGTGAGCTGTGACCTCGAGGCGGTGGAGATCATTTCCAACCATCCCTCAAGGATGGACAGATGCTCCGGCCGTAGCCTTGGCGTCGTGGTTTCAGGGAATTGCTTCCCCTCCGCCCTCTCGCCGGAGGATGGCTATGGGCGCTTCGTGGCTGAACTGATGACGCGGATTCAGGCAGCTCGGTCTTCGGTTTGCCCGCGCGTTCAATCGCCACCTCGTGCTGCTCTACTGGGACATCGGGCGGGGTCTCGTGGAGAAACAGCAGGTGGCCGGGTGGGGGATGCCATGGTCGAGCACCTCGCTGTCGACCTCCGGACCGAATCTCTCGACGTGCGCGGGTTTTCCGGAGTGAACCTGTGGCGGATGAAGCAGCCCGCTCGGGCGCACTCCTCGCCTGAGTTTCTCTCCCGGGCAGTGAGAGAATTAGCCGCTTCCGGGGCCTCGGGGGCACCACGCCAACGTGCTGGCCAAGGTCATCGGTCGCGCCGATCTTCGCGCTACGGCACAAGCGGCAACAGCCCGGTCGCTTTCTCGAATCCATGTCTGATTCTCCGCCCTGTAGTGACGCCTCACGCGACGGCCGTCCCCAAATTTATCGTGGCTGTCGGCAAACCGCACCTTGCCGCTGCCGCCTCGGGGCAATCACCCTTCAGACAAGATTTTTAACTGCCCAGACCTCACCGTGAGGACGCCCGCCAATCAATTCTCAAGTCCTGATGCCTCCAGCGAACCGAATCCTCTTTCGATTCCTCCATAAACCTCAGCTGCGAGGCCGGGGTGCCAGTCCGGAAGACCCACGCCCAACCACGCGCCGCCTCGCCATCATGAACCGCGCCCTGCGCGGTATCGAGGCCGACTTCGGCCCCGAGAACCCCGACACCTTCCGCCGCGACCTCCATCACGACCTCCGCGCCGCATGAATAAGAAAGCCCTCACCGAGACGGACATCCGCACGAAGTTCATCACGCCCGCCCTCGTCGGAGCAAATGGCGACAAGTGCAATGGCGACAAGTGGAACGTGATGACGCAAATCCGCGAGGAGGCTTACTTCACAAAAGGCCGGGTTATCGTTCGCGGCAAGACCGTCAAGCGCGGTGAGGCGAAAAAGGCGGACTACATCCTGTCCTATAAGCCGAATCTCCCGCTCGCGGTCATGGAGGCCAAGGACAACCACCACTCCCTCGGCGACGGAATGCCGCAGGCGCTCGAATATGCTGAGATGCTCGACGTGCCTTTGCCTACAGCTGCAATGGCGCGTGCCCATCGCCCAGATCAAGGCCGGCAACTTCAACCTCGACCTCAATAACCCGCACAACCCCGACACCGGCCCCGACGGCGTGGACCATCTCCTGCCTGATTACGAAAAACGGCGCGTTTTTGAATCAATGACCTCAGAGGGCGGTTGATTACGCTACGAGGCAGGCGGTCAATGTTTGGTTGTTGTTGGCTTTTTGCACGCCGGATTTTTGCTTTTGATTTTGCTCCCG
>Ga0105044_10014997_pt1 | contig 10473 bp, 12 predicted proteins | sample MAT01_FD_78092 | JGI IMG/M metagenome (GOLD analysis project Ga0105044, IMG submission 78092) | Freshwater microbial communities from Lake Fryxell liftoff mats and glacier meltwater in Antarctica - MAT-01 | ecosystem: Environmental > Aquatic > Freshwater > Ice > Liftoff microbial mat | place...
CGGCGCCGCCGGTGTGGTTCACAAGTCCGCCGACGTGTCCACGATCGTCGACTCCATCAGGCGCCTCCACCGGGGAGAACAACTGGTGTCGCCTCGTCAGGTGGCCGATGCGGTGCGCTTGGCCGTCTCGCACCGCCAACGAACCCAGAGGGAACGTCAGCTGATCGACAGCCTCACTCCCCGCGAGCGCGAGGTGCTGGAGACACTGGCCGAGGGGCTCGCTGACAAGGAGATCGCCGCCCGCCTGGATGTGGGCATGGGAACCGTGCGCACCCACGTGAACAGCATCCTGATGAAGCTGGAGGTTCGGTCCCGGCTCCAAGCCGTAGTACTCGCCGCCCGCCACGATGCCATCGACCTGGGCTGACGCGCAGCGCGCGGGTTCGGGTGGTGGGAGCGGTGGCGTCCGTCCGGTCGCGTCATCGACGAATTCGCGTAGGGAAATACCGATGGTCTCGCCGACGTCCGGAGCGGCCGACGTCCACACAATGAGATGGACGCATTCCGGCCACTCGGGCACGGAACTTCACGAAGGAGAACCAGCCATGGCCACCGATGCTCTCACTCGAAATCGGCGACGCTTCAGCATCCCGGCAGCCGCCGCCCTCGGCGGAGCGCTGGCCGGAATGGGACTGCTGGTTGCGGTCGGCAACAACGGCGGCACCAGTGCCGACTCCACGATGTCCGACGTGACGACGACGGTGCCCGCTCCCACGTCCGCCGCCCCGGCCCCGGCCCCTGCACCCACAACGGCGTCGAGGCCCAGCTCGGATGGGATCGGTGCCCAAGAAGCCGGGCCCATCGCCGCCGCCCACGTCGGCGGCACCGTCGACACCGTCACGGCCGAGACCGACTACGGCGCAGCGTGGGACGTCGATGTGTACGCACCGAACGGTGAGTACACCATCTATGTCAGCAGCAGCGGGGCCATCGTGCGAGTCGAGGGGCCCTTCACCGACTAAGGGTGTTGCCCGGTCGTCGTGAGCGGCCACCCGCGCCCTGAAGGTTGTTGTCCACCGGCCCCACGAGGGATGTCGGATCGGTTCTGCGTGCCCTTCGCCCCGGACCACGACCGAGTCAGCTCAATGTCGCGGCGGTGCTGGGAAGAAGGCGTTGGTCTTCCTCATGTACTCGTCGTAGCCGGGGCGGCGCTTGGTGATCGAGCGCTCGAGCATGGCCACGCCCGAGACCCGCAGCAGGAAGAACGTCATGACGATCGGTCCGATGACGGTGTAGATCCCCATCCCGGTGGCGGCGGCCACGATCCAGATGCCCCACCAGACGCAGAAGTCGCCGAAGTAGTTGGGGTGGCGGGTGTAGCGCCACAGGCCCTGGTCCATCACCAGCCCGGCGTTGGCCGGGTCGGCCTTGAACTGGGAGAGCTGGAAGTCCCCGGTCGACTCGAAGTAGATGCCGACGGTGTAGAGGATCACGCCGACGATCTCGACGGGGCCCAGGGAGGCGGGCTGGTCGGCGACCGAGCCGACCTGAACCGGAAGGCTGACGATCCACATCAGGACGCCCTGCAGGCCGAACACCAGCCACAGGCTCTGCACCCCGAACGTGTCGCCCCGGCGCTTGCGCATGGCCACGTACCGGGGGTCCTCGCCCTTGCCGTGGTTGCGGATGAAGAGGTAGATCGCCAGCCGCCCGCCCCAGAGCGTGACCATCCACACCAACAGCATCTTGCGGCTGGCCACGCCCTCCCCCAGGGCAGAGGAGACCCAGGCCACCAGCACGAAGCCCGCGCCCCACACGATGTCGACGATGGAGGCGTTCTTCAGGCGCAGCGACACCACCCAGGTGCCGATCATCAGGACCGCGATGGCCAGCGCGCTGGCCCCGAAGACCTCGAGGTGGTTCATGCCGCGACCCCCTCGCTGGAACGGGCCGCGAGTCGATCGACGATCCAGTCGTCCATCACGAGCCACTTCTCGTACAGCCAGGCCATGCGGGCCTCCTCGTCCTCGGGCACCTCTCGACGTTCATAGCGCCACACCTTGACCTCGACGGGCTCGCGCAGTGGCACCACGTGCCAGAACTTCTTGAGCGATGCCAGCGGCTCGAAGCCGACGTGGCCCACGATCACCACGTTGGCCTGGGGTGAGCCGTCGAAGAACGCGTTGACCCCACCCGGTCGGGGCGGCATGACGTGACGGAAGCGGGCCGCCATCGCCGCCTGGGGCGAGTCCCGTTCCTCGAGCTTGGTCACGGCCCGGGCGAGGCCCGACGGGGTGTAGAGGCCCCCACCCGGGAAGATGGCAGCGCACTCGTCGGCCTCCATCCCCGTGACGAGGGTGCGCAGGGTGGCCAACTCCTCGGTGTTGTCGCCGGTGCCGCGGGCCACGAAGTGGTTGGGGATGCGCTGGCCCACGATGTCGAGGCAGGGGTCGAAGCGCAGGCCGCGGGTGAGCGTGTAGCGCAGGTACCAGCCCTGGCGGTTGCCCAGGATGTACACGGGGGCGATGGCGTCGACGATGGACACGTGCTGGGAGAACGCCAGCAGCGGTCCGGGGCCGAGGTCGTCGGGGAGGTCGAAGTCCCAGCGGACACCGACGACGCGCTGGGCCCCCCGGACGAGGCGCCCACACCACCAGTGCATCAAGCCGTGGTTGCGCTCGGTCCATGTCCGTCGGGCGACGGGCTGGGTCACCCAGGTCCACAGGATGACGGGGTGGGAGCTCACCTCGGTCCAGAGCGCGAGCACGAAGAAGGCGACGAGCCGGACCGTGGGCCACCCCCGTCGGCGGAGGACCAGGTCGGTGACCACGGCGAGCAGGCCGGCCACGGGCGACAGCACGACCGCCAGGAGGAAGAGCACCCAGGCGATCGTGATCGTGAGGATCCGACGGGGGATGGCCGCCGGGTAGGGGGAGGGCATGCCGCCCCGGCGGTGGTCCTTCACGTGGCTCTCACCCTAGAACGGGTTCTAGAATCGATCGCCGTCACCGAACTCGGGAGAAGCACGTGGGTCAGCCTGTCATCGTCGAAGCCGTCCGTACGCCCATCGGCAAGCGCAACGGCTGGCTCTCGGGCCTCCACGCCGCCGAACTGCTGGCCGCCGCCCAGGTCGAGGTGGTCAAGCGGGCCGGCATCGAGCCCGGCACCGTCGAGCAGGTCGTGGGTGGTTGCGTCACCCAGGCCGGCGAGCAGGCCTCCAACGTCACCCGCAACGCCTGGCTCAGCGCCGGCCTCCCGTACGAGACGGCGGCCACCACGGTGGACTGCCAGTGCGGCTCGGCCCAGCAGGCCAGCCACTTCATCAGCAACCTGATCGCCGTCGACGCCATCGACGTCGGCATCTCCTGTGGCGTCGAGGCCATGAGCCGCGTCGGCCTCGGGGCCAACGTCTACAACGGCCCCGGCTCGTCGAAGCCCGACAACTTCCCGTGGGACATGCCCGACCAGTTCGGCGCGGCGGAGCGGATCGCCCAGAACCGGGGCATCACCCGCGACGATGTCGACTGGCTCGGGGCCGAGTCCCAACGCAAGGCCGCCCAGGCCTGGGCCGAGGGCCGCTTCGACCGCGAGGTCGCCCCCATCGAGGTCCCGATGTTGGGCGAGGACGGCCAGCCGACCGGCGAGAAGCAGGTCATCAGCAAGGACCAGGGCCTGCGGGAGACCACCCAGGAGAGCCTGGGCCAGCTCAAGCCGGTGATGCCCGACGGCATCCACACGGCGGGCAACAGCTCCCAGATCTCCGACGGCGCCGCCGCCGTGCTCTGGATGGACGAGGACAAGGCCAAGGCCGCCGGCCTGAAGCCGCGGGCCCGGATCGTCGCGCAGGCGCTCGTCGGTGACGACCCCTACTACCACCTCGACGGCCCGCGGGCCGCCACCACCCGGGTGCTCGAGAAGGCCGGCATGACCATCCCCGACATCGACCTGTTCGAGGTCAACGAGGCGTTCGCCTCGGTGGCCATGTCCTGGGCCCAGCTCCACGAGCCGGACTGGGACAAGGTCAACGTCAACGGCGGGGCCATTGCGATCGGCCATCCCGTGGGCTCGACCGGCGCCCGCCTGATCACGACGATCCTGCACGAGCTGGAGCGCACCGACGGCCAGTTCGGCCTCGTGTCCATGTGCTGCGGCGGCGCCCTCGCCACCGGCACCATCATCGAGCGGATCTGACATCTCGTCCGACTCCGTCGGCGCGATGATGGGCCGGTGAGCGCCGGCCACTCCCACGCCCACGGTCCCGTCCTGGATCCGTCCTCGGCGCGCGCCCGCCGGATCACCGCGGTCGTCGCCGGAGTCATCGCCGTGCTCTCGGTGGTCCTGGTCGTCGTCTTCTGGCCGGGAGAGGTCGAGAACGCGGTCGGCTATGACCCGTTCGCCACGGACCTCTACGACGCCGAGGTCACCGGCGCGGTGGAGGCCCCGTGCCAAGGCGTTCCCGTCGAGGGCCAGATCGAGATCGAGACCCGCTGCCTGACCCTGGAGCTGACCCTCCAGTCCGGTCCCGACGAGGGCGAAACGGCGAGCCTGAACTACGTCGAAGGCCCCGGATCGGCTGGCCTCCAGGAGGGTGACCAGATCGTCGTCGGCCTCTCGCCGGACGCCCCGCCGGAGTTCCGGTACTACTTCGCCGACTTCCAGCGCACGAGCCCGATGTTGGTGCTCCTCATCTTCTTCATCGCCGCCGTGCTCCTGCTCGGCCGCTTCGGCGGCTTGCGGGCCTTGCTCGGGGCGGGGGCCAGCCTGGTGGTGATCGTGGTCTTCCTGGTCCCGGCCCTGCTCGAGGGGACCAGCCCCGTCGTGGTCGCCCTCGTCGGCGCGGGCCTGATCGCCGTCCTCGCGCTCTACCTGACCCACGGCGTCAACCATCGGACCAACGTCGCCTTCCTGGGGACCATCGCCAGCCTGGCCCTCACCGCCCTGCTGGCGGCGATCTTCGTGGCGGCCACCCACCTGACCGGCCTGGTGGACGAGACGGTCAGCTTCGTGCAGCTGGGCAGCGCCGAGATCGACGTCACCGGCCTGTTGCTGGCCGGCATCGTCATCGGCGCCCTGGGCGTCATCGACGACGTGACGGTCACGCAGGTCTCCGCGGTGTGGGAGCTGCACGCCACCGACCCGAACGCGTCGGCGCGCCAGCTCTACCAATCGGCCATCACCATCGGCCGGGACCACATCGCCTCGACGGTGAACACCCTGGTGTTGGCCTACGTCGGTGCCTCGCTGCCCCTGCTGCTGCTCTTCCAGCAAGGCCGGCAGCCCCTCGACCGCATCCTCACCGGTGAGGCGATCGCCACCGAGATCGTGCGCGCCCTCGTCGGCTCCATCGGGTTGATCGCGTCCGTCCCCATCACGACCGCGCTCGCCGTCGCGGTCGTCGGTGCCCGCCGGGGCGAGGGGGGCGACGACCCGCCGGCTGAAGCTGTCGACGCTCCGATCGGGCCCGCTCCGACCCCCGAACCCGAACCCGAACCTCCGAAGCCCGCGGCGTGGGACGACTTCGGTCCCGAGGAGCGTGACTTCTAGTAGCCCGGCGCCGGCTGGTGGAGGTCGAAGCGGAATCCCTGGTCGTCGATGCACTCGGCGTTGCCGCCCGACGCATGGTCGGTGCGGGTCAGCACCCGGCCGCCGAGCGCCTCGATCTGGCCGACATAGGGATCGATGTCGTCGACCCGGAAGTAGACGGTGATCGTCTCGCCCTCGCCTGCCGGCATGAACCCCATGGGGAAGCGGGTGTTGCCGACGTGGCCGTAGCCGTCTCCGAGGCTGCCCGACCCGACAGCCCAGCCGAAGAGGCCGCCGAAGAAGGCCCTCGCCTTGTCGAGGTCGGCGGTCTGTTAGGTGAGGTAGCCGGGCTCGACCGGGGCCTTGGTGGCGTTGACGGTCCACTCGCCGGAGGCCGCCTCGCGGGCGGCGTATTGTTCGGTGCTGAGTTGCTCGATCGTCTGGGAGAGCATCCAGCGGTGGCCGAACGGATCGACGATGGTGGCGGTGCGGTTGCCGTGGGTCTGGTCCTCGGGCGGGCGCAGGCTCTCGGCCCCGTCGGCCACGGCCCGGGCATGGATGTGATCGATGTCGTCCACCTCCAGGTACAGCATCACGGGGCTGTTCCCGAGGGTCCGCGGGCTGACCACGCCCATCTCGGGGAACTCGTCGGCCATCATGAAGCGGGCCCCGCCTACGGTGAACTCGCAGTGGCCCATGCGACCGTCGTCGCCCACCACCCGCATCGTCTCGAAGGCGCCGAAGGCGTCCCGGTAGAAGGCGAGGGCGGCCACGCTGTCGTGAACGCAGAGGTAGGGCATGACGACCTGAGCGGCGGCGGTCTCGGCGGTGGACATGGAGGTGCTCCTGGTGATGGTGGACGGGCGGGGGTCGGTCGGGGGCCAGAGGCCGAGGGCGGCTTCCAGCCGGCCCCGCAGCACGGCGGCGAACTCCCGCGGGGGGGTCTCGGGCGTCTCCGGGAGGCGTAGGGACTCGAGCGGGTCAGGCATCGGGGATCCTTTCGCCGTACTCGTTCCGGAAGGCGGTCCGGGCGCGGACGAGCAGCGCCTCGGTGGCGTGGATGGTGCGGCCGAGGTGGCCGGCGACGGACGGGACGGGCAAGCCGTCGAGGTAGCGGAGGGTGAGGGCGGCCCGATGGTGGGGGCCGAGCCCGGCGAGGACCTCTCGGGCCACCACGGCGTCGACGGTGGCGTCCCAGTCGTCCACCTCGGTGGCCTGCCGGGGGTCGGCACCGACCGCGGCCAGGTTGCGCTCGTCGCGAGCCCGGCCCCGCCAGTGGTCGACCAGCTTGTGGCGGGCCACGCCGACGAGCCAGGCCACGGTGAGGTCGGGGATCTGACCCCGCTGGAGGCCGTCGACGGCGGCCAGGAACGTCTCCGAGGTCAGATCCTCGGCGATGCCCTCGTCGCCACAGCGGTGGAGGAGGTAGCCGTAGACCCGCGGCAGCGCCTCGTCGTAGAGCACGAGCAGGGCCGGTCCCTGGTCGTCGGAGGCGGTCGCCGGATCACTCACCACTCCCTCCATCGTCGCCCGACACCGGACTCCGACGGGCCCACCCCGAAATTCAGGCCTCCCCGCCGAACTCCATCAGGGTCTCGAGGAAGGACGACGCCTTCTTCTTCTTGGGCCTATGGGTCTTCGCCGCGTTGGGCTTGTCCTGGCTGCCGCGATCCCGGTCGTCGTCACGACGCTCGGGCTCGGGGGTCCAGGAGGCGCTGCGTTCGATGATCTTGTCCAGTTCGCCGCGGTCGAGCCAGACGCCCCGGCACTCGGGGCAGTGGTCGATCTCGATCCCCTGGCGGTCGGTATCTGCAGGGTGCTGTCGACTTGCTGGCTCTAGGGCGATTTCGGCACGCGTGCGGCGGCGGCGACCCATTCCCAGAGGCGGGCCCGCTCGGCGTCGTCGGTCCCGGTGCCCGGGAAGTGCACTGTGGAGCGCGGGCGACGGTCCAGCCAGAGCTGGCCGCTGACCTGTGCCGGCTCGTCGGCCCAGAGGAGCCAGACGAGGGTGTCGGCCCCCTGGTCCGGCGTGCGGAGGGTGGGTCCGGTCACCTTCCGGAAGGTGGGCAGGCTCGCCTCGACGCCGGGGGTGTCGGTCCAACCCGGGTGCATGGCGTGCGCGACGGCGTCGGGGGCGAGGCGCTCGGCCCAGAGGCCGAGCAGCTCGACCTGGGCCCGCTTGGCCCGGGCGTACTGGGCCGTGCCCTTGTAGCTCTCGGCGTCCATCTCGAGGTCGTCCACGTCCAAGCCCTGGCTGTACATGCCGCCGGACGTGACCCAGATGACGCGGGCCGGCGCCCGGAGCAGGGGGGTGAGGCGCTCGGTCAGCAGGTGGGGGGCCACGAGGTGGACGGCCAGGGTGGTCTCGAGGCCGTCGGCGGTCACGGTCTTGTCGGCCAGCAGGGCGCCGGCGTTGTGGACGATGGCGTCGAACGGCTTCCCGAAGGCGACCAGTTCGTCGGCCATCTCCCGGACCGCCCCGAGGTCGGCCAGGTCGGCGATGTGGGCGCTCACCGTGCCGTCGGGGTGCGCCACGCCGAGCTCGGCTGTGGCCCGGACGGTCCGCTGCTCGTCCCGGCCGACAACCAGGACCTCAGCGCCCAGGTCGAGGAGCTGGCCGGTGGCGGCCCGGCCGATACCCGAGGTGGCCCCGGTGAGGAGGATGCGCCGGCCGGCCAGGGCGCCGGGCGGGGGCTCCTCCCAGTGGTCGAGTCGCCGTCGGGCCTCGTAGCCCAGTCGGGTGAACGAACCGGCGACCGTCGCCTCCAGGAGGAGGTCGACGGCTCGGGGGATCGGGTTGTCCATGGATCTCGATCGGGTCGGGGTCACCGGCGGAAGGGGTGACGGTACCGGCGGCCGCTGGGGGAGGAGCGGCCCGGTGAACGACGAGGACCGCCGCCTCCGGGAGGGGGCGGCGGTCCGGGGTCGCCTCGCCGGATCGGTGAGGCTTCGGAGAGCGGGGGCGGGCCGGGGGGAGAGCACCCACCCCCGCTCGTTCCGATGGGGGGATCAGGCCGGCGGCAGCAGCACGCTGTCGATGACGTGGATGACGCCGTTGGTGGCGAAGATGTCGGTCGCGACAACCGTGGCGTCGTTGACGGTCACGGTCTCACCGTCGACACCGATCGCCACGGTGGCACCGTTCACCGTCGGGACCTCTTCGCCGTCGAGGGTGACGACATCAGCGGCGGGGACCTCGCCCTCGACCACGTGGTAGGTGAGGATCGAGGTCAGGGTCTCGGTGTCGGCGAGGAGCTCCTCGGCGGTGAGGCCGAGATCCTCGAGGGCGGTGGCGAAGGCCCCGTCCGTGGGGGCGAAGACGGTGAAGGGGCCGTCACCCTGCAGGGTCTCGACCAGGCCGGCGGCCTCGACGGCGGCCACGAGGGTGGTGAAGTCGCCGGCGGCCGATGCCGTCTCGACGATGTCCATCGTGGGCTCGGCCATCGTGTCGTCGGGGGCCTCGGTGGTGTCGGTCGGGGCCTCGGTGGTGTCCGAGGAGGCGTCGTCGGAATCCGAGTCGTCACCGCAGGCGGCGAAGACGAGTGCTCCGGCCAGCAGGAACGACAGCAGCTTGAGAAGTCGGCGGGACATGGTGTGATCTCCTTAGGGGGTGATTAGCAAGGAGTACTGTATTTAGCACTAAACGAAACCGCAACCCCGCGTGTCACCGGATGTCGATGGCCTCGCTGAGCTGCTCCAGGGCCGCCCAGCCGTCGGCGGCCCAGTGGTCGGCCCCGAGCCGGGTCGCCGTTTCGGCATCGGGGACGGCCGTCCCGCCGACCACGATCCGGGCGACCACGTCGGCGGCCCGCAGCGCCGCGACGGTCTCGGCGACCGGCTCGGGTGGCGGCACGGAGAGGGTGACGCCGACCGCGACGAGGCCGTCGACGTGGGTGGCGGCGTACACGAACGCTTCGGGCGGCGTGTCCGGACCGAGGTCGATGACGGTGAAGCCGCGGCCCCGGAGAGGATCGGCCAGGAACGCGCCGGGCAGGCCGTGGGGATCTCCGGCTGCGGCGCCCAGCACGATCGCGCCGCGGCGGCGGCCCGGTCGGGTGAAGTTGCGGGTCAGGCGCCCCAGGAGGCGTTGCATGATCGCCGTGGCCTGGTGCTCCTCGGCGATCGAGACCGTCCCGGCGTGCCAGCCGTCGCCGATCGAGACCATGGCCCCGGCCAGGACGTCGAGATGGAGGGCCGCGGGTTCCATGCCGCCGGCCAACGCCGCCTCGGCCACGGCCATGGCTCCGGCTTCATCGCCGGCGACCAGGCGGCGGGCGAGGCGTTCGACGTGATCGACGCGCTTGGCCCGGCGTCCGGCTTCCGGCGGGGCGGTCATCGCGTCGAGGTCGGATCGCTGCACCGACCAGGTGGCCCCCTGTTTGGTGGCGGGCAGCTTCCCGGTGCGGACCCACCGGTACACGGTCATGTAGTGGACGCCGAGCAGGTCTGCGGCCTCTTGGAGCGTCAGCGTCACCCGAATAGATTAGCGCTAAGTCGCGGCCGTACGGGCCGGACCGTCAGTAGCCCGCCTCGCGGTCGACGACGTTGGCCAGGGGCTCGCCGGCCTCCCAGCGGGCCAGCTCCTCGAGGAAGATGCCGAGGATGCGGTCGTAGCGCTCCGGCGAGCTCCAGGAGATGTGCGGGCTGAGGTGGACCTGCGGGTGGGTGTAGAGCCAGTGGCCCGCGGGGAGTGGCTCGGGCTCGACGGTGTCCAGCGACGCCCGCGCCACCCGCCCGTCGTCCAGGGCGGAGCGCAGGGCGTCCTGGTCCACCAGCGCGCCGCGGGCGATGTTGACCAGGTGGGCGCCGGGGCCGATGGCCTCCAGCGCCGCCGGGCCCACGAGGTGCCGGGTCTCGGGGGTCGACGGCGCGGTGACGACCAGGTGGTCGCTCCACGCCGCGAGGTCGAGGAGGTCGGTGACGATCTCGACCTCTGGGTCGGCGGCCGGGATGGACCGGCGCCGGTAGGCCTTGACCTGGCTGCCGAAGGGGAGGACCCGGCGGGCCACC
>Ga0105044_10014998_pt1 | contig 10472 bp, 8 predicted proteins | sample MAT01_FD_78092 | JGI IMG/M metagenome (GOLD analysis project Ga0105044, IMG submission 78092) | Freshwater microbial communities from Lake Fryxell liftoff mats and glacier meltwater in Antarctica - MAT-01 | ecosystem: Environmental > Aquatic > Freshwater > Ice > Liftoff microbial mat | place...
CGGGGTGTGCGGCAGGGTGAGGCTGAAGGCGGCGAGGACGAGCGAGGCCACGCCGGCGACGAGGAAGGCGAGGCGCTCGGCGTCGATCTGGGCCGCGCCGGTCTTGCCCTGGAGCAGGAAGAAGAAGGGCCAGGACGCCAGGATCCAGCCGATGGTGCCACCCATGCGGATGAGCCCGAATTCCTTGGCCGGGTCCTTGATGTTGGCGAAAGCGAGCGAGTTCGCGACCGAGATGGTCGGCACGTAGAGCAGCGAATGCACGAGCATGAGCGCAAAGAAGGTCGGGAAATCCTTCACCCAGTAGAGCGCGCCGACCGCGAGCCCGCCGACCAAATGACTGAAGGCCATGAACTTTTCCGAAGCGAAATTGCGATCGGCAAACTGATTGGAAAAGAAGATGCCGAGCACCGAGGCGATGGCGAAACAACTGCCAACCCAGGTCTGCTGCACCGCGCTGAAGTGGAGCCCGTCTTCTGCTCCCATGAGGTGAAAGAGCGGCGGCAGCCACGCGCCCCAGATGAAGAACTGGAGCACCATCATGAGGAAGAGCTTCAGGCGGGGAGAGTGAGTCATGGCGGGGCAGGTGTAGAGAGGCGCGGCGTGGCGGGCAAGGCTGCGGCGGGCGGGGCTCTTCGTTTGGCGTTTGATGTTTGGCGTTTGAAGTTTGGCGTTTGGCGTTTGGCCCGCCACAGGCGCCGCGGCACCGGGGGGAAAACGCCAAACTTCAAACGCCAAACGCTAAACGCCAAACGTGGCCGGCACCCGCGGCACGCTGCGGGCGTATTAGGCCTTTGGGCCATTCTTTGGACATTGGTCCTTGGTCCTTGGACATTGCTCTCCCGCTCCCCCGCTCCCCCGCCCGGATGCGCGGCGCCCCGGGCGGGTTACGGCACCTTCATGGCAAAGCCCGGGATGCGCGTGAAGACCCCCGCGCCCGTCTCCGTGGTGCCGAAGAAGGCGCCCTCGGCGGTGCTGTCGGAACCGATGACGTGGTAGCTATTGTAGGAAAAGTGTTCGCCGGGCTCGAGGCGCGGCGTCTGCCCGACGACCCCGTCGCCTTCGACCACGAGCCGCTGGCCGGCGGCGTCGGTCACGACCCATTTGCGGCCCTTGATGGTCACGATCTCGCCGGAGTCGTTGTGGATGGTGATGAAGTACACGTAGGGATGCGGGCGATCTTCGGGGGCATCGAGGTGGGGCATGTGGAGGACGCGATCGACCGTGGCGCGGAGGCCGGCGAGTTCGGAGAGTGGAGCGGGCATGGGGTGAATGCAGAATGACGAATGCCGAGTGACGAATGAAGCTCGGAATCCGCGCCCTGCGCTCTCCACTCTCCATTTTTCCCCGCATGCTCCCACCCATCCTCTCCATCGCCGGCTCCGACAACAGCGCGGGCGCGGGCGCGCAGGCCGATCTCAAGACCATGTCCGCGCTCGGCACCTACGGCCTCACGGCGATCACCTGCGTCGTCGCGGAGGTGCCGGGGAAAGTAAGCGCCATCCAGGCGATCGCGCCGGAGATCGTCGCCGCACAGATCCGACTGCTCTTCGAGGCCTTCCCGATCGCGGCGGTGAAGACCGGCATGCTCTACTCGCGTGAGATCGTCGCCACGGTCTGCGACACGCTTGAGGAATGCTTCGGGAAAATGGCGGTGCGGCCCCCGCTGGTCGTCGATCCCGTGATGGTGGCGACGAGCGGCGATCCGCTGCTCAAGGCGGATGCCGTGGCGCTCTATCGAGAGCGCCTGTTTCCCCTCGCCACCGTGGTGACGCCCAATCTCGACGAGGCGCAAGTGCTGCTCGGGCGGCGCATCGCGAGTGTGGAGGAAATGCGCGTCGCTGGGATCGAACTGGCCGCGCAGTTCGGCACGCACTTTCTGCTCAAGGGCGGCCACCTCCGCACGGCCGCCGCCACCGATCTGCTCTGCGGGCGCGACGGGGTCGAGGAGTTCACCGCGCCCTTCGTCGAGGGCGTCTCCACCCACGGCACGGGCTGCACCTATTCCGCGGCGATCGCCGCCGGACTCGGTCGCGGTCTCGGCCTGCGCGAGGCTGTGGCGGAGGCGAAGACCCTGGTCACGCGCGCGATCACGCACTTCCTGCGCTGGGAGCGGCCCGGCGGGACGACCGATGCGCTCCACCATTTCGCCCGCCCGTAGCGGCGACGCCATCGCAGCGACGGTTTGCTTCGCGCCACGCGCGCCCCTTAGTCTCCGCGCCCCATGAAAATCCTCGTCCTCGGCAGCGGTGGCCGCGAACACGCCCTCGTCTGGAAGCTCCGGCAAAGCCCGCGCGTCACCGCCGTCTTCTGCGCGCCGGGCAATGGCGGCATCGGCCAGGACGCCACGCTCGTGCCGATCGGCATCCACGAGCACGCGCGGCTCGTCGAGTTTGCCCGGGAGGAAAAGATCGACCTCACCGTGGTCGGCCCGGATGACGCGCTGGCCGCGGGCATCGTCGATGTCTTCACCGCCGCCGGGCTGCGCATCTTCGGGCCGTCGCAGCGCGCCGCGCAGCTCGAGTCGTCGAAGGTTTTCGCCAAGGACTTCATGCGGCGCCACGGCATCCCGACCGCGCGTTCGGAATCTTTCACCGAGAGCAGCGAGGCGCGGCGCTACGTGCAGGAGGCGAGCTTTCCGCTGGTCGTGAAAGCGGACGGCCTGGCGCTCGGCAAGGGCGTGATCATCGCGCAAGACCTCGCCGAGGCCGAGGCCGCGATCCACGACATCATGGAGGCGCGGAAGTTCGGCGACGCCGGCCGTCAGGTGGTGATCGAGGAATTTCTCGAAGGCCAGGAATGCTCGATCCACGCGCTCATCGACGGTCGCGGCTATCTGCTTTTCCCGAGTGCGCAGGATCACAAGCGCGCGCTCGACGGCGACGCCGGGCTGAACACCGGAGGCATGGGCACCTTCAGCCCGGCCGCGCGCATCCTCCCGCCCGCGCTCGAGGCCCGCGTGCGCACCGAGGTGCTCGACCGCTTTCTCGCCGGACTGAAGGCCGATGGCATCGAGTATCGCGGCATGCTTTTCCCGGGCCTCATGGTCACTCCCGGCGGGATCAAGGTGCTGGAGTTCAACTGCCGCTTTGGCGATCCCGAGACCCAGGTACTGCTCGCGCGGCTTGAGAGCGATCTCCTCGACCTGCTCGAGGCGACACTCGACGGGCGCCTCGCCCAGATCCCCGCGCGCTGGTCGGCAGGCGCGGCGGTCTGTGTGGTCATGGCTTCCGCCGGCTATCCCGGCGACTATCCGAAGGGGCGGCCGATCTCGGGGTTTGAGCGCGTGCCGGCGGGCGCGACCGTCTTTCACGCGGGCACGCGGCGCGAAGGCGCGGACTTTGTGACCGCCGGCGGGCGGGTGCTCGGCGTGACGGCGCACGCAGGCGACCTCCCGGCGGCGCGTGCCCTGGCTTACGCCGCGGTGGGCGCACTGCACTTCGAAGGCGCGCAGTATCGGCGGGATATTGCGGTGAAGGGTCTCCCGGCCTAGCTTCGGCGCCCGCCGTCTCCGCTTATGAAATCCGCCGCGCGCCTCGCGATTGCCGCCCTCACCCTCGCCACGGGCGCCCCGCTCCCCGCGCAAATCTCCGCCCCGCTGTCGCGCTCGGCGGCGATCGACGCGCTCCCGCCGGGCGATCTCGAGGAAGCCATCTCGCTGCTCCGGGAAAACTACCTCACCCCGGCCGCGCTCGATGAGCAGGAGCTGAAGCGCGCGACCCTGCAGGGGCTGCTCGACCGGCTCGGCACCGGCGCCACGCTCGTGGCCCCGGGCACCACCGCGAGCCCCGTGCCCAGCCCCCTGCGCACTGCGGTGCTCGGCGACACCATCGGCTACCTCCGCCTCGGCGCCCTGAGCGACGAACACCTCCCCCAGCTCGACGCGGCGCTCGCGGATTTCACCCGCCGCGCCCTGCCCTCGCTGATCCTCGATCTGCGCGCCACGCCCGCTGGCACCGACTACGAACGCGCCGCCGAAATCTGCCGGCGCTTCACCCCGAAAGGGCGCGTCCTTTTCACCGTGCGCAAACCGCGCGCGCAGGAGGAGCGCCTGCTCACCTCCCGCGACGAGCCGAAGTATGCCGGCCTGCTCGTCGTGCTCATCGACGCCGACAGCGCGGGCAGCGCCGAAGTCATCGCCGCCGTGCTCCGCGGCCAGGCCCGGGCCATGGTCATCGGCCAGCCGACCCGCGGCGAAGCCGTGGAGTACGCCGATCTCCCACTGCCGAGCGGAAAAATCCTCCGCACCGCGGTCGCCGAGGTGGTGCTGCCGGAAGGCGCTCCCGTCTTTCCCGGCGGCCTCGTGCCCGACTTGCGGGTCGAAGTGCCGCAGGAAAAAACCGACGCCGTGCTCGCCGCCGGGCTCGAGCAGCCAGTCGCGGCCCTCATCTCCGAAAAGGAACGGCCGCGGATGAACGAAGCCGCGCTCGTCGCCGGAGTGAATCCCGAGCTCGACGCCCTGGAAGCCGCGCAGCGTGAGAAGGCCGCCAAAGCCCCGGCCCCGGCGCGCGACCTCGTGCTCCAGCGCGCCGTCGATTTCATCACCACGCTCCGTTTCCTCGACGCCCAGCCGGCCGCGGCAGCCGCGAAGGAAAAGTGACGCCGCGGAGAGCGAAGTGGCGCACGCGGCCCTCCGCGGGCATCCAAACCGCTCGCGCGCCGCGCCACTCTGCCGGGGGCCGCACCGCACCAGCGTGGCGCGCCGCGCGTTGGTTTTCGATGCATGCGGAGGGCCGCATGAGCCACATTCCCGCGTAACCGCGGGCCATCCCGCCGCGTCTTTGCCCGACGTAACCTCCCCATGAATCTCGCCGACGTCTTCACCTTCCTCTTCGTCATCCTCGGTTTCGTCATCGTCTTCAATGCCTACTGGCTGATGGCGGCCGGGCTTTTTCCCGACCTCGTCGAGCGCTGCGCCGCGCGGCTGGAGCGACCGGTGAAGGCCACGCTGGTCGGCCTCGTCACCTTTGTCCCGGTGGTGTTCGTCGGGCTGGCGATCAGCAGCCAGGCCCCAAATGCCGCGCTCAAAGTCGCCGGCCTCGGGCTGGTGCTGGGCGCCGCGCTCGTCGCCCTCTTCGGTTCCGCCGGGCTCGCCCTGCGCCTCGGTCGCGGGCTGCCCTCGACCCTCGACGAGCCGCAGCCGTGGCGCACCGTGCGGCGCGGCGGCCTGGTGCTCGCGCTCACCTTTGTGCTGCCCTTCCTCGGCACCTTCGTGCTCATGCCCTTTGCCTTCATCGCCGGCGCCGGCGCCTGGGTGCTGGCGCGTCGTCGCCCGCGGCCCGCGGTCGAGCCCCAATCCGTCGCGGTCGGCGCACCGCCACTGCCCAGCGCCACGCCATGAGTCTCAGCCGCCGCCACTTTCTCGCCCTCGGCGCCGGCGCTTTCGCCGGCTGCGGACGCCCGGCGGAAATGCGCGACGGTCTGCGCCGCTGGATGGGGCATCCGACAGCCCCACCGCTCACCGGGCCGCTCACCGCGCCCACGGCCCCCGCGCTCGATCTCGCGGCGCACTTCCTCCATCGACTCACCTTCGGAGCCGCGCCCGGCGATCACGCTCGGGTCACTGCGCTCGGCCCCGCGGCTTTTGTCGAGGAGCAGCTCACGCCGGAGCAGCTCGACGACGACCTCTGCGACCGCGTGATCCGGCACGAGTTCGACAGTCTCGCCGACCCCGGGAGCCGCATCTTCCCGCGCGAGGGCGACGCGGCCGATCCGCTGCAAAAGCTCTTCCCGGCGCTGAAGGATCGCGGCGCGCGCGTCGGCGATCTCTACGAGTACAAGGAGAAAGCCCTGCTCTCCGATCTCACCCGCGCCACGATCCTCCGCGCGGTGCTCAGCCGGCGCCAGCTCTACGAGGTGATGGTCCACTTCTGGCGCGACCACCTGAACATCGACCCCTCCAAAGGCGACTGCCGCTGGCTCACCGCGGCGGACGATCGCGACACCATCCGCGCGCACGCCCTGGGGAATTTCCGCGACCTCCTCCGCGCCAGCGCCGTGAGCCCGGCGATGCTCTGGTATCTCGATGGGCGCGTGAATCGCCGCAGCCAGCCGGAGGAAAAGCCGAACGAAAACTACGCTCGCGAACTGCTCGAGCTGCACACCCTCGGCGTGCATGGCGGCTACACGCAGCAGGACGTGATGGAAGTCGCGCGCGGTCTCACCGGCTGGACGGTGCGGCCCAAGAAGGGCTTCTTCAAAGGCCGCGTGGAATTTAAAAAGGGCGCGCACGACGACGGCCCGAAACGCGTGCTCGGCCAGGACATCCCGGCCGGACTCGGCCCGGGCGATCTCGATCGCGTGCTCGACATCCTCACCGCCCACCCGAGCTGCGCGCACCACCTCGCGTGGAAACTTTGCCGGCGCTTCCTCGCCGACGATCCGCCCGCCGCGGCCGTAACCGCGACCGCCCGCGCCTTTGCGGATTCGCGCGGCGACATCCGCACCACGCTGCGCGCGCTTTTCGCCACCCCCGAATTTCTCGCGCCGGAGACGCGCGGCGCCAAGCTCAAGCGACCCTTCCACTTCATCGTCTCCGCCCTGCGCGCGACCAACGCGCAGACCGATGCGTCGAAGCCGCTCGTCGAGTACCTGCTCCGCATGGGCCACGCGCCCTACCGCTATCCGACGCCCGACGGGTATCCCGAAGAGGCGACGCATTGGCAGAGCACGCTGCTCTGGCGGTGGAACTTCGCCTCCGCGCTGGCGGAGAATCGGATCAAAGGCACGCGCATCGCCGTGGAGAAGCTGACCCGGAAATTGGGCGGGGAAGAAGCGCTCATGGCCACGCTGCTCGGCCGGCGTCCGGGGGAGGAAGAGCGCGCGGCGTTTCGGGAATCGGGAGCGGGGCTGGCGCTGGTGATGGCGTCACCGGCTTTTCAGCGCTGCTGAAATGAACGCCGAACATCGAACATCGAACATCGAACTTTGAACTTTGAACTTTGAACAGCGAATGGCGGTGGTTCCGAGCGTTCGACGTTCGATGTTCGATGTTGGAAGTTCGACGTTTGCCTTTTCCCAATGAGCGCCACGCAAGCCCTCCTCTCCACCCAACCCGCCTCAGCCCGCACGCTGGTCGTCGTCTTCCTCCGCGGCGGCGCCGATGGCCTCGCCCTGGTGCCGCCTCTGGAGGACGACCACTACCACAAGGCCCGCCCGCGCCTCGGTATCGCAAAAAAGGACGCGGTGCCGCTCGACGGTTTCTTCGGCCTGCATCCGAAGCTCGCCGATCTGGCGCCGGCCTTCCACGAGGGCGAGCTCATGATCGTCCACGGCGCGGGCTCCGAGGACGACACCCGTTCGCACTTCGAAGCGCAGGATCTCATGGAACACGGCGGAGTCGTCGCCGGCGGATGGCTCGGGCGCTTTCTGCGCTCGCGGCCGGCTCCGGCGAGTGGCGCGCTCGCGGCGGTGGCCGTGGGCCAGGCCCTGCCGGAGTGTCTGCTCGGCGCGCCGACGGCGACGGTCATGCAGTCCCTCGACGACTTTGCGCTCGGCGTCAGGACGCCGGGGTTGCGTGCGCAGCTCGAGCGCCTCTACGCGCTGGAGGGCGGCCCGCTCGGCGCGGCAGGGCGCGATACCTTTGACGCGCTCCAGCGCATCGACGCGATGCGGGCGACGCCCTACTCGCCGGCGCACGGCGCGACCTACGGCGACGACGATTTTTCCCGCGGCCTGGGCCAGCTCGCGCGGCTCATCAAAGGCAACCTCGGCGTCGAAGCCGCGTCGATCGACCTCGACGGCTGGGATTCCCATTTCACCCAGCAGACACTCCTCGATCCGCTCGCCGCGCGGCTGGGCCAGGGCCTCGCCGCTTTCCGCCGCGATCTCGGCCCGCGCATGGCCACGACGACGGTCGTGGTGATGACGGAGTTTGGCCGGCGGGTGCGGGAGAATTCCTCCTTCGGCACTGACCACGGGCGCGGCTCGGCGATGTTTGTGCTCGGCGGTGGGGTGAAGGGTGGCCGCGTGCTCGGCCCGTGGCCGGGTCTGAAGGACGATCTGCTCGAAGGCCCCGGCGACCTGCCGGTGGTGAACAACTACCGCGACATCCTCGCGCCCATCCTGCAGCGCCACGGCGCGGATGCCGGGCAACTGCCGCGCATCTTCCCCGACTTCACGCTCACGCCGCGCGCGCTCTACGGCTAGAGCCGCGGCGCAAGACCTCTCCTGGCCGCTACTCCAGCATCCGCACCGCGCGCAGCAGATCGGCGGTCGGTAATTCGTAGAGGCGGTGCAGCACGAAGAACTGCCGATACTGCGCGAGATCCACGGCGCATAACACGGCGACGATCGCGGCCAGCGCGAGGGGCGCGCGACGGCAGCGCGCAGCCAGCGCCACCACCTGGGCCACCGCGAGCGCGCGCAGCGGAAACTCCCAGATCGCGGTGTACCGCAGATTCATGCCGTAGCGGACATTGCACATCGCCACATAGGTGACGGCGACGAAGAGCAGTAGCACCGTGGCCCGGCGATCCTCGCGCACCGCGCGCAGACTCCCGCCGATGGCGAGGCAGAGCGTGGCCGGGGTGAAAATCATGAGGTCGATGAGGTAGCGCGACCACGGCCCATCGCCGGTGCGGTGCGCATACTCCAGCGCCTGGGCCTTGTGGACGATGAGCCGGTACGCGTCGATCGCCGGACCGAGTCCGCCGGTGCTCCAGACGATGCCCGCGATGCCGAGCAGCCCGCCCGCGACCGCCGCCAGCCAGTGCCGCGGCGCGGCCCGCCCATAGCCGCACGGCCCGGCGAGGAGCAGCACTGCCGCAAAGCCGAGGCCCACGAAGAGCGCGTTTTCCTTCACCAGCACGATGAGCGCGCAGGCCAGGCTGAACGCGGCCAGCCAGCCCGCCGATGCCTCTTTTTGCAGACTCTCCCAGAGCGCCCAGAGACCGGCGAGCGCGCAGGTCGCGAGCAGGCCGTCGATGAGCGCGTGCTGGCTCAGGTGGATGAGCAGCGGGGAGCACGCGCAGAGCGCGAGCACGGCCAGCGCTTCCGTCTCGCCGAGCAGACGGCGCGCAAAACCCCACGCCGCAAGCAGCCCGAGACAACCGAAGAGCCCCGCCACCCGCTGCAGCGAGCGGTGCGCGGGATCGGCGGCGAGCCCGCCGGGCACATTCAGATCGGCGGGCGGAGCGTCGCCAAAGGCCGCGCGTTTCCAGGCCCACCCGGCGACCACGAAGAGCACGCGCATCGGCGGCACCTTGGCGATGGTCTGCTCGTCCCGGCCGTCCTCGAGATAAGCCGCGCAGATTTCCGGATAGACCGCGAGGCCGTGGCGATCGAGCGCGAGCAGATACTTCCGATACCAGCTCGCGTCGTAGCCGAGGCCGTCAAAGGCTGTCCACGGCACGAGCCGCAGCGCGGCCCCGAGCAGGAAGATCAGCGCGGCGAGCCAGCAGTGTCTCGAAAGACCCGGGGACATGCGTGATCGATTGGGGAAGGGAGAACGTCGAACACTGAACACTGAACACTGAACACTGAACTCTGGGAGCCAGGCGCTGCGTTCGATGTTCGACGTTCGACGTTCGACGTTCGACGTTCAGTGTTCAGTGTTCAGTGTTCAGTGTTCAGTATTCAGTCGCCGACCGGTCAGTCCACCGGCATGAACTTCAGCATCTTCACCGCCTGGAGCAGGTTCGAGGTGATCATCTCGTAGTCGCGGTCGAAGTTCACAAAGAGCACCTGATATTGGTGGAGATCGAACACCGCGAGCCCGGCGATGAGCGCGCCGAAGAGCACGTTTTCGCGCTTGGGAAAACGCGCCGCAAACCAGCCAAGCTGCGTCACCGCGAGCAAGCGCAGGGGCATGTCCCACATGTTGGTGTAGCGGAGATTCATCCCGTACTTCACGTTGCACATGAAGAGGTAACTGGCGGCGATGAAGGCCGTGAGATAGAGCAGTGCGCGGTTTTCGCGCCGCAAGTTCAGCACCGCCCCGACGGCGAGGAGCAGGACCAGCGGGCTCGCGAGCAGGAGATCGACGAGGTAGCGATACCAGGGGCCGTCGCCCGTCGCGATCGCGTAGCGCAGCGTCTGCGCCTTGCTCACCAGGAGCTGGTAGGTGGAGACAAATACTTCCGGTCCGCCGGCCAGGGTCACCAGCGCGGCCAGCCCCACCGCCGGCCCGAGCACCGTGCAGAGCAGGAGCTTCCCGGTCACGCGGCCCCACTTTGCCGCATGCGCGACGCCGATGGTCACGCAGAGCGCGGCGGTCACAAAGGCGGCGTTCTCTTTTGTGAGCACCATGAGCGCGAGCGTCCCGGTGTAGGCCGCAAGCCAGCGGGAGTCGTGCGGCGCCTGGAGATTCTCCCAGAGCAGCCAGAGCGCGGTCAGCGCCCAGAAGGCGAAGAAGCCGTCGATGAGCCCGTGCTGCGACATGTGGAGCTGCGTCGGCGCGCAGGCCAGGAGCGCGGTGACGGCGAACATCGCGCGATCGCCTTCGAGCCGCCGCGTAAAGACGGCCGCGACGAGCA
>Ga0105044_10015001_pt1 | contig 10472 bp, 3 predicted proteins | sample MAT01_FD_78092 | JGI IMG/M metagenome (GOLD analysis project Ga0105044, IMG submission 78092) | Freshwater microbial communities from Lake Fryxell liftoff mats and glacier meltwater in Antarctica - MAT-01 | ecosystem: Environmental > Aquatic > Freshwater > Ice > Liftoff microbial mat | place...
AGCCGTTCCCATTCAGAGAGGGGCAATACGAACAAACCATTTTTGGATCGTCGTCCGTGATTATCTTGTGGCTTGTCCTTTTATTCTACATCGTCTTGGTCTCTGTTTTAATCTGGAAAAGCCGTAGTGAAATGAGCCGTGAAAAGAGCATCTTTCATCTGGTTCATCTCTGCAAGGCACCAGATTCTACATAAAGTGAGCCGTTTTTATGAACACAAAAATTGTCTCTGAAATTGGGCTTCAAAGGCCGCTGGACTGAGATAGCCCAGACGGGAATGGCAGCGGGTGCGCTTGTAAAACACCATGACATATTCAAAGATGGCGGCCTGGGCCTGTGAGCGGGTCTCGAAGAAGATGGCATCGGCACCCTCGTCACCAAGCGCTATGTCATGGGTCGTTTCAGCAAAGAGATGGCTCTGATCATGCCCGACAGCAAGACCGCCTATTTTGGCGATGATGGTACGGATCGCGTGCTGTACAAGTTTGTGGCTGACGCTGCGGGCGACCTGAGCGCTGGCACACTCTATGCCGCGAAGATCACCCAGGACGGCGAGACGCTGAATCTGGCATGGGTTGAACTGGGCAAGGGCACTGATGCCGATGTTCTGGCGGCCATCCGTGCCACAGACGCCAAATAAGGTCATTTAAACAGATTTTTGATCGGTATAAAGACAGCCGATCATACATAGATACCGTGTTAAAAGTCAAGAGGTTGCCAGCCGTTTTTCCAAATAATGCGGGTCAAAGGGTTGGCCGCTCTTGAGACCACCGAAGGCCAGATGCAACAACTTATGCATGGAGGCGACAATCAGGCTCATCTTGCAGTGCCCATTCATTCGCTGAACGAGGTCTACAGTGGCATTTTTCTTATGGACAGGGCTATTTGCGCGAACGCTGTGACACCATAAATAACGCTCCCAGACCCACGACACCCACCAGCAGCAGCGCTATCGCAATCATTCAGCTATCCATGAGAATCATGAGTTTGTAGGGGCAGGGTGCATCCTGCCCACGCTAAATTCTCTATAAATCACCTGGGCGCGATATATCGCACCCCTACAACCGCCTTCATCGCATGGATAGCTGAATGATTACGATTTCAGCCGCGGCCAACCCCCGCAGCGGTGGCTTCAAAGCGCCAAAGTCCAGGGGGCAGGATACATCCTGACCACGTTGAATCCCCTACAAATCATCAGGGCGCGAGCGAAGCCACCGAAGGTTTAGATCGCGCCCCTACAACGGCCTTTGTCGCATGGATAGCTGAATCATTACCTTGTGGGAGAGGAGGTCGGGTGCTGAGGGGTGAAAAGCAACGCTATCCAAAACTCAGGCATTTTACGATCCCGCTACCGGGCCCGCTGCGGCGCGGCCTCTTGGCGCAAATAGGCTCCGGTCAGCGAGTGCTCGGCGCTGAGGAGCTGCATGGGCGTCCCCTCAAACACAATTTGGCCGCCGTCATGTCCCCCATCCGGGCCAAGATCGATAATCCAATCGGCATTCTTGATCACATCAACGTTGTGCTCGATGACGATAACAGAGTTGCCGCCCTCCACCAGTCGATTCATGATGCCCAACAGCAACCCGACATCCGACATGTGCAGACCCGTCGTCGGCTCATCCATCACATAAATGCTGCCATCCTTGTGCAGCTCACTCGCCAATTTAATGCGCTGGCACTCGCCGCCTGACAGCGTGCTCAACGGCTGCCCCAACGTCAGATAGCCCACGCCGACATCGTTCAGGGCTTGCAGCGTGTTCTTCAAATTCTTCGTGTCGAAGAAGTTCAAGGCTTGCAGAATCGTCATATCGAGCACATCTTTGATCGATTTGCCCCTGAGCTTATGCGCCAATACTTCATCCTGGAAGCGGCGTCCTTCGCAGATTTCGCACGGCGTCTTGATCGGCTCCAAAAAGGCCAGATCGGTATAGATGAAGCCCAAGCCCTGACAGTTGGGACACGCGCCTTTGGAATTGAAGCTGAACAGCGAGGCGCTCACCTTGTTGGCTTTGGCGAACTGCTGGCGAATATCATCCATGATACCGGTATAGGTTGCGGGATTCGAGCGTGTCGATGTGCTCAGGGTCGCTTGATTGACCACTACCGCATGAGGATACTGCGCCAGGAAGACTCCGTTGATCAGGCTGCTTTTGCCCGATCCGGCGACCCCTGTCACCACCGTCAGCACGCCCATCGGAATATCGACGAAGACATGTTTCAGATTGTGCAAGGTCGCATCACGAATTGACATCTGGCCTGTGGGCTGACGATAGTCCGTCTTCAAGGGTAATACGCGCTGCATATACTGGCCTGTGAGGGTGTCGGCCTTTAGCAATCCTTCAAAGCTGCCTTCGTAGACAATCTCGCCGCCCTGCGATCCCGCTTTTGGCCCCACATCGACAATATAATCCGCCGTTCGGATGACATCGCGGTCATGCTCCACGACGAGCACGGTGTTGCCTTTGTCGCGTAGTTTTTGCAGCAGTTCATTCAAGCGATGCACATCACGCGGATGCAGGCCGATGCTCGGTTCATCAAAAATGTAAATCAGATCCATCAGGCTGCTGCTCAAATGGCGCACCATCTTGATACGCTGTGATTCGCCGCCTGAGAGGGTGGTTGTTTCACGATCCAGGCTCAAATACCCCAGGCCAATATCCACAAGCTGCTGCAAGCGATCAATGGCGCTTGCCACCACCGGAATGTCAATCTGGCGCAAGACCGGGATGAGATCGCGCACCTCCATCTCACAGTAATCGGCGATGCTGTGCCCGTTGATCTTGCAGTTCAGAGCCGCTTGATTGAGGCGTCTTCCTTTGCAGAGCGGGCAGACGCCGGATGTCAGGAAGCGATCCACAGTGGCCCGCGACGATTCGGCCATTTCACCCGTGTCTTTTTTGATATAAAGACGATTGAACTTGTCGATGATGCCTTCATAGTTGGACTTGACGATGCCAAAATCGACTTTAAACCCTTTGCCGTAGAGAAGATTATTCCACTCCTCCTCGGTGTAATCGGCCAATTTCTTGTCGTTATCGAACTGGCCGGACATGGTATACATCTTCATATGGAACGAATCGACAGCAAAGTTGGGAAACAGGATCGCTCCTTTATTGAGCGATTTGGACATATCGAATAACTTGCTCTGATCAAGCTCCACCTTCTGACCGATGCCATCGCATTCCGGGCACATGCCTGGCGGCTCATTGAAGGAGAAGGCGAACGAGTAGCCTGCATATGGCTGACCTGCCCGCGAGAACAGCAGGCGCAAAATCGGATTGATATCGGTGATTGTCCCCATTGTCGAGCGTGAGTTGCCACCAAGCCGTTTTGGATCGACGACAATGGCCGTGGACAAATTCTCGATGCTATCGGCGTCCGGTTGGGCATAATGCGGCAAAAAGCGGCGGATGAAGGCGCTGAAGGTCTCATTCAACTGGCGCTGGGCTTCAGCGCTGATCGTATCGAACACAATCGATGACTTGCCTGACCCCGAAACGCCTGTGAAGATGGTAATCTTGCGTTTGGGGATGCGAAGAGAGATATTCTTGAGATTGTTCTCTCGTGCGCCGCGTATCTCGATATACTCTTGCTGCATAGCGCCTCCGTGACGGCTCTATCGTTAAAATGACATACTTGTTTTGTGCGTCTCTTCTATTTTACAGCATTGGTGTAAGAATGGAGGGTTTATAGGGAAAATATGTTCTAGATTGTGCATCTGATTTGATAATAAGGGGATATTGAACGTCAGATCCGAACTTGAAATTTCAGAAAAACCCTCCACAGAAGTGCCAGGGTTTAGAGAATGTCTGATCTATCGAGCGATATTGTCCCCTGGCATCTATAAAAGACACGTTAAACAACCTGAGTTTTGGATCGCTCAACAAGACCATTCTTGCTCTATCGCCAGGGACTTTCAACCCCTGACGACGCACGGCAAAACCTATCCAAAACTTAGGTTGAACACGATCTGCTGTAGCTTGTAGGGTGCTGTCGATGTTGAACAAGCCGTATGGTCTTTTGCTCTGGCCGCGTCTTGATGATGAATACTTTTTTTGAAGATGAGAGGGTTATCATGCACATCGGAATTATGCTCGAAGGTCAGATGGGGCTGAACTGGCCGCGTTGGAAAGCGATCTTGCAGGCGGCTGAGGACTTTGGCTTTCAACATGTCTTTCGCTCCGATCATATCGTCAATCCCACGCCGCCCGATGAGGACTCACTGGAATTGTGGGTGTCGCTGACGTATGCCGCCAGCCACACCAAGCGCATCGAATTTGGCCCGATGGTCGCGCCTGTGACCTTCCGTCACCCGGTCATGACGGCACGGATGGCGGCACAGATCGATGATCTCAGCGGCGGACGCTTGGTGCTCGGCCTGGGAGCAGGCTGGAACGAGCGGGAACATCATGATTATGGCATCCCATTTTATGATATGAAAACACGCTTTGAGATGCTGCATGACGCGCTGGAAATCACCTCGCACCTGTTCAACAGCAATGCGCCTGTGACCTATGACGGCCCGCATTTCTCGCTGCATGACGCCATGCTGCTGCCGCGTCCGCAGCGTGCAGGCGGCCCGCCGATCCTGATTGGCGGACGCGGCCCCAAGAAAAGCCTGCCGCTGACCGCGAAATACGCGCGGGAGTGGAACTATGCGTTTTCCAGCATCGAGACCTTTAAGACGACAAATGCTCTCCTGACCGACCTGATCATTCAGGAAGGCCGTGCGCCTACCGATGTCAAGCGTTCAGTCGCAACGCACGCCGTGTTTGGCAAAAACGAGGCTGACTTAAAGGACAAATTGCAGCGGGCAGGTGTCTCGACAACGACGGACTTGTGGACGCAGGGGCATACTGTCGGCACAGCCTCCGAATTCATTGAGCATGTGCATCAGTGGCAAGATGCCGGGGTCGAACGCCTGCTGCTGCAATGGCTCGATCTGGATGATCTGGCCGGGCTGGAGATGATCGCCCGCGATGTGCTGCCGCATTTTCATACCAATGCTTAAACATCATGCGCTGTGCCTGGGCGATCCTATGGGAATCGCCCTCACCGTGAATTGCACAAAACATCTAAACATTAAGCGGCAACCTTACCCTTATCCGCTAGAATGATTATAGTGACAGGTACTCTGGACGCCGCTCCAGAGCGTGTTGTGGTATTGATCCTGTCTGAATGGGGATCATGTATACGATATCTGACTCATAATTCTGTTTTTGATCGGGCATATACCCTCATCGCATCCTATGTTTTCCCGATCTATGATCCTATAAAGACAACCTACGTTGTCATTCAATAAATCCGCTGTCATCATGGAAGGTGTGTTAAACGTGCCGGATATAGCAATCACTGGGATGGGCTGTCGTTTTCCTGGCGGCGTGACGACTCCTGACAGCTACTGGACGCTCCTCACCAATGGCGTTGATGCCATCGTGGATGTTCCGGCGGATCGCTGGAACAGTGAGCGCTACTATGACCCTGATCCAGCGATGCCGGGCAAGATGTATATCCGTCAGGGCGGCTTCCTGAGTGAATCGATCTTTGAGTTTGATGCGGCCTTCTTTGGCATCACCCCGCGAGAAGCCGAACGCATGGATCCGCAGCAGCGTTTGCTCCTGAAGGTGGTGTGGGAGGCGCTGGAAGATGCGCGTTCGCGGCCTACCGATGGCCTCATCCCGCGCACCGGGGTTTTCATCGGCGCGTTTACGATGGACAACATGGGGCAGCAGCTCAGCATTCACAACCGCGATACGATCATGGGACATACGGGCGTGAGCACCACCATGACCATGCTGGCGAATCGCATCTCTCACGCCTTCGATCTTCACGGGCCGAGCATCAGCGTTGATACGGCCTGCTCGTCCTCGCTGGTAGCGCTGCATCTGGCCTGCCAATCGCTGCTGAATCATGAGTGCGATATGGCGATTGTCGGCGGCGTCAATCTCATGTTTCGCCCGGAATTTGCGATTGCGATGTGCAAAGGCCGCTATCTCTCGCCTGATGCCCGCTGTAAAACATTCGATGAGCGGGCCAACGGCTATGCACGCGGCGAAGGGGCGGGTGTCGTCATCCTGAAGCGGGCGGAGGACGCCCACGACAGCCATGTCTATGCCATGATCGCGGGGACAGGCGTCAATCAGGATGGGCACACGCCCGGCATCTCTGTACCTGATGGCGATGCCCAGACCAGCCTGATGCGCGAAGTGTATCAGCGGGCGGGAATCTCGCCGCGTGATATTCAATATGTCGAGGCACATGGGACAGGGACTGCGGTGGGCGATCCGATAGAGATGGCCTCGTTGGGGGCTGTCCTGTCACTGGGGCGCGGCCTTGAGGAGCGCTGCTGGGTCGGGTCGGTGAAGACCAATATCGGCCACCTGGAAGCGGCGGCGGGCGTGGCGAGTATCATTAAAGCCGTGCTGTGCCTGCAACATCAGGCGATTCCGCCGCATCTGCACCTCAAAACCGTCAATCCGCATATTGATCTGGATGCGCTGCGTCTGCGAATTCCGCTGCAAACCGAGCTGCTCGCCGTGTCCGATCAGCCGCTATATGTGGCGGTAAACGCCTTCGGCTACGGTGGCACGAATGCTCACGCGATTTTGCGTGATGTGCGCCAGGGGCCGCAGCCCGCTTCGCGCCCGATGCAGGCTCCTCATCTGTTTGTGCTGTCGGCCCGCGATGATGAGCCGCTGCACGCACTGGCCCGCCGCCATGCCGATCATCTTGCGGCCCATCCCGATATCTCGCTGTTGAATTACGGCTATACCAGCGCCCGCTTACGACCGCATCACGATTATCGTCTGGCGATTGCGGCGGGGTCGCTTGACGACCTGCGCCAGCGTCTGTCTGCGGCAGCCGAGCAGGAAAAATCAGCATTTGTGGTCGAGGGGCGCACGCTTGCCAATCGCCCGCACAAGCTGGCCTATGTCTACAGCGGCATGGGCATTCAATCGTGGGGCATGGCAGCGGACATGCTGACCAACGAGATTTTCAGAACGTCGATTGCCCGCTTTGACGCCGTATTTTGTCCCCTGGCCGGGTGGTCGATCTTTGATGCCTTCAAGACCGACAATCCACGTCCGATGACCGAACCCCAACATGCCCAACCTGCCAATCTCGCCGTACAAATGGCCCTCACTGAGGTGTGGTCGTCTTATGGGTTGCGGCCCGATGGCATCATGGGCCACAGCGTGGGCGAGATTGCGGCGGCGTGGGCGGCGGGCAGTCTGACGTTTGAGGCAGCGGTGCGGCTGATTTACCATCGCAGCCAGTTACAGCAGCGGCTTGTGAAGCAGGGTATGATGGTGGCGGTAGGCATGACTGAGGTCGACGCCCGCGCCTTCATTGCCGACAGGGCGGATCGTGTCTCGATTGCCGCCGTGAACAGCGCCCAATCCGTCGTGCTGGCGGGCGATGCTGATCTCATGCCCGTCCTGGCGGCACAGTTGATGGAGCAGAACATCTTCAATCGCTTTCTCCAGGTCGATGTTGCTTATCACAGTCACCAGATGAGCGCCATCAAAGAGGATTTTTATCGCGCCGCTGCCGATATCACCGCCCAGACACCGCAGATTGCCCTCTATTCCAGCGTCAGTGGGATGCAGATGCGCGGCGCTGAACAGACAGTTGACTATTGGTGGCGCAACAATGCTCAGGCGGTGCTGTTTCAGGCGGCTGTGGAAGCCATGCGCGACGATGGCTATGACACCTTCCTCGAAATTGGCCCGCACCCGGCGTTGGCCGCGCATATTCGCGCTATCCTGGGTGAGACAGATGGCATCGCCGTCTCCTCGCTTCATCGCCAGCAAGCCAGCGCCGAAACGCTGCTGACCGCCCTCGGCCAGCTCTACACCTTTGGGCATGACATCGCCTGGGATGTCCTGTATCCCGCAGGCCAGCGCGTACCTCTGCCGCGCTATGCGTGGCGTCAGGACGTGCTGTGGACGGAGACAGCCGCCTCAAACATGGATCGGGTCGGCCCGTTTCTGCACCCCATTTTGCAGACGAGCCTCGCGGCCCCTGAGCCGGTCTGGATGGCCGAACTCACGCCGTATCTGCTGCCGTATCTGTACGATCATCGCATTGGGCAGGCGGCGATTTTTCCGGCGGCGGGGTATATCGAGATGATGCTGGCCCATGTGCAGGATCGCACGCACGCGATCACGCTGGAGGATGTGCAGTTTCATAAGATGCTGGTGCTGGCTCCAACCAGTCTGGCACGTCTGGTGCTCGATCCGATAGAAAAATCGCTGACGGTCTTTGGCGCGGATCGCAGTGATATCACGCGCTGGTCACGCCATGCCACCGCTAAAATCCTCACCGAAGCCCACACCACACCGCGCCCCGATTTGCCCGCATTGGCGGCGCTGCGGGCCAGCGCCACAGTGGGAATATCGTCGGAGCAGATGTACCAGCAGTTTGCGCGGCATGATCTCAATTATGGGCCGCTGTTTCAGGCGGTGCGTGAGATGTATCGCTTTGAGGGTTGTGTCCTGGCCCGTGTGAAGGTATCCGATGAGGCGTTAGTGTCCATCGGGGACTACTGGCTGCATCCAGCGCTGCTCGATGGCTGTTTCCAATCGCTGCTCGGCATGATGCAGCGCGATGATGATTACGGCACATATCTGCCGACGCGGATTCGTCAGGTGCGCTGGTATCGGCCTGTGGGCGGCGAGGTGTGGAGCGTGGGACGCCTAAGCCGCCAGGATAACGCGGTGCTGGTGGGCGATCTGGTGTTGTACACGCCGGAGGGCGAGATTGCCGCCGAAATCATCGGCTTTGAATGCCAGGTGATCGATCAAAAACGCCGCGAAAGCCTCATCAACCGCTGGTTTTATGAGCTGGCATGGGAATTGACCGATGACAGTGCAACAGACGTGATCGCGCCGATTCACTGGCTGCTGCTTGGGACTCAACCGCGCATTGCCGATCCATTGATGGCGCAGTTGAGCGCCGCTGGACACCGCCTGACGCCTGTTCATGCCTATGACGCGGCCTCAATGCCTGCACTGATTCAGCAGTCTGCTGCTGATCCGATTCAAGGGGTGATCTATCTGGCTGGCGACGCCGCTATATCCGACGATTACGCGCCTGATTATGAAGCAGGCATGACACATGCCAACACACTTCTGGCGCTCATCCAGGCCCTCACCGAACACGGCATTGATCGCCTGGAACGGATGGCGCTGATCACATGCGGCGCATATCAAGCCGATGCGAATGAGCCGCTGCATGGCTTTGGGCAGATGGGTATGATTGGCCTGGGGCGTGTGATCGCCAACGAGCACCCGTTGCTGAATCCGCTGCTGATTGATCTGTCCGCACAGCCCGATATCGTGCTGATTCCCATGCTGATTGAGGCGATTCTGTCAAAGGGCACAGAGACGGAACTCATGCTGCGGGCTAATGGCCGCTCGGTGCGCCGCCTCGCCGCTGTGCCGCCTGCCTCGGATGATTTTGCCGCGACGACGACAGCCGAACCGTGTGTGCTGCGAATCAGCGAGGCGGGGACGCTGGACAATCTCTATTTTGATCAGACGGAGCGTGTGGCCCCTGGCGATGATGAGATTGAGATTCGTGTTCATGCCAGCGCCCTCAATTTCAAAGACCTGATGAAGGCGCTCGGCCTGCTGCCACAGCGCTATCTCAGTCAGACATTTTTTGGCAGCGAGTTGGGCCTGGAATGCGCGGGCGAGGTGGTGCGCGTCGGCAAGAATGTCACGCGCTTCAAGGTCGGCGATCCGGTGGTGGCGGCAGAGGGGCAGGGCTGTTTCCGCTCCTACAGCACGATCTCGACTCATTTTGTCGTCCATAAGCCGCCCACTCTGAGCTTTGCCGAGAGCGTCAACTTCATCAATTTTCTGACGGCCTACTACAGCCTGATTCATGTGGCGCGGTTGCAGCCGGGAGAGCGCGTGCTCATCCATGCAGCGGCGGGCGGCGTGGGATTGGCAGCGGTGCAAGTGGCGCAGTGGGCCGGAGCACACATCTTCGCCACCGCCGGATCGCAGGCCAAGCGCGACATGCTCACATCACTCGGCATAAATTACGTCTCGGATTCGCGCTCACTGCGCTTTGAAGATGACATCCTGAACTGGACACACGGCGAAGGCGTCGATGTGGTATTGAATTCGCTGCCGGATGAATTTTTGGAGTGCAGCCTCAATCTGCTGGCGTCATTTGGCCGCTTCATCGAGATTGGCAAGCGCGATATCATCCAGAATAAGCATCTGGCGATGGCCGTATTTGATCGTAATCTGACGTTTTCCGCCGTTGATATCGACATCATCGGCCTGAAACGTCCCGCGCTGCTGACAGCGCTGATGCAGGAGATTCAACAGTTGTTTGCCGACGGGCATTTCAAGGCCATCCCGACGACGGTGTATCCGGCGGGTGAGGTGATTGAAGCCTTTCGTCATATGAGTCAGGCACGGCACATCGGCAAAATTGCCATCGATATGCTCGATCA
>Ga0105044_10015002_pt1 | contig 10471 bp, 7 predicted proteins | sample MAT01_FD_78092 | JGI IMG/M metagenome (GOLD analysis project Ga0105044, IMG submission 78092) | Freshwater microbial communities from Lake Fryxell liftoff mats and glacier meltwater in Antarctica - MAT-01 | ecosystem: Environmental > Aquatic > Freshwater > Ice > Liftoff microbial mat | place...
CGACCCAAGTCTTCTCTCCTCTCGCTGCTACGGCTCCAGTCTTGTAAAGTCTGAGGCAATGTCTCTGCATGGATAAACTCGGTCTTATCCGTTCACAAACTCATAACGGCATTCGAGATCTCAAGGAAAAGGCTTCACGCTGGCGTCATGCGGGGTGACACCCCTGTGGAAGTCAGATCTTGACGCCTCTTACCCACGCTATTGAGATCCGTCGGGGGTTCGCAAGCATCCGCTGGGTCTAAATCTGGCTAAATGATAATCATGGAAAACAAACTCTCAAACTCGCAACAGGCTACTTACGACGCAATTCTTCGCCACCCTGCTGCGCACAACCTGCATTGGCGCGATGTGCGTTCGTTGCTCGGGGAGCTAGCAGAGGTTGTGGAAGAGGCTGGGGGCAATGTGAAAGTAACCCGAAACGGCCGTACGCTCGTGTTACACCCCGATGGTAATAAGAATGTCGAGACCTGGGATGAGCTGAAAGAGCTCCGAAAGTTTCTGGAGGGTTCGGACGAAACATTGCAGACTAAGACAGCCTCGGGCGAGGAAACAGAAAGAAAATCCATGGGAAACCAAGAAGAGAAATCAGCCGGAAACGCAACAGGCAAAGCCGCCGGAGCCCACCACAGCGGTGAGCCGGGCGCCGACGTCCAGAATCGAGTTCTTGTTGTCATGGATCACCGCGAAGCGCGTATCTACCGATCGCTGGCCAGAGGAACCACGCCCGAAGTCGTGCAATCTAACGACCCCGACCGCGGCGCTCGCTATTTGCACAATGTTGACAACGAATCCAACGGGCAGCGTCGTCCCGATCTTAAGAGTTATTATGATGCGATTGCGAAATCGCTTCGTGGTGTCCAGTCGGTGCTTGTATTCAGCGGCGGCAAGGGAACCAGTAACGCGGGTGAACAACTGATTCTGCAGTTGGCTTCACACAATAAGGAGCTTGTGCCAAAGGTGATAGGCGTGGTTTCCGTGGACGAACATCACATGACTGAAGACCAGATATTGGCCAAGGCGCGAGATGTGTATGACAAGGGTATAAGCACCGAGAAATCAGAAACTTGAGTATCACCTGCAACCAGCGCTCTGAGAGGTTTAGCCCGTGCTCTTCGCCGTCAAAAGGTTCCGCTCTAGCCCGCCTGAAACGGTGGTCTCGATCGCCCAATCCTTTCATCAAGCGGGAAGTAAGCCCGTCTCCAAGCGCAATATATTATTTACTTATCGCCTAGCGTCGCGAGCCCATCCTCTAATTACCACGTGGAAACGCGAATATTAACCATAAGTTAAAAGCGATTTAACAATTGCAAGCTCACTTGTCGTGATCGCAATGTACAAGATCCTGGTGCATTACATTTCCCAATAGGCAAACCGGTGCAGTACCCGGCTTACTCGAGCCGAGTGCCTGACGCGGCGACGCAGTTACCAGCGACTTCCCTCGTGTGGCTACGGCCGTGAAGCCGCAAAATTTGCTCACAAAGTCCCTTCTTAGAAAGGTAGAGAGATGACGAAGACAATTATTATGTTTTTGGGCGCGGTAGCTACGTTTGCGCCGATGGCGGGTGCCAGCGACAATATCCTCGGCACCGCACAGCGGTTCGGTGTTCTGGCCGGATCCACGCTGACCAACACCGGCTCGTCAGTTATTACTGGCGACGCGGGGGTGTGGCCGGGCACTTCGATCACCGGCTTTCCGCCCGCTCTGGTTCTGGAGGGAGAATTACATTGGGCCAATGCGCTGACCCAGCAAGCACAACGCGACGCGCGTCGAGCTTATGATTCCCTCGCATCGATGGCACCGACTCAAGAGCTTACGGGCACGGATCTTGGCGGACTCACCCTCACGCCCGGGGTCTATCGCTTCACATCTTCAGCGATGCTCACCTCAATGCTTACATTAGACGCACTCGGTGACCCCGACGCGATGTTTGTATTTCAAATAGGCAGCACGCTCACTACCGCCACTGCTTCCTCAGTCGCCGCAATCAACGCAGCGGATGGGTGCAATGTCTACTGGCAGATCGGTAGCTCGGCCACCTTAGGAACCGGCACCGACTTCCTCGGTAGCTTACTCGCGACAGCGAGCATTACCTTGACCACCGGAGCCCGTATTGTTGATGGAAGGGCCCTGGCGATCAACGGGGCGGTGACGATGGACACTAATGACGTGACGGCTGGCTGCATCCCCGCCCCCGGTGTACCCCTCGTCCTGCTCGGATGCTCACTTGGTTACGCGAGAAGGCGGCGAACTGCGGTATAGGCAGAACATTGCACTAGTGCGGCGGACCCCATTACACCGCCCTCACACCACCGTCATGCTACCTCACGTTAGCTAACGTTATGTTACATAGCGGCACAATCCAACGGTTAACACTAGCGCTAAGCGGGTCCGCCGCTTAGCGCTATTTTTTGCGCCACCTGGTTTTTCTCCCCCATGTGTCTAGATCATCTTGCGTATCAAAAGCTTATCAACTCTTGTTCCGTCCATGTCGACGACCTCAAACCGAAATCCCTGCCAGGAGGCGTATTCCGCTACCTTGGGCAAGTGACCGATGACGTGCAGCGCCAGCCCCGCGGCAGTACTGACATCCGGCAAATGCGCCTCAGCATCGGCGGGTAGCCCCAGTAATAAGATAAGGTCGTGGAGCGGAAGCCTTCCATCCACTAACCAAGAGTTATCATCGCGCTTCACCGCACCTGGCGGCGCCTCCTCGCCGCGCCGACTGATGTCACCTACAAGAGGCCGCAGGAGGTCGTTAAGCGTAAGTAAGCCCTGAGTGCCTCCGTACTCATCCACAATGACAGCGATATGCGTCTTTGATTGCTGTAACTTTTCCAGCAGCCGCAGGCACGGGGTTGCCTCGGGGATAAACATGGGCGGATGCGCTACATCGGTCACTTTGAAGGCGCCCGGAGATAGAAGGCCGTACGAGATCAGGTCTTTAATATGCACAACGCCCACCACCTTATCCAGCCCACCGTCGCAAATAGGAAAATGTGAGTGAGGGCTGGTGCCCACCAGCACGCGCACATCATCCAGCGGCGTATCGTGCTCGATGAAAATAATATCCCCACGAGGCACCATAACATCACCCGCGGTAAGATCGCCCACGCGAAAGATTCGCTGAAATAACTTATGTTCCTGCGTTGTAAACACGCCCATCGCCGCGGCACGCGCCACCAACGCCCGAACGTCGTCCTCCGACACATCATCGCCCGTCCGCGATTTAATCTGCAAGAGTCGCAAAACTCCGTCCGTCGACGCCGTCAAAAGCCGCACGGGCCACGCGGCGATCTTCGAAAGCAGCGCGAGCGGTCGCGAGATAGCAATCGCCACCGCCTCGGGCGCCACTAAAGCAATTCGTTTGGGCACCAACTCACCAAGAACAAGCGAAGCATACGTGATTGCCAGCACAACCACCACAAGCGAAACTTCATCCGCCAGCGGTGCTAACGATGGAATCCTCGCGATCTGAGTTTCAAGGTGGCCGGAAATCTGCTTTTCTCCAAACGCACCCAGCAAAACCCCTATGAGTGTGATGCCTAACTGAACGGTGGATAGAAAGCGAGTAGGCTCTCGTGAGAGGCTGATCGCCGCGGCGGCACCCTTGCTCCCCGCGTTCGCTGACTGCTGAAGGCGCGCTTGCCGACTCGTCATCATCGCCAGCTCAGACATCGCGAAGAGGCCGTTGAGCAACAAAAGTGAAATCAGGATGGCGACAGCAAACAGCATAAAGACTTACGCGGCATCGCCACAGCCACCCGGCGGCCACCGCGAGCTGGGGCTGGAAGAGATTAGTAAAGTACGACGAGAATCCAACAGACAAGAATACCCCGATGGCTGGGCCTGCGGTGCCGCCGCGAGGTTCTCCAAACAGAATGAGGCGCGAGACCCCAGTCCTGCCGGGCCTGGGCGACCTTTGCCCGCGTCGGGAAGCTTGCCGTTGACAGATTTGGGGGGTAGCGGAACCAAGCCGCACGAAAGCCGCACCGGTACCAGCCCGGAACGGATTAGCACCTGGTCGCTTCAGAACCAGTTTTAACGTAAGTGCCGAACAGATGACACAATCCACCGCTCATCCGCTAAGGCGAGCATCGATACACGAGGGTTAGTTTGCCATAACTCGCGTTGCGCTCAAGCTCCTTGCTCCTCATACTAATTAATAAACGCAGATGCGCTAGCATCCACCTTGCCAGAAACCGAAGAAGCTCTCCACATCCGCGCCATCTACCCCGCCGTCTTGATTACTGTCGGCCGCAGAGTCGCTCATCGCCCACGCCGTAAAGAAGTCTTCAACGTCATCGCCATCAACCCCCCCACTGCTATTAAAATCGCCCGGGCATGGCGCGGTAGTCTGAACACGCCCCGAAATCACCAATGCGAATCCCTGGGGTCCGGCGGGCACAGAGGCGGCACTAACTGTAACTTCCCACTCGCCCGCAATGGCACCAAGGATCAGCACCTGCTCGGTATTATTTATAGCGTCGGCCAGACCCCCCAGGCCCGACACACCGTCAACAAAAACGTTGCCCTTGTACTCGTTGCCCAACGGATCTTTCACCACCAGATTAAGATTGTTCACCGCCGCGACCGATGCATTCACCTCGGCGGGAGCATCATGATAACATAATGTAACCCGCAAAGGATTTGAGGCCGCTGTGACGTCAAAGCGCATGACATATACGCCAGCGGTATCGAGTGCGCCCCGCAAGTTGTTGCGAATATCGCGCACCAGAAGGTCGTGCGGGTCGCCAGCGAAGAACAGCGTATTATCCGCGACGACGTGGCCGAACCCCTCGCGGTCACTGGGGTAACCAGGCACCCCGGTCATGTCGCGGGCGCTATTAATTATTGTCGCCTTCACCAGCGCGCCAGATGGCGCAAAGCCCGCCGCGGCAGAAGCAACCCCGCTGGGATAAAAACCGTTGAGATAATACTGCCGCACCAGCACGCCCAGCCCCCCCACCGCCGGGGTTGCCATTGATGTACCGGTGATGGTTGTTGTGTTACAACCCGAAGAGCCCGTGGCGGATGTAATAGCGCACCCGGGGGCGGCCACCTCCGGCTTGCGCCGCCCGTCCTCGGTGGGGCCGCTTCCGCCCACGCAGATGTTGTTCACCCCCGCCCCATTCTGGCTCGCGGTGACGCACAGCGAGTTCTTGGCGTTCTCAGGGTTGGTAACCAGCGAGCCGTTGCTCGCCGCGTGAGAGATCAGTATGCCATCGTTTTGGAATAATAATGTATCAATGGCGCGAGTCCCGCCGTCATACGCGCGGGTAGAGTCGGTTCCCCAACTATTGGTCTGGGTAAACGCGCCCTGCGAAAAGTGGGTGAAGTGCCTCGTGAAAACGCTCGTCTGAGTCGCGCTGGGATAAGTATTAAACACGATCCGAGCGTTGTACGCTACCCCACGCTGGTTCGAAGAAAAATCGCCGCCGATGGCCTCGCCCGCCGCGGTGCCCGACACGTGCGTCCCGTGAGAATCATAACTAATGGTCGTGTTGTAAGCCGCAATCTTGCGGTGATTGGCCCCGATGGGGTTCAGCGTGTCCGAGAAACTGCAATGATTTACCCCAAGACCGCCGTCGATCACCCCGATGATCTGGCCCGCGCCGTTAATACCCCTGGCATACAGGGGAGTTATATTGAGCACCCCGCTCTGAATCGTCCACCGTGTCGTAACATTACTTCTCAAAGTATACCGCGGCTGCGGCTCGATGTACTGCACGTCGGTCAGAGATGTTATAAAATCCAGGTCAACGCGCGCGGCGACGATGGCCAGCCGCACCGTAGTACCTACCAGCTCGGTTTCTAGCAGCGTAGTACCCGGCAACAAACCAATTGCCGCCCTGACGGCGCGATCGTTGGCGGTGTTAAACAGCCACACGTTCGCCGACACTTGCTCCGCGGGCGGCAGACTATATAGCGTGTTATCAAGCTTCCATTCGTCTTTGTAAGCGTACGCCGCGTCGACAAAGTTGAGAGAACGTGCGTTGGCCGGCCCGGTCGCCAGGTTCGTGCATTCTGCAATGTAAAAGTCAGTAGGAAAGTAACCCACAACATTCAAGCCCGAAGCGGCTAACGCGTCGCGGTTGGTCAGGTTCATCCCACCTTTGCTAAGGGGAATATGCAAAAGCATCCAGCGCGATGAGAACAGCGCGGCGTCAAGTTCATTGACGAGATCACCAACCGCAACATCCCCGGTCCGAAAACTTATGATTCCGTCCCGGGCAACATTGATAGACCGCGCCACCACACCGTCCGCCGCCGCAACGTACGAAGCCGCCAAGCCTGCCAATGCGACCATCAGAGTTGCGAGCGGTGGGCAATAGGTGGTAAGTCGCGGCACGAGGCAGACTCCTGCGGAGGTTCAAAGGAACATTGAGGTGATTCGGTGAAAACCAAAGCAGCGGGCAACGGGTAGCTAATATAGACTCATCGGCCACGCGAGCCCGAAAAGTCCCTTTGGTCACGAAGACCCGCGCCGTTGAAGCCTTCAAACAACACTGGTCGGTACAACTATGCGGACATCGCCGGTGCAGATCGCGTAGCCGGAAAAGAACGAAGCGTCTGACTTTAATACGCCCACGCCGCGGCTTAGGTTTCGTGTGCGCGCGATAACTTTACGCTACGCCAAGGTTAGTGCCGCGTTAATGCCCGACGTTGTGCATTATCGACCGGGAGGCCGCCGTTGCCCGAGTGCTGCGAATCCGCTAGCAAACACCGGGCGCGATGAAGTTCGTCCATACGGCCGCACACCCCTGCGCCGCGCACGCGGCGACGATGCTGCCTTCAGTCTCTACGCCGACCGCGTTTCCCAACCCAATCATGAACATGCAACTACCGCTGCCAGTAATATGGATAGGGCGCCCAAAGTATCCTTGGAGATTCGCGTGTATCGCTCCCAACTGCGGCGCGACAGCGCACGCCGCGTGCGCGAGGTCGTTGAACAACTCTTCTGCGGGAAACACACCCGAAGAGTGGGTCATGAGCCGGCGCACCCTGCCATCATCCGCCTCCTTTCGCGGTGTCAACGAAACAAAACCATCAAACGCACGATACACCGCGCCCGTTGGGCACGCGCACGGCGGGATAATCACACACACCCGAGAATGTAATAAATTGTCGGCTAGCGGCACTCGCTTGATTCGCTCCCCAAACCCAGTAACCAACGCCCCACGCGGCGTCGTTTCAATCCCCGACACATAATTAAACTCATCGATAAAGAACGCAACGTCAGACCCCAAAGTAACCGCCACCGATAAAAGTTGTTCGTGAGTTAGATTGAGTTTGAAAAGTCGGTTAAGCCCCATCAGCACCGCCGCAGCGTCGCTAGATCCTCCCCCAAGCCCACCGCCTGTTGGTATGCGTTTGCGCAGCGAGATTATGACCGGAAGCGCCCCCCCGCAAAGCTTCTCGATCAACGTAAGTGCTCGAAAGCCCAGGTCTTTCTCGATGGGCCAGTCAATAAGCGTTGGCTTTGGCGCATCTTCACACCACCAAACGCCAAACCGCTCCGCTGGTTTCATCGACGCGCCACCAGGCGCGAAGTGAACTTCATCACAAAGCGATATCGGAACCATCCAAGAAGCAATCGCGTGAAACCCAGCCCTCGGCCCCGGCACAGAGATCGGCGCGGAGACGCTCAGTGCCAAATTAAGTTTGGCAGGTGCCATGAGCGTCAAAGCTGAGAGCTTGGGTGAGGATGCGAAGGTCATTCAGTCGGCCCCGCGCAGCGGCCACAGCCTGCAAAAGGTAAGGTACGCTCCATCGAGAAGCGCTCCAATAAAAAAAGCCCGCCGCAGGGGCGAGCTTTCGCTGGAACAGTCTAGCCGTAGACGACGCTACCGCAAAGCAGACGGATCCAGCAAGTGGGCCTGATTGGACTCGAACCGACGACCTCACCCTTATCAGGGGTGCGCTCTACCAACTGAGCTACAAGCCCGATTCCCGCACCGCCAAAGGTACGGCCAAAAGTATAGCGGGGTGAGGAAGGTGTCGGCAAGCGAAGAGGGCGGTGAATCTGGCTTCTCAACGCGAATCAGCCGGTTTACTGCGTCCCATTTTCATGTTGAATCGGTCGCGGGTGTAGCAATAGGCCTCCCCGGCCATCCGCCCCACCGCGTCTAACTTCGCCGGGTCCACGTGATACCGCTCGTTCATCACCTCATCGTGAGCATGGATATGCACCACCCGGCCAATAACGATGTTTCCGCCCGCTGGCTGCCCCGGGTTTGTCCGGATCACTTGAACCGTGGTACATTCCAGCGATAGCGGAGATTCCAAAACCCTGTGCGGTGCCACCTTTAAGCTTGGGCTGGTGTGCAGGTTGGCAAGGTCAAACTCAGATTCGCCAAAGGGCAGCGGCTCGGCGCAAAGGGCCATTTTCGCGCCGAGGGAAGCGGGTACCACGTTAATCACAAACTCTCCGGTTCCTCCCTCCGCGACTGGTTTGGCGTTCCGAAGAGTGTCTTTTTCGGTTCCGTGGGGCGTGTTGGCGGGGCAAAAGAGAACCGTCATCGGGTTAGAGCCGACCCCAGCAAAGAATGAGAACGGTGCGAGGTTGTCTTGACCGGCAGCGGAGCGAGTCGAAACAAACGCGATAGGCCGCGGCACGATCGCGCCGATGAGAATTTTGTAGCAGTCTGAGGGTGAGAGTGAGCTGGGATCAAGGTCCATGGCTGAATCGTTGCAGGTGCAGGCCATTGCTGTGGTCCTAAAAAACCCACTTGCGAACCAAATGCGTGCCGGTGCCGCAGCAGAAGTACGATCCTGCGTATGAATCACGCGCAGCAACTTGGCAGGGCGGTATGGGCATTGACAACCATCGCTCTTATTTTCTCAAACTATTTGGCGGGCTGCGGATTTCGAAAGATCATGCCAGCGGCTGCGACAGCCAACGGCGTTGGTTCTGGGCAAGGTCTACCGAGCGGCACGAGCGAAACGAACAATGGGCCCAGCGAAGGAGAAATAAGCCCGGCGACTGGTTTTAAAAGGTCTTCCGTTCAACCGCGCTGGCCCACAAATTTTAGCGACTTTCCCGCCGAACTCTTGCAGCGGCCCGGGACTGATAGCCCGCTTGCTCCTGAAGTGCGGATTACTCAGGTGGAGGGAGGCTTGATCGTTTACCAGCCAACCTTGCACTTCCAGCCAGAGGCGGGCGGCGGGAATGGGTTTAATTTACTCGAATCCAATCTCAGATCGTTCTCATATCTGGCGTGGCGAAACGGGGGGGCGATGGCCTCGGTCATGGAGGCCATGAATAGCGCGGCGACCGATCAACAACTTAAAGTCCGCAGTTCGGTACTTACATCAACCGCTGATTTTCGCATCCGCTTCCGCGTCTGGTGGCCCGAGCGAACCGCCTCCAGCCCACCAATAAAAGGTCTGGTCCTGCACCAGTGGGGCCTTAACGGTTACCGCTTCGAGGCACCGCTGATTAATGCGCTCCAAGCCAAGGGTTGGGTGGTGCTCACTCATGACGGCTTTACTTGGATACGGCCATCGGGTGTCCGAATTCCTTCGGGCGATCCCCTTATGTCCGATCGTGATCGCATGGGCAGTGCACCGGGCAGTATCGGAGTCTTCGTTCCGAAAGAAAGTGACACTCCGCAGTATCGGTTGGATTCAACTGCCGCGGCTGTGGAGGTTGGGATTCTAGGCGCGGGCGCGCTGGCCGCCTTTGAGTTTGACGATGCGATTGGTCAGTATGCGCTCGCCCACGCGGCGGCACTCACTTTCGTTCAAACCTCCGCCAAGGAGCTTGCGGGCAAACCTTTAGTTGTGGTAGGGTGCAGCCTTGGGAGTCTGATGACACCGGCCCTACTTACCAAGTTAACCCTTCCGGTCGCCGCGTGCGTCATGGTGGGGAGCGGTGGTAACTTGCTTCAAATAACGGGAAGCAGGTGGGAGGATTACTTTTATTCCCGAGCGCGAACCGGGCGACCCCACGCGTTGAGCGTTCCGGCGAGCAAACGAATCGCCTTGAGAAAGGCTTATCTTCAAGCGGCGACCTTGGATCCTCTGACCTGCGCCGACGCGCTCCGCAAGCAACCTCTTTTGATGATTCATGCAGCGTGGGACCGGATTGTGGATGCCTCGCTGGGCGATCAACTCTGGGAGGCGGCGGGCAGGCCGGAACGATGGGTGGCGAACAAGGGCCACATCCGATTATTTCTTACATTACGGTTTCATGCCGATGAAATTGTTGACTGGATTGAGGATCAGGTTACGGATTCCCTCGCCACTTCTCCTGCCGAGGCTGGGGTAACCTCCAACGCTAAGTAACGGCAGCGGTGCAGAGATAAAGTAGATGGAGAGAGAGACAGAGGGGCCGCAGAATGGGCATCCTCTCCGGGGCGAGCCGCGCGTCCTTCGTCGTTCAAATTGTGAAGAACTCGAAAAGTTGTGTAGAACTCGTTAAGATCGCGGGAGAAGTAGCTATTTGCGCAAATTGCGCTTGCGTTCGCC
>Ga0105044_10015008_pt1 | contig 10471 bp, 9 predicted proteins | sample MAT01_FD_78092 | JGI IMG/M metagenome (GOLD analysis project Ga0105044, IMG submission 78092) | Freshwater microbial communities from Lake Fryxell liftoff mats and glacier meltwater in Antarctica - MAT-01 | ecosystem: Environmental > Aquatic > Freshwater > Ice > Liftoff microbial mat | place...
ATGGACATCTTGTTTTGTTGCGGCGACTTGGCCTTTTCCTGGGCATGGGCGGCGCCGAATGTCAGACAGATACCGACGGCCAGCAGTGACAGCAGTTTTTTCATGGGAGCTCCTTGATGTGAAGTTGACGGCACCACAGAGTCCGGGCGTCTGCCCGTGGCAAACACGCCCGATCTCTTCGCCGACGCCGGACCGCTGGGTGTACCGGTGAACCGTGTCGGCGCGCCCATGCTAAGCGCGCGTCGCGCGGACGCGTTCCCTCAAATGCATGACGCGGGCGCCTTGGCGACGGTGCGTCCTCATTCTGGAGGACGCCGTCGCCCGCCTGCAGCCGGCCGAGCGCGTGCCGGGCAGTCCAAGCCCGACAGCCTCCTAGAATCGAGCCCTATGCTCAAGATCAAAAAAGAACTGCAGGAAGGCCTGGCGCTTGCCTTGTCCAAACTGTCGCCAGACGCCGCTGCACGGGCGGTTTTCGAGTCGCCCAAGGTCGCCGCACATGGCGATTTCGCCACGACGGCCGCGCTGCAGATGGCCAAACCGCTCAAACTCAATCCGCGTCAGCTGGCCGAGCAGATCCGATCGGCGCTGATGGCGCAGCCCATCTACCGGCAATGGGTGTCGGATATCGACATCGCCGGGCCGGGTTTTCTCAATATCCGGCTCAAACCCGAGGCCAAGCAGCAAATCGTGCGCGAGGTGCTGGGCGAGGCCCAGGCGTTCGGCGTGTTGCCGCCCAATGGCCAGCGGCTGCTGGTGGAGTTCGTGTCGGCCAACCCGACCGGCCCGCTGCACGTGGGTCACGGCCGTCAGGCCGCGCTGGGCGATGCGATCTGCAACCTGTGCGCGACCCAGGGCTGGGACGTCTACCGTGAGTTTTATTACAACGATGCGGGGGTGCAGATCGCCACGCTGACGCAGAGCACCCAGTTGCGCGCGCAGGGCTTCAAACCGGGTGACCCGCAGTGGCCCGAGGCGGCCTACAACGGCGACTACATCGCCGATATCGCGGCCGATTTCCTGGCCGGCAAGACCGTGCGCGCCGACGACCGCGAAACCACGGCCAGTGGCGACGTGTCGGATCTCGACTCGATCCGCCAGTTCGCCGTGGCCTACCTGCGGCATGAGCAGGACCTGGACCTGCAGGCGTTTGCCGTACGTTTCGACAACTACTACCTGGAGTCGAGCCTGTACACCAGCGGCAAGGTGGCGCAGACAGTGCAGTTGCTGCAGGACGCCGGCAAGACCTATGAGCAGGACGGCGCCTTGTGGCTACGGTCGACCGACTACGGCGACGACAAGGACCGGGTGATGCGCAAGGGCGACGGCAGCTACACCTATTTCGTGCCCGATGTGGCCTACCACATCGGCAAATGGGAGCGTGGATTCACGCGTGTGGTCAACATCCAGGGAACCGACCACCACGGCACGATCGCCCGCGTGCGGGCCGGGCTGCAGGCGGCCGGGGTCGGCATTCCCCCGGGTTATCCGGACTATGTGTTGCCCACCATGGTGCGGGTCATGCGCGGCGGTGTCGAGGTGAAGATCTCCAAGCGCTCGGGCAGTTATGTCACGCTGCGCGACCTGATCGAGTGGACCAGCAAGGATGCGGTGCGGTTTTTCCTGCTCAGCCGCAAACCGGACACCGAATATGTGTTCGACGTCGACCTCGCAATGGCGCAGAACAACGACAACCCGGTCTATTACGTGCAATACGCGCACGCCCGGATCTGTTCGGTGCTCTCCAGCTGGGGCGGCGACGCCGACACGCTGCCAGGCGTCGGTCTGGCGCCGTTGCAGGGTTCGAGCGCCACGGCGCTGATGTTGACGCTGGCCCGCTACCCGGACATGCTCGCTGCGGCGGCGCGCGATTTTGCGCCGCACGACGTCACGTTCTACCTGCGCGACCTGGCGGCGGCCTACCACAGCTATTACGATGCGGAGCGTATCCTGGTCGAAGAAGAACCGGTCCGCCTGGCGCGGCTGGCGCTGGTCGCGGCTACCGCGCAGGTGCTGCGCAATGGCCTGGCCGTGCTGGGTGTGAGCGCCCCCAGGAAGATGTGATGGCCCGGCAGCGACAATCCACGCCGATGGCAGGCAACGACAAGCAAGCACAAGGGCAGGGCATGAAGCGTCAGATGGGTGGAACCGTGTTGGGACTGATCGTGGGCATCCTGGTCGGCCTGGGCGTGGCTCTGGCGGTGGCCGTCTACGTGACCAAGGTGCCGATCCCGTTCGTCAACAAGGGCGCTAGCCGCACCAGCGACCAGGACGCAGCGGAAGCCCGCAAGAACAAGGATTGGGATCCGAATGCGCCGCTGTACGGCAAGAATCCGGCGCGTGCTGCGGTTCCCGTCGTGCCGCCGGCGTCCGCCAGCGCCGACGCGGGCGACGGCAAGCTGGTGGCGCCTGCGGTGGTAGGCAATCCGATCCCCGCACCTGCGCCTGCCGCCCCGGCCGCCGGCCAGGCTGCGCCGCCCGCGGCGTCGACCGATCCGCTGGGCGACCTGGCGCGGGCCCGCTCGGGCGCTGCCGGCGTCGAGCCTTTTTCCTATTTTGTGCAGGTGGGGGCCTATCGCACAGCGGTCGACGCGGAATCTCAGCGCGCCCGGCTCTCGCTGGGCGGCATCGAAGCGCGCGTGTCCGAGCGCGAGCAGTCCGGGCGCACCATCTACCGGGTGCGGGTCGGGCCGTTCGACAAACGCGAGGAAGCCGACCTGGCCAAGGAGAAACTGGAATCGCTGGGTATGGACGCAGCGCTGGTGCGCGTGCAACGTTGAACTTATCGGCGGCTGTGTCGTCCGACGGGTTCGAATAATTTTGGAGCAAACACAATGAATCGTCGTGGTTTTTCCGTTGCAGCGGCGTCTGCCCTGGTCATCGGTCAAGGTTTTCTGCCAGCAGCCTGGGCACAGGCCAAGAAGCCGGAGGCGGGTAACGAATACCTGCAGTTGGGCAAGCAGGTTGCGGTCGAGGCGGCGGCTGGAAAGATCGAGGTGGTCGAGTTCTTCTGGTACAACTGCCCGCACTGCAACGCCTTCGAGCCCGCGCTCGAGGCCTGGATGAAGCGCCTGCCCAAGGATGTCTCGATGCGGCGTGTGCCGGTGGGCTTTCGCGACGACTTCGTCCCCCAACAACGGCTTTTTTACACGCTGGAGGCGATGGGGCTGGTCGAGCAGTTGCATGCCAAGGTTTTTGCCGCGATCCACGGTGAGCGACAACAGTTGAACAGGGGCGAGGCCATTGCAGATTGGGCCGCTAAGCAGGGTGTTGATCGGGCCAAGTTTGTCGACGTCTTCAGTTCTTTCACTGTCGCGACCAAGACGACGCGGGCGACCCAATTGCAGAACGACTACAAGGTCGAAGGCGTGCCGGCCTTGGGCGTGGCGGGGCGCTTTTATACCGATGGCTCGTTGTCGGGCAACATGCCGCGCGCTTTGCAGGTCGTCGATTACCTGCTGGCCGAGATTCGCGCCGGGCGCTGACCGGTACCGTTGGTCAGGCCGGCAGACGCCATGCCGGGCGGCTACCGCAACTGTCTGCCGCGCGCGACGTATTCCTGCGGCGTACACGGCCAAGTGTGGCAACCCCGAGGCTACAATCGTTCGGCAGGGTTTACTGCAAGATTCGTGCCTCTATGACCTTCTCCGCCCCCCATTACATATTGTTGCTGACTGCCGTTTTGTTCACGGGTGCCGCCTTGGCGGAGCGGGCCGATCGCGACAAGCCGATGAGCATAGAGGCGGATGCCTTGCGCTATGACGACGCCAAGCAGACCAGCGTATTCACTGGCAAGGTCGTGCTGACCAAGGGCACGATGCTGATGCGCGGCGCGCGGATGGACGTACGCCAGGATACGAACGGCAACCAGTTCGGGGTGATCAAAGCGGAGCCTGGCAAGCTCGCGTTTTTCCGCCAGAAGCGCGATACCGCGGTCGGCACGCCCGACGAATTCGTCGAAGGCGAGGCCGAGCTGATCGAATACGACAGCCGGGCCGACACCGTGAAATTCCTGGGCCGCTCGGTATTGCGGCGGTACGTGGAATCCCGGGTCAACGACGAAATCACCGGCGCCGTGATTGTGTTCGACAACATCACCAGCACCCTGACCGTGGACGGTGGTCCGGCCACGAACAGTTCCGATCCGCGCAGCGGTCGCGTGCGCGCCGTGCTGACGCCCAGGGTGGATGACAATGCCCCGGCCGGCACCAAGCCGCGCGATCCGGCCCCGGTCTTGCGCCGCTCGACCACGGTCGGAGGCGACAAGAAGTGAGTGGTGTGCGGCTCGGTGACGACGCGACGGTTGCCACTCCAGGCGCCGCGGCGCCATCCGGACCTCCGTCGTCGGGTGTGCGGCTGGAAGCGCGCAATCTACAGAAGTCCTATGGCAGCCGCATGGTGGTCAAGGACGTGTCTCTGGCCGTCGGTGAAGGTGAGGTGGTCGGCTTGCTCGGCCCCAATGGTGCCGGCAAGACCACGTCGTTCTACATTCTGGTCGGTCTGGTGCGCGCCAGCGCCGGCGACATCCTGATCGATGGGCGCTCGGTCGCCCACATGCCGATCCATCGCCGTGCGCGCCTGGGGTTGAGTTATCTGCCCCAGGAGGCGTCCATTTTCCGCAAGCTCAACGTGGAAGAGAACGTGCGTGCGGTGCTCGAGCTGCAGGCCGACGCGTCAGGCCATGTTCTGGGGGCGGCCGTCGTGGAGGAGCGCTTGAGCGCGCTGCTGCACGACCTGCGGGTCGAGCACCTGCGCAAGTCGCCGGCCTTGGCCTTGTCCGGCGGCGAGCGCCGACGCGTCGAGATCGCGCGGGCGCTGGCGACACAGCCGCGTTTCATTTTGCTGGACGAGCCGTTTGCCGGCATCGATCCGATTGCGGTGATCGAGATCCAGCGCATCATCGGCTTTCTGAAGTCGCGTGGCATCGGCGTGCTCATCACCGACCACAACGTGCGCGAAACGCTGGGCATCTGCGACCACGCCTACATCATCAGCGATGGGCATGTCCTGGCCCAGGGAACACCTGCCGAAATCGTCGACAACGCCGAGGTGCGCCGGGTTTACCTTGGCGAGCACTTCAGGATGTAGATGAAGCCGGGGCTTTCATTACGGATCTCGCAGCATCTGGCGCTGACGCCGCAGTTGCAGCAATCGATCCGGCTGCTGCAGCTGTCGACCCTCGAGTTGAGCCAGGAGGTCAACCAGATGCTCGACGACAACCCGTTTCTGGAGGTGTCCGAGGAATTGGCGGCGCGCGAAGAGTTCGGCCTGGACCGCAGCGATGCGCCGGTGGCACAGGCCGAACGCGAATCCGAGCTCGCGCCGTCTGGGGTGGCCGACTATGTGTCGGTGCCGGATACGCCGTCCAATGACGAAGGCGTCACCCCGCTGTCGGCGGATGACGGACAGAGTTGGGAGGGCGACGGCACGCAGGAAATGGCGCCGGACGACGGCGAGTGGGGTGGCGACGCCAAGGCCCATGGCAACAACCTGGGCTCTGAAGACGATGTCGATGCTGGCGAACTGGCGCGGACCCATGAAACACTGCAGTCGCATCTGCATGCCCAGGCGCTGGCAACCCGGCTGGGCGATGAAGACCGCGTCGCGTTGCGGTTCCTGATCGAGTCGCTCAACGACGATGGCTACCTGGAGGACTCACTGGAGGCGCTGGCTGCCGGTTTGTCGCCCGCCGACGAAGAGGAAATGGACCAGCTTCAACACCATTTCCGGATCGCACTGTCCACGCTGCAGGGGTTCGATCCGATCGGTGTGGGCGCGAGCGATCTTGGCGAGTGCCTGCGGCTGCAGTTGCGCTCGCACCAGCGCGCGCTGGCGCTGGATGCGCCCGAACACGGGCTGCTGGCGGTCGCCGTGCGCATCTGCTCGCAATCCATCGACCTGTTGGCGCGGCGCGACGTGCGGCGCCTGTGCCAGGTCTGCGGCGCGGACGATGGTTCCGTCAAGGAGGCGATCGCGCTGATCGGCCGCCTCGAACCCAAGCCGGGCCGGCGGTTCGTCAATGTGGAGCGCAATATCGTCGTTCCGGATGTGCTGGTGATACAGGTCGGAAAAGGCGCACAGTCGCGCTTTCAGGCCCGTATCAACCCCGAAGTCATGCCGCGCCTGCGCGTGCACGACATCTATGCCAATGCGCTGCGGCAACACCGCGGCAACGGACGCGACGCATCCAACTACGCGGCGCTGCAGCAGCGCCTGCAGGAGGCGCGCTGGTTCATCAAGAACATTCAGCAGCGCTTTGACACCATCTTGCGTGTCAGCTCGGCGATCGTCGAACGCCAGAAGAGCTTTTTCCAGCATGGTGTGTTGGCGATGCGCCCGCTGGTGCTGCGCGAGATCGCCGACGAATTGGGGCTGCACGAGTCCACCATCAGCCGGGTCACGACGGCCAAGTTCATGGCCACGCCGCAAGGGACGTTCGAGCTGAAGTATTTCTTCGGCTCATCGCTGGGCACGGAAACCGGCGCCAGCGCGTCGAGCACGGCGGTGCGCGCGCTCATCCGGCAGTTCATCGACGCCGAATCGGCGAAAAAGCCGCTGAGCGACAACCAGCTGTCGGAGATGCTCAAGGAGCAAGGCATCGCCTGTGCGCGCCGAACCGTGGCCAAATACCGTGAAGGCTTGCGGATCGCGCCGGCCAACCTGCGCCGGGACTTGTAGGCCGCGCGACCTCGCCCGCATCCCGAAAGACCATCCACCGTGAACCAGCTTCAGATCTTCATGCCCTGCGCCGCGGGCGTCGAGGACTATCTCGCGCATGAGGTCACCCGCATCACCGGCCAGGCGCAGGTGCAGAAATGGCGTGCCGGCGTTTTGCTGCAGGGTTCCTGGCGTGACGCGATGCTGCTCAACCTGCACAGCCGGCTGGCCCAGCGCGTGCTGGTGCAGCTGTTCCACGCACAGTACCGCAACGAGCAGGACCTGTACCGCATCGCCAGCGAAGTCGCCTGGGAAATCTGGTTCACGCCGCGCCAGTCGATCAAGGTCGAGGTCACCGCGCAGCACAGCCCGCTGACCAGCCTGAACTTTGCCGCGCTCAAGATCAAGGACGCCGTGTGTGACCGCTTCCGCGCCAAGGCGGGCGGCGTGCGGCCCGATGTCGACACGCAGTGGCCCGACATCCGCATCTACGCCCACCTGACCACCGATACCGTCGCCCTGTATATCGACACCTCGGGCGAAGCCTTGTTCAAACGCGGCTGGCGCGAAGACAAGGGCGAGGCGCCGCTGAAGGAAACCCTGGCCGCGGCGATGCTGGCGGCCAGCGGCTGGAGCGATACGCCCGACATGCCGCTGTACGACCCCTGCTGCGGCAGCGGAACCATCGCCATCGAGGCGGCGCAGATCGCCTGCAACATTGCGCCCGGCGCGATGCGCCGCTTCGCGTTCGAGAAGATGTTGCCGTTCCAGTCCCATGTCTGGGACGCCGTGCTCGACGAGGCACACCGCGCACAGCGTCTGCCGCCACCCGGGCACAAGCCAACCATATTCGGCAGCGACGTTGCGCATCGCATGGTCGATTTCGCGCAGCGCAATGCCGAACGCGCCGGAGTTGCCGATGCGATCGAGTTCCGGGGCGGTGACGCCTTGCAGCGGATGCCGCCGTGCGAGTCGCCCGGCGTCATGCTGGTCAATCCGCCCTATGGCCAACGGATCGAGGCGGCCGGCGTGGCCGGCGTGGGGCACCAGCAGCAGCGGCGCTCGGCTGCAGCGCCGCCACAAGACGACGCGCTGGCGTCACCTGGCGGCCGTGAACAGGCGCAGACCGACGACGGTGGCGACTTTTTCGTGCAACTGGCCGCGCACTGGAAAAAGAACTACGCCGGCTGGAGCGCCTGGTTGCTGACGCCCGACCTCAAACTGCCCGGCAAGATGCGACTGAAGGCGACCCGCCGCGTACCGATGTGGAACGGCCCGATCGAATGCCGGATGTTTCGCTTCGACATGGTGCAGGGCTCCGCGCGCGCCGACAAGGCGGTCGACAAGGCGACCGATTCGACGGCCGGATGAGCCTGTGCGAGCGGCCGGCCCCGGTGGTGCTCGACACCAACGTGCTGCTCGATCTGCTGGTGTTCGACGATCCGTCGACGTACCCGCTCAGGCAGGCGGTGGAGGGCGGCTCCGTGACGTGGCTGGCAACGCCGCCGATGCGGGGCGAACTGCAGCGCGTGTTGACCTATCCCCACATCGCCGCCCGCATGTTGCGCCAGGGTGTGTCCGACGCTGCCGTGCTGCAATGGTTCGACCGCTACAGCCAGCCGCAGTTGCCGGCCCCGGCATGCGCGGCGATCTGCCGCGACAAGGATGACCAGAAGTTCATCGACCTGGCTGCGGCCCACGGGGCGCTGCTGCTGAGCAAGGACGGCGCCGTGCTGCGCCTGCATAAGCGGCTTGCTGCCAGCGGTGCGCGGGTTTTGGCTGTATTCACGCCTGCAGCATGAAGCTCTGTGAGCGCGCCTGCGGCCAGGACTGGCGGTAGATCAACGGCAGGCCGGTGAGATCGGGCTGCAACAGCGCCCCGTCGTGCATCTGCGTGAGCACCGACTGCGCCAGGGAGCGCACCTTGTCGTCGCTGGAGCGGCGCACGATGTGGTGGGCGGTGATCTGTCCGGGATGCAGCAGGCCGGCGGCTTGCACCATTTCCTTGAGCGCGTGCAGCGTCATCTCGTGGTAATTGAAGACCCGCTGGGTCTTGTCGGACACCACCAACGACTGCTGGCGCAGCGGGTCCTGTGTCGTCACGCCGGTCGGGCAATTGCCGGTGTGGCAGGTCTGCGCCTGCAGGCAACCGAGCGCGAACATGAATCCGCGCGCGCTGTTGCACCAATCCGCACCGATCGCCATCATGCGGCCGATGTCGAAGGCGCTGATCACCTTGCCGGCGCAGCCGATGCGGATCCGCTCGCGCAAGCCGACGCCGCGCAGCGTGTTGTGCACCAGCAGCAGGCCCTCCTGCAGTGGCGAGCCGACATGGTCGGTGAACTCCATCGGTGCGGCGCCGGTGCCGCCTTCGGCGCCGTCGACGACGATGAAGTCGGGCGTAACACCGGTGGCCAGCATGGCCTTGACGATGGCAAACCACTCCCAGGGGTGGCCGATACACAGCTTGAACCCGGTCGGCTTGCCGCCCGAGAGCGTGCGCAGGCGGGTGATGAATTCCATCAGCTCCAGTGGCGTTGAAAACGCGCTGTGCGACGCCGGCGAGACACATTCGACACCCACCGGTATGCCACGCGCGGCCGCGATCTCGGGCGTCACTTTCGGACCGGGCAAAACGCCGCCGTGTCCCGGCTTGGCGCCCTGGCTGAGCTTGATCTCGATCATCTTCACCTGCGGCTCGCAGGCGTTCTTCGCGAACCGGTCGGCGTTGAAGCTGCCGTCGTCGTTGCGGCAGCCGAAATAGCCCGACCCGATCTCCCAGATCAGGTCGCCGCCGTGGCGCCGGTGGTGTTCGGATATCGAGCCTTCGCCGGTATCGTGGGCAAAGCCACCGCGCTTGGCGCCGGCATTGAGCGCGAGGATGGCATTGGCGCTGAGCGAGCCGAAGCTCATCGCCGAGATGTTGAATACGCTGGCGTGGTAGGGCTTCGTGCACAGGCCGGTGTCGCCACCACGCTGCGCCGCCTGCTCCGGCGTGCCACCGATCCAGAGTCGGAAGTCGTGCGACGGCACGACGCTCGGTACCATCGAGTGGTTGATCCACTCGTAGCCTTTGGCGTGTACGTCCAGCAGGGTTCCGAACGGCCGCTTGTCGGAGTCGCCCTTGGCGCGCTGGTAGACCAGCGAGCGCTGCGCGCGCGAGAACGGCGCAGCTTCGTTGTCGCTTTCCAGAAAATACTGGCGCATTTCCGGTCGAACATATTCGAGCATGTAGCGGAAATGCCCGATGACCGGGTAATTGCGCAGGATCGAGCGTTTGTTCTGGGTCAGGTCGAAAATGCCCACCCCGACCAGGATCAGCAACAGCGCTGCCAACGTTCCCCCGGTGCCGAACACCAACAGGCTGAACAGGCTGGCCAGCAGGCCCAGCACGCACAAGCCAAAAACCGTGTAGCGGACCGGGAAAATTTCATTGAGTTGGTTGAGCATGCGGCGGTGTCCGGTGTCAGGTGGTGGTGCTTGGCAGTTGGCAGTTGGCGGGTTGCCGGTCCGGCTTTGGGCTTGTTGCAACGCATCGTGGAGATCGACACTTATTGCAGGGCCGCCGGCACGGCTTCGCCCAGAAAATCGAAGACCGCGCGGATACGCTCATCGCGCCGTCGTTGCCGCTTGAGCGCGGGAGTTATGCATTTTTGTATTCCAGGGTCTCTGAATCAGCCAATTGTGGTGGACCGCTGCCGATTCCACAATAGCGGCAAACCCCTGACGGATACCTGCCATCAAGCTGACGACGCAGCAACGCCGTGCCTGGGCTGCTGGAGCGTACCGGGGCTGCTCGCCGGTCGGTCGGGGCGGG
>Ga0105044_10015012_pt1 | contig 10470 bp, 8 predicted proteins | sample MAT01_FD_78092 | JGI IMG/M metagenome (GOLD analysis project Ga0105044, IMG submission 78092) | Freshwater microbial communities from Lake Fryxell liftoff mats and glacier meltwater in Antarctica - MAT-01 | ecosystem: Environmental > Aquatic > Freshwater > Ice > Liftoff microbial mat | place...
ATGGACCCGAGCGTGCGAGCGACGCGGTACATTCCGGACATGGCCGAACCCAAGGTGCTCGTCATCGTTCTCGCTGGTGGAGAGGGAAAACGAATGCTGCCCCTCACGGAGGACCGCGCCAAGCCGGCCGTGCCCTTTGGTGGCAGCTACCGAATCATCGACTTCGCGCTCTCGAACTTCGCCAACTCACGGTTCTTGAAGATCGTGGTGCTGACGCAGTACAAGAGCCACAGCCTCGACCGCCACATCAGCCAGACCTGGCGGTTCAGCGGGCTGCTGGGCAACTATGTGACGCCGGTGCCCGCACAAATGCGTCGTGGCCCACACTGGTTCGCTGGTTCGGCCGACGCGATTTATCAGAACCTCAACCTGATTTCCGACGAGATGCCAGATGTGGTGTGCGTCTTCGGCGCCGACCACATCTACCGCATGGATGTCAGCCAGATGGTCGCCCAGCACCTCTCCTCAGGGGCAGGCGTCACTGTCGCTGCAATCCCGGTGGGCTACGAGGATGCCAAGTCGTTCGGCGTGATCGAAGCCGACGAGGCGGGCAAGATGGTCGCCTTCCACGAGAAGTCGCGCACACCGCCGACCATCATCGGTGACGAGACGCGTTGCCTGGCCAGCATGGGCAACTACGTGTTCTCCACCAAGACGCTGATCGACATCGTCACGCCTGCAGGGCAGGACGACCAGCACACCGATCTGGGCGGTCATATCATTCCGGCGCTGACGGCGGCTGGCGTGGCCCATGTGTACGACTTCTCCACGAACGTCGTGCCGGGGCAGGACGATCGCGAGAAGGGTTACTGGCGCGATGTCGGCACCATCGACTCGTACTACGACGCCAACATGGACCTGCTGTCACCAGTTCCGGTGTTCAACCTCTACAACGACCGATGGCCAGTGTTCACCAGCCATCAGCCGTTGCCGCCCGCAAAGATTTCGCGTGGTTCCGGCGGTGAGCCGTCGTACGTGGATGGCAGCCTGTTGTGTGCAGGGTCGATTGTCTCGGGCTCACACGTCGAACGCTCCATCGCCTCGCCTGGCGTGCGTGTGAACCACGACGCGCACGTCACGGACAGCCTGCTGTTCCCCGGTGTCGAGGTCGGACCCGGTGCGCGTATCAATCGGTGCATCGTCGACAAGAATGTGATCATCCCGGCCGGTGCGCGCATCGGTTTCGATGCCGAGGCCGACGCAGCCAGGTTCACCATCAGCGATCATGGCATCGTCGTCATCCCCAAGGGCTTCGTCTTCTGAGTCGCTCGTCTCCGTCTGGGTGTCCTCAGTCCCGGAAGCCGAAACTGACGACACCCAGAAACTTCCGTGCGACGATTCGCCCCCAGAAACTGCTTGCGTGCGCAAATGGGGGGTCTGGGCCCCTGGGGTGGACCTGGGCAAGATGCGTTCCGGAAGCCGAAACTGACGACACCCAGAAACTTCCGCGAGCTGGTCAGTTCCTACGGCAGTTCGGTGGAGGTGGCTTCTATTGCTCCGGCGATGACTATGTGGCGCAAGTCCGGTGGTGCAACGTCGTCGGCGGCCAGGGACCTGCTCACTCGCCCCGCCAGGTTGCGGTCGTTCATGATCGCCCTTGCAACCGTGGGCGCGAAGCGGCCGCCGACGCCGATCTGACCCGAGGCGACCGCGGCGATCAGCGCGCTTGATACTTTCGCCGCCACCGGCTGCACCTTGTCCCAGTCGACTTCGGCGGCCATCGTCTTCATCGACTGCGCCACCTCGGCACCGCGCCCGCTGGTGGACGCGCGTACCTTCGCCCAATCAACGCCCTTCATTGCGTCGGCCACTTCGGCTGCCTGCGCTTCCTCCGAGGCTTCCGACGAGGCATCGTCAACCGGGGTAGCCAACGCTTGGCCTGCCTCGAACTCGGTGCGTAGGTTGCGGGCGAACTCGCTGGCCCTGGTGGTTACCTTCGACGTCGCCGGCTTGACTGCGTTCGTCAAACGTGCGGCGGCGCGACCAAGTCCGTGAGCCGTCATGACGCTAAAGCTACGCACGAATGGACGCCACGAGCGACACTGAGGAGGTGACAGGACGTGGTACCCATCCAAAACCGGTCGAGTTCCGAACGATGAGCATGTCGACCAGCGCCGAGCACACGCACCGCGAGGCGCCATGGGCGTCTTGAGGGCCATGCGTGCCCGGCCGGCCGACGTTGCAGCTGATCTGAACGACCCAATCGGCGAACTCCTACGCCGTGCCGGTCGCGGTGATCAGTCGGCCTTCGCCGAACTCTACGACGCACTCTCCCCCCTGGTGTACGGCGTGGTGCTGAAGGTGGTGCGAGACCCCTCGCAGGCCGAAGAGGTTGCCCAAGAGGTGTTCGTCGAACTGTGGCGGCTTGCCGCTCGGTTCGATGGCACCAAGGGCAACGCCAAAACGTGGGCTGCCACGCTGGCGCATCGCAGGGCGATCGATCGAGTGCGCAGCGAGCAGGCCTCCCGCGTGCGCCAGGACCGCGATGCCAGCCAGACCATCAGCGACGAGCGCGATGCGGTTGCAGCGGAAGTGGAATCAACGTTCGACCAAGCCCGAGTGCGCCATGCCTTGCTGCAGCTCTCCGAACTGCAGCGCACAGCTGTGGAGTTGGCCTACTTCGCCGGCCATACGTATCGAGAAGTAGCGGTGTTGCTCGGTGTCGCCGAAGGCACCGTCAAAAGCAGAATTCGCGACGGGATGATCCGTCTACGAGATGAACTGGGAAGTGAGTCATGACCGATATCGACGTCCACCACCTCGCTGCGGCCTACGCACTTGACGCCCTGGATGACCGTGAGCGCTCAGCGTTCGAGGCCCACTACGGGGCGTGCGAAGTGTGCCGCACCGATGTGCTCGAGTTCCGCCACACCCTGACGCACGTGGCCGACTCGTTGGTGGCGCAGCCGCCGATGTCACTGAAGGTGAAGGTGATGGCGGAAGTGGCGACCACCCGTCAGTTCTCCCCTTTGGTCGCTCCAGTCGTCGCCCTCGACGAGCGGCGGCGCGCACGTTCCCTGATGTCGATGGCCGCAGCCGCCGCAGCGATCGTGATGATCGTGGTCGGCGTCGTCTCGTTCCGTGGCGGTGACGAGCCCGACACCTTCGCAGCCGATCTGGCTCGCGTGCTGGAGCAGCCCGACTCGCAGGTACTCAGTCTGGAGAACCAGGGTGGTGCCGAGGGCACCTTCAGGGTCGCATGGTCGAACTCGCTGGGCGAGGCGGTGCTGATGGGCGAAGACCTGCCGACCACGCCAGACGACAAGGCGTACGAGCTATGGCTCATCACCCCCGACAGTTCGACGGCGATGTACGTGCTCGATCCGGCCGAGGACGGCAACGTTCACCGCACGTTGAAAGCCCCTTCCGACCCGACCGCCTGGGCCATCACCGTCGAGCCCGCTGCCGGCTCGGCGACGGCCACCGGCGACATCATCTTCGTCGCCAACGTCTAACGACCGAACCGACAACTGGTGAATGGCCCTGGGCAATGTGATATCGAAGAGTGTCATGTTCTGCCGCCCATTGGCCGGCGACCCTGCCGGTCCGGTCACGTGTACTCGTCGATGGGCGCAGGAGCGTGTCTCTGGCAAGTGGTCGTGGCATGGAAGCAAGCCGACAGGCGGGCGGTAGCGTCGGCCGCATGACGAGCGGGTTGGATGAGTCAGTTCGCGCGCAGTTGTCTGCGCACGCGAAGTTGCCCGTCGAGCAGGCAACGGTGCTGCCGCAAGCCGCCTACACCGACCCGGCGGTGCTGCGATTGGAGCGAGAGCGCGTCTTCGCCAGCGAGTGGCTGTGCGTGGGGCGAACGGCCGACGTGCCGAGCAACGGCGACTACGTGACGCGCGAGATTCCGTCGCCGCGCGACGACTCGTTGCTGTCGGTCATCGTGGTGCGCGGTGAGGACGGCGTGGTGCGCGCCTTCACGAATGCGTGTGCGCACCGCTGTGCGACGCTGCTGGATGGCGACGGCAACACCGTTCGTATCACCTGCCCGTATCACGCATGGGTCTACCGGCTGGATGGCCAGTGCATTGCGGCGCCGTACATGCAGCAAACCGTCGAGGCCGACGGGGCACCGTTCGACCCCGCCAACCATCGGCTGACGGAAATGGCAATGGAAGTGTGGGAAGGCTTCATCTACGTGAGTCAGTCGGCCCAACCGACGCCGCTCGCCCCCCGAGTCGCCGGCCTCACCGATGTCGTCAGCCGCTATCGAATGGCCGGCTACGTGACCGTCGCCGGCGGCACAGACGTGTGGGACACGAACTGGAAGTGTCTTGCAGAGAACTTCCTCGACGCCTACCACGTGTTCAAAGTGCACAAGTACACGTTCGCCAAGGACAGCGACAGCACGGGCAGTACGACTGTCCACCCTGGCGGTGAGGGCTACACGTACCACGTCGCCGTCGACGACCCGGCCAGTGCGTACGGGGTAGCGCACCCCACCAACGAGGTGCTCGATGGAACCTGGCGGCACAGCACCATGTTGACGGCGACATATCCGACGCACGTGATTCAACTGCAGCCCGACTGGCTGTGGCACCTGGTGCTCAGTCCGGTCGGCGTCGGCCAGGTCCACATCCGCTGGTCGCTCGCGATCGCGCCGGAAGTGTGGAACGACACCGATCTCGACCGCGAGCCGTTCCTGACGCGCATCCTCGATCTACTGACAGCGGTCAACGGTGAGGACCGTCCGGTCATCGAGGGAGTCTGGCGAGCGCTGCACCATCGCGACTCGCCGAGAGGCCCGTTCAGCTACCTCGAACGCAACGTCTACGACATCGGCCGCTACGTCGCCGGACGCCTCACCGACGACCCCATGTGACGAGTATCGCCTCCGACTGAACGCGTCGGCGTATTTGCGGCGTATCCTCCAACACGTCGCTGACAGTCACGTTGCGCCGCGGAAACCTGCGGCCCGGGCTTCAGACGGTTACGCATACGGAGTGCAATGGCTGAGGTACGACAACTCGAAGCGGCTATCTGGTCCATCGCTGACGGTCGCGGCGCGCCCGACGATCTGGCGTTGTTCGAGAGCGACGAGTCCATGTCGTTGGCAGTACTCGATCGTCTCATCGGCGATGCAGAGGAAGACCTCGCCAACGTGCGTGGCATCTCTGGCGACGAGCGCGACCAGGTGGTCGCTGACTTCGCCGAGACGCTGAGGAGTCTGCACCGTACGGCCGCCCGCCTCAAGCCGCTGCCGCCGTCGCCGATACTCGCCGAACTCGACGATGACGACTCCATCTCGTGGGAGTACCTCGAGCCGGGCGAGGTGCAGTTGCAGGCCTCATGGGCCGATGGTCGGGTCATCGTATGGGCTGCAGGTCGCGGCACCGAGCCTGCCGACAACGACGCGCTCGCCGATCGGCTACAGGCCGTCGACGGCCCGCCGCACGGTTGGGAAGTTCACCCCGGCGTGGCACTGCCCAACGGCATGAAAGCCGAAGCGCTGTCCATCCCGATGCGTGGCGCGCTCGGTTGGCTCGTCTCGGTCGGCGGCAACGCAGCGCACGAGGGTGTCGGCCCCAGCCTGCTGTGGCTCGGCAGGGTTGCGGTGGAGGGAGTGCGCCTTGCTGCCCGCGGTGCCATCGTTCCCAGCGTGCGGGTCGCTGCCCGCCGCGACGGCCACGGCACCGATGCCGCGCTGCGCTGGATTCCGGCGTACATCAGCCGTGCTTCGCTCGATGAATTGGCTGCGGTCATGCCAGCGACAGTCACCGCAGTCGAGTTGGGTGCCGGGCATACGGTGACGGTCTCCGTCATCGGTGCTGTCATCGACGCAATCATGAGCGAAGCGGCCGAGCGTGTAGAGCTGAAAGCACAGCCGCCGGCCGCAAAGACGATCACCGATCTTGGCGACTCGCTGCTGGCCCGTGTCGACGGTGCACCGTTTGCTGCCGATGCCTCGCTGGCTCGCGACATGTCGCGCCGGTTCGACCAGTGGACCCGTTCAGTCACCGACACCGGGCACGCGCGCCTAGTGGTGCAGCTCGATCCGCCAGGCATCGGCGGTGTGTGGCTGATGTCGGTACACGTCAAGCACGCCAAGGCCAAGTTGGTCCCCATCGACGAAGCGTTGCGTGCACCCGACGGGGGTCGAGCAGCGCTCGCGGAGTGGTCCCGGCTCGGTCGCATTTTCCCTGCTCTCGGTCGCGCAGGCATCAAGGCGCGTGGGCAGCTTGCGCTCAGCCAGGACGAAGCGTGGGACTTTCTGACGGTGGTCGGCCCCACACTGGTCACGACTGGCTTCGATGTTCGTGCCCCATTGATCTCGCGTCGCAAGGCAACGCCGTCGCTGCGGCTGTTCGCTGAAGAGTCGGCCGGTTCGGTCGTCGGTGCGCAGCAGCTCTCCAACGTTGCGTGGTCGGTGCTGTTCGACGATGTCGAGCTCTCCGCGGGTGAAGTCGCGCGGCTGGCCAAGCAGGCTCGCCCCCTCGTCCAGTCGCGCGGTAAGTGGGTGGAACTGGATCGCGTCGACCTGGAGAAGGCCGCCGCGGCGCTGGCCGAGCGCGAGTCCACCACCAAGATGACAGGCGCCGAGATCCTGCGCCACAGCATGGGGCTCGATACGTCGGGGCTCGCCGGCGGCATCGTGGTGCAGGGTCAGAGCTGGGCCAACGACGTGCTGCAGCGGGCCAGCGAAGCATCGGCTGCGCCGGTCACCCCGCCGGACGGTTTCGTCGGTGAGCTGCGTTCGTATCAGACGGAGGCACTGTCGTGGATCGGCTTCCTCGACGCTGCGGCGCTCGGCGGCTGCCTGGCGCTCGACATGGGGTTGGGTAAGACGCCTACCGTGCTCGCACATCTCGCCCGCACTGCTGGCAACGGCACCACCTTGGTCGTTGCGCCTGCCGCAGTCGTGGGCAACTGGGCCGCCGAGGCCGCTCGCTTCGCTCCTGGGTTGCGAGTGCTCGTGCATCATGGCAACTCGCGTTCCGAGGCCGACGAGTTCACCGCCCAATTGGCGAAGGCCGACATCGTGATCACGACCTACGCAACCGCAGTGCGCGACGTCGACATGCTGGCCGCAACCGAGTGGCGAACGATGGTGCTCGACGAGGCGCAGGCCATCAAGAACCCGGCCAGCGAGACCGCACAGCAACTGCGTCGCATCGCCGCCCACACGCGGTTGGCGCTCACCGGTACACCGATCGAAAACGGTGTTGCCGATCTGTGGGCCATTCTTGATTTCACCAACCCTGGCCTGGTCGGGCCGCGACCGGCGTTCGTCGCCCAGATGTCGGGCGACAGCGAGTCTGCACTGAAAGCGCTCAACGGCATCCTGCTCTTCCGCCGTACCAAGACCGAGCCGGAAGTGGCCGCCCAGCTGCCCGACAAGATCGACGAACTGGACCACTGCACGATGACGCCCGAGCAGATCGGGCTGTACCAGGCGGTGCTCGACGATCTGGTGCTCAACGTCACCAACGAGTTGGGGGAGAAGAAGGAGGGCGCAATTCTCGCCGCCATCACCGCCCTCAAGCAGATCTGCAACCACCCGGCCGCGTACAACGACGATGGCCGGCCGTTGGCCGGTCGGTCGGGCAAACTCGCTCGGCTGGAAGAGATTGTCGAGTCGGTGTTTGCCGCCGGCGAACGGATGCTGATCTTCACCCACTTCGCCACTTGGGGGCGCCGGCTCGCCGAGCACCTCACCGCGCTCAGCGGCACGCCGGTTGCGTGTTACGACGGCAGTCTCAGCCGCACGGTGCGCGACAAGATGGTGGCCGAGTTCCAGGCGCTGGAGGGCCCAGGAGCACTGGTGCTGTCGCTGAAGGCCGGCGGGACAGGTTTGAACCTGACCAACGCGAACCACGTCGTACTGTATGACCGCTGGTGGAACCCGGCCGTCGAAGACCAGGCGCGTGACCGTGCATGGCGTATTGGCCAGAGCAAGACCGTCATCTCGCACCGTTTGGTGTGCCCAGGCACCGTTGACGAAAAGGTCGAGGAAGTGGTTGCCGGGAAGCGGCACATTGCGCAGTTGGTGCTGCCCAGGGGCAGCTCGATGGCAGACCTCGACACCGACCAGTTGCGCCTCGCGTTCGGCCTGCGCCCCGATGAATTGCTGACAGAGGACGAACGATGAGCCGCCAACCACAATCTGCTTCTCAGCCGGCCGCTCGTAACGGCAACGGCAACGGCAACGGCAACGGCAACGGCCAGCGTCGTCGGTCTGGCTCGCGCCAGAACGGTGCGCGCCAGGCACAGAGGGCCGACGTCTGGCGCGACCCCGAGCCGCTGCCCGAGTTGGAGAAGATCGCCGTGTCGAGCGACGCAACTGCGTTGCTGCGCTCGCTGGGCGAGCCCCCGATGAACGGCGCAATAGAAGCCGGTTACACCTTCGGCGCAGTAGTAGAACGCGCCGCCGGCATCGCCACAGCCCTGGCGTTCAGCGCCAGCCTCCTCGCCGACCCATCCGAGTAGCCCGCCGCCTCGGGCGACGCTGGCACCGAATGTTGCCGAGGCGTTGAGATTCTGGACCAGCGCCATGAAACGCCGCACTCCGAATCGTCGGCCTGGCTTGCCGCGGGGAAAGCTATCGAGATGAGTGAGATTGTCGATGAGCTGGATGCGTGGTTGGCGGAGAATTGGGACCCAGAGCTGACGGTTGCCGAGTGGTGGCAACGGCTGGGGTCTTCGGGGTGGGCGGCACCGGCGTTGCCGACCAATGCATACGGCAAGGGTCTGGCACGCAACGATGCGAATGCTGTTGGGCACCGCATCGTTGCTCACGGAGCCGTCGCAGCACCCGGCGGGCTGGGCATGATGCTGGCCGCTCCGACCATTGCGGCGCATGGCTCGCAGGATCAGATCGAGCGTTACGTGTTGCCGATCGTCACCGGTCAGCAGGCGTGGTGTCAGCTGTTCAGTGAACCCGGCGCAGGCAGCGACCTTGCCGGCCTTGGCTGCAAGGCGATCAAGGATGGCGACGAGTGGATCGTCAACGGCCAGAAGGTGTGGACCAGCGGCGGCCAGGTTGCGGACATGGGCATGCTCATTGCGCGCACGAACCCCGACTCGCCCAAGCACCAGGGCATCACCTGGTTCGCCTTCGACATGCATCAGGAGGGTGTCGACATTCGCCCCCTGAAGGAGATGACCGGGCGGGCATTGTTCAACGAGGTCTTCCTCAGCGATGCACGCGTTCCCGACGACGCGACCATCGGCGGTCTCAACAATGGTTGGGCAGTCGCCAACACGACGCTGATGTTCGAGCGATCGGGTCTCGGCGCCGGCGGCCACAGCGCTGCCGCCTCGGCCGGAGCAGGCACCGTGATCGGCGACCTGCCCAAGCGAATTGGTGACTTCGCGCGACCGGCCGGTCCCTCCGGCGGCGGTGGAGGTGGCGGCGCGATGGCCGCCGGCGCAATGACGCTGTTCAAGCACATGGCCGCCACGGCTGGCATGCAGGGCGACCCTACGGTTCGCCAGGAGATGATGAAGCTGCACACGCTCCACGAGGTCGGCCGCATGCTGGCATTGCGCATCAAGGCGGAGAAAGCAGTGGGCCGAGACATCCCCGGCGCACCGAACATCGCCAAACTGTCGATGAGCGAGATCATGCGTCAAAGTCGTGATCTTGGCCTGCGTCTCGCCGGAGCGGGCGGGATGTTGCACGCCTACAACTCGGCAGATCGTAAGGAGCTCGACGCCGCCACCGGCAACCCGATGCTGGCCTACGTCACCGAGATGGCGCTGTTCGCACAAGGCCCGCCGATCTATGGTGGCACCGACCAGGTGCAGCGCAACATCCTCGGCGAGCGCGCGCTCGGCCTGCCCAAGGAGCCGAACAACGACCGCACCATGAGCTGGAGCGAACTGCCCAAAAACGGGTGATCCGGCGGCCGCTGCTCGCCAGCGACGAGACTGTCGGGTATGGAGCAACGGTACTGGCCGCCCACTCGCGACGAGCTGAACGACAGCCCCGTTCAGGTTCGCGTTGCCACGGTCGAAGGCATTTTCAACCCGATGGACCCAACACCGCTGGACGAGCGCTCGCTCAATCCGGAGGTGGCTGACTGGATCGAGGAGTGGGCAGAGGACGTCGACAAGGATCACGAGATCACGGTCGAGATCTACGTCGCCGACGGTCGCCTGACCGGGCGCGAGCACGCCATCGTGAATGGTCTACACAACCACTTCGAGTATCGCGCCTGGCAGTCCAGTCGCGAGCTGAGCAAGCTGCTTCGCGAGGGCCGCATCAGCCTGCTGATCGGCATTTGCGCAATCGCCGGCTTCAACCTGTTGTCGAAGGCGATTCGCGCCAGCACGAATCCGGTGGTCGAAGTCATTCACGAGGGTCTGTCGGTGTTGGGTTGGGTGTCGATGTGGAAGCCGCTGGAGATCTTTCTCTACGAGTGGTGGCCCATCCGCCGCGAGCGCCGCGCCTGCCGTCGGCTGGCCGAAGCCAACGTCACGTTCCCAGCGGTTGCTCCTCGATGACTGGAACGCCGAGCGTGC
>Ga0105044_10015016_pt1 | contig 10468 bp, 11 predicted proteins | sample MAT01_FD_78092 | JGI IMG/M metagenome (GOLD analysis project Ga0105044, IMG submission 78092) | Freshwater microbial communities from Lake Fryxell liftoff mats and glacier meltwater in Antarctica - MAT-01 | ecosystem: Environmental > Aquatic > Freshwater > Ice > Liftoff microbial mat | place...
GCGCCGCATGACTGCCTGGAGCTGCAATATGACGGCGGGAAGTTATTCCTGCCCGTTGAGAATATCGAGCTGCTGTCGCGTTATGGCTCGGATGGCGACACGGTGCAGCTCGACCGGCTTGGCGGGGCGGGCTGGCAGAGCCGGAAGGCGAAGCTCAAGAACCGCATTCGCGAGATCGCGGGCGATCTCATCCGCATTGCGGCCGAACGCGCAATGAAGAAGGCGACGATCCTCGAGGCACCGCATGGTCTCTATGACGAGTTCGCGGCGCGCTTCCCGTTTGAGGAAACGGAGGATCAGGCGCGCGCCATCGCCGACACGCTCGACGATTTCGCCAAGGGCCAGCCGATGGACCGGCTGGTGTGCGGCGATGTTGGGTTCGGCAAGACCGAAGTCGCGCTGCGGGCCGCGTTCATCGCCGCGATGTCGGGGAAGCAGGTGGCGGTGGTGGTGCCGACGACGCTGCTGGCGCGGCAGCACTACAAGACATTCTCGGCGCGCTTTGCGGGATGGCCGGTGCAGGTGCGGCAGCTTTCGCGGCTGGTCACTGCAGCGGAGGCGGCGGAGACGCGCGCGGGGATGGCGGCCGGGTCGGTCGAGATCGTCATCGGCACGCATGCGCTGCTGGCGAAATCGATCGCGTTCAGGGATCTGGGGCTGCTGATCGTCGATGAGGAGCAGCATTTCGGCGTCGTGCACAAGGAACGGCTGAAGGCGCTGAAGGCCGATGTGCATGTGCTTACGCTGACCGCGACGCCGATCCCGCGTACGCTGCAGCTTGCGCTCTCGGGGGTGCGCGACATGTCGCTGATCGCCTCGCCGCCGGTCGACCGGCTGGCGGTGCGGACCTATGTCGGGCCGCTCGATCCGGTGACGGTGCGCGAAGCTCTGTTGCGCGAGCATTATCGAGGCGGGCAGAGCTTTTATGTCGTGCCGCGCATTGCCGATCTGGCGGAGACCGAAGCGTTCCTGCGCGAGACGGTGCCGGAGGTGCGGGTGACCGTGGCGCACGGGCAGATGGCGCCCGGCATACTCGACGATGTGATGAACGCCTTTTATGACCGCAAGTTCGAGGTGCTGCTTTCCACCACGATTGTCGAGAGCGGCCTCGATATTCCGACTGCCAATACGATGATCGTGCACCGGGCCGACATGTTCGGGCTGGCGCAGCTGTATCAGCTGCGCGGGCGGATCGGGCGATCCAAGGTGCGCGCCTATGCCTATCTCACGACGCCTTCGGGCAAGCTGCTGACGCCGGCGGCGGAGCGGCGTCTGCGTGTGCTCCAATCGCTCGATGCGCTGGGCGCGGGGTTCACCCTGGCGAGCCACGATCTCGATATTCGCGGGGCAGGCAATCTGCTCGGTGACGAGCAGTCCGGGCATATCCGTGAGGTCGGCATGGAGCTGTATCAGGAGATGCTGGAGGAGGCGGTCGCGGCGCTGCGTTCGGGGCGCGGCGATGAGGCGGCGGACGGGGAGTGGTCGCCGCAGATCAATCTTGGCGCCTCAGTGCTGATCCCCGAGCGTTATGTGCCCGATCTCGATGTGCGGATGTCGCTTTATCGCCGCCTCGCGGGGATCGAGGACCAGAAAGAGATCGACGCCTTCGCCGCCGAGCTGATCGACCGTTTCGGCAAGTTGCCGGGCGAGGTGGATCAATTGCTTCAGATCGTCGCGATCAAGCGGCTGTGCCGTCTGGCGGGGGTCGAGAAGATCGACGCGGGGCCGAAGGGTGCGGTGGTCAGTTTCCGCAACAATATCTTCGCGAACCCGGCGGGGCTGATGAAGATGATCGGCGACAACCCCAAGACCTTCAAAGTGCGGCCGGATCAGAAAGTGGTCATCGTGCGCGAATGGGCGGACGGCGCAGACCGGCTGAAAGGCGCGGCGATCACGCTGAAGCGGCTGGCGGAGATCGCGGCTGCCTAGCCGGCGGCGGCTTGTTTCTCGACGATTTTGTCGAAGTAGCGCACTAGCGTCTCGGTGTCCTGTGCGCCGACGATCATGTACTTGCCCTCGAACACGAAGGCTGGGACGCCCTGGACGCCCAACTGTCCGGCCTGTCCGGCCTCGCGATTGACGAGGTCGAGATCGGCGTCGGAGGCGAGCAGGTCTTCGACCAGTTCGCCGTCCATGCCACATGAGGCGGCGATGTTGGTGAGGACGGCTCTGTCGCCGATGTCGCGGCCGTCTTCGAAATAGGCTTTGAAGAGCGCCTCGACGATGGCGTCCTGAACGCCGACGCCGGAGGCCCAGCGGATCAGGCGGTGGCTGTCGATAGTGTTGGGGCGCATCTCCGCCTTGTCGAACGCGAATGCGATGCCAAGCTCGTCGCCATAGGCCTTCAGCGTGTCTCTCATGCCCTTCACGCGCTCGCCGTCGCCGAACTTGGCGCGGAAATAGGCGCGGCGCTCGACGCCCTCTTTGGGCACGTTGGGGTCGAGCAGATAGGGGCGCCAGTTGATCTCGATGCCAAGGTCAGGCCGCTGCGCCACGGCTGCGTCGAGCCGGCGTTTGCCGATAAAGCACCAGGGGCACACGGTGTCGGAGATGATGTCGATCTGCATGATGTCGAGACTACTGCAGGTCAGGCTGCCCGGCTATCCCGCCTTGCTCGGGACGGGGGATAGCCTTAACGCTTGCGGCCCACAAAAATCAGGGGACGCGCCATGACCGATCTGCCCAATTTCCGCCTCGACGGCAAAGTCGCTTTGGTTACGGGGGCGTCCAGCGGGCTCGGTCTGCGTTTCGCCAATGTGCTGGCTAAATCGGGTGCCGCCGTGGTGCTGGCGGCGCGGCGGACGGACAAGCTGCGCGAGGTCGAGAAGGCGATTGAGGGCGAGGGCGGCAAGGCGATTTCGGTGGCGCTTGATGTCACCAGTTCGCGATCGGTCACCGACGCCTTTCAGGCGGCTGAGGGCGCGCTCGGCCCGGTAGATATTCTGGTGAACAATGCAGGCTTAGGATCGGACGGCCGCGTTACCGACGTGCCGGAAACCGACTACGACATGGTCATGGACACCAATGCCAAAGGTGCGTTCCTGGTGGCGCAGGAGGCGGGCCGCCGCATGATCGCGCGCAAGCAGGGCGGGCGGATCGTCAACATCGCCTCCGTGGCGGCATTCGAGGTTCTGCCCGGCGGCTCGGTCTACAATATGTCGAAAGCGGCGGTCGCGATGATGACGCGGGCCATGGCGCGGGAGTGGGCGCGCTACGACATAAACGTCACGGCGATTTGCCCCGGGTTCATCCTCACGGATATCAACCGCGAGCTGTTCGACAGCGAGTACGGCAAGAAGCAGGTCATGTCCTATCCACGCCGTCGCCTGCCGGTGGAGAGCGATCTCGACGGCGCGCTTCTGCTGCTGTGCTCGGACGCCAGCCGGGCGATCACCGGCTCGTTCATCACCGTGGATGACGGCCAGTATATCTGAGCCGTGCGCCGCGACTCCCGACCCTATTGGCTGAAGCAATGGGCGGCCCGGCGTTCCCGGCGCTGGGCGCGACGCTGGCTGCATCCGCAGTTCGACGCCATCGGACCGGACTGCGTTTTCATCAACCCGCGCCAGGTGGAGATCATCGGGCCGAATATCCGCATCGGGTCTAACGTCCATATCAATGCGGAACCGACGCGGGTGACGCGGCTTTGTGTGTGGTTTGCGGGCGAGCGGGTGGGGGCGGTCACGCTGGGCGACAATGTGCTGGTCAGCCCCGGCGTTCGGGTGATTTCGTCGTTCGGGATCACCATCGGCTCAAACGCCATGCTGGCGAGCGATGTCTATGTGTCGGACAGCGACTGGCACGGCATTTATGACCGCACGCATGAGGCGGGGCAGGCTGCGCCCATCTCCATCGGCGAGAATGCGTGGATCGGCTTCGCGGCGATCATCGGCAAGGGCGTCACCATCGGGCGCAATTCGATCATCGGCGCGGGCAGCGTGGTGACGAAAGACATCCCCGACAACGTGATCGCCGCCGGCAATCCGTGCCGGGTGATCCGGGTGCTCGATCCTGCCGAACCTTTGCGGACGCGGGCCGATTTCTTCGCAGATAAAGCAGCCCTTGAGGCGCTCGACCGGATGGATCGTGCGATCTTCAAATCCAATACGCTGCTAGGTCATTGGCGCACGAAATGGTTTCCGGGAACGCGCGACTAGAGCGTTTTCCGATCAAGCGGGCCTATCAACCTTGATCGCAACAATTCCTCATGGCCGGGCTTGACCCGGCCATCCGGTGCTTAGCGTCCAGCACCTGACTGGATGGTCGCCTCAAGGGCGGCCATGAGGACGGTGGCACGATGGACCGATCAGATCGGATGATGCCCTAATAGGCGGCGCAGGGCGCAATCACCGCCGTCATCTCATTCGTCTGGGAGATGACCCGGACGCGCGAGGCCTCGTTCGGCCAGGCGTCGTCATGGCGTATCGTGAATTTCTGCAGCGTGCGCTGGTCGCCGCGCTCGGGCGATTGGGCGATCAGTTCGTAGGTCAAAAGGCCGCCCTGATTGCTGACGCGGTTGAGCCGCGCGTCGCTCCAGCCGCCGGTATTGGCGCTGCCTGTGACCTGGAGCATCAACAGGCCCTTCTCGCACCAGGCGTACATGGCATCGATGGACATCAGGCGCTGTCCGCCGGGCCGGGCATTCGTCGTGTAGGCGGGCTTGGCTGTCGGGACGGGGACTTCGAAATAGGTGATCGTCTCGGTCTTGCAGGCCGAGAGCATCAGCGCGGCGATCAGGAGAGACGCGGTGCGGCGCATCACGAGGCACACCCCGAAACCTTGGCACTCATCTCGTTGTTCAGCGCGACGACGCGAACATTGGTGATGCCGTGCGCATCGGCGTCCTCGTGCCGCATCATGAACATCTGGAGCATCATCGTGACCGCAGGCCCTTTCGGCGGCGTGGCGACAACCTCGTAACTCACAGTGCCGCCCTCTGTGCCGAGCCGTTTCAGAACAGGCTCACCCCAGCCGCCGCTATTCGCCGTCGCGCCGACCTGAAGTGAGAGCTTGCCGCCCGCGCAGGCGGCGGCGACGCTATCGACCGAAAAAAGGCGAACCATCCTGCTCTCCACCGCCATGGGGACGCGCGCATCCGTGGGTTCGGCCACTGCCGGTTCCGAAGAACTGCCGCATGCGGCGAGAACGAACGAACCTGCCAGAATCGCTTGACGCATAGGGAACCCCGACATTTGCGGCTCAGCCCCTGCGCCGCTAGACAAATCACTATCTCAAATTGAACCAGACAAGAACCGGAGGAAACAAAATGAGCGGTCCCCTGAGCGGTGTGAAGATCGTCGAATTTGCGGGCATCGGCCCCGGCCCCTTCTGCGGCATGCTGTTCGCCGACATGGGCGCCGACGTGGTGCGCATCGACCGGAAAGGCGCGCGCGGCGGCTCGAAATTCGACATTTCCTCGCGCGGCAAACGCTCGGTCGCCTTCGACCTCAAGAACCCCGAAGCCGTCGCTGCCGTGCTGAAGCTGCTGGCTGGCGCGGATGCGCTGATCGAAGGGTTCCGCCCCGGTGTGATGGAGCGTCTAGGCCTCGGGCCCGATGTGGTGCTCAAGGCGAACCCGAAGCTCGTCTATGGCCGGATGACCGGCTGGGGCCAGACCGGCACGCTGGCGCAGGCTGCGGGCCACGACCTCAACTATATCTCGATCACCGGGGCCGTCGGATCGATGGGCAGACCGGGCGAGAAGCCGCCGATCCCATTGAACCTCGTCGGCGATTTTGGCGGCGGGGCGCTCTATCTCGCGATGGGCGTCTGTGCGGCGCTGGTCGAGGCCGGGAAGTCGGGCAAGGGCCAGGTGATCGACGTGGCGATGAGCGACGGCGCGGCCTCGCTGATGACTATGTTTTACGGCTTCCGCGCCATGGGGATGTGGAGCGAAAATCGTTACGATAACTTGCTGGATGGCGGTGCGCATTTCTATGACACCTATGAAACGAGTGACGGCAAGTATGTCGGCCTCGGCTCGATCGAGCCGCAGTTCTATGCGCTGCTGCGCGAGAAGGCTGGCCTCACCGACCCTGAGTTCGACCACCAGCACGACAAGACGAAATGGCCATCGCTGAAGGCCAAGCTCGCGGCCGTCATCAAGACCAAGACACGCGACGAGTGGGACGCGATCATGCTGGGCACTGACATCTGTTACGCGCCCGTCCTGAGCCTCGATGAAGCGCCGATTCACCCGCATAATGTCTCGCGCGAGACCTTCCTGACCATCGATGGCGTGGTTCAGCCGGCACCTGCGCCGCGCTTCAGCCGCACGGTCTCAAAGGTGCACGGCATAGCGCCGCAGATCGGCGCCGATAATGACGGGGCGCTGAAGGACTGGGGCTTCGACGCGGCGTCAGTCGATGCGCTGAAAGCCAGCGGCGCGATCTGACATGAGCGCGCTTCCCGGAACGACCGGCCGGCGGCGCATCTATCTGATGCGCCACGGCCATGTGGATTACATGCACAAGCGGGTGGTGGAGAGCGGCGACACCTCCATCGTGCCGCTCACTGCGCTCGGGCGCGAGCAGGCGACGGCTTCGGGCAAGGCGCTGGCCCACGTCGCCTTCGATGTCGTGATGTCGTCCGGCTATCCGCGCACCCGAGAGACCATGGAGCGGGTGGTCGCAGCGAACGAAAACCCTGTTCCTGCGGCAGATACCGAACCCGGTCTCGTCGAAGTGCATGGTGGCCGCATCACCGGCGTGACGACGCGGCGCGAAATGGCTGCGGCGATGGCCTTTCAGTACGATGCTGCGGCCGAGCCGGGCGCGAAGCTGTTCGAGGGCGGCGAGGTGTTTGCCGATGCGCTTCAGCGTGCGTCGGAGTCGATTCTCCGCCTGCTCGCGCGCCCTGATTGGCATACGGCGCTTGTCGTTGCGCATGAAGGCATCAACCGTGTCGTCCTTGGCTGGATGACAGGCAATGGCCTGGGCGCCGTGCAGAATTTCGAGCAGGATCTCGCCTGCATCAACGTGCTCGATTTCGATCTGGTGCCTGCGGCAAGCGGGGAGGGCACCGAGATCGCCCGGCGCATCATCAAGGCGGTGAATTTGACGCCCTATAATTACGTCAAGCACGGCATGAATTTGACCAGCCTTGAGTTCATCTTCGAGCGCTATGAAGAGCGGCCGGACGAGTGACTACATCGTGAACTGGCGGCCGGGGAGGACGATGCCCTCCGGCCCCAACCGCCCGCGATAGCAGCGATGCAGGCCGCCACACTCGGCGTAATACATGGCGACGCGGTTGCCGTCCTTGTGGTGGACTTCAAAGCAGACCGGCACGCCATAGCCGACATCATCGATCTTCTGGCAGAGGAGATCGCCCTGGATCGACCAGCTTCCCGTTTCGGATAACCTCTGCACGCTGATCGGCCCGTGGGGAACCGTCGCGCCGTAGGTCTCGAACCGCACTTCCACCGAACCGTCGGGCGCGTAATACGCCTCCCAGCGGAACGTCGTGCGCGTCTTGGCATTGTCGCCGGTCGAGCCGTCCCACCCGCCTTCGGTGCCGACCAGCGTCCAGCCCTGCAGGATAGAGGCGAGCTGGTTGCCGCGAACATACTCGCCGTCCCGCGCCGCCCGATCCGAGTTGCCGTTACCCGCACCGTTCGCGTCCGTGCCCGCTGGCGAGCCGGCAGCCGTATCGCGCGAGCCGCCGCCGCCGAGATTGTTCTCGTTGGCGATCCTGGCCGCGCCGACTTCACCGGCCGACGCTTGGGCTGAAGCCTCGTCGGTGTTCGAAAGCCGCTCAGGCTGCTTCTGCAGCGGCTCGCGCGGCTTGTCTTCCACGGCTTCTGCCACCTCGGTCTCGATGGAGATGCGCGGCGGCAAAGGCGGCAGGTTGATATCGACCTCGGGCTCGGGGAGCTTCGGTTTCTCCTTGGCGAGGTAGACGACCTGGACCTCCAGCTTGTCCGGTTTGTCGCCCTTGAGCTTGCTCGTTGCGACTGTCGCCTGTTCACCTGCGCCCTGGGCGCCGTCGCTGGAGTCCTTGGCCGCCTTCAGCTCGACGTCTTCGGCCCAGCCCTGGCCACCGGCCTCGGTGAGACGGACCGGGTCTTCCAGCCAGAACGGCAGAACGGCCAGAAAGAGCGCTGCGTGCAAGGCGACAGACAGCACGAAGCCGGCGACACCGCGCCGCCCGCGCGCGTCATCGGCAGACGCGCGATCGCTTTTTCCTCGCTCCAAACCGGTCAAAACCGACCTCTGTTGTCTCGTTTCACCAAGGCTAGCGTCCGATCTGGAAAACCGGAAGGCCGAGGCGTAGAGTTGCCGAGCAAAATGACCGAATGAGGGCAGTCAGATGACGGAACCGGCACCCAAGATTCTGGGCGTTCACCACAGCGCCTATCGCTGCCGCGACGCCGAGGAGACGCGCACCTTCTATCAGGACATTCTGGGGCTCAGGACCAAGGCGACCCTTTCGTTCGAAAAGGATCCGGCAGGCCGCGACCGGCCCTACATGCATCTGTTCTTCGAGATGGGCGACGGGAATTTCATCGCCTTCTTCGACCTGCCACACACCGCCAAGCCGGAGAAGTTCAAGATCAAGGACGGGATGGAGGACTATCATGTCGCCATGGAAGTTGAATCCAAGGAGGCGCTGATGGCCTTCAAGGATCGTCTCGCCGCCCACAAGGTGCAGGCGTTCGGGCCGATCGACCACGGATTTTGTCACTCGGTCTATTTTTTCGATCCCAACGGGATCGCGCTGGAGTTCACCACCAAGGATACGCGCCATAACGAGATCCTCGATCACGAGGAGGAGATTTCCTCCGAAGTCATGAAGAAATGGATCGCCGATACTGCGGCGATCCGCGCCAAGGCGATGGCGCCGGCGGAAGCTGCGGAATAAAGCGGCCTTGAAGCGACGCGGCTCCGCCGCCATTTCCGCCTGTCCCTTATAGGAGTTCCCCAATGGCGAACCTTGTCATACCGATCGCCGGCATGGATTGTGGCGGTTGCGTGAAAGCCGTCGAGAAGGCGGTCGGATACTTGCCCGGCGTCAGCTTCGTGAAGGCCGATCTCACAGCGAATAATGCGACCGTCGAGTATGACGACGCGGTCGTCACGCCCTCGGCCATCGCCGAAACGATCACCCGCGCCGGGTTCAAGGCGGCGGCTTGACCTGACGCCTTTGGCGGCCTTAGGAGCGTCTCCGATTTTCGTAGGCCGCCCTCTGACCGACCAGCGCCCTCATCTGCTCGACCTCGCCGTGGTCGTGCCGACCTATTGCGAAGCCGGCAATGTTGCCGAGCTTGCGCGGCGCATCGACATCGCGCTCAATAGTGTCGCCTACGAGATCGTCTTCGTCGACGACGACAGCCCGGACGGCACTGCCGCTGCCGTGCGCACGATGGCTGCGACGGACGCGCGCATCCGCCTCATCCGCCGGGTCGGGCGGCGTGGGCTTTCCGGGGCTGCCATTGAAGGCGCGTTGGCGACGGTCGCTCCGGTTGTGGCGGTCATCGACGCCGACCTCCAGCATGATGAAACCTTGCTGCCCTCAATGCTCGGATCGATCCGCGACGGCGCGGATATCGTCGTCGCCAGCCGCTATGCCGAAGGTTCGACGGCATCGGCGCTGAGCAAGACGCGGGGCTGGGGCAGCCGGATGGCGACGAGCTGGGTTCAGCGGCTGCTAAAAGTGAAGGCCACCGATCCGCTGAGCGGCTATTTCATGATGCGGCGTGAGCACTGGGACGAGCTGGCCCCGCGCCTTGAGCGCGACGGGTTCAAGATCCAGATGGATATTCTCTCGCTCGCGCGGGGGCGGCTGAAGATGGTCGAGCTGCCAACGGCGCTGAAGCCGCGCTATAGCGGCGAGAGCAAGCTGGATGCGCTGGTGACGCTGCAGTTCGGCGGGCTGCTGCTGTCGCGTGCGACGGGCGGGTTCGTGCCGCCACCGTTCATTCTCTTTGCGCTGATCGGCACGACCGGAATTCTGACGCATCTGATCGTGCTGCAGATCATGACGGCGCTGGGTGCGAGCTTCGTGCCGGCCCAGACCGTTGCAGCGCTTGTCGCGATGACCGGCAATTTCGTGCTGAACAATGCCATCACCTACCGCGCCCAGCGTCTGAAGGGCCGAGCATTCTGGTTCGGGCTGATGTCGTTCTATGTCGTGTGCAGCATTGGGGTGATCGGCAATGTCGGCATTGGCACGCTGGTGCTGCGGGCCGAGGCGCCTGTGCTGGTGGCGGGTCTCGCCGGAGCGGTGATGAGCGCGGTCTTCAACTACGCTGCGTCCCGCGCGCTGACATGGCGGCAGGGCTGAGCCAAAACTCTGTCATCCTCGGACGCCCGCAGGGCGACCCGGGCACCCATGCCTGCGGCCGTTGAAGTTGTCGCTCGATCCTGTTGCCGCGCAGGCATGGGTCCCCGGTTCCGCTGCGCGGCCCCGAGGATGACAAAACGAGAATTTACTTCACCATCCGCGCCAGGATCAGCTTGTCGCCGCC
>Ga0105044_10015024_pt1 | contig 10465 bp, 7 predicted proteins | sample MAT01_FD_78092 | JGI IMG/M metagenome (GOLD analysis project Ga0105044, IMG submission 78092) | Freshwater microbial communities from Lake Fryxell liftoff mats and glacier meltwater in Antarctica - MAT-01 | ecosystem: Environmental > Aquatic > Freshwater > Ice > Liftoff microbial mat | place...
CGTTTGGTCACTTGCATCGCTGCAGTGAATTTCGTTTTGAGTCGATTCATCCGCCTTTGCAGAGGAGTAATGCCGATCAATCCGCGCGTAACCAGCGTTTGTGTCACGTCGCTTTTCATTGCCGTGACACCCTCCGGCGAATCGACCGTGACAGGCACTCGCCCAACGGGGACGAAGCGCAAACGCTCGCCAGAATTCGCGACATTATCCGCAGACACTTCGGACTTTGATTCCGCGTTCGGGTTGCGACTGCAATCGACCGCAATCAGTACAAAACAAAGTCCGACGCAATGATCAAGATGAACGGTCATGGTTCAGATTGAATCCGCTGCGCCGTTAGATTCGCTTTTTTACTCAGGTTTGGAAAATCCGTTCGGACTCATTGTATCCAGTTCGCGTGCATTGGAATGGGTCAAGCCGTCAACAACGCTTTTGTCCACGATGCAAAAGGTGCCAGAGCTGTGCCTTCGAAGTAGTAAGACCGAATGCCTTTGGCGGTCATCGGCCACCACGTCCCGGTGGAAGAAGCTTGGCAGGGTTTAGCCTTACGTCGCGGAGCGACGTGCGACTTTGGAGGATCTAGAGTCCAGAATCTTTCAAAAGCATTTCGGTAAACATAGTCTGTCCGTCCTGGTTTAAATGGACAGAGTCTGCGAAGAACTTTCGATCGGATAATCCAGCGGAATAGTCGCGCACGGAGTGGTTCGTCGCGGCCGCGACTTGTTGAATCCATTCGGGTAGACCGGCGATCTTGTTGCGAAAGGTTTCTTGAATGGGTGCGAATATCAACGTGACTTTGACGTCGCTCTGCTCCAACGTTGCGACCAGGGCGGCAAAGGCGGCGAGTGTTTCTTTTGAGGACGCGTAAACCGCCTCAGGGCTCGAATCGAGCGCAGCTTCGGCGGCAGCAGTCATCGATCGTTTGGATGCCTCTTCTTGATCGCTCTTTTTTAGGAACGTCAAAGAGCGAAAGAATTGTTGACCTCCGAACCGCCGCAGGTGAAAGATTTGGTCAGCAATCATATGCTTGGGAAGTCGTTCCCATAAAAGCTCATTGGTGTGCTTGCCATAAGACGCGTAAGGAATGAATTCTGCGGCCAGCGCGTCATCCCAATCATTCTTCAGATAGCTAACTTCGATAAAACAAAACTTCGGTTTTGCGTTGGCCGCTAAGAAATCGAGAGCGACGGCATTCAGAAGTGCCGGTCTCATGCCATTCACACCGAGATTGGCAACCGTGACGGAAAGCTTTTGCTCGAGCTGCGGCAAATCAAACGATTTAATTGCACGAGAGTTTCCCAGGATAACCACGTCGCAATTCATTCTGCCGGTGTAGGCTTTTGGCAGGCGTGCCTGGGACGTCTTTGTCGCTTGATCGCATAACCAAGCAAAGCAGCGGTCCCCAACAAAGAATAGCGATGCAATCGCCACCAGGAGGCCGAGTCGTCTGCCAAATGACTTGGGATAATTTCCGAGTTTCATTAGAATTGAAAATATATGAATGGTGAGTTGTCAAACATGCCGAACCAGACGATGATCCAAGCAAGAGTAACGAAGTAGGCAACCATAAAAATCGGGCTGACCAGGCAGCGTGCTTGAGGGCGTATCCAACCTGACGCCGCCTCGCAAGCCACCAGCCCCAAAATCAATGCGATGCCCTTAAATGCGATCACCTGGTTCTGAACCGCACCAGGTGTCATGCCGTGGAATCGAAAAATACCAGTGATCATTGCGACGGCGCCTTCAAGGCTTTGAGCGCGGAAGAAAATCCAGGCCAAGCAAACCAAACTGAAAACACAGATGCCGCAGGCAAAGCGAAAAACGATGTTGTTGTTGATTCTTCCTCCGCCAAGCTTAACGATGCCTGCGGAGAGAAGTCGCTGAAGTACCAGATACAGGCCGTGAAGTCCGCCCCAAATGACGAATGTCCAAGCTGCACCGTGCCACAGGCCACCGATCAACATCGTCAGCATCAAGTTAATGTAAGTGCGGGTCTTGCCTTTCCGGTTTCCACCTAGAGGGATGTAGAGGTAATCGCGAAGCCAACTGGACAGAGAGATGTGCCAGCGTTGCCAAAACTCACTGAAGCTGTCGGCGAAGTAAGGACGCCTGAAATTGCTAGGAAAGTGATAGCCCATGACCCGAGCCATGCCGATCGCAATGTCGGAGTAGCCTGAGAAATCGCAATAGATTTGAAAAGCGTAAAAGATGACCGCAAGAATCAGCGTGATGGATGTGCGTGCTTCAGGGTTCTCAAATGCAACGTCAATGAATGGTGCCAGCGAATCCGCAATCACGCATTTCTTGACAAACCCCATCATGATTTGCGTGCCGCCGGTAACGCAATTGCGCCACAGCAGCGGACGGTCGCGATAAAGTTGCGGCAAGAAATCGCTGGCACGGACAATTGGGCCGGCGACCAACTGCGGGAAAAACGATACGAATACCGCGAATCTAAGAAACGATGGTTCGGCGCGAATGTGTTTGAGATAGATATCGATCGTATAGCTTAACGTTTGAAACGTATAAAAACTAATGCCGACCGGGACAATGATGTTGATCGTTGGTGCATCTAGCTGCATTCCAACACTTGCAAATGCATCGACCAGAGAGTCGCGGAAAAAATTGAAGTACTTGAAGGCGAATAGGATACCGAGGTTGCTTATCAGGCTGGCCCACAACCATTTTCGCCGTACGTTGGGATTCTCTGCCGAGCCCAGTCGCAAGCCGATAAAGTAGTCGATCATCGTCGACAACAGGATCAAGCTGAGGAATCGAACATCCCACCAGCCATAAAACACGTAACTGCCGATCAAGCTGACCAGTAGCCGAACTTGTCCTCGGGTGGAAAAGAAACAGATCAGGAATAGCGGCAGGAACGCGAAAAAAACCAGGCTATTGAAATACATTAAATTCCGCGTGCTTTAAACCTTGGAATGCAACCAGGCATTCAGTTCAAACCAACATAATGATTCTGCTTACGCGATTCTTGATCGCGAAAAAATTCTGATTCGCGACACTACGCAAAATTCCAAAATGATGATTGTCACGGCGATGCTTTTTACCAGGGGTCGCGCAAAGTCGCCTGCCATCTTGTTCAAGCAACACGTTGGGATTGCACGACCAGAAGTTGCTAAACCGACAACACGCTGATCCAAAAAATTCTTTCGCGTATTGTATATCACTCACAACACCGCGCCAAGCACAAACAAGGCGATTGGAAATCCAAAAACGCTAAAATTGACTAACACCTCAGCAAAGGTACCCGAAGGGGTATCTCCGCTAGGGTCAATGAGCTTCAATCCGTGATTGTAAAGTTTTCGGCAATCTCGCGCCCGATAGCGAACACCGGCTTGTTCGGCCACCATATTCTTGGGATCGGGGCGTGGAAGATTCCAAGTTTACCGGATGAAAGACGCGATCTCGTATCTTGTCTTAGTTCGCGTTTGAGGCAGTGTCGACGTGATGTTAACGGCGTGCGCTTGTGCCTTGCAACAAAGTTAATGGCCACTCGCGAGGCAAAACGGCATTTTTCTCGAAATGAATGCGACAACTAGTTTGTTTTGGATACGATCAGTTGCGTCTGTCCCGACGAACAGAAAGAAGCCGGTCTCGAATTGGTGTTGTTTGTGGAGCAGGTTAAGTTGGTTCAGTTCGCATGCAAGGCAATCGGCCTAGCTGTCGTAACCGCGTTAAATATTGCGACCCGCCAAGAATTGATGTGGTTCGACGCTTGACGTGAATTTAGAATTTGGACGAACGTAAGCCTCGGAGTAATCTGCGACTTGGCGACTCTGCCGGTCCGTTCGCCTACCCGCAGGCGATAGCGGACCGCGACGATAAAACACTTTCACCTGACCTACAATAGATCCACCTAATCCGTCACGCAGTCATGAATATCAAGCATTTTTCACGAAGCATTTGCTCCGTCGGACCGCTACGTTCAGCTGTGGTCGTTTTCCGACATCGCGGTTTTCGGCAAAGCGACGTCTTTCTAGCGTCGTATCCCAAATCCGGCAATACTTGGTTACGTCACTTGATTGTTCATGCGGCAACCGGGAAGGAGACGAAGTGGCGAGACGTACTCACTGACTATTCTTTGATGGTTGGCCAGCATGGAACGCTTTTGTCGTCAATTGGATCGGGTGGCAGGCTGATAAAAACCCATGAACCATTTCGAAATCAGTACAAAAAATCCATCTTAATGGTCCGCGATCCCCGAGATATAGCGGTCTCTGAATTCCACTACCGAAAACAGTTTTCCAATGATCGAAATATTGCTCACCAAACATTCTCAGAATACATTGATAGGTTTGTTAGAGGCAAAACGTGCGTTTACGGTAGCTGGCATGCGCATTGCGAGTCGTGGTTGCCAGCAGTTGAGTCGAAGTCGGCACTACTTGTAAAGTATGAAGATCTTCAACAGAGTCCCATCGACAAGCTCGATGAGATGGTGCGGTTTTTGGGATTTCAGATCAACATCGAAGTCCTTGGTCGTATCGTTGAGGCGAATTCTGCAGAGTCGATGCGTGAGAAAGAACGCGTCTATCGAAAGCAAACCAACGAAACCGAAAAAGTTTTCGTTAGACATGCCAAACCGGCAGGGTGGCAGGAGTTGCTTTCCAGCAATGACATCGACGTTCTGCGAGATAAACTAGGCCACGTTAGTAGTAAGCTGGGGTATGAGCTTTGAGCAAAAGTGTAAAATCTATTGTCATTCTGCATGGCACAAACTATTGGAACATGGGCGACCTTGGTTTAATGCTTGCTGCTGTCCAAAGCCTGCGATCGGAGTTTCCGCAACATCAGATTACAATACTCAGTCAGTTTGCGAATTTAAAGCGTCCTTGTGGCCAAGAGTTTGCAATCGAGGAATTAGGAATTGAGGAACTGCCCTGGCTCTGCATTCCCGTCGCAAAAATCCCGACTTGCCTTCGCGGCCCCTGGCTGATGACGAAAGGATTAATGTACCTCTGTTTGATACTGGCTACGCGTCTGCTCGGCCGTAGGCTGCTTTCATTAATTCCATTTAGATCTCGAAAGCCGCTGCAGCGGCTTTTCGGCGCGGATGTAATTGTTAGTAAGCCAGGCGGCTTCGTTTACGGCTATGACCGAGTGCCAGGCCCCCATCATCTTCAACATTTGTTACTAGCGTCGATGTGTGGTCCCCCGGTTGTGATCTATGGACAATCAATTGGACCTTTTAGTGCAAAAACCTGGACGGGAGTTCTCGCCTTCGTCCTCCGCAGAATGACGATGTTTTTCCTGCGAGATCAGGCGTCAATGAACTGTTGCATGAATGCCTTAAAGCTAGACCCCGGCAAGTTGGTACTCACCGCAGATGAGGCCTTTCGATTCCATGCCAAAAGCGAAGCAGTCGCTTATCCCAGCCATGGTTCACCTGCAGGATTAAAGGTGGGACTAACCGTTATCAATTGGGCCTTTCCAGAATCAGACAGTCCGGAACAAACGAAGCAGAGTTACTTGCAAGCGCTAGAAGAATTAATAATCGATTTGCGTGCAAAGTACGATGCGGAAATCACGATGTTCTCGTTCCTTCGTGCACGGCCTGGGGTTGCCGGTGACGATGAAGTTTCACAGTCATTTTACGATCGCGTTGGGCAACTGGGGCGAATCGAGCTGGTGCTACCAACGGATCCGTTTGCCATCAAAGCTCATATTTGCAAGTTTGACATTTTCATTGGCAGTAGAATGCACTCAAATATATTCGCGCTTGGCGAAGGGGTGCCAGTACTGGCGATTGCGTATCAACCTAAGACAACGAGTATAATGGAGATGTTGGGCCTTAGTGAGTTTGTGTCCGATATCTATTCGGTGTCGGGTCCTCAGCTGATCGCTCTCGCTGATCGCCTAATTAGCGATCGTTTTAACGTTGCAGCAAATGTTCGAATTGCAGTGGATAGAATCGCGACACGTGCGGCAGGGAACGCCAGCGGGACGGCAGCGGTCGCGCGAAAGTACTCGACGCAATCCAAGGACCATAACCACATCGAACGAAGCACTTAAGGAGATCCTGCTCGAGAAAGCTCTTTCGTTACGTGTAAACCTGCTCTAGATCACGAGATCAGACAGTCTCTTTTGCTTATAGATGATTTACTTGGCGAGTTGTTGTGGCGAGACCTATCTCACTGGCATCGAAAATGACTGACAAAACCCCAGCAGTTGCAACGGCTACCGAGGCTCCATACATAACTGCCTTGGTTACATTACCGCCGCCGACCACCGGTCAAACGACGGTAAGTCGCTGCGTAATCGACCTCCTAAAGAAGCAGGGCAACGTCAGGATATTTGATTGGTCCAATGGATCTATTCGTCGCGGTCTTGCTTGGAAGGTAGAAAAAGCTTGCCGAAATCTACTGTGCGTTATCTACCTAATCGTTTGGCGCTGTCGACTCAATGAGCATCTCTATACAGTCGCTAACGATGGTAACGGATTATGGTGGAACTGTCTTCACATTTGTATAGCCAGAATGAAAGGATACTCCGTCGTGATCCACCATCACTCATTCAAGTACCTTCACCGTTGGGATCTGCGAATGGCATTGCTACATCGGTTGGCTGGAAGGCGAGCCGTTCACGTGGTGCTTGCAATAGAAATGCGAGAATCCTTTCGTAGCATGTACGGAGATCTTGCAACGATCGTCGAAGTCCCCAATACAATTTTATTTCGCGACGTGATGATTGGGTTGGCGTCTGCGAAAGATGCTTCTCGATTGATCACGGAAACTAATGTGAGCGATCAAGTAATTTCACAATGCACCAATGCGTCAGTAAATCCCCCTGCTTTCGGGCCTATAGAGGTGAACTCGCCTTTGGATGGGACAAGGCCGCTGAGGCTTGGTCATTTAAGTAATCTTTCAATTGAAAAAGGGATAGGTCGGGTCATCGACGTTTTTCGTGATTTGAGGCGAAACAATCGGAATGTCGAACTGCATGTCGCAGGCCCCTGCAAAGACGCAGAAGTTGCTAGGATTGTTGCGGATTGTAAGTCTTCTGATCCGCAACGTGTATTCATCTATGGACCTGTTTTTGGAGAAGATAAGAGCGAGTTTTTTCGACACATCGACGCTTTCCTATTTCCCTCCTTGTATCCGACTGAAGCGCAACCCCTTGTAGTGCTCGAAGCCATGCTTGAACAATCGCCCGTCATTACCTTTGCCATAGGCTGTATACCATCGCTGATCGGTGAGTCAGGCCTCGCGGTTTCACGACACGAAACAACGTATCGACAAGAAGCCGTGAAGACGATTGAAGGCTGGCTCGACAAGCCAGAAACTTTCGCCTTGGCAATTGACAAGGTAAATCGAAACAATAGCAGCCTTCTTAGCTCTTCCGAGCATTCGGTCAGGGAGTTTTTGTCGCTCTGTGGGATGGTGACGTCTTAATCAGATCTTGCTCTATCATCCTAGCCAAGCCACCGTCTGACAAATTTCGCCGGCGCGAGACGCTAGCAAGCCCAACCACGGAAATCACGGAACTTCGTCACTCGCCGGGAATTGCTGGCTCTGGACGGTTCAAAACAGAAGAGAAAATTGCCAAGGCAAAACGGCACGCGCCGAGGCAAATCCAAATCGAGAATGAATTCGATCTGGGCTCCTTCACGCGTCTACTGAATTCAAAATCGAACTGCTGTACAATAGACAGCTACCGTAGTTCTGACACGTTAGGTATTTTATCGCGTTCATTCCAGTGAAACAACGGTCGCAGGCTAATTGCCGCAGATTACCCCACCAGAGGCCCCCTAGGAATATGAGAATTCAATGGAAAATTTAACGACATTCAAAACCCGCAGCCCGTTGATTTTTGTTGTGGCGTTGATGGTGTTTACTTTCATTTCCGTTCTGGCAGTATTGGCCTGCTTTAGTTTAGAAATGCGATCGGACTCGTTCCGGGTTGCAGCCGTTTTGACAACTTGCGGTGCAATCGCTTTCATCGCCCCTGTTTTGACCGCCGCGTTGCATCGTCCTTACAACATCTTTCACCCATTAAACTTTATTGCTTTGTCATTCTTTTTCGGCGTTTTTGGAAGAATTTTTTTCTTGCTGTTTTCCGATTCGCCGCTCGTTAGTGATCTTCTCTTGGATAGGTCGATTGATTCGATATTACCAGGAGCAATACTTTCGATGATTGGCTCAGGGTTGGTTTGTTTCAGCTACTCCATGGTCCGGAAAATTACGTTTTCGTTCCCACGGGTCAACCAGCAATTTAGTCGTTTTAAAGAACACCGATTCTATCTCCTTTGTCCGCTGATTTTCGTTCTCTCGTGTGTTGGCTTATACTTTTTCCTAAAGGCGACGGAGTTCGAGTATACGGGACTGGACAGGATATCTGCAAAACGAAGAGTTTTAATTGATGGCGTGGAATCAGGTTCTGGTCCTTGGCGTTTGTTGGCACAGGATTTACCCCGAGCCACTCTTTTAATATTACTAGGTTTATGGAGCACCTCTGTCCGCCGGTCAATCCCACTTCTGTTCGGGATCTTCAGTTTTGGATCGCTTGCAATTGCACTTCCATTTTTGGCGAGCAGTCGCGCTGATGTCATTTTCGTGATTCTTACTGCCTGTGTTCTGGTCAATCGCACGAACGGCATTAGATTGGAAGTGCTAGCGTTCGCTTTCTTAATTTCCCTTGTTGCGTTGTTTGGAATGCTTTCGCTACGCCGTGTCAATCAACGAGGGATGTCGCTGTCGGAGTCCTTCAGCGAGTTAAATTTGGAACCGTTTTTTGGAAATCGCAGTTTCGCGGATGTTACGAAACTGTCTCATATCTATGATTCTGTGCCAGGTCTTATCGACTACAAGTATGGAAAAAGCTTTTTGACAATTGTTTACACTCCTATCCCACGCGCATTGTGGCCTAGCAAACCACCAGTACGCATGGGGAGAGAGATTACGGAGAAAATCTATAATCGAGGATTGGATTTAAAAGAACGGGGAGGCGGAACTCCTCCTGGTATATTGGCGGAAGCGATTATAAATTTTGGCCTCATTGGCTTCCCATTTGTCCTGCTTGCGGTGGGTGCTGGCTTGGCTCTGGTCGACAATTCGCTGAGTCGCATGGCAACACTCTCAGTGCCTGGTTTAGCTTTGTACAGTGCCGTTATTCCTACATTGTGCCTCAGTATTATGGCCGGAGATCTCACAGGCGCGTTGATTGATTGCTTAAGCATGTCATTCATTTTTCTTGTGCTTTCTTTGCTCACGCGGCTAAAGTTCGTGTAGGTGCCTGTGGCGGCGTTGTTCTTTTGTAGTGTTTTGTATTGAGGAAGTCATTCGTTAGATCGAATACCGTCACCTTCGGATCGCTGTCGAGCTTCAGTAGATCGAGGGCCGCGTTGCTTCTCAGTCAGGTGATTTTTCCGATGCTGGCGATGAAGTATCGTAACTTTTCTCCCACCATGTGAGGCGTTCTTCATCAGTGGGTTCTGGTTTGCCGAGCCGCTTTGCCCAAGTTCGCTGATAGTCGCCTCGTTTGCTCTTCTGGATTTCTGCGAGCGAAGGTTCGGTCAGTGGATCGGGCAACGCACCGTGGTCGCCGGTCGATTTGATCCAGTCGTCCATGGCCGTTCGCATCGTATTCGCTACATTTGCAATCACGTCGTCGGTGGCAATGTTTCGTACGCCTTGAGGGTCCTGCTTCAGGTCATAGAACTCAAGCTCCGGCCGAGTTGCGGTGAGCCAGCGGGATTGGGATTCAAGGAGCCTACCCGTGGTGCTGAGCACACGCAGCAGTGGCATGCCAGGATAGGCGTCTTCCTTGTAGCTAGACCAGTTGAGTCGCGAGAGTTCGGGATGAAAGTTGTGTACGAGCAAAGCGTCCAGTCCAATGGCGGCGCGAATTCGATCCTGGGCATCGCCACAACGATCGCGCGCAGCAAAGATGTGCGTTCGCTCAGGAAACACGTCGCCCAAGACAGCTTTGCCTTCCATCCACGCGGGCGTCGGCAAATTCGCAAGCTGCAACATGGACGGAGCAAGATCAATCAGGCTGACGAGTCGATCCTCCGTGCTTCTCGCTTTGATGTGCAACCCCGTTATGATCAAAGGTACTTGGAGGCCCTCCACGCTAAGCCATTGCTTGCCCCAAGGCATCGGACGTCCGTGATCGGCAAAGAACATCACGATGGTCTTGTCCAGCACTCCTTCGGCTTTGAGTTGGTCCATGATCGCACCGACTCGCTGATCGACAACTTCGACGCTCCGCTGATAAGCATACCAATCGCGACGCATCAGTGGATGCTCTGGGTAGTTCGCTGGAAGTTTGATGGCACTAAGTTTTACTTCATCAAATTCCTCTGGAATGGGGAATGGACGATGGGGCTCCGTGATCTGAAACTGCGCAAAGAAAGGCTGTCCGGGCAAGCGATTCCGCCAATCGTCACCGTCAAACATCGTTGCGTCATCGTGCGCGAAGTTATAGTGCGTCTTGCCTTTCTTGATCACAC
>Ga0105044_10015027_pt1 | contig 10464 bp, 8 predicted proteins | sample MAT01_FD_78092 | JGI IMG/M metagenome (GOLD analysis project Ga0105044, IMG submission 78092) | Freshwater microbial communities from Lake Fryxell liftoff mats and glacier meltwater in Antarctica - MAT-01 | ecosystem: Environmental > Aquatic > Freshwater > Ice > Liftoff microbial mat | place...
AAGTCGAGGGTCTGGGCGATGGCCACAAGCTCGACACTGAAGCAGGTGACGATGGCGGCCATGCCGGCGGTGTGGGCGAGGCCGACGACGCGGGTCATGGCGTCCTGGGTCATCTCCAGGCGGCGGAGCATGGCGTGCGGATCGGTTTCGCCGGCGGTCTCTTGATAGGTCGCCAGGCGTGCGGCGGAGGACATGAGCAGGTCGGCTTTAAAGAGCTGGAGCTTGACGGCGTCGCAGCCGGCTTCGGCGGCGATCTGGGTGAGGGCGAGCGCGCGGTCCACCATGCCGTCGTGGTTGACGCCGATCTCGGCGATCAGGTAGGGATCACGGTGTGGGCCGATCTCACGCTGGCGGATGCGCATGGGCGATGGTAACTGGGGAAGTGGCGGAGTGGCGGAGTGGTTAAATGGTTAAGCGCGCAGTACCGCGTTGGCCACGATGAGGTCGATGGGGCTGTCGATGTCGATGACGCTGCCTTCGGGACTGGCGAGGCCGCGGCGGTCGCGGCCCAAGAAGGCGTGGGGCCCGTGGCCGGCGCTGCGGACGCGCAGGTTGAGGGCGGCTTCGCGGACCACGAGCACGCCACCATCGGGTATGAAGGCGGGCGGGAGGTCCTGGCGGCGGAAGACGCCGTGGTTGAGTACGCGGCCTTGCCACGGCGTCACGCGGCCGGTGCGAGCGTTCACTTTGGCCGTCCACCACGGGTGGAACTTGCCGACTTGGGCGTAGCTTTGCACGGAGTCGGCCCCGGTGCGCGTGAGCAGCTCGACGGCCTTGTCGACCAACCCCGGCGGGCGAATGGGGACATTGGCATAGAGGATGACGACGGGCGTGTCGGGGACGATGCTGATGCCCACGGGGGCGTGCTTGACGGCGTGGCGGGCGGCGTCGTCGACGGTGGCGCTGTCGCCGGCGAGCGCGGCGGGGCGTTCGATGACGATCAGGCCGGGGCCGAACGAGCGGGCGAGGCGGGCTATAACGGGGTCGTCGGTCGAGACGATGACAGCGCCGACGCGGGCCGAGGTGATGGCGGCGTCGATGGTCCATTCGATGCACGGGCGGCCGCCGACGAGCGCGCGATTCTTGCCGGGGACGCCCTTGCTCCCGGCGCGAGCCAGGATCACGGCGACGGCGTTCGCGCCGCTGGTCTTGCGGCGGGGCGGTTTAGCCGGCACGCGCGACTCCCTGGGCAGAGATGGTCGTCGTCAGCGCGTCGCGGCGTTCGCGGGCGAGGCGCGGCGGCGGCAACGGCGCGATCCGTTCTCGCGGGTTCGGCGTGGGAAGCGGGTCGATGACGGCCCAGCCGCAGAGCATGGTCCAGCGATCAAAGAACGGCTCGATGTGTTCGTACACGGCGTCGCGGCGCGTCAGACGCGGGACGACCCACGGGCTGAAGCCCCCGCCGGGGAGCGGGCGACGGGCGTCGAGAAGGCGCTGCATATTGGCACGCACGGCCCTGAAAGCGTCGGTCCCGGCGACTTGGGTATAGGTTGCCTGATCCTCGGCCATCAGATCCACGCTGATGACCTCGGGCTCGGCGGCGAGCAGGCTGTCGATCGCGGCGGGCTCGGCGCGGAGGTGCGTGCGGACGTGTACGGGTCCGCCGTGTGGGCCGAGAGTGTTCCGCGCGACGTTGATGAGTTCGCGCCAGTGCGGGTGGTCGAGCAGGTCGCGGCCCACGCCGCGGAACGTGATGGCGGCGCGGGCCGCACGCGAGCCGAGTTGGGCCAGCGCGGCGGCCAAGGTCGCGGGGGCGAGCGTTTCGCCCTGCTGGTCGATGGCCTCTATCACGAGATGATCCAGCGAGTTGGGCTGCTGGCCGAAGAGGCTGCGTACGGCTTGCGCGATGGCGTCGGCGTTGGCGTGGAGCGGGTCGAGGCCCCCGGCGCGTAGGGCGGCGACGACGCCGGCGGAGCACTCGGGATCGTCGGCGATGAGCCGCTGGAAGGCATCGCGAACGGGGGCCTCAACCGCGACACACATCGATTTGGCCAGCAGGTCGACGGTCGGGTTGGTGGGGATGTACCCGAGCAGCCCGCCGATTGATGCGAAGGTGCCGGCGTTGGCCCGTTTCTCGCTCATGGCGGCGGTCAGTTGGCGGTCCACGAGCGCGGGGGCCAGGCCCGGGCCGGCCTGGGTGAAGGTCAGCCGATGCGCGACGGGGTCCTCGTGGAAGCGGGTGATGAGCGCGCCGCCGAGGGCGGGGTCGGCGAAGCACCAATCGACGCCGAGGATCAGGGCGGCCTGAGCCCTGTGGCGATCGAGGGCCGCGAGCGTGGCGGCGGGCTTGAAGACTTCGTCGTAGACGGTGAGGTTGCCCAGCCCGCCGCGCCACGAGTGAGGGGCGAAGGCGCGGGCGGCCTGGATGAGCCGGGGGTCGAAGCCGTCGTTCTCAGAATTCTCGACCCATTCGATGTTGAGCTTGGGAGGCGTGGTGCCGGCGAGGGCGCGGAGGCGATCAATCTGGCGCGATACGACGACGACGCGGCCGAGCCCGGGTGTGCGTGCCAGTCGGGCGAGTGTGAGCGACCAGGCGTGGCGCTGGCCATCGATGGGCTTGGCAAGGTCGCGGGGGCGGCCCCAGGCGTCGGTATCTGGCGCGCCGGTGATGACGGCGATCACTTCGTGTTCGCCTCGCGCCGCGGAGACCGTGTCGGCGGAGGCGGGCAGGGCTGTCGGGGTCTTGTTCAGCGGGTCGCGCGTCCGCTTGGGACCGCCTTCGAGAGCCCGGGCGCACTCGTCGAGGATGTTGCCCAGGACGTCGGCGGAGTCGGCCAGCCAGGTGACGTTGGTGAGGTCGCGGCTGATCTGCTCGCGTTGCCGCTCCGTCGGGTGGAGCTCGCCCATGTTGATGCGGCGGTCGGCTTTGGCGCGGTTGAAGGCACCGGTCTGGTTGAGCTGCTCGACGAGCGCGAAGGCGGGCTGGAGGGCCGAGACCTTGTCGCGGACGCGCTCGACCATATCGATGAGGCGGTTGACGCGTGGCTGGTCATCGTGGTGTTCGAGCATGTCGGCCAGATGGCCCCGGGCTTGGCGGCTGAACTTGGCGACCTGCCACACATCGCGGCGAATCGAGCGCACTCGGCCGACGACCGCGGAGAGACGTTGCGCAGGGCGAGTGGAGGTTGGCCCGCTGGTCAGGCCGCGAGCGAGGAGTTCTTGGATCGTGCCCGGCGTGCGGTGGGAGCGCGGATCGTTGAGGTGCTGGGCGAGCGTGTCGGCGAGCGTCGCCGTGCGGGTGTTGAGCTTGGCCACGCCGCCTTCGGTAGCGTCGATGATGGTGAGGCCACGGTCGACATCGGCTTTGAAGTCGCGTTGGAACTGCATCAGGTACGTCGCCATCTGCTCGTCGGTATAGATGGCGCGGCCCTGAGTGTCGGCGACGCGGCGGAGAATCGGACGCATCCGCGCGATCCGCTGCCACTCCAGCATCTCCAGCGTGTTGAACTCGTTGAGTTCGCCCGCCCAGACGTCATGGATCGCGGCCCCGGCGGCGTAGTACTGGCCGTCGGTGAAGCCCAGATCCTGCCCCATCAGCACCACGGGATCGCACCCGAGGTGCCGGGCCAGGTAGTACGCCAGATGGGCGACGGTGGCCCCGGCGGGGATGACGCCCATCGGCCGCGCGAACTCCGGTCCGAGGATCCTGTCGAGCGTCGCGTCGCTGGAGCAGAGCACGAGGCCGGGGAATGCCGCGGGCACCGCCGGGTTGACCTTGGGCTCGACCACTAGCGTGATGCCCTCGACGTCGGTGGCGCTCAGTCCTTCATAGAAGCGGCGGCTGATCTCGTGGAAGTCGAGGGCCGTGACAAAGTGCGGGCGGATGCCGCGGGCGAGCAGCGGCTTGAGGACGGTCTGCGTGGCGATGATGACCACCGCGTCGCGGACGCCGGGCCGGGCCAGTTGTTCGATGTTGCGGGCCAGGCTCGGGCCGGCGGAGACGACCACGGCGGCGCGGCCGGGGCAGGTGTCCTTGAGGCCCGCGATCCCGCCTGCCGTGGCGTAGACGTCCAAGTTCTGCGTCAGGTTGCGGATGGTCGCTTCGGTCTGCACCATCGTGGTGACGACGGTCGTGCGGACGGCCTGCATCACGCGGGTGAACGAAGCCGTGAACTGGGCCGCCAGATCGCCCAAGCGCTCGCGGCTGGGCGGGTGCTCGACGATCGTCGTCCCCATTGCCAATACGCCCTCGATCCCGCGGGCGGCCTCGGCGAGCGTGTCGTCGGCGTTGGGATCGGTCACCAGCAGCACGTTCGTACTTGAGAGCCACTGGTGATGATCGATCCGCTCCAGCACCGCGCGCAGCAGCGTGGCGTCGGGCTCGAAGACGATCACCAGGCCCTGCCGACCGAGCCGCTTGGCCAGCGCCGCGACGTGGTAGCCCAGCCCGAAGCCGATGACGACGACCACCGGCGTGACGGCGGGATCGAGCCCGTCGATGAGCCGCTCGGCCTCCAGCCAAGGATCGCGCTTGCTTGCCAGGGCCCGCGAGCTGAGCCCCTCGATCGTCCATTCCTCCATCGTCGCGCTGATGGCCCCGCTGGGCGTATCGACAAACGTGACGTCCGGGCGCGCCATCACCCCGGCGATCAGTTCAGAAGCGGCGGGGGACGAGCGGCGTAAGGCCGCGAGGTTTGCATCGAGGGCCGAGGTGGTGGTGGGCGTCGAACTGGTCGGCATCAATCGTCCTTCATGCGCTGGCTCAGTGGGTTGGGGAGGCCGGCACCCTGCCTCGGCATAGAAACATCGCCTTCGAAATCACCATCTGGGGCCGATCAAATCTCTGAGCGCCCACCGACCGAAACTAGATCGGCGTTTTCGGACCGCCCGGATAACCTCTCTTGCCCTAACAGCCACTGGATTTAGTTGATGATCACCCTTGCCCAATGGAACCCGAACATCGTGCCCCCAGCCCCGTTGCCGGAGGTTGGCTGGTTGGAGTCGGTCACCCTGGAAAACCCTTGGCCAGGGGTGGCGCTTTTGGGGCTGATGGTGGTGGGGGCGATCTTCGTGCTCAATCGAGCTGGACAACTGCGGCTGGGGCTGATGGTGGGGGGCGTGCTGTTGCTGCTGGCTGGGGGGCTGGTGGCGTCGGCGCATTGGGTTTTCACGGATCGCGAGGCCGTGCGGGCGCGGACCCGCGAGGTTGTGGCGGCCTTGGCCCGTGGCGACGCCGCCGCCGCCGAGCGCGACCTGCTCGCCTCGGTCAGCCTGACGCTCCCCGGCAACCGCACGGGCCTGTCGAAGGCCGACATCGTGAGCCGCGTCGATCGCTATATGAACGGGGCCTACGCGCTCAAGGACAAGCTGGCCAACATCACGACGCTGCGCGCCGTGGTCGATGGCCCGGGCATCGCCCGCACCCAAACCCGCGTGACGGCCGAGCACGCGGCCACGGGCTACCCCGCCGCGACATGGTGGCTCATCGGCTGGCGTCGCAACGACGACGGCGCGTGGCGCGTCTCGTCGATGGAACTCCAGCAGCTCGAAGGGGCGCCGTCGGGGCTGCGATACGCGCCTTGAACATGTGAAGCTGACGGCGGTTCATTCGCGGCAACCCGGCGGGCCATAACCTTGCTGCAGCGAAGCGACGCCAACCGGGAGCCTCCCATGCCGCCGACCGCCGAACCCGCCACGCCTGTTTCGTCCCCTGCTTCGCCCACGCGCTCAGCCCCGCCGGGGAGCAAGCGCGGCTTTCTGGCCGAGTTTCTGCGCCGGCCGACGCAGATCGGGGCCGTCGCGCCCAGCTCGCCGTACCTCGCCGAGCGGATGCTCGAGGGACTGGACATCGGCAAGGCCCGCGTGGTGGTGGAGTATGGCCCGGGGACGGGCGCGTTTACGCGGGCCATCCTGTCGCACATTTCGCCGCAGCAGACCAAGTTCTTCGCGATCGAGATCAACCTGCCACTGGTTGAGGCGTTCCGCAAGCGGTTCCCGCGCCTCACGATCAAGCACGGCAGCGTGACCGATGTCGAACGATTCTGCCGCGAGGAGGGCGTAGAGCTGCCCAACCCGCACCAGCCTGCGGCCGCCGCGGGCGGGGTAGATGTGATCATCAGCGGCCTGCCCTGGGCGAGTTTCCCCGAAGCACTGCAGCGCGAGGCCCTGGCGGCCGCCATGCGCGTGTTGAGGCCGGGAGGCAAGCTCGTGACGTTCGGCTACCACGTGGGGCTTCTGCTGCCCGCGGGGCAGCGGTTCTATCGCTTGCTGCCGGAATACTTCCCGACCGTCACTCGATCTGGCCCGGTGTGGCGGAATGTGCCGCCGGCGTTTGTGGTGCGGTGTGTGAAGTGAGAGCGGTGATCGCGGTTAAACCGCCGGTGCGGCCGGGAAGTCGACCGGCGTGTCGTTGACGTGGTTGAAGTAGTTGGTGAAGACGGCGAGGGCGTAGGTGGCCACGACCTCGCCGACGTGACCGTCGTTGAAGCCCGCGGCTTTGAACGCCGACAGGTCGGCGTCGCTGACGTGGCCCTTCTTCTCGTGGATCGACAAAGCGAAGCTAGCGATCGCGTCGAGGCGGGCGTCGGCCAGGTGGCCGCGGCGGGCTTCGACGGTCTGGCCTTCGCTCAGGCCCGCGCCTTTGCCGATGGCGGTGTGGGCCGCGAGGCAATAGCCGCAGTTGTTGGCTTGACCGATGGCCAGCTGGACCACCTCGCGCTCTTTCTCGCTCAACCCGGCTTTGGACAGCGCCCCGGCCAAGCCCAGGTACGCATCCAGCACGGCGGCGGAGTTGCCCATCGACTTGAAGACGTTGAAATGCTTGCCCTTGAGCGGCCCGTCGAAGATCTCTTTGACGCGGCCGGTGGTGGAAGCGGGTTCGACGGGGGCGAGTCGGGACATGGGCGTCTCCTTACGTGATCTTTGCGCTCGAAGAGCCCACAGAGGCTCCCGGGCACGGGGATACTTATCAATAGTACGCGGCGCGGCAAGCCCGATCGGCACTCGCGCTCGGGCAGCGCAGGGATGGATCCCGATCGACGCCGCGCAGTCGGCAGGAGGCTCCGCATGATCCAGAACGGCCAAGCCCAACCACACGCGGAGCGCACCCGACCGTTACGCGTTCTGCTTCTGACCGACACGCTCGCCGACGTCAACGGCGTTTCGCGCTTCATCATGGACATGCTGCACGCGGCCGAACACCGCGGGCTCGACCTGACGGTCGCCACGTCAACGCGGATGGTCTGCCCGCCGCACCCGCGAGTCATCAACCTCCGCCCACGCTTGGCCTCGCGGATGCCCAAGTACGAAACGCTCGAGATCGTGACCCCGCCGTTCCGCCGGGTCAGCGCGCTGGTTGCTGAGATGCGCCCCGACGTGGTCCACATCTCGACGCCCGGGCCCGTGGGCCTGGCCGGCTTCCGCGCCGCCCGGCGGTTCAAGATCCCCATCGTCGGCGTCTACCACACCGACTTCCCAGCATACATCGACCATCTCCTCGAAGATCAGGCCCTGACCTGGGCCGCCAACCGCTTTATGCGCTGGTTTTATGGCCCGTTCATGCGGATCTTCACACGTTCGGCCGAGTACGCCAACAGCCTGGTCGAGCTGGGCCTGCCGTGCTCGCGCATCAAGCGCCTGCGTCCGGGGACCGACTCCGACACGTTCCATCCGCGTTTCGCGGACCCGACGATCTGGGAGAAGTTCCCCGATGTGCGCCGCGACGCCGTGAAGGTGATTTATGTGGGCCGGGTGAGCGTTGAAAAGAACATGCCGCTCTTGGCCAGGGTGTGGCCCAACGTCCTCAAGCGGCTGGCAGGCCGCGACCTAATGGCCGACCTCGTGCTGGTGGGCGACGGGCCGTATCGCCAGCGGATGCAGGCGGAATGGAGCCAGCACGGCCAAGAGGGCACGCACGCGCACTTCCTGGGTTTTCGCTACGGCCAAGAGCTCTCGACGCTCTACGCCTCCAGCGATCTGTTCGTTTTCCCCTCAGTTACCGACACGTTGGGGCAGGTCGTACTGGAGTCGCAGGCCTCGTGCCTGCCGGCGATCGTCACCAACGTCGGCGGGCCCAAAGAAGTCGTGCGGCACAACCGCACGGGCATGATCCTCGACCCCGCCCGGCCCTCGGAGTGGATCGACGCGATCGTCGACCTGGTCGCCGATAACGAGCGGCGGCGAACGATGGGGCTGGCGGCGCGCGGTCTGGCCGAGGCCCACAGCATCGCCGCGTCGTTCGAGCACTTCTGGTCGGTTCACGAATCGGCGCACCACGAGCATCAGGCCCGGCTCGGGCTGGTGAGCGAGACCCCCGAAGATCGCGCCCGCCGCGAGCGTCTGGAAGAGTTCGCCTGCGCTTGAACGCGGTAGGGGTTGGGTCCAAAAACGAACCGACCCTCGGTGTTCCCGAGGGTCGGCCAGATTCTCTGCTCCAGCGGGGCCCTTAAGCGGCCTTGCGGGCGAAGCTCGAACGGTTGGTGTTGTTCTTGAAGCCGAAGTTGAAAGTGGTCTTCTTGGCCGTGGTGTGCTTGGCGGTCGTGCGCTTGGCCGTCGCCTTGCGGGCCGTGGTCTTGCGGGCCTTGGTGTTAGTGGCCTTGCGGGCGGTGTTGTTCTTGGGCGTAGCGCGCTTGACGGTGGTCTTGCGGGCCGTCGCCTTGCGGGCCGTCGCCTTGCTGGCCGTCGTGGTGCGGCGGGCCTTGCTCGTGCGTTTGGTCGTGCTGGTCTTGCGGTTCTTGGTCGTCGGCATGAATCGGCTCCGTACTGGGTGGCCGACCGTGCAGGCCGGCACAAGGTGAGTTCGAGCCCGGCGTCCGTGCCGGTCTCCGTGCGGCGTGGGCTCAAACCCGACCGCGAACCTCACCATCGGACGACCGGTCCACCTGTCTGAGCACGTGTACGAATTTTGTCCAATTTCTTCCCGCGCTGTTCAAGTCAGGCCCGCCAAGACACGCTTCTACAATCTCCATCCCGACCGGAACCACCATGCCCAACTCGCCCAACACCACCGCGCCCGATTGGAAGCCCGACTCCTGGCAGGCCAAGCCGTGGAACTGGCAAGTGACCTATCCCGATCAGCCGGCACTGCACCGGGCCGTGGAGCGGGTGCGCAGCTTGCCGCCGCTGGTCACCTCGGGCGAGATCGAGCTGCTCAAGACCCGCATCGCCGAGGCCCAGGAGGGCAAGCGGTTCTTGCTGCAAGGGGGCGACTGCGCCGAGCGACTGGCCGAGTGCCAGCCCGACTCGATCACCGCCAAGCTCAAGATTCTGCTGCAGATGTCGCTGGTTTTGGTGTATGCCGGGAAGAAGCCGGTGATCCGCGTGGGTCGCCTTGCTGGTCAATACGCCAAGCCGCGCTCCAGCGCCATCGAGACGCGCGAAGTCGCCGGCGAGAAGGTCGGGCTTCCCTCATACTTTGGCGACCTCGTCAACCGCGCCGACTTCACCCCGGAAGCCCGCCGGCCGGATCCCGAGTTGCTCGTGCAGGGTTATCAGCACGCCGCCGTCACGCTCAACTTCATCCGCTCGCTGCTCGACGCGGGCTTCGGCAACGTCCACCACCCCGAGTACTGGGACCTGGGCTTCCTCCAACGCGCCGGCCTCACGCCCGAGCTGCGCACCAACTACCAGCGCCTCCTCGAACGCATCGGCGAGGGCCTCAAGTTCATGGAAGTCCTCGGCGAGACCAATATCGACGTCCTCACCCGCGCCGAGTTCTTCACCAGCCACGAGGCCCTCAGCCTTTATTACGAAGAGGCCCAGACCCGCACCGTCCCGCGCCGCAGCGGTCACTACAACCTCACGACCCACCTCCCGTGGATCGGCGAACGCACCCGCGCCCTCGACGGCCCGCACATCGAGTATTTCCGTGGCATCCGCAACCCCATCGGCCTCAAGCTCTCCGCCACCGCTACCTCCGACGAGTTGCTCGCCCTCCTCGATCGCCTTAACCCCGCCAACGAGCCGGGCCGGATGATCCTGATCCCGCGTCTGGGTGTCGCCAACGTCGCCCGCGTGCTCCCTCCGCTGGTCGAGAAGCTCCGCGCGGAGGGCCGCCGCGTTCTCTGGGTCTGCGACCCGATGCACGGCAACATGATCACCACGGCCTCCGGCATCAAGACCCGCCGCCTCGAGGACATCCTCTCTGAACTCAAGCAATCGTGGCAAGTCCACCAGCAACTCGGCTCGCACCTCGGCGGGGTTCACATCGAACTCACCGGCGAAGACGTCACCGAATGCACCGGCGGCGCCGCCGGCCTCACTGACGCCGACCTCGCCCGCAACTACCAGTCGCCGTGCGATCCGCGGCTCAACTACGAGCAGTCAATGGAACTGGCCTTCGCGATCGCTGAGTGGATGCAGGCGCGGTAACAAACGTGGCGTGAAACGTTTCTCAGGCGTGGGCTTGCCCCACAACTGTTCTTACGATAGAAAACCGAACGGCGCGTCGGCTTCCTGTGAGTTCACCGTGCCGACCGTCGAGTTCGCGGCCTGTTCGACGCCTGACACGGTTGATCGCACGTGAAT
>Ga0105044_10015028_pt1 | contig 10464 bp, 8 predicted proteins | sample MAT01_FD_78092 | JGI IMG/M metagenome (GOLD analysis project Ga0105044, IMG submission 78092) | Freshwater microbial communities from Lake Fryxell liftoff mats and glacier meltwater in Antarctica - MAT-01 | ecosystem: Environmental > Aquatic > Freshwater > Ice > Liftoff microbial mat | place...
GTCGTGAGCGAATATGGCATTCTCTACCACAACGGCACCATGGGCCTGCCCGATCGCGCCAGTTATGTACAGAATTTCATGGTTGCCAGCTTTGATTACTTTTACAACACCAAAGACTGCACCTTGGGTCTGGTCAGTGACGGTTGCCGGCTGGTGCAACAGTGGAATTGGTATAGCTTAGATGATACTTGGGGCGATTTTAACCCCTACAGTCGCCTTTATAACCCCACCACACGTCAGATAACAACCACGGGCGAGCGCTTTCGGCGCTATATTGCCGAAGCAAGTCGGCGCGGCAAATAAGCAACCGCCCATCGCCATAGTCGCACATTGCGCGTCCCCGCAGTGGTGTGCAACTATGCCCAGCATTGTTATGAATTTTACCGGTTTCTCACGTTTATTGTCTCGCATCGTAGCTTGCGCTAGGAAATAGTAGGACTGAATTTAGTAGGCCCAGTGGCCGAAGCAGCTTGTTGACATTTTCCGATTGGATCAATCAGACAAGCCTGTTTTCAGTGACTGAGCAATAGTATGAGTAATAGTAAAAGGAAACTCATTTATATGTTGCGTACATTACGCTCTTTCTTACCCTATGGTTTGACTATTATAGTCGCTACGCTGGTGATTGTGCTAGGCTTGCGCAGCTATAGCTGGACGGCCTATGCCCAGGACGACACTGGCCAGCCCGACAGCGCCGGCCCCGAAACGCCAGCGGTTGCACCCGCCGCACAAGTAGGGGCCGAGAATATGTTCTTTATGCCGCTAGGCTTCAACGATCATAATCCGCGCCTCTCGCCACGCATTGGCTTTGGCACCTCGTCCTATCCTGTCACGCAGGTAGGCGATGTACGCGCGCTCAACGCTGGCTGGTATGTGGATTGGGTGGTCAACAGTAGCGCCGTCCGCCCCGGCGGGGCCGAATATATGCCCATGGTACGTGTACACCAAAAGTTGGCCTGTGCGCGTGACACCACCGCCGATCGGGAAAAATGTCCCTATCTCAACGAATATGAATATTCGCCAAGTGCAAGCGCCATTCAGGCCTATGCCCAGGCGAATCCGGGCAGCACCTGGCTGCTGGGCAACGAGATGGATCGGGTGGACTGGAATGGTGGCGGCCAAGATGAGATGCAGCCAACGCTCTATCCTGTCTTCTACAAAGAAGTCTATGACTTGATCAAAGCCGCCGATCCCACGGCCAAAGTTGCCATCGGTGGGGTAATTCAGGCGTCACCCTTGCGCCTGCAATATCTCACGACCATCTGGGACACCTACCAGCAGCTTTATGGCACAGCCATGCCCGTGGATATTTGGAATGTCCACAATTTTATCAACGCTGAATTCTGCCAAAAGGAAGATCTACCCGGCGGCGAGGAATTGATCTGTTATGGTGGGGCCATTCCGCCCGATGCCGATACCCTGATTGGCGCTTACTATGGCGAAGATTGGAAACACATTGACCGTTTCACCTTCGATCAACAAATCCGCGCCATGCGCCAATGGATGAAGGATCGCGGACAGCAGGAAAAGCCGCTGATTGTGACCGAATATGGTGTTCTCTACAACAAATTGGACTGCGCACAGCGGCTACCAGGTGGCGGCTGTGCTGATCCGAACTGGGTGGATCTAGAAAATCCGCAAGTGATCCATGATTTTATGGTGTGGACCTTCGACTACTTTGCCGACACCAAAGATTGCGCCATCGGTTATGCTGCCGATGATTGTCGCTTGGTACAACGGTGGGCCTGGTTTGGCCTGGAAGATGTGGGCTGGAGCTTTAACGTCCATGGCGCGCTCTTTGATCGCAACGCCAAGCAGATGACAGCCGCGGGCCAACGCTTCCGCCAATATACGCTAGACAATTATGCGAAGCTGCAATAGCACCAAGTCATCAGTTTTTATAGAGTAAATAAGAGTTCAGTCTTGGCCTAACTTGGCAAAGACTGAACTCTTTACTATTATAACAACCTAGCATCATACCCTTTGCGGTGGGTGACAGGCGTTTCCACCAATTCCGGGCTAGGTTCAGTACGCAGATTTAGTACGCAGATTCAGCACATGGACACAATGCAATGAAGGCAGCAGTCTTACCCGCTATAGACGAGCAACCACAGGGTCGTGGCCCATTGGTTCGGCTGCGTGAGCTATTTCACTATCGCGAACTTATTGTCAATCTGGCCGTGCGTGAACTCAAGGCGCGCTACAAGAATACGGTGCTGGGCTTCTTCTGGAGCTTGCTGAACCCATTAGGCATGATGTTGGTCTACACCGCAGTCTTCACCGTGTTTATGCGCAGTGAGATCGAAAACTTTCCGATCTATGCGCTGTGCGGTCTCTTGCCTTGGAACTATTTTTCGTCGGCGGTCATGGGCAGCGTCAATTCGATTGTCAGCAATGCCAACCTGGTAACCAAAGTTTATTTCCCGCGCGAGGTGTTGCCGATTGCTACCGTCCTCGCCAATCTCATCAACTTTCTCTTGACATTGGTGGTGCTTTTTGTAGCGTTAGTGCTGGTCCGGGCACCAGTCAGCCCATGGCTCTGGCTATTGCCGATTTTATTCCTGATTCAGAGCCTGTTTATTCTGGGGTTGGCCTTTATTCTGTCAACCCTCAACGTCTGCTACCGCGACACGTTAATGATCATGGACGTGGCGATGATGGCGTGGTTCTTTCTGACACCGATCTTTTATCCAATCGAACAATTGCCGCGCAGCTACCCGATTGGCGGGTTTGAAATCGACATCCATCGCACCATGTATATTCTCAACCCCATGGCGTCGATTATCAATACCTATCGCGATTTGCTCTATGGTGGCTATCGCACCGATTTCGACTTTTTTGCGCGTACGGCGATCACAGCGCTGCTGGTGCTGCTCTTTGGCTATTGGTTCTTCTGCAAATATAGCCATCGCTTTGGAGAAGAGGTATAAGATGAGCACCACACCCGATCAGCCCGCGCTCATCCGGTTTCAGCACGTCTCCAAAAAATTTCGGCTCAACCGCCAGACCACGCGCACGATTTTTGATCTCTTCAAGCGGTTAATGCGCCGGGGAGCCCCGCCCGAATATTTCTGGCCGCTGCAAGATGTTAGCTTCGAGTTGACAGGTGGAGTTACCACCGGCATTATTGGCGAGAATGGCTCGGGCAAAAGCACCCTGCTCAAAATGATCAGCCGCATTCTAGAGCCAACCAGCGGCGTAGTCGAGATCAATGGCCGCGTTTCGGCGCTGCTCGAGTTAGGGGCCGGCTTTCATCACGAATTGACCGGGCGCGAAAATATTTATCTGCACGCTTCTTTGCTAGGCTTGCAACGGACTGCCATCGACGCTGTGCTCGACCAGATTATCGAGTTTGCCGACTTGGGTCCCTTTATTGATACACCGGTCAAGCACTATTCGTCGGGCATGTATGCACGGCTGGGCTTTGCGATTGCGATTTATGTCGAGCCAGAAATTTTGCTAGTCGATGAAGTGTTGGCGGTGGGCGACGAAAGCTTTCAACGCCGCTGTTTGGACGCAATCCATCGTCTACAAGCTCAGGGGGTGGCGATTGTGGTTGTCTCGCACAGCTTGAGCCAGGTTTTGGAATTGTGCGCCCAATGTATCTGGATGGACAGCGGCAAGTTAATCGCCATGGGCGAGACGCGATCTGTCGTGCGCCGCTATCTCGAAGCAGTGGATGATGAGATAGCCCAGCGTTTGCTCGATGAAAATGGCCGTCGATTGCTGGCCGAAGCCGCGCCCAAAACGGGTCACGATCAGCCTGATGTACCGCCGCGCCGCTGGGGCGAGGGCGCAATCCGCATCGATCAGGTGCAAATGTACAATGCGGCACACAATGCATCGTGGTCATTTGAGCCGCTGGCCACCGCCTATATCAAAATCAGCTACCATGCAGATCGGCCCGTGACGGAACCCATTTTCAGTGTGTTGATTCACAAGTTGGACGGCTATTACTTGTGGGCCAGCAACACCATGGATCATCCAATCGAGGCGATTACCCAGGCAGGGGCAGGCGAGTTGACCGTTTGCGTGGACGCTTTGGCACTGACAGCAGGCCGCTACTATCTTTCCGCCGCAGCCTATCTGGAGCCCGATCCACCCTATTGGAACACGCCCAGCGATTTTCATGAGCAACTTTATGAATTTCAAGTGGTCTCCGAGGGCGCGATTCATGGCGACGTGGTCATGCCCAGCCAATGGCGGCATCGCGTGCCAACTGTGATCGCGGCCAGCCCGTCCGCCAGTCAATCGTCAACTTCTACCCAACCAACACCGGTCTCTTCACCATGACACAGCTTGATCTGGAACATCGTTACTATCACTATCTCTATGGCAAAGGCTACAGCAGCAACGACACGCTGCGCCAGGTCTTGCAATGGTATATGCGCTATTTCCAAGAGTTTCATCGGGTGCTGGACATTGGCTGTGGCAATGGCGAATTTCTCCAACTCTTGCAGGAAGCTGGTCACACAGCAGTAGGCGTAGACATTGACCCGGCGATGGTGCAACAGTGTCTTGACCAAGGCTTGACGGCTCACACCGCCGATGTGCTCACATGGCTGCCCAGCCAAGCCGGCCAATACGACGCCATTTTCTCGTCCAATGTGATCGAACATTTGGATGCCAAAACGGTGCTGGCAATCGTCGAGCAAGCCTATCACGCGCTGCGCCCGGGCGGCATGTTATTGATGGGCACGCCCAATCCCGAATCGGCCATTGTACAGTTTCACGAGTATTGGCGCGATCCAACCCATGTACGCCTCTACAATCGGCAGCTGTTAGAATTCTTTCTGCATGATACTGGTTTTACAGGCGTACAGAGCGATGTGAACAGCACAACACACTGGGAAGGCATCGACCAGATGTTGCACGCCCTTGCAAACGCGCCTACTGCGGCTGAGGCAGCCGCAGCGGACAGCGCGCCCCCCAGCCGACAACAGCATACGGTCGCCGATCTGCATCCGCTGCCGCCACCCCCTGGCCCGCAAAGTTCACTGCGCCAACGCGTGGGCTTTCGGCTGACGCATCTGGTTTTCAAGAAATTCCTCGAACCCTATCTCGACTTAGCGCGCTTGGATCTGGAACATCATCGCCAACATATTGTACAATTGCAGCAACAGGTTGATTGGTTACAGCGCCGGTTGGCGGCTACACGCGAGCAAGCGGATCAACAGCAGCAACAAATTCAAGGGCTTGGCACCAGCGAACGCTTTCTCTATCCGCCACGCGAAGTCTTTGTCTATGGCTATAAACCGCTGGTTGAAACACCCATGGTAGAAACAGGAGTCTGATTTTTGCGCGTTGCCGTTATCACACCCTATTTGCCCTGGCCAGCGGACACAGGCGGCAAATTGCGATCCTATTATCTGATCCGCGGCTTGGCCCAACAGGCAGAAGTCGATCTCTATACAGTGTGCTATGGCCCACCGCCGCCGGTTGACGCGCTGGCCGCTTTTTGTCGCACGGTCGATGTCACCCAGTTGCTTCCCCCGCCCATTCGGTGGCGACAACTACGGGCGCTCACCCAGCGCACACCACGCTCGGTCACCTATTTTCGCACAGCCGAGAGTATGGCAACCATTCGCCAGAAAGTAGCGGGCGACTATGACTTTTTTGTGGCCGATGAGATCTCTATGGCACCCTATCTCCTGGATCTGCCCGGCCATGCGCAGACGCCGAAACTTGTGATGCGCCAAAAGATCGACTATCTGCACTATGCCGAAGTTGCCGAACGTCGCCCCTGGAATATGGACAAACTACTCGACTGGCAAGAGGCGCGTCGTCTCAAGCGCTTTGAATATGCCATGATGCCGCGCTTTGAGGGCGCAGTGGTCTGTTCGCCCGAGGATGCCGAAATTGCCCGTCAACAAGGGCCGCAACTGGCAATCGATACGATTGTTAATGGGGCCGATATTGAATACTTTGTGCCCATGCGCGCTCCCGATCCCGATCCTACGCTGCTGCTGATCGGCACCATGCACTACTATCCGAATATTGATGCCGTGCAGCACTTCTTCCAGACCATGCACCCGGCATTACTTCAAGCCATCCCCAATTTGAAAGTGTTGATTGTCGGCCATTTGCCGCCGCCGGAAATCCAAGGGCTGGGCATGTTACCCGGCGTCACCGTCACGGGCAGTGTACCGGATGTGCGCCCCTACATTGCACGCAGTTGGCTATTGGCAGTACCGTTGCGCCTGGGCGGTGGCACTCGCTTGAAAATTGTGGAAGCCATGGCATCCGGTTTGCCCGTTGTCTCGACGACAGTGGGTGCGCAAGGGATCAATGCTACAGATGGCGAGCAACTGCTGCTGGCCGATGCACCAGAGCACTTTGTCCAACAGACCAGGCGTCTGCTCAACGATGCAGCCTTGCGCGCGCGATTGGCAGAGCAAGGACGTGCCTTGGTCCAAGCGCAGTATAGTTGGCAAGCCCAGGGGCGGCGCTTTGCTGAGTTTTTTCACAGGATCCAGGGAATCACGCGTACCCTAGGTAGTGACGCGTCTGTGCAACCGACACTCGCTCCCGTGCAACCAGCAGCACGCTCAACGCCCTAACGACTGCGCTCATGACCCAAAATCACCTAACGATTGCCTTTATTGTTAATCTCTATCCGCCCTATATTGTGGGGGGCAATGAAATTCTGGCACGCGATGTGATCGAAGCCCTGCGCCAGCGCGGTCATACGGTGCATATTCTCACCGGCCAGGGTACACAACTGCCGCAGGATGGCTTTACCCACAGCGCGCTGGATCTGGATCTGGATCACAAAGCTGATATTTTTCTGGGCGGCTTGCCCTTAACCTTTGGTCGCGTCTGGCGTTGGCATTTGTACAATCGGCAAAGTTATCAGGGTGTCCACAGTGCGCTGGCCCAATTGCAACCAGATCTGGTGATCGCCTGGAATCTGTATATGGCATCGGCAGCACCCTTGATTGCGGCGCGGCGATTCTCCATCCCGCTAATCGCCCACCCTGCCGACAAATGGTTGCTCTACAGTCTACACGATATTGGGCAGTTGATTCCAGCCAATAATCGCAAGCAATGGGCGGCGATTCAACTACTCAAGCGTGTGGTCCAACCGGTTCTGCGCCACTGGGCGCGTCCCGATTATATTTTGGCCGTTTCCGAATTCATTCGCGCCCTCCATCTACAAGCGGGGTATGCTGCACCGCAGAGTTGCGCCACCTATCTGGGTGTACATACCCATCGCTTCGCCTATCAAGCACACGCCTTTCCGGGCAAGCGACGCTGGCGCTTGGCGTTTGCTGGCCAATTGTGGGCAGGCAAGGGACCCCAAGTCGCCATTGAGGCAATCCACCTCTTGCGCCAACGGAGCGACCTACCAGAGGTAGAGCTGGACATTTATGGCGGCGGGGCTGAGCATTTTATCGAACATCTGCAAAAATTGATTCACGAACGCCAACTGACAGATTGGGTGCATGTGCGGGGCTTTACCAACCAGAGCGTGTTATCCCAGGCGTTTCATGATCACGATCTCTTTCTCTTTTGCTCGCTGTGGGACGAACCCTTTTCTGGCGGGCTGCTCGAAGCGTTGGGCAGTGGCTTGCCCACCATAGCCACAACTGCTGGTGGTACACCCGAGGCCGTTCGTCATGAGGAAAATGGACTGATTGTGCCACCAGACAATCCCCAAGCGCTGGCCGACGCGATTGCTCGCTATATGCGCGAGCCAGCCCTCTATGAACGGGTGGGTGCGCAGGCCGCCGCCGAAGTACAGAGCCGCTGGAGTTTTGATGCGTACATCGACCGGCTCGAACGGGTCTATGGCGCCATTGTGCAAGGGCATCAGCCCAACGCACCAATTGCGATTGATCACTTGTTGCCAACTCAATAACCATATCCTCAGCCAGTTTTTGGCTTTTCCAGCGTAGGGAAGCGAGCCGGATCGTGAATTTCAAAGGGGGGAAACCTGGGCGGATAACGGTTTATGCGCTGCTAGCAGCAACATGGCTCTTGATTGGGTTAGCGCAATTTGGTTGGTTTGTAGCCTGGCCCGCGGTGTTGCCCTTTTTGTTGGTTGCGGTACTCGCAGGTGCTTGCGCATGGTGGCAGTTACCGGCCATCGATCGCGGGATGATTGCCGCGCTTGTCGTCCTTGGCTTTCTGCTCTATACACCGCCGTCTGAACATCTGCCGCTTTTTGGTGATGCCGCCGTTTACCCCAATGAGGGGGCCTATCTAGCCCGCACCGGCGGCAACCGTGGCCTCTATGCGCCATTGGCCGCGCTTTCGCCAGCCGCACGCGCCCCCTTCTATATTGCCAATACCGAACAATTTGCCGAACGCATCCAGTGGTCCGTCCAATCCTATGCGGGGCTGCTCTATGGCGGTTACTATCTGGTTGATCTGGCTGGGCCGACGCTCCACACAAGCCGGATGCCGTTGAGCGAAGTTTGGTTTGCCTTGTTCACCAAGCTAGTCGGCCTGCGCGGGGCATTCTATCACACCGGGCTGTGGAGCATTGGTGCCTTGGCGATTCTCTATTTGACGGCCCAATCCTTTGTCAAGCGCCCAGCCGCGCTGTGGGCAACTCTGTTATTGGCGGTCAGCTATCCACAAATTCATTTCTCCCGCGCACCCTATGCCGAAATTCCGGGGCAGTTTTGGACTCTGCTCGGTTTCTATTTTGCAATCCGGTGGATTGATACGCGCAAGCCGTGGCAATTTATCCTGGTGCTGCTCTGTTGGACAACCACCTGGGCGGGTCGCGTCGACACGATCTTGCTGCTGGGCGCGCTGGGCTTGCTCTGTTTGATAGCAGCCAGGGCGCGTGACAAACGAACGTTGCTCGGGGCATTTGCCAGTTTACCACTTTGCGCGCTGCTGATCTATCTATCGGCCAACGTGCCCTACATTGGGGCTACCTACGAATTGATCGCGCTGCGCTGGTGGTGGTTCGGCCTGGCCTTGTTGGGGTTAGCGTTGGCGTTACCCGTTGCCATACTTCTCTTTTGGGCAGCAGGCAGTTCAATCCAGCGTGGGCTACAGCGGAGTGCGCCCTTGCTGCACCTGCTGCTCTTTGCCGGTTGCCTCTTCGTAATTGCCTGGTCAACCCTGCCCAATCCGCTGCGCAGCGCCGATATCACGCGCAGCTTCCAGGAGATCGTCTGGTTTAGCAGTTACTATCTCACACCACTTTTCTATTGGCTGGCATTGGCTGGCATTGGCTGGCTGTTTTGGCGCGGCTATGGGGCCAAGGAGTTGTTTCTGCTGGGCACGGTGCTGAGTCTGAGCGTAGTCTTTTTCTTTAATTACACATCAGCACCTGTCTATCCCGTTTCGTTGCGCCGCCTGATTGGTGACGTCTGGCCCCTCATGGCGATTCTGGCGGCAATCGCATTGACGGCACCGTGGCCCATCCCCGGTTGGCGATACGGTCAGTGGGCCCTGGGGGCTGTTGCCGTGGGCTGGATGTTGTGGCTGAGTTTGCCGGTTTTACAACAGCGCGAGGCAACAGGCAGTTTGGCCTTTATCTCTCAACTACACGAAGATATTCCGGCGAATAGCGTAACCCTTTTTGAACAGCAAGATGCTGATTCTTGGGTGGGTTGGCTGGCTGCGCCCCTCTATTCGCTGTATGGCGATTGGGCACTGCAACTGGATAGCGATACGCCCGACCCCGCAACGCTAGCCCAGGCGGTGACCGAATTTGGGGCAACAGGCCGCACCGTGTTTCTGGTGAGCCAACACAATCCACTACCCGCCGCGTTGCTGCCCCCGGGCTATACGGCCAAGCTCACGCTGGAAAAAGTTTGGCAATCCACCCTGATCGGGCAGACACGCGCGCCCTATCCCCCACCCTATTGGGAATTTGCCCATCCACTATATATTTTTCAGCTTGAGTCCACGCCATAACTAGCGCGAGCAAACCCAGCGTGTCAGCTACCCTTTGGGGTCATCACTTGAACAAGAAATTCGAGGTACTGTGCAAAGGTTGAGCGGCCTTTTCCTCTGGACAAGGGGTAGATATTGTCAACTTCTCTGGCGCTTGGGCTATGTGTGCTTGCTCAGTTGGGGATTCTACAGCTATAGCCAAAACAATACGGGCGTTGCACTGGCAAACCCGGTTACCAAGCCAACCCAACAAACAATTCCACCCACCACACCGACGCAGTGGCTACCACTGATTTTTCGCGATTATCACGCGGCCATGCTCACATCACCCAATGGCAACATACGCCTGCACTTCTATTCCAATCGCGACTCAGCAACTCCAGCGCTCGCTTATACGCTCACCTATGCCGAACAACCGATCTTGCGTCCCTCAGCGCTGGCATTGGCGTTGCCAACAGCAGAGGCTCCGCTTGCCCAGTTTGCGATCACGAATCTAACGTTTGCCACGGTTAATCAGACCTACGCCATGCCCTTTGGCGAAGCAGCCACAGTCCACGATTAGTATTTTTAATGAGTTGGCGACCACCGAGACGGCCTGATCCA
>Ga0105044_10015030_pt1 | contig 10462 bp, 9 predicted proteins | sample MAT01_FD_78092 | JGI IMG/M metagenome (GOLD analysis project Ga0105044, IMG submission 78092) | Freshwater microbial communities from Lake Fryxell liftoff mats and glacier meltwater in Antarctica - MAT-01 | ecosystem: Environmental > Aquatic > Freshwater > Ice > Liftoff microbial mat | place...
CATGTAGCCGAGCTGCGAGAGCGTGGAGTAGGCGAGGATGCGCTTGATGTCGTCCTGCTGGGTCGCCATGAGCGCGGCGAGCAGGGCCGTGACCACGCCGATGACCGCGATCACCGTGAGCGCGGTGGCGCTGAGCTGCATCACAAAGAAGACCCGCGCCAGCATATAGACGCCGGCGGCGACCATCGTGGCCGCATGGATGAGCGCGGAGACGGGCGTCGGGCCTTCCATGGCATCCGGCAACCAGACGTGCAGCGGCACCTGGGCCGATTTGCCGACCGCGCCGCAGAAGATCGCCAGCGCGGCGACCGTCATGAAAGTGGGGGTGTAAGTCGCGAGCGGCAGCTTTTCCCGCAGCTCGGCAAAGCCCACCGCCCCGGTGAGGGACCAAAGCATCAGGATGCCGATCATGAAGCCGAAGTCGCCGATGCGATTGGTGAGGAAGGCTTTTTTGGCGGCTTCCGCGGCGGAGTCGCGGGTGAACCAATGCCCGATGAGGAGGTAACTGCTCACCCCGACCAGCTCCCAGAAGATGAACATCATCGCGAAGTTATCCGCGAGGACGATGCCGAGCATGGAAAACATGAAGAGCGAGAGGCAGCCAAAGAAGCGGCCCTCGCTCTCGTCGCGGCCCATGTACACCGTCGAGTAGAGATGCACGAGCAAACCCACGCCCGTGACCACGAGGAGCATTACTTTACTCAAGGCATCGACGGTGACGCCGATGTTCAGGCGAAGTGAATCGCCCAGATCGATCCAGGAAATGGCATCATGGGTGTCCGGCCCGAGAAAGGCGAACACGCTCGCAACGAAGGCGAAGAAAACGGCGCCGACCGAGATCGAAGCACTAAGTTTATGCGCACCCCGCGTGAAGAGCAGAATGACGAACGCGCTGACCAGCGGAGCGCCGAGGATGAACCAGGGGAAGTGACTGTTCATTAAAACTTCAGCGAGTTGATATCCTCGACGTGGGTCGTCTGCCGGGCGCGGTAGAGGGCGACGATGATCGCGAGGCCCACCGCGACTTCCGCGGCGGCGACGGTGATGATGAAGAAGACGAGGACCTGCGCGTTGTAGTTTGGCAGGCCATTCGCACCGACATGGAAGCGGCTGAAGGCCACGAGCGAGAGGTTCGCGGCATTGAGCATCAACTCCAGACACATAAAGATGATGATGATGTTCCGCCGCAGGATCACCCCGGCAAAGCCAATGGCGAAGAGCAAGCCCGAGACGAGGAGGTAGTCGTTGAGCGTGAGGGTCATTTCAGTTCGCGTCGGGAGAGGATGACCACGCCGATCGTGGCCACGAGGATGAGCACGCCGACGACCTGGAAGGGGAGATTGTGAATGGCAAAGAGGGTTTCGCCGACCTGGCGCAGATCGTCGAGACGATGCCCGGGCAGGCTCTCGAGATTCAGCTCGGGAAAGGGCTTCCGGCCTTCGGGAAAGTTTCGCAGCACCGCCGCGATCTGAAACATAAAGGCCACTGAAACCACCCCGCCACCCAGGAGCGCCACGGCATTGATCTTCCGCCGCTCCTCGGCCTTCAAGTCGAGCAACATGATGATGAAGAGGAACAGCACCATGACCGCGCCGGCATAAACGAGGATCTGGATGACGCCGATGAAGTAGGCATCGAGCCCGATGAAGAGCGCCGCCAAGCCGAGGAAACACACCACCAGGCAAAGCGCGCTGGCGACGGGGTTGCGGTTGGCGACGACGGCGACGCCGAACCCCAGCATGAGGCAGGCGAAGAACCAGAAGAGCAGGGGATTCATCGAAGATGACGGAGGAGCGCGGGCCGCGGGCCGCTGAGCAGGCCGCGGGTCATTTGAGGGGATTCCATTTGTGGACGAGCCCGTCGAAGACGCCACCGAGTTCGTAGAGCTTCTCCTTGTCGTTCACCATCTCGGCCCGGGTGATGCCGGTAATGGCATAGTCTTTCCGCAGGTAGATGGCCTGCTCCGGGCAGACTTCCTCGCACATGCCGCAGTAAATGCAGCGAATCATGTCGATCTTGAATTCCCGGGGACGTTTCTCGACCTTGGCCCACTGGTTTTCCGCCGGGATCTCTTCGGGCACGATGGTGATTGCGCGCGGCGGGCAGATGAATTCGCAGAGCTGGCAGGCGACACAGCGCTCGCGCCCGTGGCCGTCGGTGACCAGGGTGGGCGCGCCGCGGTAGTGCTCGGGCAGGTTTGCGTCCCACTTTTCCTCGGGATACTGCATCGCGACCTTGGTCTTCCCCTGGAGCATGCGCTTCAGGTGATTGAAGGTGATGGCGAGACCGGCGACGATGGAAGGGAGATAGATCTTCTCCTTCCAGGTGAGGTTGGGGCGTGGGACGACGTAGGCCATGGGTCGCTTACTTGGTGAAAGCCAGGATGCCGGCGGTGATGAAGATGTTCACGAGGGCGATTTCAAAGAGGTAGAGCCAGCCGAGCTTCATGAGCTGGTCGTAGCGGAAGCGGGGGAGGGTCCAGCGAATCCAGATGAAGAAGAGCAGGAGGAGGGACACCTTGCCGAAGAAGGTGATGATATTCACGATGCCCCAGAACCAGCCGGGCAGCTTGTGCAGCACAGCGAGGCCGATGCTGTTGGCACCATCGGGAATGAGCGGCAGATGCCAGCCTCCGAGAAAGAGCACGACGATCAAGGCGCTGCCTGCGATCATCGCGGTGTACTCGCCGAGGAAGAAGAGCGCGAACTTCATCGAGGAGTACTCGGTGTGGTAACCGGCGACTAATTCCGTCTCGGACTCGGGCAGATCGAAGGGCAGGCGATTCGTCTCGGCAAACATCGAGATGGTGAAAGTAATGAAGGCGATCGCGATCGGAATCCAGAGCAGGAGATCGCGCAGATTCAGCCCGCCATCGGTGAAGGGGGCGAGGAGCCAGCCGTGCTGCACCTGGTAGTCGGTGATCGAGGTCAACCGGGTGGAACCGCAGATGAGCAGGACGGGCACGGCACTCAGCCCCATGCACAACTCGTAACTAATCATCTGGGAAGTGCTGCGGATTCCGCCCAGGAAGGGGTACTTGGAATTCGACGACCAGCCGGCGAGGACGATGCCATAGACGCCCACGCTGGAGATCGCGAACATGAAGAGCAGGCCGACATTGATGTCCGCCACGACCATGGGTACGCCGAGGAAGGTGCTGCCAAAAGGAATCGCCGCGAGGGTCACGAGCGCGGGCATCATCGCCAGGGCCGGCGCGAGCCAGAAGTAGATGGTATTCACGTGCCGCGGCACGAAGTCCTCCTTGAGGAGAAACTTCACGGCATCCGCGACGGGCTGACCCAGCCCGCCGAGGAACGGGGAAAAGTCGTTCTTGAAGCCGAGCAGGGTCAGGGGAAAGCCGGTGCGATTCGGGCCGATGCGATCCTGAATCAAGGCCGAGACGCGCCGCTCCGCATACACGGTGTAACTCACCATGGGCAGCACCACGAGGAAGATGAGGAAGATCGTCTTGCCCAGCGAGGTGGCGATCAGGAACCAGAAACTGGGCTGGGTGAGAAAGTCGATCACGGAGTGGCTCCGGCGGGGATGGCTGCGGTGGGTGTGGGTGCGGCGGCGGCGGGCAGCGGCACGCCGAGGTCGCCGATCTTGCTCAGGCTCAGGTTGGTGAATTCCTTGAACTCCGCGGCCATGGCTTTGAAGACGTCTTCGATGGTCCCGATGCCATTCGTACCACTCATCGCGAGGATGAGGTCGCGCAGGATTTCCCAGTCGTCGCGGGCCTGGCCCGGCGCGTTCACGGCTTTGTTCAGCCGCTGGAGGCGACCCTTGAGATTGATCATCGACCCGCGCTTCTCGACCCATGCGCTGGCGGGGAAAAGAACCGTCGCCTGGGCGGTGGTGGCATTGGGTAGAAGGTCGAGGGCGATGATGGCATCGAGCTTCTTCAGGTCGGCTTCGGTGAGCCCGGCCTTGGTCAAGTCTTCGCCGAGCGTGATCACCGTCTTGATCTTCCCAGAGCGGACGCCCTCCACGAGGCGCGGGAGCTTCGAGCCGGGCTCGGACGAGGCGACGCCGAACAGTTTGGCACCGGTGGTGTTGGGGTTGCGGTCCGCGGCGATGAGCAGGCCATCGGCCGTGCCCGAGCGGGGCAGGATGTCGTGCTGGCCGGCGATTTTCAGCACGGTGGCGAGGCGCCGCGCGAGGAATAGCTCTTCATTCGTGCCGCGTCCCGAGGCGACGAGCCACACCTGCTCGCTGGTCTGCGCTTTGAGGATCTCCGCAGCGATGGCGGTGGCGGTGCGCCAGTCCACGGCCTGACCCTTGACCATCGGGGTCTTGAGCCGGCGTTCGTCGCCCACGTACTTAAAGTTCAGCCGGTGCGAATCCGGGAGCCAGCAACCATTGACCGCGTCATTTTCGCGTGGAGTGATGCGATAGATGACGTTTTCGCGCGAGCCGATGATGATGTTCGATCCCGTGCCGCAGTTCACGTCGATGGTCGGCGTTTCCCGGAGGAACCAGACGCGCATCTTGAACCGGAAATCCGTGGAGGTCAGCGCACCCACCGGACAGATATCCACGGTATTGAGCGAGTAGTTATGGTCGAGGGTGCGGTCCGGGTGGCAGGCGATGGAGTTGAAAGTGCCGCGCTCGACGATGCCGAGCACATCGTCGTGGGCGACTTCCTGCATGAAGCGAATGCAGCGGGTGCAGAGGATGCAGCGCTCGGCGTCGAGGGTGACGCGCGGGCCAAGTTTCACGGACTTTGGTTTCTTGACCTTGTGCTCGAGAAAGCGCGACTCGCCGTTGCCATACTCCACGGAGAACTCCTGCAGCTTGCATTCGCCAGCCTGGTCGCAGATTGAACAATCGAGCGGATGATTGATGAGCAGGAACTCCATCACGCCCTTGCGGCATTCCTGAACCATCGGGGAATTTGTGCGGACGCCCAGGCCTTCGCTCACATCCTGGGCGCAGGAGATCTGGGGCCGGGGGATCCACGCGATTTCCGGCCGGCCATCGGCGCCGAGGACCGGCTTGCGATCCGGGGACATCTTCGGCGTGCCCATCTCGATGAGGCACATCCGGCAGTTACCCGGCGAGGAGAGTTTCTCGTGGTAGCAGTAGTGCGGGATCTCCTTTTTCGCCTGCTTGCAGGCTTCGATCACGCGGGTGCCTTTCGGGAATTGCAGCCACACGCCATCGATCTGGATGTTGATCATGGGAACGGGCGCAGCGGTTTCGGTGCTCATCGGTCGATCAGTTACCTCGTCGCCGCAGGGGCCATGATCTCGCTGCCATTGCCGCGGGGTGCGGGGATGGCTTCCACTTTGTCGTTCGCGATGAGTTCCTCGCGGTTGTATTCCGGCGGCATCGGCGGGGGCAGAGGCTTGTGGGCTTTGGCCACGAATTCTTCGCGGAACTTCGCCACAAAGCTCTGGGTCGGCCAGGAGCAGGCTTCGCCAAAGGCGCAGATCGTCTTGCCCGCGATGTTGTCGCCGATGGTCTTGAGTTGATCCGGGTCGCGTTCGGTGCCGCCGCCGGCGAGGATGCGATCGGTGATCTTGCGCATCCACTGCGCGCCTTCGCGGCAGGGCGTGCATTGGCCGCAGCTTTCGTGGGCGTAGAAGATGTTAATGTTATTCAGGCACTCGACCATGTTGCGGGAGTCATCCATCACGATCACTCCGCCGGACCCCGCCATCGAGCCCGCGGCCGCGAGGGTGTCGAAATCCATCGGCACATCCTCCAGCGCGATTTCCTGGTCCTTGATCTTATACTTTTCGCCGGCGCGCAGAACCTTGGCCGACGAGCCACCCGGGATCACGGCTTTGAGTTTTCGTCCTGGCTTCAGCCCGCCGCAGAGGTCGTAAATCAGTTCACCCATGGTGACGGTGCCCACTTCCACTTCATAGTACCCTGGTTTCACCACGTCGCCGCTCACGCAGAGGATGCGCGTGCCGGTGTTATTCGGCTTCCCGAGTTTGGCAAACTCCGACCCACCCATGGCCACGATGTGCTTCACGTCGCAGAGGGTCTCGACGTTGTTCACGATCGTCGGGCACATCCAGAGACCGAGCACGGCGGGGAAATATGGGGGCTTGATCCGGGGGTAAGCGCGCTTGCCTTCGAGGGACTCGATGAGCCCCGTCTCTTCGCCGCAGATATAGGCGCCGGCGCCGCGGTGGATGTGGATTTCGCAGTCAAAGCCACTGCCGAGGATGTTCTTGCCGAGGAAGCCGCGCTGCCGGGCCTCAGCGAGCGCCTTTTCCAGGATGCGCGCGCCCTCCGGAAACTCCCCGCGAACGTAGAGGTAGGCGAGGTTCGCTCCGACCGCGAAGCACGCGATGATCATGCCTTCGAGGAGTTGGTGGGGATCCTGGTGGATGATGTAGCGATCCTTGAAGGTGCCGGGCTCGGACTCATCGGCATTGCAGATGAGGTAAGTGGGTTTGGGGCCGCCGCGCTTGATGAAGCCCCACTTCACCCCACAGGGAAAGCCCGCGCCACCGCGCCCGCGCAGGCCGCTCTTTTTGACTTCTTCGGTGATCGACTCGGGCGGCATGGTCAGCGCCTTTTTCAGGTCGGTGTAACCGCCGGCGTGGAGGTAACACTCGATGTCGTTCGTCCAGCCTTCGCGGTCGATGTTCTTGAAAACCAGGCGCTTTTCCCGCGGATGCGGCGGGAGCACCTTGGGGAGGGTGGCATCCGAGCGGTCGAGGGTGAGCAGCCTGGCCGCATCGGCGAGGGCGATGTGCTCCTTGAAGTAATCGTCCACCATGGCCACGGGTGCGCTCCCGCAGGAGGCGAGGCATTCCACAAACTCGATGCTGAACTTTCCATCCGCACTCACTGCGATCGGGTTGGCATGCTCGGCATTGGCATGATGTGCGTTGTGCTCCTCCCACTTTTTCAGGTCGATGCCTGCCGCCTGGGCCACGGCATCGCGGAGGGCGGCGCTGCCCGCCAGCGAGCAGGAGAGGGTGCGGCAGACGCGGATGTGCCGCTGGCCGGCCGGTTCGCGGCGGAACATGGGGTAGAAGGTCACCAGCTCGAGGATATGAATCGGCTCGAGCCCGAGCTTGGAGGCGATCCAGGCGATCCCGGCATCCGACACGAGGCCAAAGTGCTCCTGCCAGAGGTGGAGCAGCGGGAGCGAGGCGGCCCGCTTTTTGTCCGCCGGGTAGTGCGTGATCGCTTCGTCGATCCGGGAGAGGAGGTCAGGCGGGAGGTTCATCGGTGGGTGGGGCGTCAGCCTCATCTCTTCGCTTCAGGCTTCGCCACGGGTGCGCCAAAGGGCGTGACTTCCGAGACCAGTTTGTTGTCCACGAAGTGGAGCACGATGGTTTCACCGTCCTGTTCGTAAAAGTAGCGAACGACGTCCACTTCCTTCTTTTGCGTCTCGAGCGGCAGCTTCGTCGTCTCCATCTGCGCTGGCTGGCCGAGGATGGATTCGACTTCCTTCGGGCTGATGCCCTTGCCGAGCTTTTCCAGGGCCTCGCGCTGGCGATTGACCACATGGATATTGGCGTTCGTGAGGTGCGGACCACACCCCTGCAGGGTGAGGAGCGGGATGGAAAGCAGGACGGATGCAGTCATGCAGCGCACAGTGCCGCCGACAATGCGAACCGGCTCCGCACGTCGCAAGGAATTTGTGAAATATTTCACAAGCGTCTGCCGCAGGCGGCGCGGCGAGGGCCGCGCGTGGTCGGCCAGAGGCGGGCGCGCCGCCGGGATGCGACGTCCAAAGCGGCCCGCTGGCCGGAGGGAGTTTCCGCCGCGCCGCAGCGGTTCGTGGGCGCGCGGGTGCGGCCTCGTGGTTGCGCCGGTGTCCGCTTCCAGGTGGTGTGCGGTGTCGGGGAAAGTGGAAGCGCCGGGGATAAGTTTTCTGACACGCCGCTTGCCGGTCTTCCGAGCGCTGTGATAAACGCACCCCCTCTTATGAAAATACTCGTGCTTCCCCACAGTCCTTCCGTCCTCCTCGCCGTGGTCGTCGCCTTCTCCACGCTCGCTCCTGTGGTGGCTCAGGAAGCCGGTCAGGAAAATGCGCGCTCGCTGCTCATGGAGCTGAAGCAACGGGATCTCGAGCGGCAGGTGGCCTCCAAGCAGCGGGAGATCGAACGCACCAATGGCGATCTGCGGCTGGCCCGGATGCAGGCGCAGAAGCTTCAGGAGAGCATCGACGCGACGAATTCCCTGATGGGCGATACCGCTGGTTATCTGGAGCAGCTCCAGGCGCAGAAGGCCCGGCTCGAGCAGGTGGTGGAACTCACCGCCCTGCGGATCGATGCGGAGCGTCAGAAGGTGGATGGCCTGAAGGCTCTGGGGGAGGCCCAGTTCAAGGCGCTCGAGAGTGTGATCAAACACATCGAAGAGACCGAAACCCGCGCGAATCTCGCCGGGGTGGAACTGCGGTTCCTGAATGAGTCGGCGAATCTGGAGCCCGTGGCCGAGGGGCCGGGTGCCAAGACGCCGCCGGAACTCGTGGACCTGCGCAAGAAGGCCAGTGCCAATCGGCAGGCGCTCGCGGCCATGGACAAGTCGGCCAGCGAAGCGATGCGCGCGGCGGCCCAGAAGCTCGAAGCCGCCGATGTGGCGGCGATCAAGGCCAAGCGCAAGGCGATCGATCTCGGCCTCGATGAGAAACTCCCCGCGAATGCCGCGAAGAGCCCGGCCCCGGCCAATGAGAAGCCCGCGGCTGACCGCTGATCTTATGCGCCGTCTTTCGACGTTGGCGTGGCTTTTCCTCGCGCTGGGCAGCACGGCCCTGGCGGCGAGCCCGCTCCTGCGGAGCCGCCCCACTGCGCTGACTCCCGAGCCGGAGCGCAAGCCGGCCCGGACCACCGCGCCGGCGGCCACGGAGTCGCGCGCGGCCTCGGCGGTGGGTGGGTCGCGGAAGGCTCAATCTTCGCGTAAAGGGCGCGGTGCAGTGGCGGAAGTGAAATCCGCGACCGAACTCGAGCGTCTTTGGGGCACCTGGCTCGCGGCGATGGCAGTGCAGCACACGGAGTATGCCGGGCAATTGATCATTGGCTCCGGAGAGATCGGCCGCATCGATGAAGATCCCGCTTTTTCCGCCGTGGCTTCGGATCGCAATCGGAAGGTCGCGGCGATCCCCGCGGCGGTGGCGCTCCGCGCCCATGGGCTGCCGGAAGCGGGGCAGTATGCCTCAGGGAGTGGCCCGCAGTCGGCTCCCGTCCGCGTGGAAGACCTGATGCGGCAGGGTGAAAAGATCGCCTTTCGCACCGACACGGCGACCTCCGATACCCAGGGTTTGATGACCCGCGTGCGCCGCACCCCGGGGGTGGCGTCCGGCGGGCATGTGACGCTGGATGCGATGGCGGCCGATGTCCTGATCTCGCACCTGCGCACGCTCCCCGGGTACCCAGCCGGTCCGCGGGCCTACGCCGTGACCCGCACCGAGGCGCTGCGCAGTCGGATCACGCGGGGCGACGCGGCGCTGGAGCGCGAGTATGCAGCGGTGCGCGATTCCTGGCTCATCCTGAGCACGCAAGCGGCGGACTTGCACCAGAAGTACCTGAAGCTGCGCGAAGCACTGGTGGCGCGCGACGAAGAGTAGGCGCGCCGGCCCACTCATCTCCAGTTGTGCAGCGCCGCGAATTCCTCCGTCGCACGGGCGCCACGGCAGTGGCCGCGGCGGCGCTGTTTCGCCGGGCGCGGGCTCAGACCGCGCCTGCGGCGTCGGCGGCGATCCCGCCGCATCGCGCGCTCGAGGTGGCGGGGCTTCACGCCTACCCCCGCGCACATTCCATCGCTGCGGGCGAGGTGCTCGAACTGTGCGTGAGCAGCACGGTGCCGTACCGTTTATCCATTTGCCGGCTCGGCCCGCAGGTGGACGATCCCGCGGGCGACGAGGTGCTCGCCCGGTTTGAGGAAGCGCCGGAGCATCCGCAGCCGATCCATCCCGGATCGTACGTACACATCGCGAAACGGCTGGAGGGGGCGATGCGCGCGCTCACCCTCGAATGCTGGGTGCGGCCATGGGACGTGACGAAGCTGCAAGGGCTCATCAGCCAGGAAGACAAGGACTCTTCGGAAGGCTTTGCGCTGGGCATCGGCAAGGATGGCTACGTGGGGCTTTACCTCGGCGACGGGGTCTCGCCGGATGAAGCGCTCGTGCATCGCACCGGCCCGGGCGCGGTGCGGCGCAACGAGTGGCAGCACGTCGTCGCGACTTGGGATGGAAAGCGGAAGCGCGTCTTCGTAAACGCGCGGGAAGCAGGAGCGTGGGATTTTGCCGGGCCGCTCCTGCCGGGGCCGCACGCGCTCCGGCTCGGGGCGATGTCGCAGGCGGGAATCGCGAATCATTTTCTCGATGGCGATCTGGCGCTGCCGGCGATCTACGACCGCGCGCTGAGTGAGGAGGAAATCCGCGAGCGCTTTGCGCAGCAGGGTCTCGAGACGGCGCGCGGCGACGGAGTGCTCGCCTGCTGGCCACTCGACGAGGAGCGCGGCGATCACCTCGCCGATGGCTCCGCGC
>Ga0105044_10015032_pt1 | contig 10462 bp, 8 predicted proteins | sample MAT01_FD_78092 | JGI IMG/M metagenome (GOLD analysis project Ga0105044, IMG submission 78092) | Freshwater microbial communities from Lake Fryxell liftoff mats and glacier meltwater in Antarctica - MAT-01 | ecosystem: Environmental > Aquatic > Freshwater > Ice > Liftoff microbial mat | place...
CCACCGCCTCGCACATGGGCGATGACGAAGATGCCGCCTCGCTCCAGCCAGGCCAGCAGGCGCGGGCTCCAGCCCGGTGTTTCGGTGCTGCCGTAGGCGCCGTAGCCATACAGCACGGCGGGGTTGCGGCCGTCCAGCTTCAAATCGGCGCGCGAGATGATGGACAAGGGGACTTCCACGCCGTCGTGGCTCTTGATGCGCACCTCGCGTGCCTGCAAGCCTGCAGGCGCGTCGAAACGGCCTGTGGTGACCAGGGGCAGCGGCTTCACGGGTGCTGCTGCGGCGCTGCCAGGATCGGCGGGCTTGCTGGCGCCCCCAGACCTGCCGCTTCCCGTCAGGCCCCCCGAGGGGGATGAGGAAACTTGGGAGCGGCCCGGCGTTTCCTCAGCAGGTTCGTAGCTGAAGTGGGTGCTGGCGCGTGTCCATGTGCTGATCTGAAAGATCGCCCCGTCTTGTCCGGGGTCGCTGAACATCAGGTCGACATGGCCTTGCAGCGGCAGTTCCACCGGCTGCGGTGCGGCGCCGGCGCCATGGCCCACGCGCAGCAGCCGCGTCAGCGGGCCCTGGCGCTGCGTGACGTAGAAGGCATCGCGCGCAGCGGCGGTTTCCAGAACCACGTCTTCGCTGGCGGCCACCACCACCTCGGCCTGGGCCAGGTCGGGGTTGGCCAGCGGCATGCGCAGCACGCGAAAGCGGGGTGCCTGGGAGGCAGTCTTCATGTACACCCAGCCGCCAGCGATGGTGGTTGCGGTGACCTGGGCGTCGTCCCCAAACACCTTGCGCCAGCGTGCCTTGCCGCTCAACACCTCGGACATGTCGGCCAGGTACAGCGACTGCTCGCGCTTGACGCCATCGCGCACCAATGCCGCTGCCAGCGGCGTGCCTTCCACTGCGAAGACGTCACCAGAAGCCGAGCGCGGCATGGCGACGTCGGCATGCACGCCGGGTCCGAACACCGCCGGGTCTGCGCCAGGGGCCCCCAGCAGGCGCAGGTAGCGAAGGTTGTCCTGGAATCGTTCGGTGGCCGGCAGGCTGGCCCAGTCGAGCTTCAGGCGCGAGTAGAAGAACCCCTTGCCGTTGGGCAGCCAACTGACCGAGCCGCTGCCCCGCACGGCCTGGATGGGCCGGTCGACTTCTTTGCCGCTGGCCACCTCCAGCACATGCTGGGTGCCGATCTCGGTGCCGCCGGCTGAAATGGCGTAAGCCACCAGGCTGCCGTCGGGCGAGGGCGTGAAGCCGCCGATGGCGTGCGGCTTGCCCGTCGCCTTGGCCAGTGCTTCGGGGTCGACCAGCACCACGTCCGGGCCTGCGGGGCCATCGCGGTAGACCAGCTTGAACTGGTTGTCGCCCGCGTTGCGGCGCAGATAGAAGAAGCGGCCGGCTGTCGTGCGTTGCACGTTGCCGACTGCAGACGGCATGGCTTGGTCGATTTCTTTGATGCGCGCCAGCAGCGCGTCGCGCGCGGGCAGCTTGGCCAGAATGGCCTGGGTGGCATCGGCCTGGGACTTCATCCACGACTGCACCACCGGGTCTTGGGTGTTTTCCAGGAAGCGGTAGGGATCATCGACCGCTGTGCCCCAGTAGGTGTCGACGACATTCTTCGCCGGCAGCGGCGGCGGGACTTCAACGCCCAGAAACTCGGCCGCCCGCAGGTCAGGCGCGGTGATGCACAGAACGGCGAACAGGGCTGCGGGTGCGATGGCGCACCACCTGACTTGGGAAGGAAATCTGGCGGTCACTTGGGTGTCCTGGTGAAGCGGTGGAGAAGGCGGGCAGCAGAGCAGGGCGCAACGTTATCAGGCGCCTCGACAAGGAAAAAGTTGTGCAGACGGCCGAGCAGACAGCCGAGCAGACAGCCAGACAGACGGCCAGACAGACGGCCGAGCAGACGGCCGAGCATGCCCTGCTTCTCTGCGCCGGCTCGTCGGTCTGAGAAGATTCGTCTCCTGTTCCCACTTCCGGTCCATCTCATGAACCCCATTTTTCATCTGTTGCCCGGCGCGCCCGAGCCGGTGGCGCCATGCAGCCACGCGGTCGAGGCCGGTGGCTTCGTCTTCGTGACGGGCCAGACCGCGACCGATCCGGACGACGACAGCCTGCCGATGCCCGAAGGCATCGAGGCGCAGACGCACAAGGTCATGGACAACCTGCGTCGCGTGCTCACTGGCCTGGGGCTGGGCCTGGAGCATGTGGTCAGCGGCCGCGTCTTCCTCACTGCCTTCGAGCGCGAGTACTCGGCGATGAAGGAAAGCGTAGTCCGCTGGTCCGGTGTCGGTAGGGGACTCTCGTAACGCCTCACCTAAATCCGCACCCAGGTTCACCGGCTTCATGTCTTGAGCGACCCACCCGGCTTGGGCGAGCCTCTCGTCAATCTGCTGGCGGGCCATGGCTTCCGGCGACATGGGCTTCTTGGGGCAGTGGAAAGCACCAATGCCCAAAAAAAGAGGGTGCCAACCAAGTGGTGCGACCGGCAAGAATCGAACTTGCGACTAAGCCTTCGGAGGGCCCAATGATATCCACTTCACCACGGTCGCCGGGGTCTCGGGCCGCTGCTGGTGGGGCGGGCGGCCGGGCAATCTGCGGTGCATTCTAGCGGGCGGGTGCGCTGCCTATAATCTGCGGTTTTCTGGGGTGGCGTGTGGATGACGCTGTTCCGTCCCGGCAGTTCGAGACATTGTCAGCCGGGCCGTTTGATTTGAGGATTTCATGAGCGCATCGCACAAAGACGGGCACGACCAAAGCCAACCGAATGGGGCAGAGGCACACGAAGCGTCCCATGAAGGGCCGATCCGCACGCCCAAGCAGTTGATCATTGCGGTTCTGGCCTCGTTCATCATCCCGATCATCGCGATCATCTTGTTGGTCAACTACGTCAATTTCGGTACCAAGCCGGGTGCCGGCAGCGACGGCATGTCTGCCGAGGCGGTGGCCAAGCGCTTGCAGCGGGTGGGCTCGGTCGAGATTCGCGACGCTTCTGCTCCTGTCGTGCTGCGCACCGGGCAGGAAGTCTATGCGGCGCAATGCTCAGCTTGCCATGTTGCAGGTGCTGCGGGTGCGCCCAAGTCGGGCGACACGGCAGCCTGGGCGCCGCGTATTGCGCAAGGCTACGAAGTGCTCTTGAACTCTGCCTTGAAGGGCAAAGGCGCGATGGGCGCCCAGGGTGGTGGCGAGTACTCGGACTACGAGATCGGCCGTGCGGTGGTCTACATGGCCAACAACGCCGGTGGCAAGTTGGCAGAGCCGGCGGTGCCTGCTGCGGCTGCTTCGGCAGCCAGCGCGCCGAACTGAGTGCCGCTGCAGGCGACGCTTGCACCGGTGTTGCCGATCCGGTCCAAAGGACTCGGATCGTCACGCTGCCACCAAACAAGTTCCCGTGTGGGACTTTTTTTCTGCCTTCGGGATTTCAGCCCGCAGCAGCAGGCTGTGGCTGCAGCACAAAGCCAAAACGCGCCGGCATCTCGCCAAAGCTCAACGCCTGTGGTTGCCAATGGCCTGCCAGTACAGCTTCGGCGGCAATGCCCATGTCCAGGCTGTGGACCAGGCCCAGGCCGAGGCCGCAGTGCAGGAACAAGCGGCCTTTCTCACACAGATAGGTGCCCTGGACCTGCGCTTCCAGGCCCGTGTGCGAACGCACCGTCCAGCAAGGTGACAGGCCCGTGTCGGTATGCTGATCGACGCGCCAGACGAATGGTGCCGCTTCAAGCTGCACATAGACCCGTTGCGGGCCGTTCTGAAAGTACCAGGCGCCCTGTTCGTCACAGCCGTAGTTGCGCTCGATGAACTCACGCAGCTTCTGGTGCTCGATGCGGCTGCCCTTGACCTGCGGGAAGGGGCCGGCGGCCTGGATGCGGTCGTCACGCATGTACCAGTCGCCGCGCGCGTCCAGTGCCAGCCAACCGTAGCAGTGTGGCACTCGGGGCCACTTGGCCATCGCGGCCTTGACTTGTTCGTCCATCCAGGCAGCTTAAGGCCAGACCGGTTCAAGTGTGTTGTGACAACCGTGTTGTGACAACCAATCTGCCACTGCCGCAGGCATGGCGCCTACCGAAGCCGGATAGTTGCCTTGCGGAAAGCCGACATGCCCCCCTTGGGTCGGGCGCCAGAACTGCACATGCGGCCCCGCGTCGCTGGCCCTGGCGGGCAACGCTTGTGCAGGCACGAAGGGGTCGTTCTCGGCGTTCAGCACCAGCGCCGGGATGCGCAAGCGCTGCAGATGCGGCAGCGCCGAAGCCCGCGACCAGTAGTCGGGGGTGTCTGCATAACCATGCAAAGGTGCGGTGAAGATGTTGTCGAACTCATAAAGTGTGCGCGCGGCGGCGAGCTTGTCGCGGTCGAACAGGCCCGGATGCTGCTGCCACTTGGCCAGCGCCTTGGGTTTCATCGAAGCCAGGAACATGCGCGCATAGACCAGCCGGTTGAAGCCGCGGTCGATGGCCCGGCCGGAGGCTGTCAGGTCGATCGGCGAACACACGGCGGCGATGGCTGCAGCCGTGGCTGCAGCGCTGCTGCCTGCCTCTTGCGCCCAGCGCAGCAGCGCGTTGCCACCCAGCGAAATGCCCACCACCCACAGTGGCGCGGCACTGCGCTGGCGCAAGCGCTGCAGGATCCAGCCGATCTCTTCAAAGTCGCCCGAGTGGTAGGCGCGCGGCGCCAGGTTCAGCTCGCCGGAGCAGCCGCGGAAGTGGGGCACCGAGTAGTCCCAGCCGCGTTGCAGCGCCACGCTGGCAAAGGCCTGCGCATAGGCGCTGGCAGAACTGCCTTCGAGGCCGTGGAACAGCACCAGATGTGGCCGGCTGTTTTCCGGCGCAGCGGCGGCCGCTTCCGGCAACAGCAGGTGGTCGACATCGATGAAGTCCTGGTCAGGCGTGGTCCAGCGCTCGCGCCCAAAGTGCGGCGGTGGGCCGGGATGGCGCTGCGCCCGGGTCGCCGCCCAGATGGTCTGCAGGTTGCCCCCAGGCAGCCACCACGGGGCGCTGTAGTTGTCCAGCAGGGTGCGGGGAGCGGTGGAGGTGCTCAGACCGTCGGCTGGTGGCGCAGGTTTCAGCGAAACACCACGCATTTGTGGCCGTTGAGCAGCACCCGATGCTCGGCATGCCAGCGCACCGCGCGGGCCAGCACGCGGCTCTCGATGTCACGGCCGGCGGCGACGAAGTCCTCGACCGCCAGCGTGTGGTCCACGCGCTCGACGTCCTGCTCGATGATCGGTCCTTCGTCCAGGTCGGGCGTCACGTAATGCGCCGTGGCACCGATCAGCTTGACGCCGCGCGCATGGGCCTGGTGGTAGGGCCGCGCGCCCTTGAAGCTGGGCAAGAAGCTGTGGTGGATGTTGATCGCGCGGCCCTGCAGGGCCTGGCAGAACTCGCTGCTCAGGATCTGCATGTAGCGCGCCAGCACCACCAGTTCGACCCGCTCTGTTTCGATCAGCTGCTCGATCTGGGCTTCTTGCGCGCGTTTGGTCTGCGCGCTGCTGCCTGCAGCCAGCGGCAGATGATGAAAGGGCAGTTTGTGGCTGGCCGCCAGCCCGGCAAAGGTGTCGTGGTTGGACACGATGCCGGCCAGGTCCACCGGCAAAGAGCCGGTCTGCCAGCGGTACAGCAGGTCGTGCAGGCAGTGGCCGTGCTGGCTGACCAGCAGCAGCAACCTGGGCCGCTGGGCCAGATCGTGAAAGCGCACCGTCATGCCGAACTGCCGGCGTGTGTGCTCGAACAGGCTGCCCAGCATGCCGGCCTGTGCCAGATGGTCAGGGGCCTGAAAGTGCACACGCATGAAGAACAGGCCGGTGGCGTCGGCCCCTTCCAGATCACCGAACTGCTGCGAATCGATGATGTTGCAGCCGGCCTGGTACAACAGACCGGCTACCGCATGCACTACGCCGCGCGAGTCCGGGCAGGCCAACGTCAGCACGAATTGCGGTTGCGTGGCGGGGGAGGTGGGAGTGGGAGTGGGAGTGGGAGTGGGGGTGGCTTCAGGCATGGCGCGCGATTGTAGGCAGCAGGTGCGAGCCGTGCCGAGCCCCGGCGCGCGGTTGGGCGTGGGTGTTCGCGGGCGGTGCGCTGCAGGCGGCAGGCGGCAGGCCCTGTTTGCTCGGCTAGCATCGCTGGCCCTACAGACTCGGATCAGACCCCTTGCCAATCTCAGCATTGACTGCCGGCTTCATCGCTGTGCTGGTGGGTTTCACCAGTTCGGTGGTGGTGGTGTTCCAGGCAGCGGCTGCGCTGGGCGCAACGCCTGAGCAAACGGCGTCGTGGATCTGGGCTTTGGGCCTGGGCATGGGTTTGACGAGCCTGGGCCTGAGCCTGTGGTACCGCCAGCCGGTGCTGACGGCCTGGTCCACACCCGGCGCTGCCTTGCTGGTCACCGCCGGTGCGGGGGTGCCGATGGATCAGGCGGTGGGTGCCTTCGTCGTTTGCGCTTTGCTGATCGTGGTCAGTGGTTTGACGGGCGCTTTTGCGCGGGTCATGGGGCGCATCCCGGTGTCGCTGGCCTCAGCCTTGCTGGCCGGGGTGCTGGTGCGATTCGCTCTTGAAGGTTTTGCGTCTGTGCAAAGCCAGCCGCTGTTGGTGGCCGTGATGTTTGTGGTCTATCTGCTCGGCCGCCGTTGGGCACCGCGTTACGCCGTCCCTGCTGTGTTGCTGGCAGGCGTGGCTGTGGCGTGGACGCAAGGGCAGTTGCAGCTGGGGCAGGTGCAGTGGGCGCTCGCAACGCCGGTGTTCACGATGCCGGTGTTCAGCCTGTCGGCCATCATCGGCATCGCGCTGCCGCTGTTCGTGGTCACGATGGCTTCTCAGAACCTGCCTGGCGTCGCCGCGCAACGCGCTTCAGGCTTTGATACGCCGGTCTCACCCGTCATCACCGTCACCGGCCTGGCGACTTTGGTGCTGGCGCCCTTTGGTGCCTACGCACTCAACCTGGCTGCCATCACGGCCGCCATCTGCATGGGCCGCGAAGCGCATGAAGACCCGCAGCAGCGCTGGCTGGCCAGCGCTGCCGCTGGCGTGTTCTACATCGTGGTGGGTTTGATGGGTGGTGCGGTGGTGGGCTTGATCGCAGCCTTCCCCAAAGAGCTGGTGCTGGCCGTGGCCGGACTGGCCCTGCTGGGCACCATCGGCAGCGGCCTGGCTGCTGCGATGAAGGACGAAGGGCAACGCGAGGCAGCGCTGGTTGCCTTTGTCGTCACTGCCAGCGGCCTGAGCCTGTGGGGTGTAGGCTCGGCTTTCTGGGCCGTGGTGGCTGCCGGGCTGGTGCTGGCGGTACAGCGCCGATCGCACTGAGAATCTGCTGCAGCACCGTCGATTGCCGCGGCGCACCTGTTGGACTGACCTGCTGACACCATGAAACTGCTTTTTGTCGCCGACCCGCTCGAAACCTTCAAGACCTACAAGGACACCACCTTCGCGATGATGCGCGAGGCGGTTGCGCGTGGTCACCAGTTGATGGCCTGTGAGCCCAAAGACATCCGCTGGCAACGGGGTGAGCCGGTAACGGCCTTTGTGCGTGACATCACGCTGACCGGACGCACGCCGGACTGGTTCAGCGCTGCCCGGCATGCGCCCGATGAAAGAGCGCAACCGCTGCGGGATGTCGACGCGGTGCTGATGCGCAAGGACCCGCCCTTCGACAGCGAGTACTTCTACGCCACCCACTTGCTGAGCCAGGCCGAGCGCGAAGGTGCGCGGGTCTTCAACAGCCCGCAGGCGTTGCGCGACCATCCCGAGAAGCTGGCGATCCTGGAGTTCGCGCCCTTCATCGGCCCCACGCTCGTGACGCGCGACGAAGCCGACGTCAAGCGCTTCCACGCCGAGCACCAGGACATCATCCTGAAGCCGCTGGACGGCATGGGCGGCATGGGCATCTTCCGCGTCGGGCCTGATGGCATGAACCTGGGCAGCATCGTCGAGACGCTGAACAAGGGCGGCGCGCAGACGATCATGGTGCAGAAGTACCTGCCCGAGATCAAGGACGGCGACAAGCGAGTGCTGGTGATCGGCGGCAAGCCGGTGCCCTTCAGCCTGGCGCGTATTCCGCAGGGCAGCGAGATCCGCGGCAACCTGGCGGTGGGCGGCAAGGGCGTGGCGCAGCCGCTCAGCGACCGTGACCGCGAAATTGCCGCATCACTGGGCCCGGTGCTGGCCGCGCGCGGCTTGTTGCTGGTCGGCCTGGACATCATCGGCAGCAGCCTGACCGAGGTCAACGTTACCAGCCCGACCGGCTTTGCAGAGATCAACCAACAGACCGGTTTTGACGTGGCTGCGATGTACATGGACGCGCTGCAGGCAGCGCTGGGGCAGACTTGAGTGCCCGGGTTCGGATCGTCGCGCCGCTGAGTTCTTTGCCGGTTCCGCCATGGCACTGCTGAGTCTGCTGGACGCGCACCTGGCCTTTGGCCACGTGGCGCTGCTCGATGGCGCTTCGATGTCGCTGCAGTCTGGCGAACGTGTGGCGCTGATCGGGCGCAATGGCGTGGGCAAGTCTTCACTGCTGAAGATCCTGGCCGGGCTGGACAATATCGACGACGGCAACCTGCAGCTGCAGACCGGGCTGCGGCGTGTCTATGTGGCGCAAGAGCCGTTGTTTGAATCGGGCGCGACGGTGTTCGATGCCGTCAGCGAGGGCGTGGCCGAAGCTCGCAGTCTGCGTGAGCAATACGAAGCCCATGCCCCTGGCACCGATCTGGACGCGCTGCAGACACGGCTGGAGGCCCTGGACGGCTGGACCTGGGAGCAGCGTGTGGACCAGGCGCTGCAGCGCCTGCACCTGGACCCGCAAGCCGAAGTGGCGGCACTCTCGGGCGGCACCCGCAAGCGTGTGGCGCTGGCCCGTGCGCTGGTGGCCGCGCCCGATGTGCTGCTGCTGGACGAGCCGACCAACCACCTGGACATCGACTCGATTGAATGGCTGCAGGAGCTGCTGGGCGGCTGGCGCGGCGCCTTGGTGCTGGTTTCGCACGACCGCGCTTTCATCGACGCCGTGGCCACCCGCATCATCGAGCTGGACCGCGGCCAGTTGCGCAGTTATCCGGGCAGCTTCAAGACCTACGAAGACACCAAGGCCCGCGAGCTGGAAGACGAAGCGCTGGCCAATTCACGCGCCGAAAAATTGCTGGCGCAAGAGGAGATCTGGATCCGCAAGGGCGTGGAAGCGCGCCGCACCCGCAGTGTCGGCCGCGTGCAGCGCCTGCAGGTGCTGCGCCAGCAACGTGCCGAGCGCCGCGACAGTTTGGGCCGCGTGCGGCTGGAGCTGGACGCCGGCGCACCCACCGGCAAGATCGTGGCCGAGCTGCAGGACGTCAGCATGCGCTTTGATGCGGACGCGGCAGTCAAGGGCCCACCGCTGATCAGCAACTTCAGCGCCACCATCCTGCGCGGCGACAAGGTGGGCCTGATCGGCCCCAACGGTTGTGGCAAGACGACCTTGCTCAAGCTGATCCTGGGGCAACTGCAGCCCACCAGCGGCAAGGTGCGCCAGGGCACGCGCTTGCAGGTCGCGTATGGCGACCAGATGCGCGCCGGGCTGGATCTGGACGCCACGCTGGCCGACACCATCAGCCCCGGCAGCGAATGGATCGAGACCGGCCCGCCCGGCAAGACCGTGCGCAAGCATGTGATGAGTTACCTCAACGATTTCCTGTTCTCGCCGGCGCGCGCCAACTCGCCCGTGCGCACCTTGTCGGGTGGCGAGCGCAACCGCGTGATGCTGGCGCGCCTGTTTGCGCTGCCGGCCAACGTCCTGGTGCTGGATGAGCCCACCAACGATCTGGACATCGACACGCTGGAGCTGCTGGAAGAGCTGCTGCAGACCTACACCGGCACGGTGTTTCTGGTCAGCCACGACCGGCGTTTTCTGGACAACGTGGTCACCAGCACCATCGCCTGGGAAGGTGACCCTGTCTTTGGCGGCAAGCCCGGGCTGTGGCGCGAGTACGAAGGCGGCTACGAGGATTGGAAGCTGCAGCGCGAGCGTACCCGTCAGCACATGCTGGCCAATGCGGCGCCCAGGGCCGCGCCCCCCGCTCCCCCTTCGCCAGCCCCCGGCACCGCGCCGCCCGCGATGTCCACACCCGCAGCGGCAGCCTCTGCACCCGTCGACAAAGCCGGTGCCACGCGCAGCAAGCTCAGCTTCAAGGAGCAACGTGAGCTGGTCGCCTTGCCCGAGCGCATCGCCGCCCTCGAGGCTGAGCAGGCATCGCTGACCGGGCAACTGCAGGACCCCACGCTGTATGCCGCCGGCCCGCAGCGCGCCGACGCCATCGGCCTGCGCCATGCAGAAATCGAAGAAGAACTGATGCACTGCCTGGAACGCTGGGAGGCCTTGTCAGCGCGCTGATTCAGCGCCAGGACAAGACCCCGCCCGCCCGCAGCCAGGCCTGTCGATACAGAACGATCCGAGCATGGCCGCAATCGGTTTCACGCCGCTGGACTGGTGGATTCTGGGTGGCTATGTCGTGATCATCGCGGTGGCCGGG
>Ga0105044_10015034_pt1 | contig 10462 bp, 6 predicted proteins | sample MAT01_FD_78092 | JGI IMG/M metagenome (GOLD analysis project Ga0105044, IMG submission 78092) | Freshwater microbial communities from Lake Fryxell liftoff mats and glacier meltwater in Antarctica - MAT-01 | ecosystem: Environmental > Aquatic > Freshwater > Ice > Liftoff microbial mat | place...
CCCCGACCAACCAAATCACCCTCAGCAGCGATATCGCGCCGTCGTCCCGCCCGGAAAATCTTCCCCCTGATCTCTCATGTCCACCCAGCGCTACTCCGTCACCCCGCAACCAGTCGAAACCCTCCTCACGTGGGTGAAAACCGGCGAGATCGCCATTCCCGAGATTCAGCGGCCTTTTGTCTGGGAGCCGACCAAGGTGCGCAATCTCCTCGATTCCCTCTACCAAGGGTATCCCGTGGGCTACCTCATTGCCTGGCGCAATCCCACCGTAAAGCTCAAAGACGGCACCAAATCCGCCGGGAAACGCATCCTCATCGACGGTCAGCAGCGTGTCACTGCCCTCATGGCCGCCTTGCTCGGTCGGGAAGTGCTCACCAAAGACTACGAGACGATCCGCATTCGCATTGCCTTCCATCCCCTCGAAGAACGCTTCGAGGTCAGCAATCCCGCCATCGCCAAGGATGTCGCGTGGATTCCCGATGTGGCGGACCTTTTTGCTCCCGAAGCCAAGCTCCTCCAGATCACCCGTACTTACATAGATGCCAACACAGGCGCTGACGAGGACGCCATTTTCGCCGCACTCGAAAAGCTACGCAAAATTATCAACAACCACGTCGGCATCATCGAACTGGCTGAGGATCTTGATATCGAAACGGTGACCGAGATCTTCATCCGGGTGAACTCCGCCGGAGCCTCCCTCAGCCAGGCGGATTTCGCCATGTCCAAAATCGCCGCCAACGAGAGCTACGGCGGCAATCTTTTGCGCAAGGCCATCGACTATTTCTGTCATCTGGCCATCGCACCCGAGTTTCATGCCCGCATCCAGAATGGCGACAAAGCATTTGCCGCCTCCGAGTTCTTCCCCAGATTGTCCTGGCTCAAGGACGTGAACGACGACCTCTACGACCCCTCCTACACCGACATGCTGCGGGTCGCCTTCACCTCGGAGTTCAAACGCGGCAAGCTCCAGGATCTCGTTGCCCTCCTCTCCGGTCGCAATTTCGAGACGAAACAATACGAGGAGTCCATCGCGGAAGAATCCTTCGCCCGGCTGAAAAGCGGGGTCATCAACTTCATGAACAAGACGCATTACGACCGTCTCATCATGACGTTGCGCTCGTCCGGGTTCGTGAACAGCAGCCTCATCGGCGGTCAGAACGGCGTCAATTTCGCCTACATCGTTTACCTGCGTGGCCGCGCCGATGGCCTGCCCCCGGCCGAACTCGAACGCCTCGTGCGCCGCTGGTATGTCATGTCCCTCCTCACCGGCCGTTATGCCGGCAATCCAGAAACCACCTTCGATTTCGACATTCGCCAGATTGAGGCCCGGGGGCTCGTTCCTCACGCCAATGCCGTCATCGACTCCAGTCTGACCAAAAGCTTCTGGGAAAATCTCCTGCCCCAGCAAATGGACACCTCTTCTTCGAGCAGCCCGTATTTCCATTGTTACCGCGCCGCCCAGGCGAAACTCGGAGACCTCGGATTCCTTTCCCGCGACATCACCGCCCGGGATCTCCTGCTCAACCGCTGCGACGTTCACCACGTCTTCCCCCGCAATTACCTCAAAAAAGAGCACGGTCTCAATCGCGGTCGCTACAATCAGATCGCCAACTTCGTCATCGCCCAGAGTGAGATCAACATCGCCATCGGCGACAAGGCTCCGGAAAAATACTTAGCCGATCTGGGCGAACAATGCCGCGGTGGCAAAGTGAAATACGGCGGCATCACGGACGAGGCCGAAATGCGCGCCAACTTCCGTGCCAACTCCCTCCCTGAGTCACTGCTCGACGGCGAAATTCCCGACTACGATACCTTTCTTGAAACCCGGCGGCATCTCATGGCCGCCAAACTGCAAACCTGGTTCGAGAGTTTTTGAGGGGCCTGCTTTCATGAAATTTCCGGCCTATCCGAAATACAAAACCAGCGGCGTCGAATGGCTCGGCGACGTGCCGGAGCATTGGGAGGTGAAACGGTTGAGCTATCTGGCAACGCTCAAGAGCGGAGAGAACATCACCTCGGAAATGATTGCCGAAGACGGTGCGTATCCGGTTTATGGAGGCAACGGCCTGCGCGGGAATTACCACAAGTTCACTCATCGCGGACACTATGCCCTGATTGGTCGCCAAGGTGCGCTGTGCGGTAACATCAACTATGCCTCTGGGGAGTTTTGGGCCTCGGAGCACGCTCTCGTTGTGTCCCCTTTGCAGGAGTTCGCCGTTGTCTGGATGGGCGAGTTGTTGCGGGCCATGAATCTGGGCCAATACTCGGTCACCGCCGCTCAACCTGGCATCGCTGCCGAAATGGTACGCGGGCTGCGCATTCCTCTTCCACCGCTTTCCGAGCAACAAGCCATCGCGGCGTATCTGGATCGGGAGACAGGGCGGTTGGACCGGTTGGTGGGGCGGAAGCGGGAGTTGATCGAGCGGCTGAAGGAAAAGCGCACCGCGCTCATCTCCCGCACCGTCACCCGCGGCCTGCCGCCCGCCGCCGCCCGCGCCGCCGGCCTCCCCGCACACCCGCCCCTCAAACCCTCCGGCCTCGACTGGCTCGGCGATATTCCGAAGCATTGGGAAGTTAAACGACTTAAGTTCATTTTCCCCAGATTGCTTTCTGGAGTCAGCGTAAATTCCGACAACTCGCCTTCATTGGATGACTCTCCGGCTATCCTAAAAACCAGCTCAGTTTACGGGAATAAATTTCAACCCGGAGAAAATAAACGTGTGTTAGAGACGGAACTCGACCGCGTTGCCTGTCCTGTCACCGGAGACAGCTTGATCATCAGCCGTATGAATACGCCTGAGCTAGTTGGAAATTGCGGCTACGTAGAGAGAGACCACCTCAACCTCTTCTTGCCTGACCGACTCTGGATTGCACGATTCTCGAAATATCCAAAGACAACCGGTAAGTTCGCATGGTATTTGGCAATCTCCCATGCCCTTTGTGCGCTCACCGGTTCTCTCGCAACTGGAACGAGCGACAGCATGAAAAATCTTACTCAAGAAGCGTTCCTAAATATTCCCGTTGGCGTCCCACTCCTCCCCGAACAAACCGCCATCGCCGACTATCTCGACGCGGAAACAGCAAAGCTGGACGCGCTGGTGGGAAAGGTGGAGGAGGCAGTGGAGCGATTACAGGAATACCGCACAGCGCTCATCACCGCCGCCGTCACCGGCAAGATTGACGTGCGAAAGGCCGTGAAACCGTGATTGCAGAAGTCCCGCCACCGCCACGCCAGATGCACCATCGGTTTCTCGATGAGACCGGGGACACGACGTTTTACGGTAAGGGCCACCGGGTGATCGTAGGCGAGAATGGGGTATCCTTGAGCTTTGGAATGGGCGTGGTGCGGATTGATCGCCCGCTGGAGGAGGTGCGCCGGGAAGTCCGGGTGCTGCAAGCGCAGGTGGAAGAGGATGCGCTGCTGAACACCATTCCGAGCGTGAGGAAGCGAATGGAGAACGGCGGGTTCTTCTTCCATGCCTGCAAGGACGCGCCGGACGTGCGGACGGTGTTCCTGCATTATCTGCGGGAACTGCCATGCGAGGCGGAGATGGTGGTGGCGCGGAAAATCCCCGCACTTTTTGAGAAGCAACACGATTCCCGCGAGGAGGAGTTTTACGCCGACTTGCTCGCGCATTTAATCAAAGGCCGCATGAAACGTCCAGGCACACTGGTCCTGAACGTGGCTGAGCGGGGATCAAGCACGCGTGAGAAAGTGCTGACGCGGGCGCTGGCCATCGCGACGGAGCGGGCAAAGAAAAAGTGGGGCGCAGAGGGCGCGCAGTCCCGGGTGGTTTTTAATGTGCAAACGCCACTCACAGAGCCGCTGCTGACTGTCGCGGATTTCCTTTGCTGGGCCGTGCAGCGCGTCTTCGAGCAGGGGGATGTGCGGCATTACAATTACCTGGCCCCAAAAATCCGGCTGGTGGTGGATCTCTATGACCGCGAAAAATACGAGCGCTCGCGCAACTACTATGACAAACGAAACCCATTGACCGCCCAAAATAAAATAGGCCCGCAATTTACCTGAGCGACTTTCGCCGCGACGTCATGGAGACGACTTTCAGTAAACGCAGACCTGCTGAAGACTCGCATTTTATGTGTACACAGCAACCCAAATTTTTTAAATGAGCCAGACCAACGAAAAAGCCTTCGAGACCTACGTGGAGGAAATCCTGCTGACGAACGGTGGCTGGAAATCCGGCAGCAATGCGGAATGGGACAAGGAGCGGGCATTGTTCCCGGCGCAGGTCTTCGCGTTCATTGAGGATACCCAGCCGAAGCGCTGGGCGGAGATGCAGGCGCTCCATGGGACCGGACTTGAAGCCTTGCTGCTCACCTCGCTGGTGAAGGAACTCGACGCCAAGGGTTCCCTCCACGTGCTGCGGCACGGGTTCAAATTCTACGGCAAGACCTTCCGCCTCGCCTATTTCAAGCCGGCTCATGGAGCAAATTATGAGGTGGTGGAGCAGGTCGGCAAAAACCGGCTCACGGTCACGCGGCAGGTTCCGTGTCATCCCGGCGACAACCGCACGCTCGACATGGTGCTCGCGGTAAACGGTCTGCCGGTGGCGACCATCGAATTGAAGAACCCGGGAACGGGCCAGAATTGGCGGCACGCGGTGCGGCAATACCAGGAAAATCGCGATCCGCGGGCTCCGCTCTTCGATTTCAAGAAACGGGCACTGGTGCATTTTGCCGCCGATTCCGAGGAGGTCCACATGGCCACCCGGCTGGCGGGGGAAAAGACCCATTTCCTACCTTTCAATCGGGGCAGCCATCCCGGCCAAATCGTCTGCGGTGCGGGGAATCCCATACATATTTCGGGTTACCGCACGGGTTACTTCTGGGAGGAAGTGCTGCGATTCGACAGCTTTCTCGATATTCTCGGGCACTTCCTGTTCCTCGAAAAGAAGGAGGAGAAAGTGGATGATGGTCGGGGTGGTTCCCGCATCGTCACCAAGGAGACGATGGTGTTCCCCCGTTTCCACCAACTCGACTCCGTCCGCAAACTGGTGGTCACAGCGGGCGTGGACGGAGCGGGACAAAACTACCTCATCCAGCATTCGGCCGGCAGCGGGAAAACCAATAGCATTTCCTGGCTCTCCCACCGGCTGGCCAGCCTCCACGACAGCACGGACACGAAAGTTTTCGACTGCGTCGTCGTAATCACGGACCGACAGGTGCTGGACCGGCAGTTGCAGGATGCCATCTACCAGATTGAGCACGCTCAGGGGGTGGTCAAGGCCATCGATCAGGACTCCAAGCAACTGGCCGCCGCGTTGATCGACGGCACGAAGATCGTCATCACGACGCTCCAGAAGTTTCCCTTCGTGTTGCGCGGACTGCTTCATGCCACCGGCGCGGAAAGCCAGGAAGAAGCGACTGTCGAACAAAAGGCCGATGCCGCCAAATGGGAGGCGGAAATTGCAAAACGCCGCTACGCAATCATCGTGGACGAAGCCCATTCCAGTCAAAGCGGCGAAACGGCCCGGGAACTGAAGGCAATCCTCGGCGCTTCCGCCAAGGGAGAGAACCCCGGCAACCCCGAGGAAGAGCCGGATTGGGAAGATCGTCTCAACCAGGTGATGTCTTCGCGCGGTCGCCAGCCGAACCTCAGCTTCTTCGCCTTCACCGCCACGCCCAAAGGGAAGACACTGGAGCTGTTCGGCCGGAAGGGTGCCAGCGGAATGCCGGAGGCATTTCACCTCTACTCGATGCGGCAGGCCATCGAGGAAGGCTTCATCCTCGACGTGGTGAAAAACTACACCACCTACGCGACGTATTACCGCCTCGTGAAGGCCATCGAAAACGACCCGAACCTTCCGAAAAAGAAAGCCGCCCGCGCACTGGCCAAGTTCATGAGCCTGCACCCTCACAACATCGAGCAGAAGACGGAGGTGATGGTGGAACATTTCCGTCAAAAGGTGCAGGGGCACCTCGGCGGCCGGGCCAAGGCGATGGTCGTCACCTCCTCCCGCCTGCACGCGGTCCGCTACATGAAGGCTTTCGAGCGGTATCTCGCGGAAAACAAGATTACGGACATCCGCCCCCTCGTCGCCTTCAGTGGCACGGTTAGAGATCCGGAGACTGGCCTCGAATACACCGAGCCGGGCATGAACGTGGATTGTGTGAGTGGAAAGGGCATCAGCGAAAAGCAACTGCCCGAGCGGTTCGCCTCGCCAGATTACCAAGTGTTGCTCGTGGCGAACAAATACCAGACCGGGTTCGACCAACCGTTGCTGTGCGCAATGTATGTAGACAAGCGGCTCGACGGCGTGCAAGCCGTGCAAACCTTGTCGCGGCTCAACCGAAAGATTCCCGGCAAGGAAAACCCGTTCGTTTTGGATTTCGTCAACGAGGCCGAGGACATCTACAAGGCGTTCAAGCCCTACTACGACGCCACTAGCCTTCAGGAAGGCTCGGACCCGCAGCGGCTGGAGGAGATCAAACATGAACTTGATGCGTTCCAGGTGTATTACTGGAGCGAGGTGGAGGCCTTCAGCCGGGTCTTCTACAAACCCGTATCACGCCAGACCGCGCAGGACCACGCCGGGATGCAACTCCACCTCCAGCCGGCCGTGGATCGTTTCAAGGCCCTGGAGGACGATGCGGCCCGGAGCGAGTTTCGCGAAAAATTGTCAGGCTTTGTGAACCTCTACGCTTTCATGAGCCAGATCATGCCCTACGCCGATCCCGCGCTGGAAATGCTCTACAGCTACGGACGCTTCCTCCTGCCCCACTTGCCTCTGGACCGCGACCTGGAGCAGGTCAAAATTGGCGACGAAGTCGGCCTTCACTACTACCGCCTCCAAAGAATTTACGCGGGCGAAATTTCCCTACGGGAAGGAGAGCCCGAAGGCGTCAAGAGTCCGACAGACGTGGGCACCGGCCGGGCCAAAGAGGAGAGGGTGCCTCTTTCCGAAATCATCAAGGTTCTCAACGACCGTTTCGGCACAAGCTTCTCGGAAGAAGACCGCTTTTTCTTCGAGCAAATTCGAGAGAAAGCGGTGAACGATGAACAGGTCATTAAGCTCCGCCGGGCCAACCCCTTCGACAAATTCCAACTTGGCCTCCGCCAACTGATCGAGGACCTCATGGTGGCCCGAATGGACGACAACGACAAAATTGTCACCCGCTACATGGACGACAAGGATTTCGGCTCCACGGCGTTCTCCGTCCTGTCAAAGGCGATTTACGAGTCGATTCCTACTGCGGAATCTCCACAGGCCGGCTGATTCTTCCCCGGGGTCGGCAAGAGCCACTTGAATTGCGTTGCCCGACCGAAATTACCCGGTGCCCGTTTCAACCCCGGGAGATGCACGCCAATGATTGCGAAATCCGTAAAAAGTCGGAGGATGCGACCCGCCGCTTCACCTTGGGGATCGCCTGAGGCTTTGAAAAGCCCCAAGCGTCTGGCGAGAGTATCTTGCGACAAATAGAAAATTGGAGGCGGAAGTTCCTTCGCTTCCTCGCGAAACGCAAGATCACGGCAAATCCGGAATGCATCCCGATTCCGTTTGCCCAAAACATTCCAAAATTCCCGCTCGGTCAAGGAAAGCTCTGCCGCATACGAACTCTCCACGGCAGCGAGCACGGCATCGACCTCCTTCATGTGAACCTCAATGGGATCGTGAAAAAAACTCTCATTCGCCCGGTAGAACCACTCCATAAACAGCCGTACGATTTCGACCGATACGGCCCGGTAGAGAAATGGCACGGTTCGTACGATCTCCTTGTTCCTTTCTCCGCTCCGGGCTTCACGTCTGCGCTCAACCAAAACCTGATAGAGCTCCCACTGTTCGGGAAACTTTTTCTCAATATCCCTCCGAAATCCGATTGCGGCCAATTTCCTACGAGTATCCGGAACGCGGGAGCACGGCTCGCTTTGTGGTGTAGTATCGTAGCATTGTAGTACGGCAGTATTGGAGGATTGAAGTGATGGAGTTTTTACAGACGAACTCTCCCTCTCTCTCCCCCCGCTACTTCCGCTGTACCATCTCCAATCGAAGGGAGTGGGATCAGGATTGAGGTAGAGACTGGCGTCCGCCGAGATGAGGCAGTGGCGATTCACGTTTTTGCATGAGGGATCGGGCTTAAGCTCATAAGACTCTGACAGATGGGAGTATAGTGCATTGACCGCGCCGCGATGTTCGGCCTTATCGAGGGGATTGCTGAGTTCGGCTATCCTGAAGATCAGCTTCAATCCGTGCCCGCTGGGGGAAAGAAAAAGAGCGGCGAGGGAGGGCTCTTTGACAAGATTCGTTCGCAGGACCGCGAGACGGCTACCCAGACAGTCGAGGTCAACCTGGACAGCACCGCTGTGCGACTGCATCTTACTCGGGTTCAGCGCGCAGCCCGATGCGAAAAAACTAGGTAATCTGATCTTCTCACGGTTGTAGGTTGCCTTCTCTCCTCGCTCCAAGAGCGCACGAAGATGTTTGATCTGAGAGCGCCAGCGTTCTTGCCTGATGTCCTCAACAATTTCAAAGAGAACTCTTCTCTCTGGACGGGGCGCCTTCATTTTCGGAAACCAGGCAACTTCGGTTTTCCAGAAGGAACAACGATTGCCAGTCGGAATATTTTCGAATAAAGAATCCATTGTTCAGCGAATCAAAAGCCGTTCCCAAACTTGCCAGCGCGGGAGCGGCTTTTGTTTTGAAAATTATGGGCGTCTCACACTCAATTGCGGACTCTCGGTGGTGGTTATCCTGCTCATCTGGGCCTAAGCGGAAACACTATTTCGAGTTGCAACCTTCAATGGCGGCTTTGAGGCTCGACACTGATACGAGCCGCGGCCCCCGAGTGTTGCCTTTCCGGATGGGGGAGAAGGACTTGATCTTGCCCTCTTGAATCCATGTGTACAAAAGCGCTCTTGAGATTCCAAAAAGATGCGCCTGCGAAGGACGGATGTACTCTAAAGATTTACTATTTTGCATATTGGTTGTCTGATTTAGACAACCTTAGCATGATATTTTCGGAGTTAGGGCTTTGTACCCACCGTCTTACGCGGGAAATTGCTCGGCAACGCATATGTTGCTCTATGACTCATTAAAATAGTGAAGAAATTTCTTGCCAGCTTTTAGGATGGCCCACCGAGCCGTGGAATCATAGAGGTCGCGGCTTTCACGGCCTCAAGATCGACATGGGTGTAAATTTTGAGCGTCTGCCCGCGCTTGTGACCCGTCACAGCTTTTTGCGCCTGCTCAATCACTTTTCCTTTGAAGACCGCACTCGCGGCGCTGTGCCTGAACGAGTGAAACGAAAGTGCATGCACGCTCCGGCCCTTCCCTGATTTTTCACGAATCACCGTAGAAACAATGTCCGCTTTTGCCATAATTCTTCCAAACTTCATCGAAAGGCCGCTCTTGCCCGAACTCGCCCGTCCGGCGAGACTGGGGAATACGGGGCCACTCAGTGCCCGTATCCTTCGGGACTCCAGCCATGCCCTGAAATCAGGATGCAGGCCAATCACCGTAGCATCCTCGTCGGTCTCCTGCGTTTTGCCCTGATGGAAGGCGATCACGTCGTTATCATAGTCTATTTGCTCTTCCTGGAGATTTGTCACATCGCCGAGGCGCATTGCGGTCGTGTAGCCGGCCAGAATTGCGCCATGCCAATCGCCGTCCGTGACTCCGAGCAGTACTTTTACTTGCTCGTGCGAGAACGCTTGCTTTCGTTTCTTTCCCGCATCCGCCAATTTTGGGAGGCCAGCGGTCGGATTGTGGCGAAGTAAACCCTGTGTGAACGCCTGGCGAAATGGGGCGGATACGATTTTGGCGATTAGCTGGTTAACGGTGCTGGGACTTTTTCCGTCATTTCGGAGAGAGAGCCGAAAGTCTATCACGTCGCGCTGAGTAACCGATTCGAGGCGCCCGTCCGCCTTCGAGCCCAAGAACGCGAGAAAATCATCAACAGCCTGTTTGTATTTTTTGAGTGTTGTTTCGGCGTTTGCACCCGCTTTGGCGTCAAGCCATTGCTGGAGCCATTCACGGACAGTTGGCATCCCGATATCCCGGCCGATGATTCGCGAAGCACTTTCGGCGATAATCTGCCGCATCTGGGATTCGGAGGCACTTCCACGAGAAATCAGATCCTCCGCGCCTTGTAGTGTAACACACCAATCCAGCGCCGACTTTTTATCTCGGAGTTTCGTCGATTTCTTGAGCCATCTGCCATCTGCCGAACGGTATTCGCAGACCCAGTAAGGGCTTTTGTGTCTTCGGTGAATACTGGCCACGGCAGAGTGAGATAATAGTGAGATAATCTAGGCTTGTCCAGACCTATCCAAATCGGTAGCTCCCTTGGAAAAAATCTTCCCTAGGGAGGCGGGGACGCCCACGAGGGTTCGATTCCCTTCACCCGCTCCAAATGATGGAGTGCTTCGGACTTGGCGTTCAAACACGTGGCGATGTTGCGCAATCCCTTGCGCCATGTCAGTTGGGCAAAGGCCATGCCGATA
>Ga0105044_10015035_pt1 | contig 10462 bp, 9 predicted proteins | sample MAT01_FD_78092 | JGI IMG/M metagenome (GOLD analysis project Ga0105044, IMG submission 78092) | Freshwater microbial communities from Lake Fryxell liftoff mats and glacier meltwater in Antarctica - MAT-01 | ecosystem: Environmental > Aquatic > Freshwater > Ice > Liftoff microbial mat | place...
GTGTAACAAACGTGTATGATACCGATTATTTATATGCCGGCCCTTTATTCATCCACCAGTTCTCTCACATGTGGATTGATTTTAGAGGAATACAGGATGCATTTAATAAAAAAGCCGGCTTTGATTATTTTGAAAACAGCCGGCGGGCAACTTATATTCACCGGCAATATGCGATTGAAAATAAATTGCAGTATGAAGGATATGGAAAATATTGCTGGGGCTTAACGGCAGGCGATGGACCCGGGAAAAGGAAATTAAAAATTGAGGGTAAGCAGAGGGCGTTTTACAATTATATCGCAAGAGGCGCCCCTTTTGGTCCGGATGATGGTACTGTTTGCCCCATGGCTGTTGTGGCCTCGTTGCCTTTTGCACCTGAAATAGTAATAGAAACCCTTCACAATACCATCGGAAAATTTAATCTAAAGCCGCACCAGTTACCTTCGTTTGACGTTAGCTTAAATCCAACATTTCCAACGAAGACCGAAGATGGCAATGGCTGGTTTTCACCCTGGAGATTTGGATTAAACCAGGGCCCGGTAGTTATAATGATTGAAAACTTTCAAACTGAATTGATATGGAATACTATGAAACAATGCCCCTATGTTGTCAATGGGCTTCAACTAGCAGGTTTCAGTAATGGATGGCTGGAAAGAATAGGGTAGGACTTGTTTTCTTATCGGCTTCTCTTTGAGATTTTATGAAACATTTTAAAAATTACAATCATATTTCGATAGGTCTTTCAACTAATAAAAAATATTGAGTCGTGGCTTAATATAAAGAATCCTTAGCAATAGCTTCAAAGTTTTTTATACCATAGTTTTCTACATAAGTACTGTGGTTGATTGTCTCAGTCGACTTCATTGCACCTGGTGCAGGAAGGCGTGTTAATTTAATATTTTCATCCACTGTCTTGTTTATCATTTAGTTAATAACATACAATAATTTTTGTCCACAAGATGTATTACTAATTAGTAAACTACCGGAGAACTATAAATGTGAGATGAATTTTCTGGTTATATTGATGTGTCAGATAATGATGACTAACGTTTATAACAGTTAACGTTTGTATCACCGTAAGTCCAAAAGCTAAACTTAAGGCAATGCCGTTAAATTAAGTCTTATTTCCGAGAGTTTTTATTTCCCTGAAAATAAAGAAACGCAACGCTAAAATTGCATAAAACAAAAGTAAAATCCGATAGCAATCGGACAGGAAATTACCACTTAATTGATAACGGACAGCTGATACTGAAGTTGATGGTAGCAGTTCTGCTGGTAGCCCATTATTCTTTTTGTTACAAGATACTTTTCTTTCGGGTGTTCGTTCATTAGCTGGGCTTTGCGTTTACTGGTTTGCGCTTTAACTTCTGTCACAACGTTGTTTTCGCACGAAAAGATTTTTAATTTGTAATAACTGCTACAAGGAAACGCCTACGTTGAATGCACATTAGCTTTTGGGTTTTCCGGTACCAGATTTTAATACGAGGTAATACATTGGTGTGCAATTTCGACAGGTATCATTTGCAAAAGCGAACCCTATTTAAAAGGGCGTAAAATGGTATTGATATGTTACGGCTTTATCATAATTGATGAAGCCAAAAAAGCGGTACTTGTAAAATGATTGATCCACTTTTCTACGGTGGCGTTGCGTGAAAGGCGCTTTTATTTTTTTTGAAATATATACGATAAAAGTCCCGCCAGGTATTTACCTTTTTACCTGCTTCAAATTAACTACCTCTATAAGTTGAATAGCCGAACGCAGAAACTGTTATCGGAACGTAATAATGACTTTGGTCTTTCATCTGAAATACAACTTCTATGTATTGATAGAAACTCTCTGTATTATTCTTTTGAAAATAATCATTTGTGAAGTAGGTGAATTTGTAAATGCCTAAATTCGATTTTTCTGAATTTAAAAAATCTGTACCGGATTCGAACCGGTGACCTTCCCGAATGCTTTCGGGACGCTCTTCCATCCGGATAATTATCGTGAGGGTTAATGAAACTGGAAAAAAAATCCGACGAAGAATGGGCAACATTTTAGTGGAGAATACCGGATTCGAACCGGTGACCTCTTGCATGCCATGCAAGCGCTCTACCAACTGAGCTAATTCCCCTTTGGGAGTGCAAATATAGTGGGCTCCTTCATTGCTTCCAAAATCAATTTTAATTTCATCCTGAATATTTAAGCGAACGCAGCGCTGGTGAAAAGTAGTCGCACCAATTACGCCTTATTTCAAGGTCATAAAAAACCCCGAAATAAATTCGGGGTTCATATTGAAATTTCAACCTTTCGTATTTAATCGCCCCATATTTCACCCTTACCTTCTACCCAGGTTTTTACCGAATCTGTTGTAACTGATTTTGGTCTTTCTAGTGGAAAGCCCAAAGCTCTGTCCCAGCAAAGGCTTGCCAGTACGCCCAATGCTCTTGATACGCCAAACAAAACGGTGTAAAACTCATACTCCACCATGCCATAATGCACCAGCAATGCACCACTGTGTGCATCTACATTTGGCCACGGATTTTTAATTTTCCCCATCGATTGTAAAATAGGTGGAACCACTTCGTAAATATTCCAAATGGTACGGCACAGTTTATCTTCAGGCATGTGTTTTTTTCCAAACTCTAATTGTGCGGTATATCGTGGATCAGTTTTTCTTAAAACTGCATGACCATAGCCAGGTACCACTTTTCCTGCTGCCAGCGTTTCCTCTACGTATTGGGCAATTTGCTCTTTTGCAGGAAGATCGGTTCCCAGTTTTTCCTGCATTTCGTAAATCCATTTGATTACTTCCTGGTTGGCCAATCCATGTAACGGACCTGCCAGGCCATTCATACCTGCAGCAAAAGCCAGGTATGGATCGCTCAGGGCTGATCCAACCAAATGAGTAGTGTGAGCCGATACATTTCCACCTTCATGATCTGCATGAATCGTCATATACAAACGCATCAGTTCTTTAAATTCCTCGTTTTCGTAGCCCAGCATGTGTGCAAAGTTTCCAGACCAGTCCATTAATCCATCGGGTTGAATGTGATTCCCGTTTTTATATTTCCTGCGATAAATGTAGGCGGCTATCCTGGGCAACCGGGCTATCAGCGTAAGGGAATCATCCAGCGTGGCATCCCAGTAATCTTTTTTATGCATGCCAGCAGCATAGCGCCTGGCAAAACTACTTTCAGTCTGTAGTGCCATAATGGCAATTACAAACTGCGTCATTGGATGCGTGCCAATAGGTGTTGCCTCAATGGTTGCAAATACGTGATTGGGAACGTGACTTCTTCGCTGCAATACTGAAGTCATGTGGTGTACATTTTCCCGGTTGGGAAGATCACCCAGCAGCATCAGATGAAACAAGCCTTCGGGCAATGGCTCAGTGCCACCTTTACTCGACTTCGGTAATTTTTCCTGTAATTCCGGGATGGTATATCCCCTGAAACGAATGCCTTCCTGTGCATCTAACAAAGAGGTTTCTGTTACCAGACCGGTGATGCCTCTCATCCCCTGGTAAACCTGGCTAAGGGTTACTTCGCCAATCACCTTATTACCATGTTCTTTCAGCAATTCCTTAATTTCAGCACTAAGAATATCCGATTTTTCCTTAAAACTGTTCTTGATTAATTCCATATATCGGTTTTATGTATAATGTTTAAAAATAATGATACTCAATGGGCCATGAAATTACGATGCGGTAAACTGCAAAACAAAAGTTTTTGATATTTATATTATTTCTATTTTACAATTTTATCAATATTTTTTGTTTTAAAAACCGGATATCCTGAAAATGCTATCGTAAACGGCTCAAACACATCTGGATCCAAAAAGTCGAACAATGCTGTTGAGGATTTGTAGATTTTTCAACAAATGGTAACCTAAATTTCATGCTCCCAAATATTCGCTGTAAGTTTGCATGACCTCACGGATTTTTTATCAATCAATTTTTACGTTCTGAAAGCCGCTGGTCATTTCCTGTATTGTTTCTTATCAAAATAGATTTTGTTGCAAAAGGAAGATATTTTACCTGTTATATGACGAGGGTGAAATGAATTTTTTTTGTGAGCAGATGATATTATAGTTCAATCCAGTCAATCAGGTATTCAATTTTATAAATACATACAATGACAAAGTACATATTTGTAACCGGTGGTGTTACTTCTTCTTTAGGTAAAGGCATTATTGCCGCCTCTCTTGCAAAACTGTTACAATCAAGAGGATTGAAAGTGACCATCCAAAAATTTGATCCATACATAAATGTTGACCCCGGAACGCTGAATCCTTATGAACATGGAGAATGTTTTGTAACAGAAGATGGCGCTGAAACTGATTTGGATCTTGGACACTACGAACGCTTTTTAAATATTTTCACTTCACAGGCCAATAACGTAACCACTGGCCGGATTTACCAAACGGTTATCAACCAGGAGAGGGAAGGCGCTTACCTTGGTAAAACGGTACAGGTAATTCCTCATATAACGGATGAGATTAAACGCAGAATGAGGCTGATTGGTGAAACTGGTGAATATGACATCGTGATAACCGAAATCGGCGGTACGGTAGGCGATATTGAAAGTTTACCTTTTGTGGAAGCCGTGCGTCAATTGCAATGGGAGATGGAAAAGGAAGATTGCTTGGTGATACATTTAACGTTGATTCCATATTTAAAAGCTGCCAAAGAATTAAAAACGAAGCCTACCCAGCATAGTGTAAAGTTGATGAGTGAAAACGGGGTACATCCCGATATCATCGTTTGCAGAACAGAAAGGTCACTTAATCTGGAGCTGAAAAAAAAGATTGCTTTGTTTTGTAATGTGAAGACAGAGGCTGTAATAGAAGCAATGGATGCCAACTCTATTTATGAAGTACCTCTAAAAATGTTGCAGGAAGGATTGGATGTAATAGTGTTGAAAAAATTGCATATTAACGGTTACTCTGCTCCCCAGTTGGGTAAGTGGAAAGAGTTTTTAGATAAGCTGAAATACCCATCCGGTAAAGTAACGATTGGTTTAATTGGTAAATACATTGAGCTACAGGATGCTTATAAATCTATATTGGAATCTTTTGTGCATGCAGGTGCTATGAACGAATGCAAAGTGCAGATTGTAAACGTCCACAGTGAATTTATTACCGCAGAAAATGTAAATGAAAAATTGGGTAGTCTGGATGGATTACTGGTGGCGCCTGGTTTTGGCAAAAGGGGAGTAGAAGGTAAAATAATAGCCGTGCAGTTTGCAAGGGAGCATAAGCTACCTTTCTTTGGTATTTGCCTTGGAATGCAAATGGCTGCTATTGAGTTTGCAAGAAATGTGTTGAATTTAAAAGATGCCCACTCCACTGAAATGGACGAACATACCACCAATCCCGTGATAGATCTGATGGAAGAACAGAAAAAGGTGACAGCAAAAGGCGGTACCATGCGTTTAGGATCTTACCCATGTGTTTTAAAAGAAGGTACACTTGCCTATGATATTTACGAACACTCGCCTATTAGCGAACGCCACAGGCATCGGTGGGAATTTAACAATGCTTACCTGGAGCAATTTGAGCAGGCCGGGATGATTGCAAGCGGTAAAAATCCAGGAACAGGTTTGGTTGAAATCATTGAATTACAAGATCATCCTTTCTTTATTGGTGTACAATATCACCCGGAGTTGAAAAGCACCGTAGAAAATCCCCAGCCGATTTTTGTGAACTTTATAAAAGCAGCAAAAGAGTTTGCTGATAAAAGGGTAGCGGTTAAAAATCCACTGCTTCAGAGTGAAATGATCTAAAGCATTGAAAGGATGGACAATGAGGTTTATTTAATAAAATTTCAACGATAAAAGAATTAAAAAGGCTTAGGACTAAAAAATGTCATAAGCCTTTTATGCTTAAAGTTAAACTTCGCAAATAATCAAAATTGCATTAGCTTTCGGGAACTCTAACCTTCGACCATCAACCATCACCCGTCAACCTTGAACCATCAACCTAATTCTCCTGCTTCGTCAAAATCTCTTTTTTCATTTGTTCCCAAAGTCCGTCGAAGGTTTGGTGATTGTCTTCTTTCCATTTTTTGCTGAAGGCTTTCATCTTTTCATTTCTGTCTTCTTTAGTTAAATTAAAGAATTGAATAATAAATTCCGAATCATTTTGATGGGCAAGTGTATTGTATAATTCCTTTAATTCCTTTTCTTTTTTAATATTACTGTTCGCCATTTCTTTTTCCATTTCTTCTCTCAACAACACTTTTTCATCATAAGTGCCTGCCGGCAAAAGGGTTTTGGCTATCACCGGCATCAGTTCTATCAACAGCAAAATAATCACCAGCAAATAATACCGGTATTGCAGGGCGCTGTTATTTTTAATGAGATTATTCAATGCTTCAATCTGTGTTAAAAAGCCATCATTGAAATAATTGGTAAACACGGCTTCCTCTTTTTTAATTACCGTTTCAATATTGTTCAATTCAGTTTCAACCCCTGTGATTTTGGGATCATTGGTTTTTAGCATCGCCTTGTATTCGTCATCCAGTTTTTGATATTCATTTCTTTTGGCGATGGCAATGTCTTTGATACCTACTTTACCTGTTCCGCCGCTGCCATCGGTTTCTGACAGAAAATTATTTCTTGCCGCAGCAACGTCATTGTATTTTGATGCGTTTTCCTTTTGCAATATTTCCTTCTGCGAAAGCAATTCAGCCTTTCGGTTTTTGTATAGCGAATCTAATTCCTGTTTCTTAAACAGTTTCTTTTTTTCATTGTCGAGCGATGTTTGAAGCCGGATCTCTTTTTTAAACATATATAATAACGCAGGCTGGGCCATAAATACTCCAATGGTTACGGCCAGCAGTCCCCGGAACAGTAATGGCAGCAACCTGTTTTTGTTAAATTTGTTAATTCCTTTGATCAGGGCTCTGTCAATTGTTAATATAATGAAGCCCATAAAAAATCCAAGTGGAATTGCGAGCCAGCTTATGTCTGTAACGGTGCTAAAAAAATACGTCCATGCAAGGGTTGCAAATGCCCAGGTAGCTAAAACCGTCATCCCAACGATTCTATACCTGTTGCGGTCTACTATAGCATCCACCAATAATTCTTTTTCAGCGGTGGATAGCCACCAAAGCAATTCTGTGAATTTAGATGGGGTATAATTTTCCCTCTGCGAAATAGCGATGTTCTTTTCCATTGTGTTAAAATGAATTAATGATAACTAAAGTTGGATCAATAGTTGGCTAAGGGTGTTGAGTGTTGAAGTGCTTGCAAAATACACAATGCCGCCAAGTTTAAACGGTTTGTAATGGCATTTATTTTTTGTTGGCTTCACATTAACATTTCATTCAAAAAGGCCATTAAACTGAACTAATGTAAACTGGTCTATTTTCTTATCTTTGCGACCTTAAAAATAGGGTTTGCTATAAAATTCAATCAAATTCAAATGAAAAAAGTTTTTACAAGTGTTGTTTTATCATTGGTTTGCCTTGTTACTGTAAATGCCCAACCAAAGGGAATGGGCAAAAATGATCCCGATGCAAAGAAGGTGTTGGATGCCGTGAGCGCTAAGTTCAAAACATTCAAATCTGTTCAGGCGGCGTTTTCGCTCAAAATAGAAAATAGTGCCGGTAAAAATTTAGGTACCAAGTCTGGAACGGTTTACATGAAGGGAACCAAATATCGGGTAAGTGTAACCGGTCAGGAGATCTTTTGTGATGGAGGAAACATTTCCACCTTCGATAAATCAGCCAATGAGTTAACTATTACAAAAGTTGATCCTTCTGCAAATTCCATTACACCACAAAAAATATTCACCAATTTTTACGACAAAGATTTTCTGTATAAGATGAATGATGAAGTAAAGCCAGGCGGAAAAACGCTACTGCAGATAGAATTGACTCCCCTCGATAAGAGTAAGCCTTTCTTTAAAGTGTTGGTAAATGTAGATAAGAAAGCTCAAACAATTGTTAGTACAAAAGTGTACGAAAAGGCTGGAAATATATACACCTATTCCGTTTCAAAGATGAACACCAGTTCCCTTGTAAATGATACCCAGTTTGTATTTGATGCAAAAAAGTTCCCTGGAGTTGAGGTAGTTGATTTGAGGTAAGAGTTCTGTCGGGAAATTAAATAAATAAAATTTCGGATGATGCGTTTTGATTTCTCAATGGAGAATCAAACGCATCATTTTAGTTGAACTGCACGAATTAATACTGTACTTGACTTGAGCCACAAATTCGAAATTTCACTTTGAATTATTTTTAGCTTAAAATAACAATCGTTTAGATTGCCGTTTCACCGGAAGATGGGCCCCATCGGTAGGTCTTTATTTTCAGTCCTGCTAAATCTATCACCCGGTCTACCACGGTAGCTGCCACTTCTTCAATGGTGGCAGGCCTGCTGTAAAAAGAAGGTGTTGCAGGGGCAATGATACCGCCGGCCAGCGTTACAGTCTCCATGTTGCGGATATGTATCAGGTTATAGGGTGTATCTCTTACTACACAAATTAATTTTCTTCTTTCTTTTAGCACCACATCGGCTGCTCTCGAAATAAGATCGTTGCTGATTCCTGTGGCAATTCTTCCTAAAGTACCCATACTGCACGGCACAATGATCATGGTATTGAATTGCCCGCTACCAGAAGCAAAGGGTGCCATGAAATCCTGTTGGGTATAATATTTTAGCGGGTATTTTAAATATTCAGTGTTGTCTAATTCTGTTTTCCAAACCTCTTTTGCATTCTCCGTTAAGATAACCGCCAACTCATTCCACTGTTCTGGTATGGCCAATAATTTTTCTAATAATAGTTTCGCATAAATTGATCCACTTGCTCCGGTGATGGCGATAACAATTTTATTCATTACTTTGTTGTTAGGTTAGATGTGTAAGCTACTAAACAAAAGTTGTATGCAAAAGGTTATCGTTTTTTTTATTGGTTCAGTATTTTTATTGGTGTTTGCCGCTTACAAAGCACCCGAAAAAGAAAAGGTGAATTGGTTAACTGTTGCTGAAATGCAGGCTGCGTATCATAAAAATCCAAAGCCCGTTTTGGTGGATGTGTACACCAGTTGGTGCGGTTGGTGCAAGGTGATGGATAAGCAAACGTACAGTAATTCAAAAGTGGCGGCTTATATCAATGAAAAATATTATGCAGTTAAAATTGATGCGGAAAGTAAAGCTGAAGTGGAATGGAATGGTGTAGCGTATCAATACAATGCTCAAAATAAGGTGAATGATTTGGCCGTGTATTTATTGTATGGACAAATGAGTTATCCATCTACCGTTTTTTTAAGTTCATTGGATGCAAAACCTGCGCCGTTGCAGGGATTCTTAAAACCAAAGGAGATTGAATCTCCACTCAGGTTTTTTGGTGACGGGTTTTATAAAAGCAACAGTTTTCCCGAATTTATGAAGAGCTTTAACGGAACGTGGTAAACGCAAATCAGTCACGCTGGATTTCTTAGAAATTGATCCAACTTATCCTCATGCTATGCCGATGGGAAATTATGCAAACCGTTAGGAGGTTTGAATATTTTTAAAGTATGTTGCCGGATATAGCGTATCTGCCGGTAACCAAATAGTTTATAACGGCAACAGACAGACCTATACTCAATTTGATCTTTTTCATAATCTTATTTTTATAGTTGAAAATTGTAAAGCGAAAATTATACCAAATGATTTTTTTTTAAGCTTGTGGGCAATGGTTGAAGCAAAGTAATCGATATTATTTTATTCGTGGTTCGGATGGCTGATAGGCGGTTGCCGCTACAAGGATGATTTAACTGTAAGGGCCGGCTTGCATGTGCCTGATTTTTATTTTCTGGTATCAACATGATCGTACCATTGCTGATTTAAATATTCAAATTATGACTACTCATGAATTGGTGTTGATATTTAAGCTTAGAAGCTCATAGGGCAACACCTTTCCTGAAATTTTGGCGTAGTTCATCGGCCCTCTCCCGTTCAATAAAAACGTTGTAGTGGCCTTCACGTGCTGGGTTTGGCCTGATGAAATTAAAAGTGAAAAGAAATAGTCTGTCCTTGTTAGTGAGGCGATTTGCTTATTTTTGGACATCGCTCACTCACACAATCACTTTATGAAAGCTGTTACCTTAATTGTATTTTTTTTCTTTTTTTTTGTTCTCTCTTTATCTGCCCAAAATAGTTCGTTGCAGGGCTGGCATCTTAAAGATTCTACATCTTCCGGCTATTACGGCATCAGCCTTGAAAAAGCCTACCAGTTTTTGCAGGAAAAGAAAATTAAAAGTACACCAGTGATAGTAGCTATCCTGGATGATGGTATTGATACTGCTCATGAAGATTTACAGAAAGTACTTTGGTTAAACACAAAAGAAATACCGGGCAATGGCATTGATGATGATGGCAATGGCTATATAGATGATCTGCATGGCTGGAATTTTTTAGGTGGTAAAGATGGAAGGGTTGTAGCTTCTAACAGCAGTGAATGGATCAGGGTGTATTGGCGGTATAAAACAAA
>Ga0105044_10015037_pt1 | contig 10462 bp, 6 predicted proteins | sample MAT01_FD_78092 | JGI IMG/M metagenome (GOLD analysis project Ga0105044, IMG submission 78092) | Freshwater microbial communities from Lake Fryxell liftoff mats and glacier meltwater in Antarctica - MAT-01 | ecosystem: Environmental > Aquatic > Freshwater > Ice > Liftoff microbial mat | place...
CGTTAAAAAGCCTCGCTGAACTGCCCAGTTCGGCTACGTTTTTTGCCTCGATCTATTCAAAAATATCTCACAACTTAATTAAAAACTTTAACTTGACAGAGCACTAGCCTAATTAGTGATAAATATCCCGATTTTACCAAATTTAGGGTTTAAACCCTTTGGCACTTCACTCTACTTTACTAAAGGAGGCCAATCTTTACCATCTATTCTTGTAATAGTTGTAACGCCACCTTCTGCGTAATCATTCACCCAATCCAGGGTAAGTACTTTACCCGCTACTGAAATTGAATTAAATTTATAAATTTCACCCCATTGGCTCGCACCGGAGAATGCCAATTTGTTGCAGGCATCATTTAATCGCAATGTTCCAAGTGGTAATGCAGCGGTAGGACTATAGCAGGCAGCATATGCACCAAATGAAAAATCTGGAGTTGTACCACCATCAACAAAAATGTTGTACACTCCATTTCCCAAATCCTTGAGCTCCAGGACTCCTGATTTTGAAGAACCACACCACCCTGCTGTTGTGTATGGCATGTCTTTTCCCCCTAAGTTTGATGGACAAATAACATTTACATTAAATTGTCTCAAATTTGCAAATGCAGGAAGATCAAGAGCCGCTGCAGAATTTGTTGCATTAAACACTCTGCCATCTTTCATTTTAATAGCACAATTAAATACAAATCTATCGCCTGGCTTAACTTGTTCATAGGTAATTCCCAAGGCAGCCAATACCTGAGCAAAGGTAAATTTGAATTTTGCATTTGGAAGACCATTGGCACTTGTACCAAAATTGGCAGAAGTAGTCTGTGCTATCTGAGCCTTTTTATTGGTTGGAGCATGAGCTACGTCAATAGTATAACTCTCGACGTTTTTTCCCTGATTTTCATCATAAAACTCCACTTCAATATTGATATTAGAACCATTAACATCAAAATAGTTAAAATTCTGACCATTTGGACCGTTGATTGTTCCTAACAATCTAGCAAAAGCTCCTTTTTCAAGGCCATCAAACTCAGGAAAAACCCTTTCTTTTTCAGCACATGAAGCCATGAATATCATTGTCATGAGCACCAGGCTTGATATATAATTAAATCTTTTCATTTCTGATTTATTTTATTTATTTTAAAATAATTATTTTACACATCCTGCAGGATTGTTGTCCCAAAATACAGGGGTTGTCTGGTTTGCCTTCTGAGATGCATTTTGATTTCTACTTACGTAACTACCCGGATAAAACTGAGATCTAGGGAATGGACCCGGATCAACATCAAGTGTTGGCTGAAGTTTAGCTGGCTTACAGGTTCTTCTGATGAAATTATAAGGCTCTATTCCATTTCCAAAACAATCCAACCAATACTCCGTAATCAACACGTTCATTTTATCTGATGAAGCAGCATAATCTGCTTTCACTTTGGCCACGTATGCATCTACATCTGCCTGAGTAGGTTTAAGAGTGGATGTGCCTGCATCTGCAGCTCCAAAGTCCATCACTCTTTTTATACTTTCTTTTACAGCGGCTTCCAGTAAAACTGAAGCGTCTCCACCATTGCCCAAAGTATTTTCTGCCAGCATAAATTTCACCCAAGATGACATCATGATTGGGTTGATACCTACACCTTTAAGTCCGTCTTTACCAGCATTAGAAACTTGTGCACAATTGTCTGCATCAAATTTTCCACCTGCAGGATATACACCGAAAGCTGTTTTCTTAAGACCATCTGGTGGAATACCACTACCATCACCATGATCTCTACCCCAATAGCCTACAAATTTTTTACCGGGATCACCAAATTTGTCAGCTGACGCTGTGCAGAAAGGAAAACCATCAAAATGATTTGGAGCGTTCTGGAATATACATGGCAAAGTAAAGGCATCTTCACTTTCTTCATCACAATCCTGTCGGTAGTAGTAGTACCTTACTCTTGGATCTACAATGTCCCCCTTACCCAATATCATTGTCCACATCATAAAATTGCTTTGATACCAACCTGGGCCGCCATTCTCATATCCATCACTGTAATATGGGTGTCTTGCATCAGGAGCTTCTCTATTTGATCCATATTGAAATTTAAAATCATCTGCAGGTACGGCTATACCTTTGGCACCATCAGCGCCTATTATAGCATCTATTTGAGCTTGAGTAACTGGTTTGATCAACCGCTGATTGATCAATCCTCTTACTTTTAAAGTATTGGCCAGTTTTAACCATTTTGCTGCAGAACCACCATAATACAAGTCATTTATCAAAGTCCCTGTAGGTGCTGCGAGAATTGTCCTGGCTTCGTCCAATAATTTATCAGCGGCTAGATAGATATCCGCTCCTTTGTCCGCTTTGGGTCCAAAATTACTTGTACCCTGAAATGCTTCAGTATAAGGTATGTCTCCAAAAATATCGACTAAAGTCATCATGGCGTATGCTTTCAGCACTTTAGCCACACCTTCAGGTAAAGTAATACCCGCTTCTTTGGCTTTAATAACCACTAGATCCAAATCAGGTATTAACCCAGCGTAAGCATTTGACCATACACCATCCCAGCTTTGAGGTCCATTATCTGCCGTATATACATTGGCTTGCATGGTGACCAATCTGGTAACACCCATAGTATTGTTACTTACTCCTGTCATAAGACCGTTAAATGTAAGGTATGAATTGGCCAACAAAAAGTCAATATTGGCATTTGCAGGACCCACCTCATTCGGACTATCCAGCAAATCAAATTCACAACTCGTGAATGTGATGGTAAGTAGTAAAATAACTAAATATTTATTAAATATTTTCATCTTCTTAATTTTTAATTTTTAGAAAGTAAATCTTAAAGTACCTCCATACGTTTTGGAAGTTGGGGTATTCATTAATTCAAAACCTCTTGCGTTTCCAACACCTGTTGCAGATACTTCAGGGTCAAAATTGGCACCCGGAGGGAAACCCAATGCTTTGAACCAAAGATTTTGCCCTGTGAGTGATATGACTGCTGATCCAAAAGGTGTTTTTTCAAGAAGCCTCGATGGAAGTTTGTAAGAAACACCTACTTCTCTGAGTTTCCAATATGTAGCATCATAGATTCTCATCTCATCTATAAATACTCCACCATTTTGCCAGTAGTGGTTGATCGCTGAAGTCTGAACATTATTGGGTGTTCCATCTGCTTTGACACCTGGTGCTATCACTGGCACAAATCTGTCAAAATCAGTTTCCTGAAGTACACCTCTTCCCATCAGTGTAGAAGGCAATGATGCAAACATAGCACCACCATCTTGATAAGTGACCAAAGCAGAAAGTCCAAATCCTTTATAATTAAAGTTGAATCCACCATTTAAAGTGTAATTTTCATTAGGATTGCCTAATAAATTAAGATTATTGTCTGATGCATACAATCCTTGTGAACTCACCAATCTTTGGCCGTTTTCATGACGTACAGCACTTGTACCTTGAATAACACCATAAGGTTGGCCTGCTATCGCAAATGATCCAAGAGTAGTGAATATTGAGAAAATGCTGATCTGATCCACACCATCTACCAATTCTTCTACGATATTATCCACTGTGGTAAAGTTAGCATTGAAGCTCAAATTCACATCCTTTTTAGCGATTGCATTGACTGTAAGTCCCAATTCAATACCGTTTGTCTTGATATTGGCCGCGTTGATGGATGTTGAAGTGTATCCAGTTGCAGGATCCAATGGTAAATCTACCAATAAGTCAGTTGATTTTTTATTATATACTGATACTTCAAGTCCAATCAGATTTTTAAACAATTTTGCATCTAAACCAAATTCAAGTTCTTTGTGAATCTCAGGTCTAAGATTAATATTTCCGAAGAAATTACTCACTGAATTAGTGTTAATCACTGTACCTGAATTGGTAAGGAAATCTCTGGTAGAAGTGGAAAGTACACTTCTTGTTCTGTATGGATCAGGATAACCTGCAGATGTACCATACCCCACTCTAAGTTTAAGGTAATCCAACACTTTATTGTTGGTAAGTCCTGTAAATGCTTCTGTTGGCACAAATGAAACACTTGCACTTGGATAGAAAACAGAATTATTGTCTTTTTCCAGTGTAGATGTCCAGTCATTACGTCCTTGTAGATTCAGGTATAAGAAACTCTTGTATCCCAAGGTTGCTGTAGCAAATGCACCCAATAATTTTTCTTCGAATTTATCAGAACTGTTTTGATGAGTAATAAAATTATTATGTGCAAACAAACCATATACAAATTGGTTTGAACTAGCTGCGAATGTACGATCCAAATTGTCCGTTCTTAAATTTACACCAAGAACTGCATCCAAATTGAAGTTTTCTGTCAATTTTCTATTAAACTGTGCATTTAGGTTATGATCCATAATCGTATTTGTCCTATTGGACGTTACCATTAAACCGTCAGGTACCTGAGGGCCTCCCCTATTAATCTGATAACTGTTCTTTTGTGAATATGTATCTACGCCCAAACGATAATTTAATGAAAGCCAATCTGTAACAGGATACCTTGCTCCAATGGTACCAAAAAAACGATTTACATCTTCTAAATCTCTCGTATTATTTAGCGTCCAGAGTGGATGTTGAATATCATTACCCCCACGATAAAAAATAGAAGTATTGTTAGGTAATTCATAAGCCAAACCATTTAGGTCCACCGATCGTGGTACATACAATACATTGGAAAATAATGATGCACCATCATTTGGGTTTGAGCTGGTAGATGCACCTGCAGGAGGTGCTGTTTTGTCAATACCTACATAGTTAAAGGTTGAAGTCAATGTTAATCCATTACTTAATGTAGTATTTGTACCTAAACTAAGGTTGTTTCTTTTTAACTTACTTAAAGGAACAAATCCTTCTTCATCTCTATGGGAAAATGTAAAATTGATAGAAGTTTTATCCACTCTTGCAGACGCGCCTACTGAAGTATTGGAGATCAAACCCTTCTGATAAAATCCCTGTAAGTTGTCATATGCTTTGTAGGCATATCTTGCGCCTATATATTGAGGTAAAAAAGCGGTGATTGCTGGTCTATCATAAGGGTGTTTAATGGTGCCGTCAGCAGCCAGGTTTGTACCCTGAAAGCCAGGCTTTCTTACGTCAGCTCCCCAGTTGGAAAAGGCCCCTGAAGCTGCATTATCAAAACCATTGCCATAAAAGTCCTGATCTTGTGGTAAGCTGGCTATTTGATTTACAAATATACCTTGCTCCACAAACACACTCATTTTGTCATTTTTGTTATTGTGGGTTCCAGACTTTGTGGTAATAAGGATAACCCCATTACGACCAGCTTCACCGTACAATACAGTGGCACTTAGTCCTTTCAAGACACTTACCTCAGCCACGTTATTTGGATCAATATCCAAAAATCTGGAAGAAGCAGCTGCATTACCACCCAAAGCACCTCTGTCCGGGCTGGTTGAAGACCCAAAAGGAACTCCATCCACTACAAATAAAGGTTGATTACTACCTGAGATGGATGAATAACCCCTGATAATGATATTTGTACCTGAACCAGCCAGACCAGAAGTTTGATTGATGTTAACACCAGGTACTTTACCTCTTAATACCCTAGTCACGTCGGCTTCAGGTTTTAACTCGATGTCAGCGGAGCTAATTGTGGTAACGGCGTATCCCAAAGCTTTTTTCTCTTTTTTGATACCAAAACCTGTTACTACGATTTCTTCAAGGACTTTTCCCTCAGCCATAGTAACATTAACTACATTGGATGAGCCAATGGCTACTTCCTGGGTGTCATATCCAGTATAACTGAATACTAAGGTGGAAGTACCGGCAGGAACTCTCAGGGAATACATACCATCAATGTCAGTGATGGTACCGGTACCTGCTGCCCCTTTGGCAGTAACGTTGGCTCCGATCAGGGCTTCTCCGGCAGAGTCAGTGACTTTACCTGAAACCGTCATCTGTCCAAAAGTCATGCTTATACTTCCAAGGAGCACAAACAATGAAAATAAGACTTGTTTCATACTAAAAATTGTTTTGTTAGTAAATAAATAATTCAAATAATATCTTTTAAGAGATACACAAGGGCAAATATAAAACCTTTGATCACTTAAAGAAACATTTTGTTACAAATTATTTAACGGATTCTTAACATAAAACGCTGCCATCCTTGCATCAATGTAAAACATATAAATAAACATCATACCTAATTCATTAATAGTTTATAGTTTAGTTTTTTGTAAAAGTTAAAAATCTACTTTTAATCAGTTAAGTAAATGTTAATCAAATGGTAAGAAAAACAAAAGGGGCATGATGCAAACACCATACCCCTTTTAATATTTAAAATTCTAAATAAGAATTAATATCCTGGATTTTTAACACAAGCTTTATTACCAACAGTTCACCCGTAGGTAAGGCCATAAGTATGCTGGTGATGTAGGAACTATCGCTGTGACGTTTGATTTTGCAGGACGTGGTCTCAACAACCTTTGTAGGTCAGGTACTCTATGGCCTTCCCCTAAAAATTGAAACATAAAGCCGAGATCAAAGGAAACTGCAGATGTTGGAGTTCCATCAGAAACCAACGTCCATCTTGAAGCTGCAGGAGCAACATGGTTATATTGTACTTGAGTATAAGTTGATACTTCATCTTTTATATCCCTCCCATGGAAAATTCTTTGGCCGTTAGCAGGATTAACTCCTACAGTTTGAACCGGGTATAAGCTACCTAAAGATTCTCCAACTCTGGTTACATTCGCAACTTCAAGACCAGACGTAGCACCCTGAATATCAGCGCCATCCGCTCCTAAAGAAAGAATTTCATTTTTTTGTGTGGTAATAAGACTTACTGTCCAATCAAAATCTGCTGTTCTTATCGCGATATTAAAAATCGTTGATTCAATACCGGAATTGACCATTGAACCCACATTTGTACTTACGCTGTTTCCTGGAATTCCTTTGGATGGTGATTGTGAAACTGCAAGAAGTAATATTTTGCCTATTTTTTTACCTTCTTTAAAATTGCAGTAAAACCCAAATTCATGACGATTTTAACCGACCAGTTAAAAATTACAGTATAGTATCAATCTATTAGTGCTTTACTGAAAAAAAATTTACCATTTTTTTTATAAAAAACACTCAAAATTTTTGGAGTTCGATCAGAGTTTTTCAGGATATTAGTTGTATATAAGTTATCAATCTGGGTTTTCCAATAAATAGTAGGTGATAAAAAAGGAAGATCCAAAATAAGTGCATTTTGTTTCAATTCTTCTATCGGTGTAATTTTGGGCTGCAATCCACTCAAAGTCAACACTCCCATTTCCTTAAGATTATGCTTTGGCTCCTTAGTACTTATAGTTATAATGCCTTGATTTCCAAATGCACTCATCCACTCCTTAGTCTCTTTTGTATCAAAATAAATATTAACTTGCACTATATCTTCCATCTTCAAAGTAGATATTTGTTTAATATTTTTACATATCCTGCCATCTAATAAAAATAAAGGTTTTTCCCAACTCACTCCAAATGCTTTACTATAGGTGGCTGGAGGAGATAAAATAGCTTTATATTCATTATTTTTGTTCATAAAAGTAAGAGGTATATCATTTTCCAAGCAAAATGTCTTTAAATCGGAAAATTTTTTATAATTTTTAATGATATAACTTTTTTGTGCTTCTTCTTTGTCGAATTTATTTATGCGGACAGGCGGCTCGGTATCAAATGTTTGAATACTAAAATACGTATGTATATCTTTACGTAAACTTGCATCGTTTATAATATCATTCAATTTTGATTCTTGGATTTCTTGATATAATGCACTACTAATTGCCAGCATAGGAACTGAATCAATTTGAATTTCTTCAGACTCAATATTCATTACAAGAAGCTGAAATGATTGATTGCCTTCAAAATCATGATATTTAAATATCACTTCACCAGTTTCATCTGATTTTGATGTAAATGTATAACCAGCAGCATCGGAATAAAGGCCTATAAGATTAAATTTTTTTTGATTTGATTTATTTTTAACGTTTAAGGAAGAAAATAATTTGTCTGATAAATTATTAAATATCGCTTGATCCCAATCCAGCCTAATAGTAATAATCTGAATACCAAATTCCTTTTGCGATGCATCTGTAACTGCAACAAGGCCAATTTTTTCAGTCTCCAACCCTTTTGGATGAAAAGTAATGGATTTTTCACTATTGGATACCTCTAATATATTAAGACTATCATTATTAAGAAAACTGAATGTAGATAAATGGTTATAATAATGTTTTATATTTGCTTTTTTTTCATTAGGTTCACCTAAGATATTAAAAAGACATGAAGCCAGTTGGACTATTTCTTCATCTCGATGTGGATATTTATTATCTAAGGAAAACTTTGGTAAGATATTATCACTCAAATTTTCATTCTTTATTTTGAGTATTTTTTTATGGTCAACTAAACCCAAAAAAGTCAAAGTATAAGCTCCAGCTTCGTATTCACTCAATATGGGAATATAAAATTCGCCCAAATTATTATTCATCCTAATGCAAGCATCAAATATCTTTTTTCCATTTTGGATATTCTTTGCTTCAACCTTTATTATCTTATGGTATAAATTAGCTCCCTCTACCATTATTGTTCCATAGGCAATTTCACCCTTGGCATAAACAAGTCTATCCATAATCACATGAATAAGGACATCATTAGCCAGCATAGTGAAACTTGAAAAGACTACCAAAACAAAAACAGTTAAATATTTCATTTTCTTCTTCATGACTATTTCCAAAAATGGGGTTTGTAAAGGCTCGAACCTTTTAAACTTAAACAATCACAACACGCTCTTGTCGGACATGGATTGAATTCGGTGGGCGGCATAGGGCACTGCATTTTTGGGTTGCCAACATCTTGATGATCGACTTTTAAGCGAGCGGTATCCTGAGATGTTGCATAAAAATATCCCAATACTATTTTGGATGGATGGCTAGTACATTTAAAGTTTGTCGGAATGGTACCAGCCGGTGACTCAAAAATATTTCCATCTCTAATGAGCAATTCATTGTAAGCCTCGAAATAATTGTATGTGTTGACATCAATCGCTTCTTGGACAATGGTAAAATAATACCCTTCAGCAAATTTTGAATCTAGTGGTTTTTCAGAAACTTTGTACCTTATAGGCTGATTAATACCTTTTTGTCTTGCATCAAATAGCGCAACATCAAACAAATCGACATGAGCCGTAGCGTAACAAGTCCGTCCCGGTGGATCGCCCCATAGCTGCTCAGTCAACTGATAAGATTGGATAACATCCCACTTCAATATGTTATTATTGACGATATTATTCGTTTTCGTTTCAACCACAGCTATAATTTTATCTTCCAAAGCACCTTTCTCCCATTCATAGGTAAGGCTGTCTATTTTAGCCCCTTCATAAAACGCTACAAATTCAGATTCATAGATTTCTTTTGTAAATGCAACAAGTTTCACCTTATATTTTTCCCCTATTTCAAAATTAAAGTCAATATTTCCAAAATACTCATAAGATCCGTCCCGGTTATCAATTAATGGTTTTTCAACTCCTTTACTATTTATCACAAAGGCTTCGCTTACTCTAACAAAAGAAGTAGGTTTAGAAGGTGTAGCGCTTAGACTTACTAATATTCTTAATTTTGATTGCTGGGAAGTCACCGTTATTTTGCCATCGATGATCAGAAACGGACTACTTGACAATGGCGAATTTAGATCAATTTTGTCCAAACAACCAAAAAATGAAATTAAACACAATAAAAAAAATAGTCTCATATTATTGAAATTCTACATTAAAACTTAAAGACGGGAAAATAGTACCTACTAATGCCAAACGGTTGGCTTGCGGAATATTCCTAAACCCTCCTGTATAAAATACTGAAAATGGATTTTTCCTACCATATACATTGTAAATAGTAAATGTCCAACTGCTTTTGAATCTAGCAACTTTGTTGTGAGTTCTTCCAAAATTGGCAGATAAATCTAATCTGTGGGTGTCAGGAATTCTTAATTCATTTCGCCCAGAATATATTGGAACATAAATTCTCTCCTGAGGTTGATATCCTGAAATGGGGGCAGTTGTAGGCCTGCCTGTAGAAAAAGAAAAATTTGCAGTAAAAGTCCTCCTCTCTATAGGTTGATAATTCAATACCAATGTCAAATTATGTGGCTTATCAAAATTACTGCTATAAGATTCACCGTTATTAATACCTACTATGGTATAATTTGTGCTTGAATATGTATAAGAAAAGAAACCATTCAGTTTTCCTTTATTCTTTTTCATACTCCATTCTATTCCTTTTGAAATTCCGCTGCCTTCTAATAATTCAGTTTCTACATGCGGATTTACAAATAGTTTTGCAAAATCTTTATAGTCATATACTCTTATTGAATTTCTGTAGTAAGCTTCTACGGATAGTTCCCATTTATTATCATTAAGATTTATAAAATATCCTGCTGAATAGTTATCTGCTTGAGATGGTTTTATCGCTTGGTTCGAAA
>Ga0105044_10015039_pt1 | contig 10461 bp, 4 predicted proteins | sample MAT01_FD_78092 | JGI IMG/M metagenome (GOLD analysis project Ga0105044, IMG submission 78092) | Freshwater microbial communities from Lake Fryxell liftoff mats and glacier meltwater in Antarctica - MAT-01 | ecosystem: Environmental > Aquatic > Freshwater > Ice > Liftoff microbial mat | place...
GCGGGATGGCTTCGTTTTGCATCGCAAGCACCACTTTGAGCAAACCCGCAATTCCTGCAGCAGATTCGAGATGCCCGATATTTGTTTTGACCGAACCAACAATCACGCGTTGATTCGATTCATCATTTAATACTGCATTCAACGACGCCATTTCAATTGGGTCACCTAATGGCGTGCCTGTGCCATGCGCTTCCACATAACTAATTTGATTTGGTGAAACCTGCGCTTGAGATAATGCCTGACGAATCACATCTTGTTGTGCGAGTCCATTGGGAGCGGTGAGACCATTACTACGTCCATCTTGATTCACTGCTGAGCCGCGAATCAGCGCAAGCATGTTATCTCCATCGCGGACCGCATCAGAGAGACGCTTGAGAATTACGACGCCGCAACCTTCGCCGCGCACATATCCATCTGCGCTGGCATCGAATGTTTTGCAACGTCCATCGGGAGACAACATCCGCGCTTGCGAGAAAGTGATCGTCAATTCGGGAGTCAGGATGAGGTTCACGCCTCCTGCCAACGCCAAATCTGATTCGCCGCTTCGCAGACTCTGACATGCGAGATGCACAGACACCAACGACGACGAACAAGCCGTATCCACAGCCATGCTGGGCCCGCGCAAATCGAACACGTACGAGAGTCGATTTGCTGCAATGCTGTGCGCGTTGCCTGTCCCAGCATATGCATCGATTCGTTCAGGGTCATCGAATTGCAAGCGCGAGTAATCAGAACTGCTAATGCCAACAAATACGCCGGTACGAGTCCCAGCTAAAGATTGGGGCGGGATAAAGGCATTCTCCAACGCTTCCCAACTTACTTCCAAAAGCAGTCGTTGTTGCGGATCCATGCGAGCGGCTTCGCGCGGGGAGATGCCGAAGAAGTGCGGGTCAAACAAGTCCACGTGATTGAGAAAGCCGCCAAAGCGAGTTGTCACTTTTCCGGGTGAAGGTTCAGTTGAATAAAATGCATCCACATCCCAGCGATCAGATGGGACTTCGGTGATGGCATCCACGCCGTTGCGTAATAATTCCCAAAATGCTTGTGGGCTGTCCGCTTGTGGAAAGCGACAACTCAATCCGATAATCGCAATGGGTTCGTTGAAATTATCGAAAGAAGGTTGAGGAGATATTGATGCAGTAGATAAAGTTTTTGCGGGGTGCGAATCGTGGCGACTACCAGCAAGAAAATTGGCTAACGATTCAATCGTTGGATAATCCCAGGCAAGCGTAGGAGCAAGTTTCCGATTAAGGAAAACCTCCAAGTCACCTGTCAGACTCACGGCTTGAACAGAACCTAATCCATAATACGTAAATGGCTGGCGCGGGTCAATAGAATCTGAATCCATTTCGATCATGGATGCGATACGTACAGTCAACCAGGATTGAATTTCTGATAAAGGTTTTTGTTGAGATTCAAGGATTGGCGCATCAAACTTTTGAGGGGCAGTATTCTTCAGCACAATCGGCCTTGCTCGCCATGTTCCCAGAACTTCCAGTTCACCATCCAAAAAAGCAGTCTTCGTCGCGCGGCGTTGGATTTTTCCGCTGGAAGTTTTGAGGATGCTCATCGGTTTCACTAAAACAATGGCGAAGGCTTGCAGGTCATGCTTTTCGGCCACTGCCTGACGAATGGCTGAACTCACTTCGTTGATATCAACCTTTCGGTTTTGGCGTGTGACCTCCTGGACAATGACAAGTTGTTCCCTGCCATTCTCTGTTACTGAAAATGTGGCTCCTCCTGCAGGCTGCAAGGCAGGATGAGAAGACTCTACAGTTAACTCGATGTCTTGAGGATAATGATTACTTCCGTGAATGATGATCAAATCTTTTATGCGGCCCGTCACATATAGCTCACCGTCTTGCAAAAAGCCAAGATCACCCGTGCGGAGAAACGGACCTTCGCCCGTATCGGCTACGTACGCCTGGAACGTCCTGCGAGTTTCATCTTCCAATCCCCAATATCCCTGCGCCACACTAGGACCAGAAACCCAAATTTCTCCCACCTGATTTGCATCGCAATGCTCCATCGTCGTTGGGTTAACGATCACGATCTTTTGGTCAATGATCGCTGGGCCACAACTCACCATGGTCATTGCACCTGCATCGTTTGCAGATACGGAAACGACGCGGTCACTTTCAAGGGATTTACGGTCAATGCTGAAAGTACGCGGTTCGGATGGACCATCGCCGCCGGATACGATCAGGGTGCTTTCTGCCATGCCAAAACAAGGATAGAAAGCAGACTTTCGGAAGCCGCACCCCTCAAATGCACGCGCGAAGCGTTCGAGAGTCTCCGGGCGAATGGGTTCAGCCCCACAAAAAGCCAATGTCCAGGAGCTCAAATCCAATGTTTGCTTTTGCTCGGCAGTGACTTTATCCACACACAGGTCGTAGGCGAAGTTGGGACCGCCGCAGGAGTTGCCGCGGTAGCGGGAGATGGCTTCCAACCAGCGCACGGGACGTTGCAAGAAAGATACCGGCGACATAAGGGTGGCTGACCCGCCCAGGTAGAGCGGCTCGAGGATGCCGCCGATGAGTCCCATATCGTGATAACTGGGCAGCCAGACGGTGCCCGCTACGCTAGAGTCAATATGAAAGCCGTGTTGAATAGCTTTGAGGTTGTGCATGAGATTGCCGTGACTCAGCATGACCCCCTTCGGCTGGCTGGTGGAGCCGGACGTGTATTGCAGGAATGCCAGAGTGTCTGATGAGATGGATGGCCGACGCCAGACCGCTTCCAACCCCTCTGGAATATGATCTGTATCCAACCAGCGCAGCGCCTGCAGGTCTGGCGCGTGCTCAAAGCGTTGTTCGATATTGTGAAAAATGGTTGACGTGGTGAGCGCAAACACAGCGTGGGAATCATCCACGATGGATTGGATGCGCGGTACCGGGCGGTTGATGCGGGGAGGGTAGGCAGGTACGGCAGTGACGCCCGCGTATAAACAACCCATGAAGGCTGCAATATAATCCAGGCCAGGAGGGTAAAGGAGCAAGACTCGCTCTCCGCTGGCGCCAAAACTTTCGAGCCATGCCCCGATGGCGCGCGCGCGGCGATCCAATTCGCCATAGGTGACCGTGGTGATATCTGAATCATTATCCTGAATGAAGCGAAAAACAAGCTTATCAGGGTGATCCTCTGCCCGCATTCGTAGAACATCGGGCAACGTATGCAGTGAGGACGGAGATCTATAGACCGGGTCAGATAATTGCTTCATAAGAATATGTCAACCTGGTTGAGCAGAATTTAATTCGATCTATTACATAAAAGAAATTATTCCCATGAACTTCACAAAGCGCGAAAGGAATAATTTTTGCATTTCATATTTTTATATCCTCCCCACAACCTTGTAAATAGGAGATTGGTAAGTTTCCTGTAAGATGCCAATTGAGATTGTTCGCTCAAGAGGAAAAAGGAGAATGGTAAGTGGGAGTAATTGACATTACGATAGTAAATCTCTGCCTTTGAAAAAATCAGAGACGGCCATATCAAACGGGCGCTTACTTTGTTTGGCGGCCAATTTTTCATAGATGGCGCGCACTCTTGGCTCTGCCATGGCGGCTTTTGCATAGGCAATGGCTTGCTTAAAGCGTTGACGATGCGCTTTTTGCGCCTCGCTCCATTTTACTTTTGACATGTCGGCCAGCTTGATGAGGGTCATTTCGCCCGTGTGTGCGCGGCGGAAGACGTAATCTCCCAGCTTGCCGAATAGCTCTTTCACCATCGGTGAGAGTGTGATCTTTACCATAAATGCTTCCTTTTCCGGTAAAAAATGCCCAGCAGTGGTCAATCCTGTACTCATCCTGTACTATACCCAGGAGATGGCAAGATTATAGCATGGAGCGGTACAACCAGGATAACCCCCTTCGTCTTTCGGACACTTTCCCCAAATCAAGATCAATTTGCCCGCAGGGTGCTGCGCAAGGGGAAGCTGCGCTTTGGGAGTCTTCTGCACAATAGCATTTGTTCAACTTACAATAACTAGTGCAAAAAAGCCGCCCTACTTTGGGACATCGTACCCGAAGCAGGGCGAGTGGCAGGTTGGATGGGTAGAACCGAAGTCCGCAAAAACAAGCAAGTCAATATAGCGAAGAGCACTTGTTGTATATAATAAGTTTGCATCCAATTTTTTGCCCCTTACCAATGTTCCTTGACATGCATTCTCGCAAAAAGGTATAATTTATCCTATTCATATTATTTTTTAGTTGAATTTATTTTTGTTTCACACAGTGGGAATGTTCTTAATGTATAGCATTAGTACGGTAACATGACTGCAAACACATTACACAAGGAACAGACCGTGACTCAATCAGACACCTTCAAGCTAACCCTGCTCAACGAACAAAGCTCATCGCCCTCCAAAGAATTCGAGCTTACCAAGTCGGAGGTCATCATCGGCCGTGAAGACAACATTGGCCTGACCATTCCATCGTCAGCCGTATCGCGCCGCCATGCCAGAGTAACTCGTGACAAGGATGGTTATACACTGGAAGACCTGGGGAGCAGTAACGGTACGTATGTCAACGGCCAGAAACTGGCCGGGTCGCGTCTGCTGAAATCTGGCGATCAGATTCGATTAGGGCAGGCCATCACACTGCTCTATGAAGCGCCCAAACCGGCAGTAGTCGTAGATGATAATAAGACCGTTGTAGGCATGGTCTCCTCAGCTTTGCCATTCAGCGGCAGCATGCAAACCATAATAGGTGTAGACCCCCGTTTATCACAGCCAAGGAGTGCGGTTCCGCCTCAACTGGTCGTTACCATCGCGGGTGGAAATTCACAGACCCACACGCTAACAAGCCCCAGCCTGACGATAGGAAGATTGGATGAGAATGATATTGTCATCCCTTCACAAATCGTATCGGGTCGGCACGCACGCCTCGAGCGGGTGAATGGCAGTTATCAATTGGTGTTTGAGCCGGCAGCCAGAAACCCAATCCTTTTTGAAGGACGCGCCCTGGATGGACCGCGTATTTTGAAGGACGGAGACCAACTCAGGATCGGCGGTTTGGATCCTGGCATGATGGTCACGATCACATATAACTCACCCAGTGAAGCCTCGCAGGAAGTTGAACGGGATATCGTCTTTGGCGATAAGACCCTCATCCAGATCGGGCGCGACCCGACCAGTGATGTTGTGCTCGCTTCACCAAGCGTATCGCGTTTCCATGCCCAGATTGAACGCGTAGGTCAACGTTACCGCGTGGAGGATTTACGCAGTTCCAATGGGACTTTTGTTAACGGTGAGCGCATTGATGGCCCCATGTGGCTGAAACCTCACGATACCATTAGTGTTGGGCAGTTTCGTTTCGTTATGGGGAAGGACCAACTTGCCAAGTTCGATGACAGCAACGGCTTAAGAGTTGACGTGGTGGGCCTGAATAAGTGGGTGCGCCCTGACCTGAATATTCTTCAGAATATTTCTGTTTCCTTCCAACCTAGAGAGTTTATCGTGGTCGTTGGGCAAAGCGGTGGGGGCAAATCGACATTTGTTGATGCAGTTGCAGGTTATCGCCCAGCCACCCCGCCATCGAAAGTATATGTCAACGATATAGACATCTACAATCATTTTGACTCTATCCGTAATGAAATTGGGTTTGTGCCGCAAAAAGACATCATCCATATGGAGTTGACCATTTATCAGGCTCTGGATTACGCTGCCCAATTGCGAATGCCGGCTGATACATCGCCTGAGGAACGGCAGATGCGTGTAATGGAAGTTCTTGCGGACCTCGACCTCACCCATCGTAAAGATGTCCAGATCAGCGGACTCAGCGGCGGACAGCAAAAGCGCGTCTCCATCGGAGTTGAACTGCTCACCAAACCAGGCTTGTTCTTCCTCGACGAGCCTACGTCTGGTTTGGACCCCGGAACGGAAACTGCTCTCATGCAATTGATGCGGCGTCTGGCCGACCAGGGACGCACAATCATCTTGATTACTCACGCCACAAAAAATGTGATGTTGGCTGATAAAGTCATCTTCCTTGCAAGAGGCGGTTACTTGGCCTGGTTTGGTCCACCTGACGAAGCATTAACTTACTTTGATCAACACCGCTCGGAACGGGATCGCAGGGCTGGCAAGATCGAGTTCGATGAGATCTATGCCATCCTGGATAACGCGAGTAAAGGTAAACCCGAAGATTGGGCGAAGCGCTATCGTGAAAGCAAGGCATATCAGGATTATGTCGCCAAGCCGCTCGCCAACAAAATGTCCCCGGCGCTGGCAGCAACGGTGCCCCAGCCTGACCAGGCATTGCGCAAAACAAGCGGTGCCAGGAAGGTTTCCACAATAAGGCAATTCCTTATCCTTTCGGCTCGCAACATTAAAATTTTGACGCGTGACCGATTTGCTTTGGGGTTGATGCTGGCAACCGCGCCCATCGTGAGTCTGCTCGATGTAATTCTCGCCCTCGTGATGGGGCGAAATCCATTTGATTTCAATGAGGGCGATATGGCTCAAGCTATGATCACCCTATTCTTATTAACTATTTATGGCGTCATGGTTGGCGGCATCTCACAAATGCGCGAGATCGTCAAGGAACAGGATGTATATAAGCGGGAAAGGCTGGTTAATTTACAGATCCTGCCTTATGTTTTATCGAAGGTATGGGTTGCCGCTTTGCTCGCCTTATATCAAGCCGCAGTATATACCATCGTGCATTATGTGGCATTCAAGATGCCGGGAGGCGTGCTTGAATTTTTCCAAATTTACATCACAATGACCCTGGCAACCTTCGCGGGCATGATGCTTGGACTATTTGCCTCTGCGCTCGCACCGAATGCCAGTTCCGCCCCGTTGTTGGTGATCATGCTTATGTTGCCGCAGATCGTACTGGGCAGGGCATTGGTTCCAGTGCCAGGGTTTGTGAGCGCACCGACATCCACCCGCTGGGCTTTCGAAGCTTTGATCAGCATCACAGGAGCTGGTTCTGACGTAGCAGCGGATCTTTGCTGGGCGCTGCCTCCTGATGTGCGGAATGCCATGACATTGGAAGATAAAGCGGCAAATAACTGCAAATGTATGGGCACTAATATGCTCAGCCAGGAATCCTGCAACCATCCTGGTCTGGGTAAGTGGGTTGCAGGGGCTGTGGACGGACCATTGCCAACGCAGCCGGAGCCGCTTGGTGACCCGCCTGCGGATCCTGTGATTCCTGAACGTCCTGTTCAACCGGCGGATCAATCTGACAGTATCGCCATGGCGGATTATTTTGCCAAACTTCAAACCTGGGAAGCCGAGGCTACTACCATCCAGGAAAATTATAGGAACGCGCTGGCAGAGTATCAGGCTCGGGCCGAGGCCTATCAAAGCGACAGAGTTGCCTACGAAACGGCTCGGGGAAACTTGCTTGTTGCAGTGGCTCCTGCTGAGGGTGTGGTGAGGACTTTCTATAATGGCACAGCTTGGGCCTATGTAGATAAAGAAGATACTGTGGCTTATTTTAGTAAAGTTACCTTCACCTGGTTCGTACAGTTTTTGATCTGTTTTCTTCTGTTTGTAGCAATTCTGTACCTGCAGAAACGAAAAGATGTGATCTAGGTCCCTATGAGAAAAACCAAAATTTTTATATTCCCACTCGCGCTGCTGCTCGTTTCGTTAGCTTGTGGTGTTGGCGGGGGGAACACCGCAAAAGAAAGCACCCTTCAGGCCATCAGCGCCCAAGTCCGCGAGACGGGCACCGCCGCCGCAGCAGCTCAAAACCTTGATCCCGCGGCTGTTGCCCAAACCGCAGAAGCGGAAGCGACTGCTCTTAGCCAATCATCATTAACACAAGCGGCTCTGCTCGGTTTGAGCGCCGAGGATCAGGCGGCAACAGCCTCCGCAGTCGCGCCCATTCTGGGCGAGCTGCCCAAATATGAGGTTGACCCCAATGCAGGGCAGCTGGCGTGGATCCACCCGCCAGTGAGTTTGGAAGTCCAGGGCTTCATGAATTTTGATTTTGTCAATCATTTCGCTGCCACGCTGGCGCAGGATTTTGTGATCTCTGCCGACATCACGTGGGATGCGATAGGCAGCGAATCAAGCTGCGGTTTTGTAATGCGCTCGGATGGGAAGGAAGATGCGATGGATACCTATCTGGCGACCATTTCGCGGGTAGCCAGCGGGCATTTTATATTTCTCACCGTAGCGAAGGGGGTAGTGGTGACCGGGCAGGATATTTACGCTGACCAGGTTGACCCGGCCTTCGACTGGCAGAATGGGGCGACCAACCGTTTGACGGTTGTCGGGCGCGGGAACCATTTCTGGATATATACCAATGGAACTTTGATCGGCGATGTGGACCCAAGCGCAGAGCCCAAATTGCTTCTGCCACCGGAGCCTAAAAAACCAAAGAATTCGTCGAATTTAGAAGCAATGGCTGCCTACCAGATATTGAAAGCGCAGTTTGATGAAGAGGTACGACTGGTAAAGGCAGAATATAATGCAAGAAGGAAAGCTCTTCAAAATGCCGATACCACCTTTGACCGCGGTTTTATGGCATTGGTGGCATTGAGCCGCGCCGGCGCCAAAGCCACCTGCCAGTTTGATAACGCCTGGTTGTGGTTAATTGAGTGACCAACAAGTTTTGGATTGATTCTTTGAGTATCTCTGGAGCAGACAATGGCTAAATCTAAATGGACCGGAAAAAAGTTAGGCAACCGATATTTGATCGATGAAATGCTGGGGCAGGGAGGCATGTCGGCAGTATATAAAGCTACGGACCCCAATTTGAAGCGAGTCGTTGCGGTCAAGATGATCCATCCGCATCTGTCCAGTAATCCTGACTTCGTTCAGCGGTTTGAAGAGGAGGCCGCCGCAGTAGCGCAATTACGCCATCACGGCATTATCCAGGTATATGACTTCAACAAGGATGACGACGTCTATTACATGGTTTTGGAATTTGTGCCAGGCGAAACAATTCAAGACCATCTCAAGAGGCTTAACGATGAGGGCCGCCGATTATCAATATCGAAGGCAGTAGAGTACATGGCGGATATCTGCGATGCGGTGGATTATGCCCACCAGCGCGGGATGATCCACCGTGATATTAAGCCTGCCAACCTGATGCTAAATGTACTGGGTCAAGCCATCCTGATGGATTTCGGCATTGCCAAGATCGTGGGCGGACAGCGTCATACCGCTACGGGGGCCGTGGTGGGTACCGCCATGTATATGTCGCCCGAGCAGATCAAGGGTGAGCCTCCAGACCGGCGCACGGACCTCTATTCTTTAGGGGTGACACTTTTCGAGATGGTGGGTGGTCGCCCGCCGTTTCAAGCTGATTCAGCCATGACGTTGATGATGATGCACATCAATGATCCGGTGCCAGACCCACGGAAGATCAATCCTGATGTACCATCCGACCTGGTTGAAGTGATCAATAAGGCGCTTGCGAAAGACCCGAATCAAAGATATCAGACTGCTGCACAGATGGCTACTGCACTGCGAAACGTTCTAAAGCGAATCAACTCCGGTGCATCTGCCGAAGCGGCCGGGGTGACCATGTTTGAGGCATCCCCGCTTTCTTCCAGGAGCCCCGAGGCGACAATGTATGAGCCGCCCGCTAAAGGGACCGTTATTGAGAGTGCTCCTTTCCCAACCCCGTATGGAACTGTGGTGGAACGCGACCCGTATAAAAATGTCAGTGGATCAGGCGGCGGAAGCGGTGCGGGCGGTACGATGATGGAAAGTTCGATAGCGACACCCGCGCCCTCGCCGAAAGCTCCTGCCGCTGGTATACCGCCCAAAAAAATGTCGTTATCGCTGCCCATTATCGCCGTGGGATTAATTGGCCTGGGGTGTGTGGCTTTAGGCGGGATATACCTGATCATCCGCCTTCTTGGCGCAGGTGGACTAGCCAGCCCTGCCACAGAAGCGCCATCCGTTTTGGCAGCAAATACCGAGGCTCCCACTGCAACAACACTCCTTGAGGAGACGGCGCTACCTGCGGAAACCCCAACGCCAAGCTTTACAGAGACCCCAGTTGCCACCGCCACGCCAGACGGGCCGTACGTAGTCATTACCGATATTCGCCTCGAAGCCAGCGTTTATGTAGTGGACTATGATGTACATAACTTCCCGGATTCGTCGAACTTGCATGTGCATATCTACTTCAACAATATTTCTCAGGAACAGGCAGGCTCGCCGGGTTCTGGCCCCTGGAAGCTAACCTGGGGGTCGTATGGCAACCCGCCTTTCACCCAATATATTGTATCTGCCCGCCCGTCCAATGCGACACAAATGTGCGCGGTGGTGGCCAACCCCAATCACTCGATCCAACTGAACACCGGAAACTGTGTGGATTTGCCTTAGAAGATATCCATAATGTATCAGACAGATAATGAAATCTGGTCTGTGGAGTGATTGTCTACCGGTATAATTAACCAACTCACCTTACGCAGTTTTGCCTGCTCATATACTGTACCGCGACATTTATGTCGCCTTTCACTCAAGAGCGACATAAATGTCGCGGTACC
>Ga0105044_10015041_pt1 | contig 10460 bp, 10 predicted proteins | sample MAT01_FD_78092 | JGI IMG/M metagenome (GOLD analysis project Ga0105044, IMG submission 78092) | Freshwater microbial communities from Lake Fryxell liftoff mats and glacier meltwater in Antarctica - MAT-01 | ecosystem: Environmental > Aquatic > Freshwater > Ice > Liftoff microbial mat | place...
ACAACTGCAATAAACACAAGCAAAAAATATCCTTCCTTTGCTGCAGATGTAAAAAGAAAAAACTTACTGAAAAATCCAGCTGTCGGTGGAATTCCCGCAAGTGAGAAAAGTGAAAGCATCATTACAAGACTCAATCCTTTGTTAGTCTGATAAAGTCCGTTATAGTCATCGATACTTTCTTTCGAAGTAGAATTTGAAATTACAGCAGCTACTCCGAATGCGCCGAGATTTGAAAATAAATAAATTAACAAAAAATATACAACAGATGTAAAGCCGAGAGTCGTGCCGCCGATAATACCGAGCGGAATAAATCCTGCCTGTGCAATGGATGAAAATGCAAGAAAGCGTTTGATATTTTTCTGACGAATTGCAAATAAATTTCCTATGGTCATTGTTAAAACAGAAGTGATGTATAATACATTATTCCATATATCAACGATATTGCCGAATACTGTGAATAATAAAATTACAAGTATGAATACAGCTGAAGCTTTTGATATCACAGATAAATAGGATGTAATATTTATCGGAGCACCTTCATAAACGTCTGCAGTCCAGAGATGAAAGGGGACTATAGATATTTTGAAAGCAATGCCTGTGAATATAAATATGAAAGCTAGAATTTGTAAACTGTTGTTTTGAAATGACATTGAAATATTATTGAAAAAAATGGATCCGGTAGTTCCGTATAAGAAAGAAATTCCGAAGAGCAGGATTCCCGATGAAAGAGCAGCTGATAAAATTAATTTTACTCCTGCTTCACCGGATTTAGATATTAATTTATCGGATGCAACTAAAGCTGCGAGTGGAATTGTTGCGAGTTCAAGTCCCAGATAAAACATAAGAAAATCTCCCGACGAAATCATAAAATTCATTCCGATCAAAGAAGAAATTAAAATAAAATAATATCCGCCAACATTATCTTTTCCTGTAATATTTGTTTTTAACCAGCCCGCAGACTGGATAATAATTATCAAAACACCAATGTTCAGAATATTTTTCATTTGAATTATTATCGGGGAAGTTCTGAACATGCCACCGAATAAAGTACCGGTTTCAATTGGCAGAAAGCCGGTGATAGTAATTCCGGAAAACAAAATAACCAAAACAGGAATTACATATTCCTTCTTTTTATCAGAAAATAATTCAGTGATTAAAACAAACAAAGCAGCTGCGGTTAATAATATTTCATTTCTCATCAATATAATTTGCTCAATAGTCATCTTATAATTATTATTATTATTATTTTAATTCAGCAAACTTAATTTATGAATAATCGGAGTAATACTTTTTGAAATAAATTCTGACAGCCAGAACGGTGCAATACCAATACCTGCAATTGCTAATATGAGAACAACAGTTACAATCTTTTCAAACCAAACGGCATCTTTAATAGAATTGTAATTTTCAGAGTTTGAATCCGCAACAGGACCGAGAAGCAGCGAACCGACAACTCTTAAAATATAAACAGCAGTTATAACAATTGACGAAACTACAATTATAGTTGTAACTCTGTGAAACGTGTCAGTATGATTTATGAATGCACCGACAAATATTGTCATCTCAGCAACAAAGCCGCTGAATCCGGGAAGTCCGAGTGATGCAAATCCGGCAATCATATAACACACAGCGAGAAACGGCATTACTTTCATTAAGCCGCCCATTGTGCGAATGTCGCGTGAATGAGTTCGTTCATAAATCATCCCTATCAAAGCAAAAAATAAAGCAGTCATTAATCCATGCGAAATCATTTGAAGAACAGCACCTGTCATGGAAATTTTATCAAACATTAAAATTGCAAAGAGAACCAAACCGCAATGGCTTACGGAAGAATAGGCATTTATATATTTAAGATCTTTCTGAACAATCGCACCGAAAGCACCATAGACGACGCTTACAGATGTAAGTATAATAAATATCCAGCCCATTTCTGCTGCCGCTTCCGGCATAAGAAACATAGCAACTCTGATACAACCATAACCACCCATTTTCATAAGAACACCGGCATGAAGCATTGAAACAGCTGTCGGAGCAGAGGAGTGTCCGTCCGGTGACCATGTATGAAAAGGAAATAAAGCACCGAGAACTCCGAATCCTATAAAGACCATTGGGAAGAAAATTCTTTGAGCTTCGATCGGAATATTTATTTTTGAAATTTCAATAATGTTAAATGTCAGAGGAAGATTTGATGCGCCTGAAGAATTATAATAAATTCCTAAAATTCCAACCAATAAGAGTGCAGATGCACCCATTAACATGAGCGTAAGTTTCATTGCTGCATATTCCTTCGGACCGCTTCCCCATATTCCGATAAGTAAATACATCGGGATAACAGCGAGTTCGAAAAATAAAAACATAGTGAATAAATCCAGAGAAATAAAAAATCCGAATACTCCTGCTGATAAAACTATCAGTGAAATAAAAAATTCTTTTGAAAGTTTTTCCACATTCCAGGAAGTAAGAACTCCTGTAAAAATAACAATGCCTGTCAATGCAATCATAGCAACAGATATTCCGTCTACACCAATGCTGTATTGAATGTTCAGAGATTTAAACCACATATAATTTTTTGTGAAAAGCATATTATCAATATTGCCGGCTCTTTCGGAGAGGTAAGCGAAAATGAGATTTATTGATTGAATAAGCTGAACAGACATTCCGATGAGAGCAGTTAATCTAACCTGTTTATTATTTTTGCAAAAAAGAATTGCAATAACGGTCAGCACGGGAATTACGATAAGTAAAGAAAGAATATCCATTATAAAACTATAAAAGATTATAAAACTTTATTGATTAAATAAATACAAAGCTAACAATAAAATAACAATCATTCCTGAAACCATAACATAAGCATACTGCTGAAGCTGTCCGGATTGAAAAGATTTAATTTTATCCGAAATAAAATTTGTAAGCGATGCTATTCCATTCATAGTATTGTCAATAATTTTTTTGTCAAACCACGCTATCGGAACTGAAATTAAATTGAAAATAATTTTCTTTGTAATGAATAAATAAACTTCATCAATATAAAATTTATTGTAAATAATTTTATATATCGAATTTGAATTTGCGCCGGATAATCTTTCAGAATCCTTTTTATAAAAATACATCGCAGTAAAAATTCCGGCTAAGGCAATAGCAATAGTCGGTATTGCCACACTCCAGTGGATATGTGAATCAAATGAAATTCCGTCAGAAGTAATAAATTTACTGAAAGGAATGAAGCCGGTAACAGCTGAAGCAATTGCCAAAAATATCAGAGGAAGTAACATACTTTTCGGAGACTCATGAGGCTGAGATTTATATTCTGCATTCTTATTCCAAAATACAGAAAAATATAATCTGAACATATAGAACGCTGTCAATCCTGCGACGATATATTGAATGATAAATAAGGCAAAATTATTTTCGAATGCTGCAACGAGAATTTCATCTTTGCTGAAGAATCCCGAAAACGGCGGAATGCCTGCAATTGCAAGGCATGCAATCAGAAAAGTTATATGAGTAACAGGTAAATATTTTTTTAATCCGCCCATATCTTTCATATCATTACTGTGAACTGCATGAATAATCGAACCTGCTCCGAGGAAAAGTAATGCTTTAAACATAGAATGAGTAAAGAGATGAAACATAGATGAAGTAAACCCAAGACTATTTTCGCTGCCGTATTTTGAAACTCCGAGTGCAACAAGCATAAAACCTATTTGTGAAATAGTAGAAAATGCGAGAATGCGTTTGATGTCAGTTTGCGTGCATGCAATTATCGCTGCAAAGAGGGAAGTGAAAGCACCAACATATCCGATAAATTCTAATACTGCCGGAGCAGATAGAGCATACATTGGAAAAAGTCTCGCAACCAAATACACTCCTGCGACAACCATTGTAGCTGCATGTATCAATGCTGAAACAGGTGTCGGACCTTCCATTGCATCAGGAAGCCAGATGTGTAATGGAAACATTGCTGACTTTCCGGCACATCCTATGAAAATTAAAAACAATGCGCATGACATAGATGACAATCCCACGAAAATTATTGATGAACCCTGTGAAATTGCAACTCCGTTTGGATCAGTTAAAAGTATAAAATCAAAAGTGCCGGTAATGTTTGAAAGAATTAAAATACCGATAAGAAATCCGAGATCAGCAAATCTTGTAACAATGAAAGCTTTTTTCGAAGCTGCAACAGCTGATGGTTTTTCAAAATAATATCCAATCAAAAGATAAGAAGATGCACCTACAAGCTCCCAGAAAACATAGGTTTGAAAAATATTTGTTGCGATAACCAATCCTATCATTGAAAAAGTAAACAGAGAAAGAAATGCAAAGTATCTCGAAAAACCTTTCTCACCTTTCATATAACCAATGCTGTAAATGTGAACCATCAGCGAGACAGTTGTAATAACGACAAGCATCATCACGGAAATAGGATCGAGTAAAATCCCCATTTTAATTATCAAACTGTCTGTAAATCTCAGCCATTCTATATTGAAAGGAATAATTTTCTGATAAACATTATTGAGTTTTCCGAAATCAAAAAAATAAAGATAGGCTGTAATGTAAGAAAGTAAAGTTGTAAAAAATAATGTTATTGTTCCGATGATTCCGGAAATAATTGGTTTCATCTTACCTCCTGCAAGTCCGATAACGAGAAAGGAAACGAAGAGAATAACCGGAATAATAATTGTAAAGCTGAAACTTTCCATTAGATTTAAATTAGTATTTCATTTCTGTTACATTTTCTACGTCAATAGTTTTGATTCTTCTGTAAAGACTTATGATTATTGCAATTGCGACTGCTACTTCTGTTGCCGCAATAGCAATAATAAATAATGCAAAGAACTGTCCCTGTAAATTCTCAGGATAAAGATATTTATTAAACACTACAAAATTAATATTTACTGAATTTAAAATTAACTCTGTTGACATAAGCATTGTAATGAGATTTTTACGAGTGAGGAAGCCATATATTCCTGTGAAGAATACAATAGTACTTACGATTAAAAAATATTCTAATTTTATTTCTGCTAACATTTACTTAAAATAATTTTATTTAACTTTCTCTCTTCTTGCAATTATGATTGACCCGACCATTGATGCAAGTAATAAAATACTTATCACTTCAAACGGCAGGACGTAGCCATTTTCTTTATAACCTAGCAGTTGCAATCCAATATTTCTCATGCTGCTATCCGGCTGTAATCCTGAAGCTTTCGGAAAATTATAATTCATAATTACAGAAAGACAAATTATTGCACCTGCTGAAACTGCAATTAAAGAAAATACAGATTTTTTTAAACCGGCAGATTCTAATTTATCATTTAACTGGCTTGTAAGCATAATGGAAAAAATAATGAGTACTATAATTCCACCTGCATAAACAGTGAGCTGGACGGCTGCAAGGAAATTGAAATTTAACATGAAAAAAAGTCCTGCTGAGCCGATAAGAACAAATAATAAATAAACAGCTGCTCTAAGTATTTTTCTGCTTGTGACTGTCAAAACCGAAAAGACAATTATTATTACCGATAAAATTAAAAAAATTATCTGCTCCATATTATTCTTTTATACCTGCCATAATTTTCGAACCCGGCTTATTTAAAACTTTTGTTAATTTTGAACGATCAAAAACGGAATGTTCGAAGCTTTGAGCCATTTTAATGGCGTCAGTCGGACATGCCGGAATACATAAATTGCAAAACGTACACATCTGTAAATGGTAAACGAAAGTATCAATTATTTTTTTTGATTTACCGGTTTCAGGATCAATTGCTTTATCACTTATAATTTCAATAGTTCCGTTTGGACAGGCGAGTTCACATGCAGAGCAACCGGTACATTTATGTTCGTTATTTTCATCATGAATTAAAACAACTTCACCTCTGAATCTGTCAAACATTTTCAGAGTATCTTTATTCTCAGGATACTGTTGAGTTACTATTTCTTTTGGATGAAAGAAATAGTATCCGGTAACCTTCATGCCTGTGAGCAGGGATTTTACGGCGTTATATATATCCGAGAAATATTTTGAAATGCTTTTAAGCATTTTGAAAAATTATTTTAATAATTTTTTTTAATAAAACATAATTTAAAAGTACCAGCCATTCAGAGATACAAGTGACATTAACAAAATATTCGCAAGATTAATCGGCAATAAATACTTCCATTCGAGTGTAAGCATCTGATCAATTCTCAATCTCGGGAATGTCCACTTAAACCACATCATCAGAAAAATCAAAGCAAATACTTTTCCAAAAAACCAGAACACCGGTGGAATAAGATCCATTGCATTATTAAAAAATTCAATGTTGCCTATATGAAGCGGCATCCATCCTCCAAAGAAGACTGTTGCACCAACTGCAGCAATAATAAATAAATTCACATACTCAGCAAGAAAGAAGAAAGCAAATTTTATTCCGGAATATTCAGTGTGAAATCCTGCAGTCAACTCAGATTCTGCTTCAGCAATATCAAAAGGTCCCCGGTTTGACTCTGCTGTGCTTGATACAATAAAAATCACAAAAGCAATTATTGCAGGAATGTTTCCTTTAAAAATCCACCAGCCGTTTCGCTGACTTTCAATTATCTCAGATAATTGCAGACTGCCGGTTAAAATTATAATTGTTAAAAGTGAAAGCAAAACTGATAATTCATAACTTACTATTTGTGCACCGCTTCTCATTGCACCAATTAATGAATACTTATTGTTACTTGACCATCCCGCAAGCAGAATTCCTGTTACGCCGATTGATGAAACAGCTGTGATAAAAAAAATTCCGATATCAAAATCCAATACGTGAAGTCCTTTGGCGAATGGAATTGCCGCCATTGCCATAACCGGAGAAATCATTACTACAAAAGCTGCAAGATTAAACAGAAACTTGTCAGAATTTTTTGTAATCAATGATTCTTTGAAAATTAATTTGATTATATCGGCAAGTGTTTGTGCAGTTCCCCAGAAACCAACTCTCATAGGACCCAGCCTCTGCTGAAACAATGCGCAGATTTTTCTTTCAGCATAAACTAAAGTTAGTCCGAGCAAAGCAAGAAATGTCAGAAAGCAAATTCCTATTATTGCCATTCCGATTATATCTCCGATAGGTGATGAAAAATTTTCATTTAACCAAGAATGAATTGAATTTACAAAACCCGTAAAATCATAAATACTAAAATTCATATAGTGAAAATTTTTTATAGGATAATTTTATCTGTCAATATCAGGAATTACCAAATCTAATGTTGACATTATTGCTACTAAATCCGCTATCTTAAAACCTTGTGACATTGTATTTAATGCTGATAAATTTGAAAATCCGGGTGACCGGAATTTAACTCTGTATGGAGATTTTTTATTGTCACTTATAATAAATACTCCTAAATCTCCGCGGGCAGTCTCAACTCTCTGATAATATTCTCCGGGAGGTAATTTAATAACAGCTTTTGTTTTTGCTTTGATTTCACCTTCGGGGATATTATCTATCAACTGCTCTATAATATACATAGACTGCCACATCTCGTCAATCCTGACTTTATATCTCGCAAAGGAATCTCCTTCAGTATAAATTATTTCTTTAAATTCGACTCTGTCATAAGCACTGTATGGAATTTTTTTTCTTATATCACATGCAAATCCTGATGCTCTCCCCGATGGTCCTGTAACTCCGAAAGAAATTGCATCTTCATGTGATAAAATTCCAATTCCTTTTGTTCTTTCAGTAAAAATAATATTGCCTGTCAGAAGCTCATCATACTCAGGCAATTTCTCTTTAAAATATTTTAAAAAATCTTTTGTGCGTTTTTGAAAATTGGGATGAATATCAAACATAAGACCTCCCGGAATATTGTAATTCATTGTAAGTCTTGCTCCACAGGTTTCTTCAAAAATATCAGTTATTAATTCTCTGTCACGGAAGCCATATAAAAAAGAAGTAATCGCGCCAAGATCCATTCCCATAACTCCCCACCAGAGCTGATGTGAAGCAAGTCGTGTTAATTCTGAAATGATTGTTCTGATAACTTTAACTCTTTCAGGAATTTCCAGCTGCAGGCCATTTTCAACAGTTAAACAAACTGCTTCATTATTAATATGGCATGAAAGGTAATCCATTCTGTCAGTGAGATGAACGATTTGCTGATAGGAATCTTTTTCACACATTTTTTCTATAGATCTGTGAATGAATCCTATATGAGGCTCAACTTTTTTGACAATTTCTCCGTCAAGTGTAAGCAAAAGTCTTAAAACTCCGTGAGTAGATGGGTGCTGAGGACCCATATTTACGAAATATTCCTGTGTCTCTGTTTTGTTTACGGTTGGTTCAGTTTCTGTATCAGTAATTAATTCAAGCATGATTTATAATTCTACAATGTTTGCTTTATCTGTATAATCTTTTCTTAAAGGATAACCTACCCAGTCTTCATCTAACAGCAATCTTCTCAGATCCGGATGTTCCGGGAATTTTATTCCGAATAAATCATAAACTTCCCGTTCGTGAAACTCAGCTGTCTTCCATATAAAGGAGACAGTTTTAACAGCCGGATTTTCTCTGTCCGTAATTTTTGCTTTTAATACTATTGTATGTTTGTATTTCACAGATTCTAAATGATAAATCACAAGGAAGTGTGTTATCCAGTCAACTCCGGTTAAACAAAATAAATAATCAAATGATAAATCTTCATCATTTCTCAAAAATTCTGCCAGTGAAAATAAATGTTCAGGCGTTACTGTAACATTAAGATATTGCGAACCTTCTTCGCTGAATTCTGCAGATGAAAGAAATATTGAAATTTTATTTTTTAATTCTTCATTATTCATATAAATATTTTTTTATCCAAATTAAAAAAATTCTTAAGTATTAATTCTTAATTCTTAATTGTTAATTCTTAATTGTTAATTCTTAATTCTTAATTGTTAATTCTTAATTGTTAATTCTTAATTCTTAATTGTTAATTCTTAATTATTAATTCTTAATTGTTATTTAAACTCAGTATTCTTTTAACTTATCTTCAGGATTAAAAATAGATTCTTTCTTTATCTTTTCCTGTAACTGCATAATTCCGTAAAGTAATGCTTCCGGTCTCGGTGGACATCCCGGGACATATACATCCACAGGAATAATATGATCAGCACCTTTTACAACTGAATATGAATTATAATAAAATGGTCCGCCTGAAATTGCACATGCACCCATTGCTATAACATATTTTGGATCTGCCATCTGATCATAAAGCCGTTTCAAAACAGGAGCCATTTTATTTACAATTGTACCGGCTATAATTATTAAATCTGCCTGCCTTGGAGTTGCTCTTACTACTTCAGTTCCGAATCTTGACCAGTCATGTCTTGAAGCTCCCGTTGCCATCATTTCAATTGCACAGCAACTTGTTCCGAATACCAAAGGCCATAAGGAATTAGCTCTTGACCAGTTTATGATTCCGTCTATTGTTGTAACAACAATATTTCCGCCATGTGTTGGTGTGACAGTTCCGGGAAAGTTTTCTAATGATTTATTATCATTATTTCCAGATTCCGGTTTTATCTCTAATCCCATATTAATGCTCCTTTTTTCCATGCATACAATAATCCGATAATTACTATTGTAAGAAAAATTAAAATTTCTATGAATGCAGCGAGTCCTACTTCCTTCATTACTACAGCCCACGGAACCATAAATATTGTCTCAACATCAAATATTAAAAATAATATTGCAAATAAATAATAACCGACTTTGAATTGAAGATGTGATTCTCCCATAGTAGGTATTCCACATTCATATGTTTCTTCTTTTACAATATTTTTTGATGATGGGGCAATTAAATAAGATGCAATTATTCCGCCGGCTACCATAACCAAAGCAATTATAAAAAATAATATTAAACTTTCTGAACTCATAAATCTTTTAATTAATAATTTATTTCAAAATTTTGGTATTTATAAATAACTATTTGAATGCTTATTCAAAATTACATTTAATAATATTAATATTAAAGTAAGTTGTAATACACTATGAAAATATTACAAACCAAATTTAATTTTAATATTTTCTTAAACCCAATGACTTAATTATTATTTCTTAATTTAAATGGAATCATTTCAAATTACTTGATTAATTAATACAATATATCTAAATTAAGCCAATAAATTTTTTAATTTTTTATAAAATTGTTTAAATAATAAATTAATTGTTTTTCGAAATTTTAAATATACTTTCATTAATTTAAATAAAGGAGATCAATATGATTTTTCTTTTCTCACATCCTCCATAGCGGTATTGTTTTTTTTTATTTTCAAAACATTTATCCACAGTTCACAAACCAAACAAAAAACACATTAAAAAATTTTAACAACTTAAACAAAAAGGAGCAAAAAAATGAAACAATTTCTTTCAATACTTTGCATAGCTTTATTAGTATGCGTGTCAAATATTCAGACAACAAACGCACAACCTGCGGGAAATAACATGACA